>Ga0065721_10051014_pt1 | contig 16588 bp, 22 predicted proteins | sample Mesricmetagenome_FD_59108 | JGI IMG/M metagenome (GOLD analysis project Ga0065721, IMG submission 59108) | Mesophilic microbial community from rice straw/compost enrichment Sample: eDNA_1 v2 (version 2) | ecosystem: Engineered > Solid waste > Grass > Composting > Bioreactor | place: USA: Davis... | reverse complement strand
CTGCCGCTCGAAGCCATGCGCATTGGTCTTCGTGGTGATACCTTCCATCTGTATCTTAACAAAGAAAATGTTAGATGAGACGTTTCGGTTTGATCGGATATTCACTGAAACACTCGTTTTCGAAAAAATACTTTACAGAAAAATTCAGGCAGGAAGGATTGATCAATTGCAGTTATGAAAATTTTGAACTGCAACAGATCAATGACCTTCCTGCTTTGCTTCATGCACAACCTGATCTGGAAGGACTAAACATCACCATCCCTTACAAAGAGCAGGTAATTTCTTTTCTCGACGAAATGGATGAAGTAGTGAAGACAACCGGCGCCTGCAATTGCATTCACATACATAATGGAAAATTAACCGGCTTCAATACAGATGCTCCTGCATTTCAACAAAGTTTGCAACAACATCTTCAACCACATCATCGTTCCGCGCTTGTTCTGGGAACAGGTGGCGCTTCAAAAGCGGTCTGCTTTGCGCTCACTCAATTAAAAATAGATTTTCAACTCGTGTCGCGAAACAGGAAAGAAAATCATTTGACTTATGATGGTGTAACTCCTGAATTGCTGCGCAAATATTTCATCATCATCAATACAACCCCTGTCGGAATGTTTCCGGATGTTGATGACGCACCGCTGCTTCCTTATCACAGTCTGTCGAAACAGCATCTATTGTTTGATCTTGTTTACAATCCGGAGAAAACAAAATTTCTCGTCTGCGGAGAACAGCAGGGTGCTACAATTGTGAACGGTCATAAAATGCTGGTTTTACAAGCGGAAGAAAGCTGGAAGATCTGGAACTCACGCTGACAACTTTTCCCTTGCTTTTTCAGGAACACTTGCAATTGATCGTTTGGTATAGTCGAAACAAACCATTCCGGTTTTTGCTATTGCAACCGTTGTTCCGTTTCTTGTCAGATGATAATAGAGATCAAATCCGGCGCGTGTGATGTTCTGTGAAGCTACCTGCACCCTTACTACATCACCATAAAATAGTTCGGCTTTGAACTGAATACCAACATCACTCATGATCAGACTCACGCCTTCCATTTCAAGTTCGCTATAGCCAATACTTTTCAGGAATTGAACTCTCGCCTCATGAATTAATGACAACACAGTATCGTTGCCAACATGATTGCCATAATTGAGATCAGTAATGCGAATGGGTATTTCGGCAGAAAAAGAAAATGTTGATGGTAAATCTATCCTGATGCGCGACATGCTCAAGATTACTGATTTTCTCCCAAATTATTCAGGATATGCAACACCCCGGTGAAATCTGCACTCATTGCAGAAGCTGCAAATTTCTCCTGCACCTGTTTCAGGTTTTGTGTGCAAACAGGATCTTTTTCGGCACAGGCAACTGCATCAAAAAGTCTGCGGGGTACGCGTGCTACGTGTCCATCCTCGCTGCTGTAAATCATGTATCTCTCTTCAGGATCAGAAAAATAAATACTGCGATTGCGGCAGGCTATTTCCGGAATGTGATCATCAGTAAAATCATCAATGGAAAGCATGGCGATAGGTTCCAGTTCGGGAACACGTTCGATGGTTCGCATGGCTGCCTGAACCATTTGTCGGTCGTCGTAATAACGTGGCTGAATCGTTTGATCGGCTATAACTATATCAGGATCAGGATTTGTGTATTCATGCTCCTGTGTGGAATCATTAAGTTTTGAAAACGGGGTCACTACCTGCACGGCAGTAGATGGAGTCTCTTCACGGTTCAGGAACAGGGTAGAAGCAGAAGCAACGATGATCAGTACTGCCGCTACCGCTGCATAACGCAGAATACGTCCATATTTTTTTGAGAAAGGAACACCACGTGGACCACTCAGTTTATTGCTGATACTGTTCCAGACATCAGCAGGAGGATTTGACTCAAAAGCAGCAAGTTTTTGCCCGAGTTTGTTGAGGTCCTGTTGATCCAGGGCATCAGCAATCCTGTTCCAGACCGCTAAAGGCGGTTTAGATTCAAACTGCGTCAGTTTATTGCGGATCTCTTCGCTCATGGCTACGGTACTTGTTTTCTCTTTTCAATGTGTTGTCTTACCAGGTCTTGCAGGATCATTTTCGCCCGCGATAATTGCGACTTGCTGGTTCCTTCGCTAATGCCCAGCAGATCGGCAATTTGTTTGTGCGTATAACCTTCCACCACGTACATGTTGAACACTGTTCTGTAACCGGGCGAAAGTTGTTGCACCAGCTGAACGATGTCTTTCTCCGACAACTTGTCGAGCACGGAAAGGTATTTGCCTTCGATCGTGTCTTCATGCATTTCTGTGATCGGTTGCAGATAAACCTTTTTCCTGAACTGCTCGATGGCGGTATTGACAAAGATCCTTCTGATCCAGCCTTCAAATGATCCTTCCCTGCGGAAACTCCCGATCTTATTGAACACCTTGATAAAACCTTCCTGAAGGATGTCCTCGGCTTCTTCGGCATTGCCCGCGTAACGCAGACAAACACCATACATTTTTGAGGCAAACCTTTCGTACAACTCCTGTTGCATTTTCCGGTCGCCTGCCAGGCATCCCTCAATTAAGTCGGTTTCTGAATATTTTTGGTTGCTTTCGCCGTTCAAATCTTTACGAATTAGTGTTCAAAAATGTTACCAGCAGGTCGGTGGCTTTTCTTCTGTGACTGAACTGGTTCTTTTCTTCCATGGACATTTCCGCAAAGGTTTTTTCGGACCCGTCCGGAACAAAAACGGGATCGTATCCAAACCCCGCGTTCCCTCTTTTTTCTGAAATGATCCTGCCTTTGCAAACTCCCTCAAAAAAATGCTCAGTGCCGTTGATGATCAGACAAATTACCGTACGAAACTGCGCTTCTCTCCGCGGAATATCCTGCAAGTTTAATAGAAGCTTTTCGATATTCTTATCAAATGATTTTACCTCACCTGCATAACGTGCGCTTCGAACTCCGGGTTCACCACCCAGAGCAGGCACTTCCAGACCTGTATCCTCACTAAAACAATTGACACCTGTCATACGAAAAATAGTCTGTGCTTTTTCGCGCGCATTGGCATCCAGTGTTTCATGCGGTTCAGGAATGTCAATATCAATTCCCGCTTCTTTCAAAGTCATGATGGAAAAATGAGGTGGAAGAAGAGATCGTATTTCTTCTACTTTATGCTGATTGTTGGTTGCAAAAATGAGTTGCATGTTACAGCCCGAAAAGAGTTTTCAAATTGTTCCAGAGTTTCAATTTCAGTTCCTTATTGTTTTCCACTGTTTGCAATCCGGGAGCGTGCAGATAAGTACGATGATTGAATTGTTGCAGTTGGAACTCGGGAAAATAAACAGGAAGACCAATCGTTTCAGGTCCCACACCAAACATCAGCACGATCCTGCCTTCTGATTCAATTATGCCTGCCACCCCATCTTTTCCCGCTTTCGCGATGTTTACAATTGCAATGTCTGCAAGACTCAGTTTGCATGCCGCCAGCACATTGCTCAGGAAATTCAACTCATGATCGGGAAGAAATGGAACAGAATCATGCTGCACAACAATAATGATCTGCCGTGCATTGTTTCCAAGATAAGATTGCACTTTTTTTTCGGGCACGGTGGTTGCACCTGTTTCTACAAGCGATTCAGGATACAAACCCGCGACAAGAAAAGGATCTAACTGTATAGTATTCAGACTCATTACAGAAGGATTAGAAATTGATTAGTTCACCAAAAAGCGCGCTTTTTTTTTGTTTCTTTGTCGCTAAATTATATTTATTATGCTTGCTACAATGGATATTGCTGTAAACAAGGTGGAACAGAGCAAACTTGTGGGGTTTAGTCTTGAAAATCTGCCCTTTGGAAAATTCTTTACCGACCATATGCTGGAAGCTGACTATGAGAATGGTGAATGGAAAAATGTTGAAATCAAACCTTATCAGCCTCTTCTGTTAAGTCCTTCCATGGCCTCGCTGCATTACGGTCAGGCAATCTTTGAAGGAATCAAAGCTTACAGAGACGCAGAAGGCAACGCAGGTATCTTCAGACCTTACGATAATTTCAAACGTTTTAATGTTTCTGCTGAAAGAATGGCTATGCCTGCAGTGCCAGAAGAAATTTTTATGGAAGGCATGAAGCAACTCGTGGCTCTTGATAAAAACTGGATCCCTCAGAAAGAAGATCATTCTTTGTATATCCGTCCTTTCATGTTTGCATCTGACGAGCTGATTGGTGTGCGTCCTTCAGAAAGCTATAAATTCATGATTATTCTGAGTCCGACAGGACCTTATTATAGCGCTCCTGCACGTATTTACGTGGAAGAACATTATGTGCGTGCTGTACCTGGCGGAGTAGGCTTTGCAAAAGCCGCAGGCAATTATGGTGCTGCGATGTATGCAACTGCAGAAGCGAAGAAAAAAGGGTATGATCAGGTATTGTGGACCGATGCTTTCGAACATAAATATGTACAGGAAATCGGTACCATGAACGTAATCTTCATTATGGGTGATAAAGCCGTAACCCCTGATCTCGGTTCAGGAACCATTCTCGCCGGTGTAACGCGCGACAGTGTGCTTACCCTGTTGAAAGAATCCGGATACACCATTGAAGAAAGACAGGTGAGTGTTGACGAATTGATTGATGCATACAAAGCGGGAATCCTGCATGAAGTGTTTGGTACCGGCACCGCTGCAACCATCACCATGATTAAGGAACTGCGTTACAAGGATTTTGTAATGAATTTCGATGTAGATCAATGGAAGGCAGCACCGATGATCAAAAACTGGCTGACCGACATCCGTGAGGGCAGGAGAGAAGACAAATATGGGTGGATGACGAAGGTGAATTAAAAGACTGAATGATACCAGAAAGGCTGTCGCGCTCGCGATGGCCTTTTTTGTTTTTTGTTTGGAGTGTGGGGTTTGGTGAAATTCAAAATTCAGAATTATAAGAGTCAAAGGTTTGCCCACCATCCAGGTGAAATTTCGCCCGTTTTTTGACTTTTTAGTTTGATTTTTGACTTTAAATATTGTGTTCCCAGCCAACATACAAAGCCCGCCTTCCGTTGCGTCGCACACTGCATCGTTCGGAACAAAGCCCGGCCGAAAGGCCTTCCCGGTGCTCCAAACTTCTGCTTTTGGGTCTTTTTTATGAAGTTTTTCAGAATTTGGAAATGAGAATTTTGGTTATTCAGGCATGGACCTGTACCTTTGCCATCCCAAAAATTAAAGGTTCGTAATGCCTACTATTCAACAGTTAGTACGTAAAGGAAGAGAAATTATCAAGGCAAAAAGCAAATCCAGAGCTTTGGATGCCTGTCCCCAGCGCCGCGGTGTTTGTACCCGTGTGTACACTACCACGCCCAAGAAGCCTAACTCGGCTCTGCGCAAGGTGGCCAAGGTTCGTCTTACCAATAAAGTTGAGGTGATCGCCTACATTCCGGGTGAAGGTCACAACCTCCAGGAGCACTCAATCGTGCTGATCCGCGGTGGTCGTGTAAAAGACCTTCCCGGTGTACGTTACCACATCGTTCGTGGTTCTCTGGATACTGCAGGCGTGAAAGACCGCAAGCAGAGCCGCTCCAAATACGGTACAAAGAAAGAGAAAGCAGGTGCTAAACCCGCTGGTAAAAAATAACCATTTCAACTACGACCGCAGTACAGAGTAAAGTTTTAATACTTGAAGACATTCTGCCGCTGTGGTGACTTAAAAATTAAAACATGCGTAAATCACAAGCTAAAAAGCTTCCCCTCGCACCAGACCCTCGTTATAACGACAAAATGGTGACCCGCTTTGTTAACAACATCATGTGGGAAGGAAAGAAAAGTGTTGCTTTCGACATTTTCTACTCAGCTCTTGAAAAAGTATCTAAACAAACTGGCGAAGACGGATACGAAATCTGGAAAAAAGCCCTGTCCAACGTAACGCCTGCTGTTGAAGTTCGCAGCCGCCGTATCGGAGGTGCTACCTTCCAGATTCCTTCAGAAGTTCGTCCCGACAGAAAGATCTCTCTCAGCATGAAATGGCTCATCCGCTATAGCCGTGAAAGAAACGGTCGTAGCATGGCTGATAAACTGGCTAATGAGATCATTGCAGCTTCCAAAGGTGAAGGTGCTGCTTTCAAAAAGAAAGAAGATACTCACCGTATGGCAGAAGCAAACAAAGCCTTCGCTCACTTCAAGGTTTAACAGTACTCCCTATAAAAGAAAAATCCCGATCAGCCGATCGGGATTTTTTATTTGCATGCCTTTATCAGGCATTGTCATTATCCATGTCAGTATCCTCGCTGTCGCTATGCGCGATACCACTGTCAAATATGTCGGTGGTAGGTGTGGTAACTCCTTCAGGTGTTTGTGAACCGGTGGAAATATCTGTTCCGGTATAGTCGCCCATGCCGGCATTATTTCCACGTCCCATATCCATATCGGAATCGCTGAAAAGTGTTGGATTTTCAGCGCGGGTTTCGCGGGACGGCTGTGTACGTTTTACAACGGTTCGGGTGTTGCCCTTGGCTGTTGAACGGCTTTTGCGCGATGCGCTGGATCCGCCTTTTTTAGCGGTAGATTTTTTCGCCGCTACTTTTTTCGAAGCCGTCTTTTTGGTTGCTGATTTTTTACCGGCAGATTTTCTGCTGACGCTCTTTTTAGCAGTGGTTTTTTTCGCTGCTTTTTTAGTGCTGCTTCTTTTCTTGGACGTGGCTTTTCTCAGGGCTGATTTTTTAGCGCCACCTTTCCTGGCCGCACTCTTCCTGCGGGCTCCGGCTTTTTTGGCGACTGATCTTTTAGCGCCCGATTTTTTTACGGCGCGTTTTTTAGAAGCGCTCTTTTTACCTGCGCTTTTGCTACGACCAGAAGATGACCCGCCGCGACGTGCCGATTTCTTGGCTGCTTTTTTAGCTGCACTCTTAGATGAAGATCTGCCGCCTCTGGAGGACGTTTTACCACCTTTTTTGCCAGCGGCCTTCTTGGTAGACTTTGCCATTTTTGAATGGTTTTTTGTTTGGGTTAATAAAATCTCGTTTTGAAATTACGATGATGTAAATGATTTGCAAAACTTATATATCTAATTTCTTCCCTGAGGCGAAAGCGAAATGCCCAAAAGATTTCCGGGTGAATTAACAAACAATGTTTGCACGATTGCACTTCATCTGCTCTATTTTCCTACCTTTGCACACTCAAAAATCGCGGACGCCAACGGCCAGTCCCAAGGCGTCCAAACTAAAAAGAACACTATACAATTTTAATCATCATGGCAGACTTGAGATTTCAACGCAATTTTGGTATTGCCGCTCACATTGATGCGGGAAAGACTACCACAACCGAGCGTATCCTTCGCTACACCGGTATGATCCATAAGATCGGTGAAGTACACGACGGTGCAGCAACCACTGACTGGATGGAGCAGGAAAAGGAGAGAGGTATCACTATCACCTCCGCTGCCGTTAGCTGCCAGTGGAACTTCCCAACAGTTTTGGGTAAGCCCACTCCCGAAACAAAAAAATATTATTTCAATATCATCGATACTCCGGGTCACGTTGACTTCACAGTGGAGGTTGAACGTTCCATGCGTGTACTCGATGGACTGATCGCACTCTTTTCTGCCGTTGATGGTGTGGAACCACAATCCGAAACCGTATGGCGCCAGGCTAACCGCTACCGCGTTCCCCGTATCGGCTTCGTAAACAAAATGGACCGTCAGGGTGCCGACTTCCTCATGGTAGTAAACCAGGTGAAAGAAATGCTCGGCGCAAAAGCAGTTCCCCTGCAACTTCCTATCGGTGCTGAAGACAACTTCAAAGGTGTGGTTGACCTCATCAAAATGAAGGGAATCATCTGGCACATGGAAACAGAAGGAATGACCTTCGACGAAGTTGAGATCCCTGCCGATATGAAAGAAGATGTTGAACACTGGAGACAAAACCTCATCGAAGCTGTTGCCGAATACGACGACAAACTGATGGAGAAATTCTTCGATGATCCAAATACCATCACTGAAGATGAAGTTCATGAAGCCATCCGCAAGGCAACGATCGATCTTAGCATCGTTCCTATGATGTGCGGTTCTTCATTTAAAAACAAAGGTGTGCAAACGGCCCTCGATGCAGTATGCCGCTACCTGCCTTCACCTGTTGATATCGATGATATCAAAGGCACCAACCCCAACACCGGTGAAGAGATCTCCCGTAAACCCGACCCGAAAGAACCTTTCGCAGCTCTGGCCTTCAAGATCATGACCGATCCATTCGTAGGCCGTCTTGCATTCTTCCGCGCATACTCTGGTCGTCTTGACGCAGGTTCTTATGTACTGAACGTAAGAAGCGGTAAAAAAGAAAGAATCTCCCGTATCATGAAGATGTTTGCCAACAAACAAAACCCGATCGATTTCATCGAAGCTGGTGATATCGGCGCGGCTGTTGGTTTCAAAGAAATCAAAACTGGTGATACACTTTGCGATGAAAACCATCCTATCGTTCTGGAGAACATGTTCATCCCCGAGCCTGTGATCTCCGTAGCAGTTGAGCCTAAAACACAGGCCGACGTTGACAAAATGGGTATGGCCATTGCAAAACTGATCGAAGAAGATCCTACGCTGCGTGTAAAAACTGATGAAGAGACAGGCCAGACCGTATTGAGCGGAATGGGTGAGCTGCACCTCGAGATCATCGTTGACCGCATGAAGCGTGAATTTAAAGTAGAAGTAAACCAGGGTGCCCCTCAGGTTGCTTATAAAGAAGCTTTCACTACTACCATTCAACACCGCGAAGTGCTGAAAAAACAAACCGGTGGTCGTGGTAAGTTCGCCGATATCCAGTTTGAACTCGGACCGGTTGATGCTGACTGGAAAGAAGCAAACCCCGACAAGAACTTCCAGTTTGTGAACGATATCTTCGGCGGAGCGATCCCCAAAGAATTCATTACTCCGATTCAGAAAGGTTTCGAAGCTGCCATGAATACGGGTGTGCTCGCATCTTATCCTGTCGACAACATGAAGGTTCGCATTTTCGATGGTTCGTTCCACCAGGTTGACTCTGATGCGATGTCGTTCGAACTTTGCGCTAAGCAGGGTTTCCGCGAAGCTGCAAGAAAAGCCAAGCCCGTTTTGCTTGAGCCTATCATGAAAGTAGAAGTTCTGACTCCTGATCAATACATGGGTGATGTAACAGGTGACCTCAACCGTCGTCGTGGTATGATGGAGGGTATGGATACACGCGCCGGCGTTCAGGTGATCAAGGCCAAAGTGCCGCTGAGCGAAATGTTCGGTTACGTAACGCAATTGCGTTCTCTGTCTTCCGGACGTGCGTCTTCTACCATGGAGTTTTCACACTATGCACCTGCTCCCAACAACATCGCTGAAGAAGTGATCGCGAAGAGCAAAGGCAAAGTGAGTGCAGAATAATTCAATACATTCTCATAGCAAAACCCTCAGCAATTGCTGGGGGTTTTTTCATTTTTTTTCTCCGATCAGCCTCATTTTTCATTTTAGGCATTGGATTTGTTAATAGCAGGGCGTTCAAAAACCCATTAGGATCCCGTTTTTATCCGGCCGTCAGGCTTATGAAAAACACCCGGGTCATTGAACAGGGGCTCATCCGGGCCCTTTTTTATTTTAAAGGGAATGATCAACCCAACAAACCCCTACACTCACTAACTTTTTTCCAGGGGATCCTTCACACTATAATACGCTCCCCACAAAGAACCCACGAGCGTGATCAGATAAAACAACAGACTGATTGTAACTCCGGTTTGGGGATCAAGCTGAAATAAACCTGCGCCTTCTGCAAACACCACCTCCCGCGTACCCAGTCCGCCACCGAGTGACACAGGAAGAATTGAAATCACGGCTGAAGCCAGAAAGATAAAAACCCATTGATGATCGGGCGGTAAATGAAGTCCGGACAAAATGAAGTAAATGCAAATCACCTGGAGAATTTGAACTCCAAGTCCCCAGAATAAAACAGTAAAAAAACTGGAAAGAAAATCAGGAAAAAGAAAGCGGATCCCAAGGTAAAATCCGCCAATTGCCAATGCCGCACCCGATGCAAAGATCAGTTTCCAATACGTGTGCTCTAATACAATCACTCCATAAATGCTCATCACGACACCTAAAGCCAGCACACCACTAAAACGATCAAGCAATACAGCAGCAGAAGCATTTTTATAAGATACCTGATACCGGCGTTTGAGCAGAATCACTTTGTAGGCATCGCCACTGATTGCTCCAGGCAGAAAGAGATTGTAAAACATTCCCAGCCAGTACAGCTTCAGGTTTTTTGTTTCACTCAATTGAATGCCTGCATTTCTGAAATAAATATTGAGACGAAAAGCGGAAACAATTTTCGAAAGAATGAACAATACCAGTGCAACCACCAAAGGAAAAAATCGGGCTTTTCCCAGAGCAGTAACGGTTTCAGACCAGTTGATCTTGGTGGAAATGTACCAGAAGCATAGAATGGTGACAACGATCTTCAACAAAAGCTTTAACACCTTTTTGGTGGCCGACTCCTGGTTGTTCTCTTTTTCTTCTGGTGGCATTAGTTGAATTTAAAAGCGCTTTAGTGCAAGTAAATGCAATCGGGTGAATAAACAAATTGTTGATATCAATGAGTGCGTATGTTGAAAGACCTGATGTTAGGGGAAGGGCGATCATGAATTGAACCATTCATGAGCAACTGGTTCCTGATGACAGTTGTCTCTAATTACAGCCCGTAAAATTCTTCACCCGCTTCCCTAAGATATTTGCAACACAATGCCGAGAGGAGGATAGCGAAAAATTGTTAGGGCAATCGGGTACCCGGGCAAAATCCGGGCACCATTCCAGGTGCGGCAAATCCCAACTCCAGCCCCCAAAATTGCGTTTCGATAAAAAAATTGCCGGGATTGGTTGAATTTCAGGCCGGATTATGGCTTTCTTCACAAAATTTCTGGTGTAAAGTTTTGCCAGTTCAAACCCATGCCCGTATCTTTGCGCTCCCAAATCCTAAGCTTGCGTTTAGGAAAAAACTGGGATCGGCCGTATGTCACAGAGAATTAGAATCAAATTACAGTCTTACGATCACAACCTGGTTGACAAATCAGCAGAGAAAATTGTAAAAACTGTTCGTAGCACGGGAGCAGTGGTAACAGGCCCAATTCCCCTGCCTACAAGGAAGAAGATCTTTACAGTGTTGCGTTCACCGCACGTGAATAAAAAAAGCCGTGAGCAATTCCAGCTGGCAACGCATAAGCGTTTGCTGGACATTTACACTTCTTCTTCAAGAACAGTGGATGCCCTTTCAAAACTGGATCTGCCTTCAGGTGTGGAAGTAGAGATTAAGGCGTAGTATTCGGTCGATCAGACCAACAAATAGTTCTTATTATCAAAAGTCATTTCATCTCTCAATCATTTGCCGGCGGCAAGTGAGAAAAGAGCTCTGAATAAAATGCGAAAGGCGAGAGCCAGCCGCGATTACATATAAACAAGCCCTTCGAGGTTTGTTTGTCACCGGTACTTCTGTCATCCATCCGCGTAAGCGATGGACATCCGCAGGGCGGATACCGGACCTCAATGGTGCCAGAGAGGGCACAGATCGTTGAAGTCCGGCGCGTAAAAGAAAAGGTCGGTTGATGAACCAGGATTGAAGACCCTCTGTTCCAATGGGTCTGTCTTGCACAACCTTGCGGGGAAAAAACCGTAAGAAAATGAAAGGAATCATTGGAAAAAAAATTGGGATGACCAGCGTCTTCGATCCTAGCGGCAGGCAAACAGCCTGTACGATCATTGAAGCTGGTCCCTGCGTAGTTACTCAGGTTAAGACGCAGGAAACAGACGGCTACAATGCCCTCCAGATCGCGTTTGGCGACAAAAAAGAAAAGCACACTACAGCTGCAGAAAAAAATCACTTCGCTAAGGCAAATACCGCAGCCAAGAAGTTCGTCAAAGAATTCAGAAACTATTTTCAGGAAAAAAATATCGGGGACACCATTACAGTAGACATTTTCGCTGAAGGCGAAAAAGTTGACGTTGTGGGTACTTCAAAAGGCAAGGGCTTCCAGGGCGTTGTAAAACGTCACGGATTCGCCGGTGTGGGTGAAGCTTCTCACGGTCAGCACGACCGTCAGAGAGCTCCGGGTTCTATTGGTAACTCATCTTTCGCCAGCCGCGTAATGAAAGGTATGCGCATGGCGGGAAGAATGGGCCAGGACAGGGTGAAAGTAAAAGGTCTGAAAGTCGTTAAGATTTTCCCCGACAAAAATTACATCCTGGTGAGCGGCTCTGTTCCGGGTCACAATGGTTCAATCGTTTTAATCCAAAAGTAGTGCACCCACCGGCGCGTTCCGGTGATTAAATTCTAGATCATGCAAGTAAAAGTTTTAAATATACAGGGTAAAGAAACCGGCAGGTCCATCGAACTGCCCGAAGAGATCTTTGGCATTGAGCCCAATGATCACGCGATCTATCTTGCCGTAAAACAATACCTGGCCGCTCAACGTCAGGGTACTCACAAGGTAAAGACCCGCGCTGAGGTAAAAGGAGCCAGCCGCAAGCTGCACCGTCAAAAAGGTACTGGTGGATCTCGTAAGGGTAACATCCGTAACCCCTTGTACAAAGGCGGTGGTACCATTTTCGGCCCCAAACCTCACAAATATCATATCAAACTGAACCGCAAGGTGAAGGACCTCGCCAAAATGTCGGCTCTGGCTTACAAAGCAAAAGAGAACGCGATCGTGGTAGTGGAAGATGTGAACCTTGAAAGCCCCAAGACAAAAACATTCGCCGGCATTCTCAACAGCCTGAAAGTGGGAGACAAAAAGATCATGTTTGTGTTGCCCGAGTACAATGATAATCTGTACATGAGCTCACGCAACATTCCTTCAGTGCTGACCACCCTGTTGAGCGATGTGAATACTTATGACCTGATGAATTCTGAAGCACTTGTTCTCACAGAGAGCGCAGCGAAGATTTTCGCAGGTTCTGAAGAAGAAGCAGCGGCTTAAACTAATTCGTAAAAGAAAGATGAAATCGTAAGATTCCATCGCACCAAAATAAAATAAACAGAAAAGCGATGAAACTTTCTGAAGTATTGATAAAACCGATTTTAACCGAGAAGGCGAACAGCCAGCAGGAATCATTGCGCCGCTATGCCTTCAAGGTAGCCCGTAAGGCAAACAAGCTGGAGATCAAGAAAGCTGTGGAAGAGTTTTATGGAGTGAATGTAGTTGACGTGAACACGATCGTGGTCCCCGGTAAAAACAAAACCCGCTATACCAAAAAAGGTTTTGTTCAGGGCCAGAAGCCTGCATACAAAAAGGCAATGGTTACTGTAGCTGAAGGCGAAACAATCGATCTGTATTCGAATATTTGATTGAACGAAAAAAATGAATGGCCGGCAAGGCCGCAAAATTTGCAAACATGGCATTAAGAAAATTCAAACCGATCACCGCAGGTACTCGTTGGAGAATCGGTAATGCTTATGCAGAGATCACAACGGATACTCCCGAAAAATCTCTGTTGGAAAAGAAGAAAGGAACTGGTGGACGTAACTCTTCGGGCCGCAGGTCCATGCGTTATATCGGTGGCGGTAACAAGAATATGTACCGTCTGGTGGACTTCAGACGGGATAAGAAAAATATCCCGGCTACTGTAGCCACTATCGAATATGATCCGAACCGTACTGCATTCATCGCGCTGCTGAACTATGCAGATGGTGAAAAGCGCTACATCCTGGCTCCCCAGGGTCTGCAGGTGGGAATGAAAGTGATCAGCGGCGACAGCGTGGCTCCTGAAGTAGGAAACGCTCTGATGCTGAAAAACATGCCTCTGGGTACTGTGATTCACAATATCGAGATGCAACCCGGACAAGGCGGTAAACTCGCTCGTTCTGCAGGTGCATCCGCACAATTGACCAACAAGGAAGAAAAATACGCCGTACTGAAAATGCCAAGTGGCGAAGTCCGTCGCGTATTGATCAACTGCTACGCTACCGTTGGTGTGGTTTCAAACAGCGACCATAACCTCGAGAGCATGGGTAAAGCCGGCCGTAACCGCTGGAAAGGTATCAAACCAAGAAACCGCGGTGTTGCCATGAACCCTGTAGATCACCCAATGGGTGGTGGTGAAGGTAAAGCTTCAGGTGGTCACCCACGTTCACGCACTGGTAAGTATGCGAAAGGTGAGAAAACAAGAACAAGAGGCAAGGGCAGCGATAAGCTGATTATCCAGCGCAGAGACGGAAGCAAGCTGGCGAAATAAGCCGGTGATCAACGGATCAAACAAAAACTAAAAACGAAAATCGTAAATAACACATGGCTCGTTCAATTAAAAAAGGTCCTTACGTAGCAGCACATCTGGAAGACAAAGTGATTGCTATCAATGAAGGCAAGGCGAAAAAAGGCGTGATCAAGACATGGAGCCGTCGTTCTACCATCACTCCTGATTTCGTAGGTCACACTTTTGCCGTGCACAATGGCAACAAATTCATCCCCGTGTATGTTACCGAGTTCATGGTAGGGCACAAACTGGGTGAATTCGCACCGACCAGAAACTTCAAAGGACACTCAAGTAAGAAAGGTTAAACTGTTCGGAGCAAAAAAAGGCTGATTGCCTGAGCTCCGGACCCCAAACAAAATAAAATGGAAGCAGTAGCAAAACTGAGAAACTATCCGACATCACCCCGCAAGATGCGCCTTCTGGCGGATCTGGTAAGAGGCATGGAAGTAGAAAAGGCCCTGGCCGTTCTGGAGCACAATCCAAAGCATCCTGCCGTACCGCTGCGTAAACTGGTGTTGAGTGCCATCAGCAACTGGAAACAGAAGAATGAGAATGGCGATGAAGGTCAACTGTTCATCAAGACCATTTATGTGGATGGTGCAAGAACCTTAAAGCGTATGCGCCCCGCACCTCAGGGACGTGGCTACCGCGTAAGGAAAAGAAGCAACCATGTAACCGTAATCGTGGATGCAAAATCTTAATTCAAAACATTAAAGTATAACCAATAAACATGGGTCAAAAAGCAAATCCTATTGGTAACAGGTTAGGGATCATCAGGGGATGGGAATCTAACTGGTATGGCAATAAAAAAGACTTTTCAGTAAAGCTGCTGGAAGACAACAAGATCAGGACCTACCTGAATGCCCGTATCAACAAAGGCGGTATTTCAAAAATCGTGATCGAGCGCACGCTGGGTAAACTGATCGTGACCATCCATACTTCCAAACCTGGTATCATCATCGGTAAGGGTGGTAATGAGGTAGATCGCATCAAGGAAGAATTGAAGAAGCTGACTGGTAAAGACGATGTGCAAATCAACATCCTGGAGATCCGCCGTCCTGAGCTGGATGCCATGATCGTTGCCGACACCATTGCACGCCAGATTGAGAATCGTATCAACTATAAAAGAGCAATCAAGATGGCCATCGCTTCTGCACTTCGTATGGGTGCTGAAGGTATCAAGGTAAAAGTGAGCGGCCGTCTGGGTGGCGCGGAGATCGCCCGTAGCGAAGAGATCAAGCAGGGACGTACTCCTTTGCACACGCTGCGCATGGATATCGATTATGCAAACGTATTTGCCCTGACTGTTTACGGTAAGATCGGCATCAAAGTGTGGATCTGTAAGGGTGAAGTACTGGCGAAAAGAGACCTGAACCCCAACTTCGTAGGAGGTAAGAGTGATGTAAGCGACAGAAGAGAAAGAAGAGACGAAAGACCAAGGGGTGGCCGTGACTTCAACAGAGGTCGTGGTGGAAGAGGCGAAAGGAACTGATTATAAAATTGTAAGAACTGGTTTGGGTTGGGAACCTCCCGGCTTCAAACCCCAAACAATAAACATTATATGTTACAGCCGAAAAGAACGAAGCACAGGAAAATGCAGAAAGGTCGCATGAAAGGCGACGCAAAGAGAGGAACTACCATTGCCTTTGGTTCCTATGCATTGAAAGCTTTGGACAGCCATTGGATCACCGACCGCCAGATTGAGGCGGCACGCCAGGCGCTGACACGCCACATGAAGCGTGAGGGTAACGTGTGGATTCGCATTTTCCCTGATAAACCGATCACCCGCAAACCCGCCGAAGTGAGGATGGGTAAGGGTAAAGGTAACCTGGAATTCTGGGCTGCCGTGGTGAAACCCGGCCGCATCATCTTCGAAATCGATGGTGTTTCTGAAGAGATCGCACAAGGAGCCCTGAAACTGGCAGCAGGCAAATTGCCTATCGCAACAAAATTTGTTAAGCGTCACGACCTCGCAGAGGCTTGATCAACGGTATAAAACAGATTCAAATGTCAAAGACAGTAGATTTTAAAAAAAGCATCCAGTCACTGAACGAGCAGGAACTGGTTGCCCGTATCAAGGAAGATGAGCTGCGCCTCAAGAAACTTGAGTTTGCACATGCTATCTCTCCGCTGGAGAATCCGATGAGCATCAGAAACCTGCGCAGGGAACTGGCTCGTCTGAAAACCGAATTGAAAAAGAAACAATTAAGTGCCTAATTGGCCGCTCCGTCTGAGGCGGATCCAGGCTTAAAGCAAATAATATGGCTGAAACAGTAACAAGAAAAATCAGAAAAGAGAGAGTTGGGGTGGTAACCAGCAACAAGATGACCAAGACTATCACAGTTGCGGTTGAACGTAAAGTAAAACACCCCATTTATGGTAAGTTCATTA
>Ga0065721_10006927_pt1 | contig 16595 bp, 16 predicted proteins | sample Mesricmetagenome_FD_59108 | JGI IMG/M metagenome (GOLD analysis project Ga0065721, IMG submission 59108) | Mesophilic microbial community from rice straw/compost enrichment Sample: eDNA_1 v2 (version 2) | ecosystem: Engineered > Solid waste > Grass > Composting > Bioreactor | place: USA: Davis... | reverse complement strand
GTCGTGGCCGTCAAGGGCTCGATCTGGATGACCATCGAAGACTGGAAGCGCAGCTGGGCCTCCTGGCTGCGCGGCACCTTCATCGGCTTCCCCATCGGCGCCATGCCGGCTGGCGGCGCGGACGTCGCCAGCTTCCTCTCCTACAGCGCCGAAAAGAGCTTCGCCAAGAAGCCCGAGGAATTTGGCCACGGCGCCATCGAGGGCGTTGCCGGTCCCGAAGCTGCGAACAACGCCTCAGCCGCGGGCACGCTTGTGCCGCTGCTGACGCTTGGCCTGCCGACCACTGCCACCGCCGCCATCATGCTGGCCGGCTTCCAGCAGTTCGGTCTCCAGCCGGGTCCATTGCTGTTCACCAACAATGCTTCGCTGGTCTGGGCGCTGATCGCCAGCCTCCTGGTCGCCAATTTCATGCTGCTGGTGCTCAACCTGCCGCTGATCGGCCTCTGGGTGAAACTGCTCACCGTTCCCAAGCCGTGGCTTTATGCGGGCATCCTCACCTTCGCCACGCTAGGTACGCTCGGCGCTAATGGCGCCATGTCCATGGGCTTTGGCCCGGTGCGGATATCCTTTGAGCTGGTCCTGCTGCTGGTCTTCGGCATCCTGGGCTATCTGCTGCGCCGCTTCGGCTACCCCATCGCGCCGGTCGTGGTCGGTCTCATCCTCGGGCCGATGGCCGAGCAGCAATTGCGCCGGGCATTGGCGATCAGCCAGGGCGACCCGATGATCCTGTTCACCTCGCCCATTTCCATCGTGCTCTACGCGGTAGCCTTCATCGCCGTTGCCCTGCCGTTCTACATGCGCATGCGCGGCAAGGGCGCCATGCTGGGGCAACTGGCGACCGATGAGGACTGATCTGTCTGCACAAACAAAAGCCCGGCAACCAGGAGGGAACTGGTTGCCGGGCTTTGTCATATCGGCGTCCGGCGCTTCCGGCCTCGGGAGGGAGGGGCCTGGGCCATCAGCACCGGTTCACGCTGCGACGCGAGCTTGTCGCGGAGACTAGAGCTTGCCGATGTTGCGGAACGCCACCGGGTCGATGCCCAGGTTGTCCAGGTGCTTGGCCTTGGGCGCCCGTCCGGCTTCGACCGCCGCCGACACGGCAGCAGCGCTACCGAACACGGTGACAAAGGTGTCGAGGGTCGCAAAGAACTTGTTCTTGCGCGGGGTGCTCATTTTCCAATCCTTCCTGTCGAACCCGGATCATCCCGGTTCGTTTCCATGACCTATAGATGAAGCTCGGTCGGTCATTTCGGTAGGGCGGGATTGGTCAGCCCAGCCATGCGCTGGCGGCACATCTTCTCAAGCCAACATCTGCCCTTGCCAGCACGTCATGGCTGCGCGGGGGCAGAGCCGGGCGACACGATCTCCTGCCAGGTATCGAGAAAACGCTGCCGCCGCAGGGTGTCGAGCGCCACAAGCAGGCCGGGTCCGAGCGGAATGGGCTGGATTACCCCGCGGCCCCGAGCCGCAATGGCTTCGCTGGTCCACGCGCCTGTCCCCGCCGGCACCACCGAACCGAGCGCGGTCGGCCCGGAAGCGATTGCCTGTCCTTCTGGCGACAGGGCAAAGTCGATGAAAGCCTTGGCAAGCTCCGCATTGGGCGCATCGCGCGGGATCAGCATGGATCGGGTCAGCACCAGCACATAGTCGTCCGGCACTACGATCTCGATCGGCGCACCCTCCGCCTTCCGGGCAAAGGCATAGGAGCCCAGCACATTGTAACCCAGCGCCAGGCTGCCATCAGCCACGCCGTTGAGAATGGCCGGGCTTGACCCCGAGAAGCGGGCATTCACGCGTCCGAAGGCATTCGCCAGTCGCCAGAAGGTCGAGGAAATTGTCTGGTCCTGCGCCGCCAGCAGATAGCCCACGCCCGAGAGCGCAATGTCATAGGTGGCGATCTTGCCGCGAAACCGCTCGGTCTGTGTTTCGAGCAATTCGGCGAGTGTCAGGTGGGTGCGCGGCACTTCACTATCGGCGATCAGCGACCGGTTGTAGATGATGACAGCCGGCTCGAAGGTGAAGCCGAACACCTCGTTGCGCCAATGTGCCCAGTCGGGCAGGGTTGGGAGATGGGGGCTGTCATAGGCCAGCGCATATCCATCATTGGCCAGCTTGAGCTGCAGATCAGAGGCGGAGCTGATGATGAGGTCCGGCGCGGTCGCCAGGCTTCCGTCAAGGAAGGCCTGGTAGAGAGGCAAAGAGTCCCACTCCACATAGTGGATGGCGATATCAGGATGCTCGTCCTGGAAGCCCGCGATGAAATGCCGGAAGAGCGGGGTATCGGTCGTGCCGAGAATGGAAAGCCTCGCGCTCTCCCCCGCCAAAGCGGGGAAGTCGGTGATGGTTTGGGCCTGAGCATCGTTGGGCGCACCCGCAAGGCTCAGCGCCAGCGCGGCTGCCAGCACGACAGTCACGCCGGGCAGGGCTCGCGCCGGGCGCTGCATGACCGGCAGGACGATTTCTACCGTCAGCCCCCCGCCTTCGCGATCCTGCAGGTTCAGCCTGCCGCCATGGGTTGCCGCGACACGGGAGACGATGGAAAGGCCCAAACCCGAGCCAACTTTGCCGGCGCTGGCTTTGCCGCGCTTGAAACGCTCAAGCACATTGGCCTTCTCGGTCGCATCGATGCCGGGCCCGCGATCGCTGACTTCGATCACGAGACCGGCTCCCTCCAGGCGGCCCGAAATATCGACGCGGCCCTCGGAATAGACAAGCGCATTGTCCACCACGTTCCGCATCATCTCGCGCAGCGCAAGGCGGTCGCCGCGCACCGGCGCATGGGCGACTGCACGGGGCAGGTCGATATCGAGCCTGCCGGCCTGGTCCGGGTCAAGCCGCTGGCAAACCTCATCAATCACGGCACCCAAGGTCGTGGTTTCGATTTCGGCGTTCTCCATGCGATGCGAAATTGTCGCCTCCATCAGCAACTGGCTCACCAGCTGGCTGGCCTGGACGGCGCCCGTGTGAATGCGACCGATACGCCGCCGCAACTCATCCGGGTCTTGCTCATCCATGGCCACCTCGGCCTGCGCCCGTAGCGATGCCAGTGGTGTTCGGACCTCGTGGGCAGCTTCCGCCACAAGTCCTGTCACCCGCTCCATCGCGCTGCGCAGCCGCGCCATGAAGCCATTGAGCGCCGACACCAGATGGTCAACTTCCTGCGGCACTGGCACGGTGATCGGCGACAGGTCATCGGGCGCCCGCGCCCGCAATTCATGTTCCAGCTCGGTCAGCGGAGCGAACATGCGCGAAATACCGAACCACACCAGGGCGACCGCCAGCAAAGTCAGGGCAATCACCGGCAGGACGGCATTTGAGAGTATCTCATTGCTCAGGGCATCGCGCTGGTTCTGCGTCTCCGCCACGTGAATGGTCACCCAACCGGTATCGCTGGCGGTGGAGATCAGGCGTCCGACACTTGCGACACGCACCGTCTCACCCCGATAGACGACATCGGTGAAACTGGGTTCTGCCGACACGGTCTCGCCCATCTGTGCGGCCAGGTCCTCATAGCCGGTGACTGTGCGGGCATCGGGACCCTCGACCGCATAGAATACCCGGTCCTGGCCGGAAAACATGGCAAAGGCTGCGAAGGGGATTTCCACCACAACCGCCTCGTTCTCCACCTGCACAGCGCCCGCAATGGTCAGCGCCGAAGCGGCCAGAAGGCGGTCGAAGGCGCGGTCGGATGCGCGCTCGGCATAGTCGCGAATGAATATGAACAGGATCACCGAGGCAGCCAGCAGCAGCGCGAGTGCCAGCGCGAAGATGCGGCGGCGGATGGAGAACACTTTCGCCTTCGGATGCGTCACCGCAAGCTACCCCCGTACCCGGACAATATAGCCTACGCCTCGAACTGTGCCGATTTCGACATTGGCATGCTCGAGCTTCTTTCTCAGGCGCGAAATATGAAGCTCCAGGGCGTTGACCGACACGGATTCGTCGAAATTGAACAGCTGGTTCATCAGTCGCTCCTTGGCGACCACCTTGCCGGCATGGGCAACGAGGATTTCCAGCAGACGAAACTCGCGGCGCCCCAGTTCGAGTGCCTTGCCTTCCACCGAGGCATTGAGGCCAGCAAGGTCAAGCTCGAGATTGCCGACGCTAACCGTGCTCGATGCCTGGCCCCCCGTACGCCGCAGCAGGGCCCTCAACCGTGCCTCGAGCTCGCGGAGGTCGAAGGGTTTGACCAGATAGTCGTCCGCGCCAAGATCGAGCAAGCTCACCTTGTCGTCGATTTCCGAGCGCGCGGTGATTACGAGGATGGGCGCGTTGAATTTGCGTCTGCGCAATTCGGCAATAAGGCCAATGCCATCCCTGTTGGGCAGCATCAGGTCCAGTGCAACAGCGTCGAACGGCTCGGCTTCCGCTGTGGGCACAACATCATCCCCGTCCTGCACCCATTCGACAGCATGTCCTGCCGCGCGCAGGCGCTTCTCTATGGCCTCGCCCAGGTCCTCATTGTCCTCCACCAGCAATATNCGCATGCTTCCTCCTTCCAGCGGACACTAGACGATCGGTCTGGCTGGTGGAAATCGGATTTGCTGCAGCGGAGCGGGTCGGGCCTCAGGGGCGGGTGTGCAAGTCTTGNAGATGGCCACGCAACTGCTGCCAGCGGGCCATGACTGCAGCTGCGACCGACCCCATGGAGATGCGCGGCGGATCGGCATATTCGGCNAGCATGGTGGCGGCCAGTCGTTTGCCTTCGCGCACGATGCGGCGTTCAATCAGGTCCTGGCCTGCATCGGGTACGCGCATCTGTGCCTCCGTCATGGTTTACGAAACCCTAACGCGGCCGGTCTAGGCTGTCTTGGGAAGCTTTGGCATATGGTTTACGCCAGTCGGAGCTAGCCGCCGCATTGCGCCATTCGTGTTAAGCGCATGGCAAGTGGCAAGGATTAGCCTCGTCTGACCACATGTGATCCACCGCCCATGTCGCAGCGCAAATCCTCCGGTTCTTCCATTTCGCCATTGCTGCTCGAACGTCGCATCGCGCCGCGCCGCAATACCTTCATCGAGGCGACGATCACTGTGGGGTTCTCGCGGGTCCCCTGCATTGTCCGCAATGTCTCCGAGACAGGCGCCAAGCTGGAGGTCGCCAAGGTCACCGGTATCCCCGACCATTTCGACCTGATCGTGCCCGGCCATCGGCCGCAGCGGTGCCGGGTGGTCTGGCGTGCCCTCAAGGAAATCGGCGTCGAGTATCAGTCTTTTCGCTAGCAGGCCCCGGCTTCCTGGCTCAGAAGATGTCGGGTTCTCCCGCTGCGCGGCCGAAATCGCGCTCAAGGAAGTCGAAATCGCACCCCTTGTCGGCCTGCGTGACATGCCGGGTGTACATCCAGCCCCAGCCACGTTCAAAGCGGGGCGGCGGCGGTCTCCATTCTGCCCGCCGGCGCTCTAGTTCGTCCGCGCTCACCAGCATGTCGAGCTGCCTGTTGGGCAGATCAAGGCGCACGATATCCCCATTTCGAAGCAGGGCCAGCGGCCCGCCCACATGGCTCTCGGGCGCCACATGCAGCACACAGGCTCCGTAGGATGTACCAGACATGCGCGCGTCGGAAATGCGCAGCATGTCCCGGTGTCCCTGTTTGATCAACGCCTTGGGGATAGGCAGCATGCCCCATTCGGGCATGCCTGGTCCGCCCTGCGGCCCCGCATTGCGCAGGACCAGCACATGGTCCGGCGTCACCGCTAGACTCTCGTCGTCAATTGCTGCTTTCAACTCGGGATAGGAGTCGAACACCAGCGCCGGTCCTTGATGCACATGGTATTTCGGGTCGCAGGCGGCCGGTTTGATGATGGCGCCATCCGGGCAGAGGTTGCCACGCAGCACCGCAAGTGACCCTTCGTGATAGACCGGATTGCTCAGCGGCCGGATGACATCCTCATTGTGGACCGGTGCGTCTGCGATGTTCTCGCCCAGCGTCCTGCCATTGACGGTCAAGGCAGTGGTGTCGAGGCGCTCGGCAATCTGGCGGATCAGCGCCAGGAGGCCACCGGCAAAGTAGAAATCCTCCATCAGATAGTCCTTGCCCGAGGGCCGGACATTGGCCAGCAGCGGCGTTTCGCGGCCCAACGCGTCTAGATCATCGAGCGTCAGGTGCACGCCGGCACGCCGCGCCATGGCGATCAGATGCACCACGGCGTTGGTGGAGCAGCCCGTCGCCATGGCCACGATGGCGGCATTGCGGACCGAACCACTGGTCACGATCCGCTCGGGTGTAAGACGCTCCCATACCATGTCCACGACCCGCCTCCCGCACTCTGCCGCCATGCGTTGGTGCGCCGAGTCCACTGCAGGGATCGATGAGACACCGGGCAGGGTGAGGCCCATTGCGTCCACGATGGCGGTCATGGTCGAAGCGGTGCCCATGGTCATGCACACGCCCGCCGACCGGGCGATGCCGCCTTGCAAGCCTTGCCATTGCGCGTCGCTGACATTGCCGGCCCGGCGCTCGTCCCAATACTTCCAGGCGTCTGAACCTGACCCCAGCGACTTGCCGGCATAGTTGCCGCGTATCATGGGGCCTGCCGGCAGGTAGATCATGGGCACACCGGCCGTCAGTCCGCCCATCACCAGGCCGGGGGTGGTCTTGTCGCAGCCACCCATCAGCACCACGCCGTCAAGCGGGTGCGACCGGATGAGTTCTTCCGTCTCCATGGCCAGCATGTTGCGGTAGAGCATGGATGTGGGCTTGGTGAAGCTCTCGTCCACAGACAGGGTTGGCAGCTCAACCGCAAATCCGCCAGCCTGCAGCACCCCGCGCTTAATGGCCTGCACACGCTCGGGAAAATGGCTGTGGCAGGAGTTCAGCTCGGACCAGGTGTTGAGAATGCCGATGATCGGCTTTCCCATGAAGTCGGCCTCGGCATAGCCAAGTTGCATCAGCCGCGAGCGGTGGCCAAAGCTCCTCAGGTCATCCGCCGCAAACCACCTGGCCGACCGAAGGCCGGCCGGATCACGCGCTATCCCTGCCATCTTCTCCTCCCCACTGGCGCCGCCATTGAAAGCCTGCGCGGATCCCTGAGGAGCATGTTAGCGGATATTGCGGCTCTGTCGCACACTTTGGCACGCCGTAATGTGAGACGACCGGCGCTGGTGCGCCGGTCGTGGAGTTTATTTCTTGGCAGTCTCGCCGGCTTCCTTGAGGGCCGCGAATTGCAGCGTCACCGCCTCGATATTGGAGTCGAGCCATTCGGCCATGGCGATTTCTTCTTCCAGGTTGGCTTCGAGCCCCTCCAGCGCCATGGTATTGCCCGAGGCTTCCGCCAAGGCCAGCAGCGACTTGTAGGCGGCGATCTCGTAGTTCTCGAAAGCAAAGTTCGCCATCGAGTTCTTGAGGATCTCATCTGGGGCAACGGTGTGTCCAACAGCGGCAAAAGTACCGGCGACGGACAGGGCCATGTCCTTGAGGGCGGACCTGTCGGCGTCCAGACTGTCCAGGATAGTCTCGAGCCGCTGGATTTGGCCCTCGGTTTCGCTGATATGCCGGTTCAGCATCGCCTCGACCTCGGGATAGCTTTCGATTCGTGTGGCCTGCGGCCGCATGATCGACAGGGCTTGGTTCTCCATCGCATGCGCGTTCTTGAGACCGGTTATGAAAAGGTCGCGGGTCGTGGTGTCCATTTTAAATCTCCATGAAAAATTCAATCAAAACAGTAGCTTCGTCGCTCAAGCCATGCCGGGCTTGAGGACCACCTTGGTCCACTCGTTCTGCTTGTCGTGGAAGTTCTTGTAGCCCGTCGGGGCCTCCTCCAAGGGCAGGCGGTGGCTGATGAGGAAGGTGGTGTCTATCTCCCCTTCCTGGATACGGCGCAGCAGGTCCTGCGAGTATTTCTGCACGTGGGTCTGTCCGCCACGGATCTGGATGCCCTTTTCCATCATGGCACCGAGGGGCCACTTGTCGAGCATGCCGCCATAGACGCCGGGCACTGAAACGCGGCCACCCTTTCGTACGGCCAGCAACGCCTGGCGCAGGGCGTGGCCACGATCGGCGCCCGGCGCNATCTTCTGTTTGATGACGTCCAGCACATTGTCNGCGACCCAGCCATGGGCCTCCATNCCCACCGCGTCGATNACGGCATCGGGCCCGATGCCGCCCGTCATCNCCATCAGGGCTTCGCGGACATGGGTCTCCTCGAAATTGATGATCTTGGCCCCGAACTTCTGCGCCAACTCAAGGCGGTGCGGGAGATGATCGATGACGATGACCTGCTCGGCGCCCATGAGCACGGCGCTCTGCACCGCAAACAGGCCCACGGGCCCCGCGCCCCACACTGCGACAGTATCGCCTGGCTCGATCTGCGCATTCTCCGCAGCCATCCANCCGGTGGGCAGGATGTCGGACAGGAAGAGCACGTCGTCATCTTCCATACCCTCAGGAATGACGATGGGTCCCACATCCGAAAAGGGCACGCGTACATATTCGGCCTGACCGCCGGCATAGCCGCCAGTCAGGTGCGAATAGCCAAAGGCGGCGCCCATGGGGTGCCCGTAGAGCATTTCCGAAGCATCCTGGTTGGGCACCGGATTGCCGTTGTCACAGGCTGAAAACAGCTGGTTCTCGCAGAAAAAGCACCGGCCGCAGGAAATGGTGAAGGGGACCACGACGCGTTGGCCCTTCTGCAGGGTACTCTTGGGGCCGACTTCAACCACTTCGCCCATGAATTCATGGCCGAGAATGTCACCGGATTTCATGCCCGGAATGACACTGACATAAAGGTGAAGGTCCGATCCACAGATAGCCGTGGATGTGACCTTCAGGATCGCATCGCGCGGGTTGATGATTTCAGGGTCGGGGTGCGTGTCGACGCGCACGTCGTTGGTTCCGTGCCAGGTCAAGGCCCGCATCATGGCTCTCCGTCTTGAGACGTGGTGAAGGCGCCCGTGGCAATCTCGCCGGCCTCCATCAGTTGCTTGAAACGCTTGAGTTCATGCCGGGCCTGGATGTTTGGCTCGGCGCGGAACAGCTTGGCGATCAGCCTGCCGACATCGCCGCCGGGCGGTTCATAGGCGATCTCCGCCGTTACCACCGTGCCGCGGCCTTCGGGTGCGTCGGCAAACGAGACCCGCCCCGTTGTCCTGATCTGGGAATTGTCGGTCGATCGCCACCCGATGCTCTGGTTGTCGACCACATCGGTCATCTCGGTTTCCAGCGTCACATGCTGGCCGGCAGGGGCTTTGATTTTCCATACCGAACGCCCGCCATCTCCCGGCGTCACGCTCTCGATGGCCTCCATGAAGGTCGGCAGGTTGGCAAAGTCCCGCCAGTAGGCGTAGAGCGCGCTGCGCGGGCGATTGATGAGGACGCTGCGGCCCACTATGGCCAGATCACCATCCTTGTCGTCCCGTTGCGCGCGCTTGGGCGCGTCATCCTGTGGGTCTTCCATGCCGCATATCTCCTGGCGTCCAGTCGNAATGTCTGGTTGCCAATCGATACGGGCCGGTATGGTTCCCCGGCAGGCNTTATGTTGATGGGGCAAGGGAGCGACGCTGCGCTCCCTTTGGGGCNATGGCCAGGGGCACGCCTTGGCCGCAGTGTGCCGCCGGCATCTGCCGGCGGCAGGGAATTAATAGCCTTGCGCAGATGCCCGTTCCTGGGCCTTGCCCCTGAAACGGGCAGCAAGGTCCGCTGTCGCGCGGCTCAGCAGGGTCACGTCGGTTCCGACAGCAACGAAGGTCGCGCCAAGCTCGATATACCCCTGGGCCAGCGCTTCGTCTGCCGTCAGGATGCCGGCTGCTCTGCCGGTCGCGATGATGCGCTCAAGGCCAGAGCGGACCGCCTGCTGCACGTCGGGATGGCCCGGATTGCCCAGATGCCCCATGTCGGCGGCAAGATCGGACGGGCCGATAAAGATGCCATCAACGCCTTCGACAGCGGCGATGCTCTCGATATTGCTCAGGCCCTTGACCGTTTCTACCTGCACCAGCAGGCAGATCTGGTCATTGGCCGAGCCGAGATAGTCGGTGGTTCGGTTATAGCTGCTGGCCCTCGCAAGGGCGGCCCCAACGCCGCGGATGCCCTGCGGGGGATAGCGAGTTGCACGCACAAGGTCCTGAGCCTGTTCGGCCGTGTCCACCATGGGCACCAGCAGCGTCTGCGCCCCGATATCGAGCAATTGCTTGATGATCCAGGTCTCTCCGACTGGTGGGCGCACGACCGCATGGCTGGGCGAGGCCTGGAGTGCCCGCAACTGGTTGGCAATGGTGGGAATGTCGAACGGAGCATGCTCGCCGTCGACCAGCAGCCAGTCGAAACCTGCGCCACCGCACAGCTCCGCGGTGGTCTCGTGGGGTAGGCCCAGCCAGAAACCAAGCTGCAGACGCTTTTCGGCGAGCGCCTTCTTGAACGAATTGATTGCTACGGGCATGCCCCACCTACTCGAAGAAGACCGACACAGTACCCATCGGGCCAAAATCGGCAACGATCGTGTCGCCATGTCGGGCTTCGACGGGCCGGATGAACGAGCCGGACAGTACTACTTCGCCTGCTTTTATGGCGCCGCNATAGTTTGAGAGCCGGTTGGCCAGCCAGGCAACCCCAGCCGCCGGATGATTGAGCACGCCAGCCCCNAGGCCGGTCTCTTCAACCTGGCCATTGCGCGAAACGATGGCGCCAACCCAGCGCAGGTCGACGGCATCCACGCGCATCGGACGGCCACCGGTGACGATGCCGGCATTTGCGGCATTGTCGGCAATAGTATCGAAAATGGTGCGCGCCTTGCCGGTTTCCTTGTCGACGCGTTGCACCCGCGTGTCGAGAATTTCGAGCGAGGGCACGACATAGTCGGTGGCGTTGAGCACGTCGAAGATGGTGACGTTCGGTCCAGAGAGGTCCGACTTCATGACGAAGGCGATCTCCGCCTCCACACGCGGCTGGATGAAGCGGCCGGCCGGAATTGTCGCGCTGTCGGGGAAGAACATGTCGTCAAGCAACACGCCCGAATCCGGGATATCGATATTGAGAGCATATTGCATGGCCTTGGAGGTGAGGCCGATCTTCCAGCCGCGGGCCTCGCGCCCGGCGGCCAGCTTGAGCGCAATAAGCTCGGCCTGCACGGCATATGCATCATCCATGCCGGCATCGGGATAGGATTGGCTCAGAACCGGGGTCTGGACTCCGGTCTTCTCGGCCTCGAACAGCTTTTCGGCAAGCTCGCGAACCTGGGCGGGGCTGAGATTCATGCGACCACCTCGTCGGCAACGGTATTGCGCAGCACGCCGATGCCCTCGGCCTCGACTTCCACCACATCTCCGGGCTTGAGCCAGATCGGCGGGTCGAACCGTGCACCGGCGCCCGTCGGCGTACCAGTGACGATGACATCGCCGGGCACCAGGGTGGTGAACGTGGAAATGTAGGCAATGAGCTTGCGGAAGGGGAAGATCATGCGGCTGGTGCGGTCGGCCTGGCGGACCTCGCCGTTAACGCGGGTCTCAAAGCCGATATCTGCAATCTGCGCCTCGTCGGCATAGGGCACCAGCCAGGGTCCGATCGAACCGGTGCCATCGAAGTTCTTGCCCTGGGTGACGTTGAACTTGGCGTGCCGGACCCAGTCGCGGATCGTGCCTTCGTTGCACAGGGTCAGTGCAGCGACGTGNTCGAGAGNCTGCGCCTCGGGAATACGCCGGCCGCCCTTGCCGATCACCAGGACGATCTCGCCCTCATAGTCGAGCTGCGGGGATTCCGGCGGCCGGTTGAGCGCAACGCCGTGGCCGACAAACGAGCGGGCAAAGCGGGGGAACAGCGAGGGGTTCGGCGGGGCTGCCTGACCGTCCTTATATTCCTCATTGCGGTCGGGATAGTTCACTCCCACGCAGATNATCTTTTCGGCATCCGGCACNGGGATCGCATAGGTGATCTCGTCGAGGCTGTAGTCGGGTGCAAGGCCCGCGCCCTTTTCGGCCAGGGNCTGCAGGGCACCAGCNTCGATGGCCGCCCTCAATGTCGGCCAGACTGTACCGTGGCGTGNGGAAAGATCGACAAAGCCACTNTCGAGAACGAGNCCNTAGCGGCTCGCGCCGGCCGCCGTGACGGTTGCCAGACGTGGATGCGTTGTCATGCCTCAATGCCTCCCAAGCATACATATTTGAGTTCGATGAAGTCCTCGATCCCGTAGCGCGAACCCTCACGGCCAAGGCCGGATGCCTTCACGCCGCCGAACGGGGCCTCCGCCGTGGAAATCAGGCCCGTATTGACCCCAACCATGCCGTATTCGAGCGCCTCGGCCACGCGCCAGACCCGCGACAGGTCGCGCGCATAGAAATAGGAGGCCAGACCAAATTCGGTGTCATTGGCTTGGGCGATGACATCGGCTTCGTCGGTGAACCGGAACAGCGGCGCCACCGGCCCGAAGGTTTCCTCGCGCGCAACGGCCATCTCGGGCGTTACGCCAGTGATGACAGTAGGCTCAAAGAAGGTGCCACCAAGCGCGTGGCGCTTGCCGCCGGTGGCAAGGGCACCACCCTTGGCCAGAGCATCGCCGATGTGCTCTTCGACCTTCGCGACCGCCTTGTCGTCGATCAGCGGCCCGAGCACCACGCCTTCATCGAAGCCATTGCCGACGCTGAGGCTGGACACTGCCTTGGCGAGCTTCTCGGCAAAGACATCGTAGACCTTGTCCTGCACATAGAGCCGGTTGGCGCACACGCAGGTCTGGCCGTTATTGCGGAACTTGGCGATGAGCACCCCTTCAACCGCAGCATCAATATCGGCATCGTCAAAGACGATGAAGGGCGCGTTGCCTCCCAGTTCCAGACCCAGCTTCTTGATGGTGGGCGCACACTGGCGATAGAGCTCTGCGCCGACCTCGGTCGAGCCTGTAAAGGTCAGCTTGCGTACCAGCGCATTGGCGGTCATTTCACCGCCAATGACACGCGCAGAACCGGTGACGACGCTGAAGATGCCAGCCGGAACGCCTGCCCGCTCGGCAAGCACCGCCAGGGCGATGGCCGAGAACGGCGTCTGGCTGGCAGGCTTGAGCACCATGGCACAGCCTGCCGCGAGTGCCGGGCCCACTTTGCGGGTGATCATGGCATTGGGGAAGTTCCACGGCGTGATCGCCGCAACAACGCCGATGGGCTGCTTGAGCACCATGATGCGCTTGTCCGGCTGGTGGCCCGGAATGATGTCGCCATTGATGCGGCGGGCTTCCTCGGCGAACCACTCGATGAAGCTGGCGCCATAGGTGATCTCGCCCTTGGCTTCATTGAGGGGCTTGCCCTGTTCGGCGGTCAGGATCGTCGCGAGATCGTCGCGGTTGTCCATCATCAGGTCGAACCAGGCGCGCAGCACATCCGCGCGTTGCTTGGCGGTGCGAGCCGCCCAGCTTTTGCGCGCCACTTCGGCGGCCTCGATGGCACGACGGGTCTCGTCCACGCCCAGATCGGGCACGTAGCCAATGGTGTCGCCTGTGGCGGGATTGGTCACCGTCAGGGACTTGCGACCTTCGGCTTCGATCCACTGGCCCGATATATAGGCTGCCTGACGCAGCAGCGATGGGTCTCTCAGCTTGGGAAACATGGGCTACTTCGCCAGCTTGGGAATGGAATGCGCCACCGTGGCGAAAGCGATGTTCTTGGTCTCCATGTAGAAGTCGAACGACCAGTCGCCGCCGTCGCGACCGATGCCGGAGCTCTTCACGCCGCCGAACGGGGTGGGCAAGTGACGGGAGTTTTCGGAATTGACCCAGACCATGCCGGCCTCCATCCCCTCCGAAAAGCGGAACGCCCGCGTCACGTCCGATGTCCACAGATAGCCGGCAAGGCCGTACTGCACATCGTTGGCAATCGCCAGCGCTTCGGCTTCATCCCTGAAAGGAATGGCCGACAAGACCGGGCCGAACACTTCTTCCTGGGCAATACGCATGTCATTACGCACATTGGTGAACAGGGTAGGGGAGACATAGCAGCCACCGCCCGGGCCTTCATGCTTGGTGCCGCCGACAGCAAGCNTTGCCCCTTCNGCCTGCGCNATGCCGATATATTCGAGCACCTTCTTTTCGTGTACCGGATGGATCAGCGGTCCAACCACGGATTCCGGATCGAGGGGATGCCCGACCTTNATGCGGCTGGCGCGGTNGGCCACCATCGCGGTGAAGCGCTCGTAGATGCTTTCNTCGACCAGAAGGCGCGAGGAGGAGGTGCAGCGCTCGCCGTTGAGCGAATAGATCATGAAGACGGCTGCATCGGCAGCCCGCTCGAGATCAGCATCGGCAAAGACCACCACGGGGTTCTTGCCGCCAAGTTCGAAATGCACGCGCTTGAGGGTGTCGGCACCCTGCTTCATGATCATCGAGCCAGTGCGGCTCTCTCCCACAAATCCGATTGCCTTGATGTCGGGATGCTCGGTCAGCGACTTGCCCGCATCCTCGCCCAAGCCGTTGACGAGGTTCCACACGCCCGGCGGGAGACCGGCTTCCTCAGCGATTTCCACCAGCAGGCGGGCCGTCAGCGGCGAGAATTCCGCCGGCTTGTGGACCACGGTGCAACCGGCTGCCAACGCGGGCGCGATCTTCCAGGTCGAGAGCATGAACGGGGTGTTCCATGGCGTAATCACGCCCACAGGACCGATCGGGTGACGGGTCGTCATGTTGACCTGACCGGGCCCCTGCAGCGACTTGCCGTCACGCGCTTCGGGTGCCTTGTCGGCAAAAAAGCGGAAATTTTCCGCGCCGCGCAGCGCGGCCTTTTCCATGAACCGCAGCGTCTGCCCGGTGTCCATGCATTCCACAAAGGCGATTTCTTCGGCCCGGGCCACGATGGCGTCCGCAATCTTGTGCAGGATAGCACGGCGTGCCTTGCCGCTCATGGCCGCCCAGGCGGGAAAGGCTTCCTTGGCCGCCTTGGCCGCAAGGTCGATATCGGCAGCCTTGCCATGCGCGACGCGCGCCAGCGGCTTGAGGTCCACCGGGGAGATGCTCTCAAAGGTAGTGCCGTCCAGCGCCGGCATCGCCTTGCCAGCGATGTGGTTGAGCACGCCGTCCTTTTCGAAACGGGCGAGGTAGGCTTGCGCCTTGGCAAGATTGGATTGAAGGTCGCTCATCGTCTCATTCCGTTATTGAGCGCGCAGACGCGCGTGCATGGTGTTGAGCTTCCAGCTCAGGTCCGGGTCGATTTCGCGCACTTCCAGCGATAGCGCGAAGTGCGGCTGGGCAAACTGTTCGGCAAGAAGCGGGCGGGCGGCTGCGATCAGCGCGTCGCCCAGATTGCGTTTGTCTTCGTGGGAGCGACCGGCACCCAGGCGCAGCGACATGTCGATGAAGCTGTTTTCCGGCAGGTCGTCAGCGATGGCGAAGGCGTCGCATCGAACGGCGCGGACACGTGGCGCGCCCCGCTCGACCAGCCCGCTGTCTAGCAGTGCCTGAAGAAGTGCGCGGCACAGCGCGTTGAGATCGACCGCGCCATCCAGGTTGGCAGAATATTCCACCGTCAGATGCGGCATGGTTCCGCTCCATCCAAAAAGATTCAGGGATTGGGGTGAGGGAGCGCCGTGGGTGCCCGGCGCTCTCNCGGGCCGTTTAGTCGACCCAGGCTGTCAGCCGCTTCTCGATCCAGGTCACGACCTGGTTGATGATGACGGCGAGGATCATGATGAACACCGAGATGGCCCAGACCGACGTGAAGTCGAACTGCTTGCCGAACCGGGCTGCCTGACCGCCGATACCGATCAGCGCGATGAACATTTCGCCGTTGACCATGCCCTTGACGGCCCGGCCCACACCCATTCGCAGACCTGCGATGATGAGCGGGAAGGCATCGGGGAGCACGATGCGGAACACCGTCGTGGTGCGGCTGGCGCCATAGGACGCAGCCATTTCGATCAGCGGCCGGTCGACATTACGCACGGCTGCCGCGGTGTTGATGATGATGATGAACACNGCATAGATCACCACCACGCTGATCCGGGTCGCGTCAGACAGGCCGAAGATNGCGAACAGGATCGGCGCAAAGATCAGGCCCGGCGTGAACAGCATNGCGTTCACATAGACGTCGAGTGCCGCGTAGATCGTGTTGAACAGGCCCATCAGCACGCCAACCANGAGGCCGATGACCAGCGCGATGGCAAAGCCGATCGCCAGCGAGGAAAGACTGGCCACCAGATGCTGGGACAGACCGCCGGTGGTGAACAGCTGCACCATCCGGACCAGCACGCTGGACAGGGGCGGCAGCCATGGCTGGTGGAAGATCTGCCCGGCCAGTTCCCAGACCAGGGCAATGGCCACCATGCCCATCCAGTTCATGGTCAGATTGCGTACGATCCGGGCAAAGCCGGCCGTCGGGCTGGCGCCCGAAGTTGCCACAGTGCTCATGCTCATGCCGCGTTCAACTCGTGCGCCTGCCGCAGCCGGTGCCAGAGATGCTCCTTGAGTTCCACAAATTCAGGCAGGCGCTCAACCGCATCGGGATCGCGCGGACGCGGGAAGGTTACATCGATGACTTCCTCGATGCGGCCGGGGCGTGCGGACATCAGCACCACCTTGTCGGCCAGCATGATCGCCTCTTCCATGTCGTGGGTCACAAACACCACGGTGCGCTGGTCTTCCTGCCAGATGCGCAGCAGTTCTTCCTGCATGTAGCGGCGGGTCTGCTGGTCGAG
>Ga0065721_10005090_pt1 | contig 16602 bp, 23 predicted proteins | sample Mesricmetagenome_FD_59108 | JGI IMG/M metagenome (GOLD analysis project Ga0065721, IMG submission 59108) | Mesophilic microbial community from rice straw/compost enrichment Sample: eDNA_1 v2 (version 2) | ecosystem: Engineered > Solid waste > Grass > Composting > Bioreactor | place: USA: Davis... | reverse complement strand
GGCTTCGAGGGCTTCAACGTCCGGCTCGCGAAGCGTGATCTTTTCGATCTTCGCGCCCTCATGATCGACGGGGAACTTGAGATTATGGGTGACGGTCTTCCAGTTCATCATGCACCTGCCTGCGGATAATCGCGCAAAACGCGCAGGCAGATATTACCACGCATGGTGATACGGTCTATTGAGTAGTTGTGCGCATAACTTTGTATTTCCAAATACTTATGACAGCATTTCCAATTGAATGGCAGTTATAAATCCCAAATTTGCTCCAGCATATTGCGGAGATAAGGACGTTCGATTACCCATTGCTTGGCTGCCTGTCCGGCGGCTGCGCTGCCTGCGCCGGGCGGACGCAGTTTCGGCCGCGTCCGCCCTCCGGCTGAATGGAGGAAACGAATGGACACCCGCCCCCTGAAACATTTGCAGCTTGTTGAACTCACAGCAGAGTTTTGCGAGGCCCGCGCGCAGCGGGACGCGGAACGGATGCGCCAGCTTTATGCGGAGCTTGATCGCCGCAGGTCACGGCGCGCGCGCAATCTAGCAATGAACGCGCGCCTCATGCTCGCATCGTGGCAGAAAGGCAGAAGGGCGGCATGAAAACGGCAGTCTATCCGTACCGCCGCTGGTACTTTGAGGACGTGGTTCGCGCCGCCTACATGGCGGGGCAGGGCGCGAGCGCGAAGGAAATAGCGCAGACGTTGGGCGGGGCCACGGCTGAGCGCGTCCGGGCCATGTGTCGCGTCCACGGCATTAAGCTTCAACGCTCACAGGCGGCACCGGCCATCCAGCAAATTGTTTGGAAGACGGCGGATCAGGACGCGCTCAACGCGGAAGCGGATCGGCTGGACCGCGAGCCGGGCGAGCTTGCGGCGCTCATCGTTCGCAAAGCTATCGCTGCGAAGGAAGTCGAAAGGCTGGTCGATCCGCTGGATGTTGTGGGCCTCGGCTAATCGGCGGCCCGGCCATCACCGTGGCCGCCTGCCTGCTTAACTCCGTAGACCTCATCGCGGATGATCGTGCCGTCAGCTCCAAAGCCCTCCCGTAAATCCGGCGCATGTCAAGGGCCTTAAAGAGGCAGATTGTCCCAACCATGATCGAGAAGCTTTTCGAGAATTCGCAACGGCACTGCTCCACCGACTTCCGCGATTTTCGATTTAGTCTTTTGCCAAATCGTGTCGTTCCGCATCTTGTTGAGCAGTTGATGACCTTCAAAGGTCAAGTCGAGAACGATGTAGCCGCCGCCGCTCATCGTCGTTACGTCTATCGCGCGAAGAAAGCCTGCGCGAACTAACTGATCTGCATGGTAGAAGTCTTTGAAGTTTGCCGTCTCGCTAAACCTTACCTCCGCTCTCGGCTTGTCGATTTCTTCCTCGATACGGAGCAAAAGCTCTCGGATGTGGTCGTAATCCAGTCGCACGGAAACTTTACCTCCACCTTGCAGGTCGCCAGCCGGCGGCTTGCGCCTCGGCTTCGTCGCAGAACCACCGCTCGCCTTCGTCCTCATCGATCTGTGTTCGGTCGTAATGAGGCGACCATGGCGTGTGGTATACCTTTTCGCCTTCGCGGTTGATGTTGCCTTTGATTGGACAATTAGCACGCGGTGCAGCGGCAGCGGCGCGGTCCCATCGGTTTTCGCGATACTCCCACGGCGCTTGCGCCTCGCCCTGCCATATTCCGAGGCCGGCGGCCTTTGCCGCCGCCTCGCGGTCAACGAAATCGCTGGAATAGCGGACGAAGGCCCGCGCGAGACCTTCGTCGACAAGAGCGCCGTTCACATCGATGCCGCCCGCCGTGCAGGTCGCAACGATACGACCATAAGCATCGCGGTCGAGCGCTACGCATTCGACCTCGCGTCCTTCTACAAGCTCGGCAAGGCGGTTCGTCGCCTCGGTCCCGCATTGCCATGATCGTCCATTGGCACGCTTGCAGGTCTGCCCGGCTTCCGGCGCGTCGATACCATGCAGGCGGATGCGAACGGGGCCGATGGTTAAGGTATCACCGTCCGTCACGCTTGCGGTGCCGGTAATCCGCGCATCGCCGGCAGCGGCAGCGCCAATCGAAACGCCGGCCCCGGCAACCAGCGCAAAGAAAAAGAAAGCCCACCCCATATAACGAAGCATAGAACAGGTCGGCGATTGTCCCAAATTCCCCGATTTTTGTCCCACAGACGGCCTTTGGTGTCCCGCCGGACCGATTTTATGTCCCAAAGGCCCGATTTCGTGTCCCGGCCACGTCACGCTAGCGGATCGTCGCCGCGCTTAAACTTTGGCAGAGCTTCGGCAAAGCGCTTGTCAAAGCGGTCCAGCGCGGCGGTGAGCGCGGCATCGATCTGGCAGGCAATGATCGGATCGCGGCTGACGGACTTTCCCAAACCGGCAAGTTCATCCCGATATAAACGCGCCGAAAATGAGTGAAAAGCCTCGGCGTCAGAGGCGTCGATAAGCGTGGCCTCGCGCTGCGCTAGTCGGAGCCGGATTTCCTTCTCCTTGGCGGACGCAAGGCCAGCACCGGGATTGTCGGCGGATCGCTCGATACTCGCTTTCAGGAACCGCAAATAGCCAGTGATGACGGCCGCCAAGGGATACCTACCGCGCACTGCACTCGGAATATGACCATCCGCCGCCAACTGGCGAAGGCGGCGCGGCGACAGCATCAGGAGCCGCGCAGCCTGTCCTGCCGTCACCGTTCCGGCCTCGGTCGGAGCCTGCTGATTGTTCACCATTTTAATCCTCCAAGCGGAAACGGAAGTGCGAAAATGAAACGCTGAAAAACGCGCATATATGGGGGTGCGGCGCGCCCGCACTCTATGAAACGCGCAAAAGGTACCTAAAATTTTGTCCTATTTTCCTTCTTTCGCCCGTAACGGCTCGTAGAACGCGGTTGCATATTTGCTGGTAGTTGACAGCGCTTTGTGCCTTGCGCGCGTCTCTGGCCTTCCTAGCGGCTTTGCGGGCATTTGATGTTCTGCATCCTTCCTGCGTCAGGTTGGCGACCGGCGCGAACGCCGGCCGCCTTTGTCGGCACGCTACTACGGAGAGAGAGCAGCGCGCATGCAGACCAAAAGAATTTCGGTCTGCCTTCAGCGGCGCAGTCCAACCGCCGCCTTTCGCTCGCAGTTTGCGAGCGAAACTTACGCTTCAACAACCTCCAGAACAGCGCGCGGATCGGCATCGCGGCGGCGCTGGATCGTGCGGCCTTCCTGCTCGGCTGCGACGATTAGAGCTTCCTCCTGCCGCTCCAATTCGAGCCGGCGGGCGCTGATGCGGCTGAACTCGGCGTCCCGCTCGTCGTCGGTCAGCGCGCCCGTTGCGGGTGCTGCCGCGTCGATCAGCGCGGTGATCCGTTCGGCAATCAGATCGCGGTGCAGCCAAGCGAAGAACGATGCTCCGGCGTCGCCGGACAGGGCGAAGTGAGGGGCGTCCGCGCCGGGCAATGCCACCGGCTCGTGTCTGACCCGAAGCGCGGCGGCGAGGTTGACCGGGCTGCCGGCGCGAGCCGCATGATTGACCTTTGGCGCGCCTCGCGCGGCAATCGCGTCGAGTTCAGCAAGGAACCGACTGCGAAGCTCGGCGGCTGGCGCGGGCGCGTTCTCGGCTGCGGTCCATGCTTCATCCAGCGCGGCAAGCTCGGCGCGGAGCTTCTGAACCTCGGCAACGGGATCGCGGGATTTCGGCGCGGCTGGTGCGTGGTGCTTGAGGCGCATCCCGCCGAACGCGGCGGCACGGTTCAGCCAGGCAGCAACGTTTTCGAGGTATCCGAACGAATTCTGTCGTGCAGCCGCACGTTCGCGGGCGTCGAGCGCAAGGTCGAGGCGGCGCTTTGCGGCGTCAACGGGGGCCATCAGCCGCGCTTCAGTTTCGGAACGTTCGCGCTCCTGCGCCTTCGTCGGCCGCGCCAATGCGGCGGCCGGGTGAATGTCAAGTTCGATGCCGGCCGGCATAGCAAGGCGCTGACGCGCCGCGCCTTCGGCAAGGCCAAACTCCTGCCGGGCATGCATTTCGGCATCGCTGGCGGCCCGGTACGCGGCGCGGGCAGCGTCGCGCTCGATGAGCAGGCTTTCAAGCTTCGCGCGGGATTGCGCGGGTAAGATGGAAAGCATTGCGTCGGTGAACATTGCGGCGAACTCCTTATTCGCCGCCGAGAATACCCGGCAGGCACGGCGCTTCGGAGTGGACAAATCTGGACATTTGGGGGGGCTGCAAAAGAAATAACCGCTTGCGGTTCACCCACGCCTTTCCGCCGGGCGTGTAGATCGCGATGTCGCGTTCTCTGATCCATCGCCGGACGGTTTTAATGTCTGTGCGCGCAAGATGGGCGGCTTGCTCGACCGTCACCCATTCGGGACCGTTCAAATCGACGGTGAGTGGATCAGGCGGCCAGACTTCGGTTTCAGGATCGTGGATGGTCATGTCACCGTCTCCGTACGGCGGCGGCGGGCTTTGCGGCCCGCCGCCGCTTTCGTGCTTATCCAGCCGCCGCCTTCGCGTTCGCGCCGCCCTCGGCGTTGATCTGCGCAATTACGCGGCTCCACGCGGCTTTAGCAGGATCGGCAGCCTTCGGCGGCGTTGGATCGGTCGCGATGGTTGCGTATTCGCCATTCGCAGTGAGTAGACCTCGGCCCTCGTCGCGAGCCTTAAGGGCGGCCTCGATTTCAGGCGTAAGCGCCTGCGGCGGGGTTGCGGACGGCGTGGTATCGCGCGGCAGGCCTTTCAGCGCCGCGATGGCGGCATCGGCAGGCGTGTCACCGTCAAAGGCAAGCGCTTCAGCCGCTTTGCGGCGGCCTTCGGCTTCTGGCGCGCGGAGGATGCTGGCAATCCGCGCACGCTCGACCGTAGCCGCCTCGGCGCGTGCCTGGGCAAGCGCGGCATCGTCAACGCGCTTCACATGCTCGGCGGTCGTGCGGTTCAGTGCTTCGATGCGGTCGGCATTCGTCGCGGTGCTGTGAAGGCGGGCCAAGGCTTCAGAAAGCGAAAGCATGAATTGCTCGTCGCTTGCGAAAAGATGGTCTCGGGCAAGTGCCATGGCTTCGGCCGTGATAGTGGGTTTGCTCATGTCAGTTCTCCTTCGGAGTTTGCGCCGGCCGCGTAGGCGGCGCGGCGCGATTGTTTCAGTTTGCCGCTCGACCGCCGCCAGTGGCGGCAACGGCGTCGAGCGCCTTCACCGCCGTGTCGACCGGGATTTCGAGATTGCTCATGAGGCCCATTGCCTCGTCCCAATGCTCGGTCGCCGCCGGGTGCAGAAGGATGCGCCGGAGCCGGTCGGCGATGATCGGCGAGACCACGGCCGCCGCGCTTTCAACCGCTGCTTGGCGGATCGCCATTGGCATCCCGCCGGCGAGATGCTCGGCCATCTGCTCGGGATCGTTGCGCACCGCGTTGGCAGCCACTTTCAGTCGAGGATCGGCTTCAACGATTGCGTGGCAGGTTTCAGGGTCGAATTCGTTCTCGGTCATTTCAATGTTCCCCATCCTTCGCTTTTTGCAGCGACAATCGCGGTCGCGAGCAAGAGCCGTAGCGCCTTCGGTGCCATCGTCATGTGCCGGATGAAGTCGCGGATCGTCGATTTGATCGTCTCTTCGGTTGTGACTATCTGCATGGGTCGTTCCTTCGGTCTGGTCGAGGGTTCGGCAGGCCGCCGCCCGGTTGCGGCCGGGCGCGGCCACTTTTTCAGGTCATCGGGTCATCGCGCCTCCGTCACACGCCGCCCCCGCCAAGGCGGGCGGCGGGGTCGGCTTCGAGGTAACGGGCAAGGCGGCGGACGGCCAATGTGTACTCGAACACTGCCGCATACGCGGCCTTATAAGGGAGGCCCGCGTCCTGCTTCTCGCGGATCAGCCTCCGGGTGTGCTTTCGCCAGAACGTATTTCGGTCTTCCTTCGGCATCGCTGCCATCAAGCTCGCCATCTGGCGCACAGCCTTCTGGTCTCGGGTGAGAGGAAAGGCGACGATTTCGGCCTCCTGCTTGCGCGGCCTACCGCGCCTGCGCTTCGCGGGCACGATGTCAAGAAAAAGATCGGGCTGGTCGGGTCTCATAGGCGCGCTCCTTCGTGTGTTTCCTCGTCTGCGTCGTCTTCAAAATCGACGTCGGTTTCATCAGCATCGTCGTTGCGAATAGGCTCGCCCCCCTCGTCGTAAACGGCGTCGGGATCGAATTCGTCGGGCCAGCGATGGTGCTTCTGCGTCACAAAGGTCGCTCGATCTTCGACGACGGCTGCTATCGGCTCGGCTTGGCTATCGCTCGATGCGTCGCCGAGGTCGGTGCCGCCTTCATCGCTGCTTGGATCGTCGTATGGAATTCTGCCTTCACAATCATCGTCATCGGCGAATTCATCATCTTCGTCGGCGAAGGATTGGTGCTCGTCGGTGTCGCTGGTTTTGTCAGGACTGGCGAAGGATGGATCGTCGCCGCTCGCGCAAAGCGCTTCGAAGGCTTGTGCGAAGAAGCTGTGTGCTTCGTCGGCGGTTGGAGGATCACCGGCGGCGAAGTCTTCTCGGCCATCGAAGGAAGGAGCATCACCTGCGAAGAAGCGTTCTTCTTCCTCGCCGATATCGGGCCGGCCGGCGTTAGCCGAGGCCGGCCCGGAGGAATATGAACTATTCTCTCCATCTATATCTTGGACGCCCCCCTTGTGGGGGCGTCCATATCCCTCTTTATCTCCCTCTATCTCTGTCGAGGCGTCGCATTGATTTCGTTGAGTTTTTTGCCTCTGTTCAGGCGAAACTTTCGCGAAACTTTGGTCAAACTTTTGCGAAACATCGAAGAAACCATCAATGTCCTCGGCTATGTCTTCATTCCAGATCAGCCCGTTCTCGCGGACGATCAGGCCGTAGCCGATCAGCGTTTTGAGCATCCTCTCGATGGAGCGCTTGTTGAGGCGTTTCCCCCTCGCGACATGCGGGAGAAATTGCTCCGGGAGCGGCGAACGCCGCTCGGCCATGCGAAGCTTCAGCAGATGCAGAAAGCCGGTCGTTTCCAGATCGAGGGCTGCAACTTCATCTGTATCCCATTGGAAAAACCAACACTTAAACCAAGGCATCGGCTTGCCTTTTCGTGCTTGCTTTGACATAGTCTGGCTATCCTTTTTGTCTTTGACATACCTGCTTTGCCGGCCTGCCAGCCGTCAGTTCAGCTATCAGCCCGCCGGATGCCGCCCCGGCGGGCTTTTCTATCTGTGCGATTGAGCCGCATTTCGAGCAGCGGAGCTTGGGGCGAAGCTTTGCCGGCGGCAGGGCGACGGTCGCGCTGTGACCGCAGCGGCACCGCACCGTTCTCGTGATGGCGGCTGTCGCCGCCGCAAGCTCGGCGCGCATGTCGGCTTTGCTTGGCCGGCGCTTCGGCGGCGAATAGAACTCGGGTGGAAGGCCGAAGTCGTCGATCCGGTCGGTGCCATGGCGGCGCATCCGCTCGACCGCGTTGGTGCGGGAATGGTTCAGCGCGCGAGCCATCAGACGCCTCCCGCGATCACGGCGGCGACGATCAGGAAGGAAGCGACGAACGTGAAATAGGAGGCCATCAGATCGCTCCCTCGTCGCCTGCTTCGACGCGGTTGCGCTCGACGCGATCCGCGATCCACTGATCGATTTCAGCCTCGACAAAAGCGATCCGCTTTGCCGCGACCTTGACAGCCTTGGGAAAGTCGCCCGACCTGCGCAGACCGTTGACAACAGCGCGCGAAAGCGTCGTGCGGGCACAGACTTCAGAAAGCTTCAGTAGCTTGTGGGGGGATTTCTTTTCGTCAGCCATTCCAATTACGCCTCGTGAACGTTGAACATTGAGTGCCGAAGCACCCGGTAAATCGTCTGTTCTTCATCCACGACGCAATTGGCCGTAGCCGTAGAAAATCAAAAAAGGCGCGTTTGGTCAATACCAATACATGCGCGCTTGGAGATAAACACGCCGAGGATGCTTGTATTATTTGGAAATATTTGGAAACTGCTTCTGCCCGCGCCCGGCCTGAGCCGGGGCGCGGCAGGACGATCAGGCCGCCTTGCGAGAAGTCAGCCAGGCATCGAGGTCGGCGCGGCGGTAAAGCGTCTTACGAGGCGACTGCCGGATGAACGCTGGTCCCCTGTTATGCATCCGATATTTTGCAAGCGTGCTTGTGCTCGTCCTCAAGTAGGCCGCCGCTTCTGCCGCGTCCATTACGTCGAGCTTTGAAAGAAATTCAGGATCAAGGTTTCGGTTTTTCGCCATTTGTACGCTCCGCTACAAGTTGAATTGAGCGTAAGTTGGCGTGGTCGTTCCCGTTTGAATACGAATATTGGAAAGAAAGTTCAGCGTTCAATTTTACCCAAACTGAAGCCCCGGCGCGCGAAGTCGTCGTCGTAATAGCCGCTCGGTATTTCCTGCCCCATATCAAACCACAGGCCGACAGCCAGACGATTGCGAATGGCCTTCGCTCCGCGCCGGTCTGGATCAATCGCATGATCCGCCCACCACACGCCGAGCGCCGCGAAGAATTCGCGCTGAAGATGGTCAGCCGCCGGCGCGCTCTGTGCGGCCGCGTCCGGCTCCGAATACGCCTGAAGCAATCCGATCAGCGCGCCGCCGTGGTTGAGCATGGCGGACAGGTCGGCCGCGCCATCCGCCTCGTCCTCAACGCTCGCGAGGAAGCGCCGCAAGTCTTCCGCCAGCCGGGCCGCCTTCGCCTGCCGGTCCCGCAATTCAGGCGCGGCAAGCTGCGCCGCGTAGACCGCACCGGCAGCGCCCCACGCCGTCGCGCAGACGACCGCGAGGTCTTCCCGGATCGCCTCGAAAGGTCCGTTCAACAATCCAGCGTCAAGCGCCTCGCGTATCGCAGGGTCGACGCAGCATTCCGCGCCCGGCTGCATGAGCCGGGCCGCCGGGAACGGCTCATGCACGTCAAAGACCGTGCCGGCTGGTGTCGGCCGGGCGACCTTGCGCGCGCGCTCGGCCTGCCAGAACCTCTCTGCCTGTGTGGGCTTCTTAGCCATTCGCCCGGCTCCGCTCCGGCAATGGAATGACCTCGGCGGACTTCCCGCCCATGGCCGCCGCGATCTTGCTGGCAATGGTGTCCGATGCCGCCTTCAGCGGATCATCGGCAAGATGCGCGTATCTTTGCGTCGTCGCCGCCTGCGCGTGGCCGAGCAGCTTTCCGATCATTTGGAGCGGTACGCCGCCGCTTGCCGCGACACTGGCGAATGAATGGCGAAGGTCATGGATGCGCACGTCATCGAGACCGGCGTGAGCACGCACGGCGCGCCATGGCCGGTTCAGGTCTGCCCGAGGCTTGTCGCGCTCGGCTCCGGCTATCACGTACTCGCCAATGCGTTCCAAGTCCTTCAGGAGCGCCAGCGTCGGCGCATTGAGCACCGTCCACCGGCGACCGGTCTTCGTGTCGGGCAGAAGCACTGTGCCGCGCTCGAAGTCGATGTCTGCCCACCGCATGTGCAGAACTTCGCGCATCCGCAGCCCGGTCAGGATAAGCAGCCGGATCGCCGCGCAGGCGTGCCGGTCAATGATCGTCACACGGTTTTCGGGCTTCGGTGCGTGCTTCGACGTCGGCTTCGTCTCGTCGACTTCGTAGGGTAGGCCCACGGTCTCAGCCAGCGTCAGCGTCTCACCGAGGCGGCCAAGCTCGTCCGCTGACAGGTATCGCTCCCGGCCTTCCTCTCGGAAGGCACCTACTTCAGCAGCCGGGTTCGTCCCCTTCGGCACATGACCCGCAAGCGCGGCGTGCCGGAAGATGCTCCCGATGGTTTCGAGCAACCGATTTGCGGTCGTTGGCTTCGTCTTGCCGACCTTGCGGTGGAGCCGCGCCACATCGGCCGGTGTGATCTTGTCGATCTGCATTGTGCCGAATGCGGGGGTCAGATGCTTGCCGATGTAGCTCGTATAGTTCCGCAGCGTGTTCGGCTTCAGCCGGTCGGCCTCGTCCTTCAGGAAGGTGGCCGCAAACTCTTTGAATGAAGGGACGGCTCGCTCCTTCTTGCGCTCGGCGGCCGGATCGCCGCCGAGGCGCACGGATGCCAGAATATCGCCTGCTCGCTTCCGCGCATCCTCTGGTGTTAATTCCTGCACCGTGCCAAGCGTCAGCCGGCGCTTTGCGACGTTCCGGCCGCCGGCTCCGGGCCTGTATTCGACAACCCAACTTCTCCGGCCCGTCGGTTCGACCCGCAGGCCGAAACCCGCGAGGTCCGTGTCCCAATAGAACGTGCGTGCATCTGTTGGCTGGATCGCAGCGATGCCTCTGCGCGTCAGCTTTGCCATGGGCATGGATAAGCCCCCCTTTCTGCCTTCATTCATCCATCGTCGCCGCGTCCGTCTCGTGCCCTTTGGAAGCCACCGGGTAGCCACTGGTAACCACCGGGTAGCCACCATGGCGGCTGAAACGTGGAACGACGTGGAAGGACGATAAGCAAAAAATCCCGATAGATCAAATGGATATGGCTTGAAAAGGAATGACGTGGGGCAACGTGGAAAGATAGATTTTATAGCTCATAACCTGAAGGCCGCAGGTTCAAATCCTGCCCCCGCAACCAGTGTTATCGAATAAGCCCCGTTGCCAGCGCGACGGGGCTTTTTGCTGTCTTCCTCCGCCAGCAGCATGATCGCGCCCAGTTCTCCAACCAGTTCGACCTGAAGCTCGCCTTCACCGTCAGGCGTCAGCCGGATCGTGCTGATCAGGCCACGCAAAACCTCAACGGCCTCGTTGCGCGAGGTCTCGTCCTTGTTCAACGCTTCCGTCAAGGCCGCGACCTTACGGCGGTAGATGCCGCTCAGACCCGGATGAAGCCGGAGCGGTTCCTCTTCACCGAGTTCGCTCAGTTCGTCGCGGATCGCAATCTTGCGCGCCTCCAGCGCCGCCATCTTCTCCTTCATGGATGGATGATACATGCCATCGGCGATTGCGTCGACAATCTGCGCAATGGATTGCTCGACCTTGGTCAGTTCCGCTTCCCGTATCCGGCGTATGGCGAGATCGGCCTGCATCGCCTTGTTGTACTCCCGCTGATACTCCTCGACAAAGGTGGCGATGAGGTCCGGGTGAAGGAGCTTGTCGCGCAGGCCGCCGAGAACGCGGTCCTCCAGGCGGCTGCGATGGATCATGCGGCGATTGTCGCATGTGCCCTTGTTGCGGGCGCTGGCGCAGCCGTAATGCTGGCCGCCGACCAGCGTATAGGCTCCGCCACAGCAACCGCAGGTGAGGAGGCCGGAGAGAAGATAGCGGGTGCGGCGTGCGCGTTCGGGGCGCAGCGCGCGATCCTGCGTTTCCATGACGCGGCGCGTGACGCTCTGGCGTTCCTTGACGGCATCCCAGAGCGCCTGTTCGAGGATGCGAAGTTCCGGCACCTCCTGGATTACCCATTCCGTCTCTGGATTGGGGCGGGCCTGACGCTTGCCGGTCTCCGGGTCCTTCACAAAATGCTGGCGGTTCCAGATCATCCGGCCGATGTAGAGCTCGTTGTTGAGGATGCCGGTCCCGCGCCGCCAGTTGCCGTGGATGGTGGATGCACCCCAGGATGCGCGGGCAGGGCCGGGAACGCGCTCTGCATTCAGCCGGGCGGCGATGGCGCGCGGGCTGATGCCGCTTGCGTAGTCCCGGAAAATGCGACGGACGACATCGGCCTCCTGCTCGTCGATAGCGCGTTCGCCTGTGGTGAAGGTGCCATCCGGCAGAGGCTGGCGGACGACCTTGTATCCATAGGAGATGCCGCCGGCGGCCTTGCCATCACGAATGCGACCTTCGAGGCCGCGATGCGTCTTCTGTGCCAGGTCCTTGAGGAAGAGGGCGGACATGGTGCCCTTCAGGCCGATGTGCAGCTCGGAGATCTCGCCCTCGGCCACGGTGACGATGGGAATGCCGAGATAACGCAACTGCTTGTGCAGGGCGGCGATGTGTTCCTGGTCGCGGGAGAGGCGGTCGAGGCCTTCGGCGACGAGGACATCGAACTTCCCGGCGCGGGCATCCATCATCATCGCCTGATAGGCGGGGCGCAGGTGCGAGCTGCCGCTGAGGCCTTGGTCTGTATAGAGTTTTGCCTCGCTCCAGCCGCGTTCATCGATGAGGCGGCGGCAGATGCGATGCTGGTCCTCGATGGAAGCCTCGCGCTGCAATTCCGAAGAATAGCGGGCATAGATGGCGGCGCGCATGATCTGGTTCTTCCTCATTCCCGGTTGTCGGTCCATCGACGACGGTGTTCATTCCGGCGGCTCTTCCTGCTCCTAAGTCCCCGGAGCACATCCTGCAATTTACGGCTGGCCTCGACGGCGGTAGCGCGATTGTAATGCTGTTCCGCCGTTCGCAGCGTTGCGTGCCCGAGAATGTCCCGAATGATGCCGACATGCTCGGGATCATAGGTGGCAATCGAGGTCGCTGCGATATGGCGGAAGGCGTGTGGCCTCAACGTGAGTCCGAAGACGCGGTTTGTCAACTGAGCCAGTCCGCTGGTGAAGCTGTCGATGGACATCGGGTTTCCGCGCTGGCTGATCCACAGCGCGTCGGATTGCCTGCCACGCAGGAGAGTTGGGCGGTGGTGGTCGAGATAGTGCAGCATGAAGGAGATGAGCTGTTCGGGCATGGGAAATCGCCGTGCTTTCCGGTCCTTCATGTCTGCTGCGGTGAAGGACAGCGTCATGCCGTGGTCGGAAACATCGATGTGCCTGCTGACGGTCATGGCCATGAGGGCGCGAACCCTGATGGGCCTTGCGATCAGCAGGCCGACCATTAGCGCCTGGCGAAACCGCATGGCCCGGGTCACCGGATCGGGCATGAGATTGTCTTCCAGACGATTGAGAAGGGCGAGACTCCATTCGAAGAGATCGGCGGCGGTGATCGGAATGGGCGGCTTCAGTTGGTGCGGGTTGGATTGTTCGTAAAGGGATCGCGCTGCGTGGAAGAGCCATCCCCATTCATCGTCCGGGGCGAAGCCTCGGGCGACAACGGCAATGCTCATAAGCTGATTGGAGATCGAGCGCAGCTTGAGATGCTGCCTGCTCTCATCGACATAAGCGGTCACGGTTTCCTTGGTGATGCGTTCGGTCGGGGTGAAGACGAGCCGCTCCGGCCGGCTGCGCAAGAGAAATGACAACCAGCTTCCGTAGTTCTGGGCGTGCAGGCGGCGGGTTCCTTCGGACCAGCCGACGAACATACCGCTCGTGTCGAACAGGCCCCCGGAAACGAAGGCCCGCTCCCACAGCTTGCGGTCGATCTCCGGCCAGTCCTCGAACTTGATGATCAGGGGAATGGTGGGGCCGGTCATTTGCGCGGCCTTTCTGACGCATAGGACCGCAGAACATCGCCATAGCGCTTGAAGGTCGCCTTGGTGGATGCCGGGGCGTAAAACGATGTCGTGGTATCCATCTTGGCATGGCCGACGACGCGGCGGACATCCTCATAGGAGCCGGGGTGTGCTTCCAGAAAGACATAGGCACTGAAATGACGAAACAGGTGGGCGTTAACGGTCAATCCGGTCTCCCGGAAAATGCGCTCCTTGAGCAGCCCCCCGAAATGATCCGGCGTCCGGGCCCCGCCGGAGACGGCAGGGAACAGCCAGTTGGAGGGCTTGTCGGTGGCATGCTTGCGGTGATGAGTGATGTAGCGTGCGATCACCGTTGAATAGGGCGGTTCGATCACCGCGTCGATGGCTTGCCGCCCCTTGGTCTTGTCGGGCGAGATATGAATGAGGATGACGGTGTTCCTGCCCTCCTTCACTAGGGTCATGTCGTCCTTCATGTGCAGGGTGGAGAGGTTCTTGATGCGCATCGGACAGCACAGCAGGATCGCGATCGCGGCGGCGATCATGGCGTCGATGGTTCCGGACTTATTGCCTGCGTTCTTCTCCGCGCGCTGGAGCAGAATCATGGGAAGGTTGGCGAGGCGGACGATGTTGTCACGTGTCTCGAACTGGTCCATGCGGCGCTGGCTCTTCTCCGACATGGAGGGGCGGTTCATTCCCAGATGGTCCCCGACCTTGTTCTGAGCGGCGGCGATCTTGTCGATGATGGTTTTGTCGAGCTTCAGATAGTGGCGTGCAATGGCCATGATGGTTGCGAGGATGTTGTTGAGGCCTGAGGGGAGCTTTCCACCACGCCGTGCGATCATATGGCTGACCGCTGCACTGATAACGTCGATCTGAACGAGATCGGCCAGCCCTTTGAAATGCGCGGGCGGATAGCCGGCGGAGACGGCTGCATCGAGGGTCTGGCGGATGTTTGCTTCGACGTTGCGCAGGGACGTCGGGCGCAACGGACGGCGCGGTCCCTCGCCAGAAAAAAGGTCCGGTTCGCGCAGGCGTTTCAGATAGCGTTCGATGTCCGCGATAAGCGACGAGGGGTAGGTATCGAGGCGACGGGCAAGGTGACGCTCCGCCATGGCCGTCGTCAGCAGCGGTATGTCGAGGCCGGAGCGTTTGATGATGGCGTTGAACGCCACCGCCGTATCCTTGACGATCTTCGCCGGATTGCTGGTCAGGACGCGGGCATCCAGCCAACTGCGGAACTCCCGCATGACGGCATCAGTGACGCTCGCCGGTTCAATCTGGCGATGGCTGCAGTAGCGGACGAGACGCGACAGGAACATGGCATGGTGCTTCTGTGTCGCCTTGTCCAGAAAGGCCCGCCAGGCGGGCGGCAGATTTGTGTTGGCATCGTCGGCAGGGATGACGCCGGCCAGTTCGAGGGCGGCGGCCAGATCGGCGCGGATGTTGGCGAGCCGCTTCTTGCTAATCCGGCCTTGCACGGGGTGCAGCGTCGAAAACAGCTGACGGAGCGTTGCAACGTCGCAAGCAACGTCGAAGGCCGGACGGCTGGCCAGCCTTGCAGTGCTGTTGCAGGCGGAAATCAGATCACGCCGACGCCTGTTGGCTAGCCCGGTATCTTCTGTGAGAAGATCGATGACATCGGCCAGCGTCTGCGGGGNCNGGCGGACGACATTCTTCTTCCTGACAATGCGAATGGGCATGGGGTATGGCTCCTTTGGCAAAATGGCTGGGTTGGACAGAGGGTGAAGGGGGAGGCCCTGACAGGACAGGAGTGGTCAGGGAGCGGAAAATCGGGAAAATACCGACGCGAATTTGAGCCCAAAATTGGCTCAGGCATAATCCCGACAAATGGAATTACGTTGCCAGGTCAGGACTTTGCAGGACGGCGATGATCAGCCCTTCCTGTGCTGCCCGATGAAGTCCAGAAGGTCCTTCTCGGCGATACGCCAGATGCGGCCAAACCGGTGCGCGACCAATTCGCCGGCCTTGATCTTGCGGCGCAAGGTGCGGGTGCTCAGCGCCACGAAGTCGGCGGCTTCCTCCAAGGTCAGCATGCGGTTGAGATCAAGCGGGGTCATTGGCATCACTCTCCTGTTCCGTATTGCGTGGAGAGGCGTTCCTGGCGGCGATGGCTTCGCGGGCAGCCTGGCGGGCAAGGATGCGCGCTAATGCAATTAATTGCACAAACACGTCAGGGGAAGGCTGAGCCTTCGTCTCCGTTCCCTTCCTGCCATGCCGTGTCACGGACGACATCGCTCCGGCCTCTCGGTTCCCCTGCCGGCACCATGCGGGCAGGTCTGGCCATCAGGATAAGGAGAGCAGAAAGTAGGAAAAGTGTTTATCTACAAGGCGGTACAGTTGGTGTGCCAAGAGCTGTTCTGGATGACGCGGTCAACCTGTCGAAATACCCGTAATCTCACGAAAAAGACGGTTCGGATGCCACCAGCAAATGCCCGAAACTGCGATCAGCTTCGGGCATGGCGAGATGTTGGATCGCACAATCGTCCTTCAATGCGGACAAAATCTTAGGAATCAGTCAGCTCTGCCAGAAGATTCGCCAAGGCACGCTCCTTGCCGGAGAGCCCTCCGCTGGTCGTGGGCCTGGCACCATGCTTGAGCAATATCTCCCGAAATCGAGAATGAATGTCTTCCGGCAGATGAAGCAGGAGAACCTTCGCCCCGTCGACCGGCTGCTTGCCCTTCAGGATCGCATCCAGTTCATAGAACGTGTAATCCTCAGCGAGGGTCAGAAGATGGAGCGCGTTGTCTTCGTCGAGATGGCCGCTGAGGCGGTTCAGCTTAGCCCAACCGATGCGGTTCAGCCGTTCGTCGGGAATGTTGAGATCATTGAAGATGCGGGCGATGCGAGCCAGCGCGAACGATTTGCGCCGCCCGATCCCGACTTGCTCCGCCACCTCAACGAACATATCGGATCGCTGTTCCTGAAGCTGCAGAAGTTCCCGTGCCAGACGCATGAAATCCCTGCCGACAAAGTCGGCAATCGTGGCAATCTTTTCGTTGAGATAAGGGTCCTTGTTGGTCATACGCATAACTCCTGAATGTTGTTTGCATAACCAATTCTGGAGAAAAATCATTATAAAACAAATAGTTATATTTGTCTTGCACCTCGAAAATCGATGTTTGGGAGCTTCAGGGGAAGTTCGGAAGCATGCCGCCAAAAACAGCGACAAAGAGAATTGTTGTCGTAATGAAGCTCAGGACAGCCAGGACTTTGACAATTCGAACCTCTCTTCTGGTCTGCCCCCTGAAAAGTGGTCCTCCCTGAAGTAGGCTATTGAGCCGTAGGAGGACGTTGGAATGCCCCAGAAGAAGCACAAACCCGAAGAGATCGTGGCGAAGCTGCGCCAAGTCGATGTTCTGT
>Ga0065721_10005132_pt1 | contig 16603 bp, 13 predicted proteins | sample Mesricmetagenome_FD_59108 | JGI IMG/M metagenome (GOLD analysis project Ga0065721, IMG submission 59108) | Mesophilic microbial community from rice straw/compost enrichment Sample: eDNA_1 v2 (version 2) | ecosystem: Engineered > Solid waste > Grass > Composting > Bioreactor | place: USA: Davis... | reverse complement strand
GGTTAAGGCAGGCTACCATGTCACCCGAGGTCAAGGCGGGTGCATTCTCGAAGATCGACTGCGGTGCCAACCCAGAAGCTTGGTCGGAGATGTTCGTCCAGCTCTGGGATATCGACGAGGACGGCAGGAACCACATGCCGGCGGGGGTGAGACATGATCACCGTTGAGGCGGGGCTTGGCTCCGTTGCTCGCTATGAAACTAGGAGGCAAAAGGCGAGCCCTCCGGGGCGGTCTGTGCTTGAAGGGTTCCACGATGATTAGGCAGCGGTATGTTTCACGACGCTCTGGGAGAATTTGGCCGCGTAAGCGTTCTTTGTCAGAGAGTCGACTAAGTATCCATCCCATCTGGCATTCGTATTGTAGTGCTGTCTCAATCGATTGAGCAGACTTTTGCCGTCGGCGAGTCGAAGAAGATGCTGGCGCTTGGCTTCGCTCGACAGATTTTCGCGATTAAAGCGTTCGCGCAGACGTTTAGTTACTTCAAGGAAGGTGGCCCGAAACTCTCTCCACTCGCCCGACTGGACCAATCTCTGCTTGACCTCGTGGAGGATGCGCATGGTTTCGTCTCGCGACAGGAACGTGCCAGCCGGCACGATTTCACAATCCTTGCCGGATCGTCTCATCTCGAGCGCCGAATATTTCAACACTGCTGAGCCAAAGAAGCGTAGCGCAATCAATGAAAGTTTCTTACGCACATCTTCAACGGAGTGGCTTTTCAAGTCGACAAGTCGGACATCGCGACAGATATGCTCGCAGATGTCGCCATACATTAATAGGAGATTTTCCAGCTCGTGTGCTTCAAGAAACAGGATGCCATCAACCTCGGCCTTGTCCGGCAGATTAAAGAGAGCCTCATCGCTGTCAAGAAGTTCGTTGAGGCCTCCGACCGTAACAGCTGCTTCGCCATCGACCAAGCCAAAGATCTTGTCGTTTGAAGGACGCTCAGTGCGCACGCGGTCGAAAACGATCTTGAAACCGCTGCCTTCGCTTCTCGGCGTTTTGAACTCGAGGCGTCCGGCAAGCGCTGGTCCGGCGATGCGCCTGAAGACCTCTTCGTCGGCATCGGCTTCGACATAGATGATTACTTTATCAAGGTAACGGTTTTCGAGTTCTTCAGTATCGCGTATCAAAGAGAGGTCGGGCATTAGGAAAGATCATCCTCTATAAGATAGCCGCCCTTCACGATTCCCGCTTCTTGGGCCTGGTGGTCGAAAACTTTCATCAGTTCGCGATTGTGGGTGGTGAAAATGATGGAAAGCTGGGCGTTCTTGACGAGGAGCTGCTTGAGGGCCAACAGAAGCCTGTTCATCCATTTCGAATGCAGGTGCGTATCGACCTCGTCAATAAGCAGGATCGTGTTGCGGGTCATGTGGGATGCGGTGCGAGCATAAAGCTGCAACAACGCGCGTTCGCCATGACTGAGCTGCTCGAGTCCGTGTTCCCCGGTGGGAGTCGCCACGAAAGTTTTCAACTCCGCGCGACGAGGCGGGCGGATCGCCTTCCGATCTTCGGCGAATATCTCTGCGTTGAGATAGGCTATGAGTTCGCCAAGTCGGCCATCGTCGAGCCATTCCAACCATATCAGAAGATTGTCGATACTCTCGGCCCAGACCGGACCGTCGGAAGCAAAGGTTTGGGCGGGTTGGTAACCCCAGCCTTTTGGCCGTTCGATTACCCGGTATTCTGAAGGTGCTACCAGGCGGCGATCGGCTGGAAACAGCATGACAGTTGGTAGTTCCTGTGACAGGCCGAAGAGCTCGGTCGGAGCGGTGCCCTGTGCCGCCCGAATCTCTTCGAAAAGAAGGCGCCCCAGATCGTTCGTCCCTCGGCCGAACGATATTACCCCGTTTGTTTGTGTCAGGTTAAGCGTTGCCCACTGCTGGGCCTGCGCGCTTTCAAGGTCGTCTGTCCAGTCGACGAGGTGGGATTGTGATCCCGTCCAGATGGAAAGCAGCGTCGTCTGGGTCTTCCCATCGATCGTCCATTCGGCCCGGATGTCGACCTGCGCCTGCCCCTTGTGCGCTGCGTCGGCAAACCGGCCAATCGGTGGGTTCGCCATCAAGCCGAAAAGCCCATGGATCGATTCCAATACCGTCGTCTTGCCATGCCCATTCTTGGCAAGCAGCATATAGAGGCTGGCGGGTGCCGGATCCGGGGCTTCCGGCGAGGCAATTCCTCTGAAGTTGAACGTCTGGATGGCGTCCTGAAACGGGCCGACCTGATCCAACGTCAGCTTCAACAGTCTCCAATCCGAGATTTGTAACGTCATGAATTCCTCACAGCAGCAACGACGTCTGATTGATCTATGCGGCACCCATGAGCACGAGTCGTCGGGCGGCCCGCAAAACGGACGAGCATGTCGCCACGCATCAACAAGGACTCAGCCCCGGTTTCATCAAGTATGATCCTAGACTCCGCTGATTTTTGCACTGTCAAGGCTATCCGACTCGGTATGTTGGAGCGCAAGAGGCCGGGAAAAGTAGCAGCCTCCGGCCGCTGTGTAGCCAACACGAGATGGATTCCAGACGAACGGGCTTTTTGTGCTAGACGAATTAATGGCACCTCTATCTCACGCCGGCTCATCATAAGGTCACCGAGTTCATCGATGACCACGACGATGCGGGGCATATTGGCCCCATTGGCAACTGCCTCTGCCAAGTTGCGTGCGTCGAGTTGGCGCATTTCGGCTTGTCGCGTCTCCATTTCCTCAACGAGCCCATTCAAAGCATTCAGGGCTTGTTCCGATCCCGTTATGACGTCGCCTCGTAGGTTCCTTGCTCCGGCGTAGGATGAAAACTCGACAGCTTTTGGGTCAATCAACACCAATTGTGGTTGGGACGGATTATGAAGCAGTGACAGGAGAATGGCATGCAGGCACATGCTCTTGCCGCTTCCTGTGGTGCCGCCAATGAAGAGGTGAGGGGCTTCTGCGAGTTCGATGACGAAAGGTTCGCCCAAAATGTCGGTGCCGAGGCATAGGGGGAGGATCATTCTTCGGGCGGCATCGCCATCGAGCGCGGGGCTGACCTCGTTCCAGCTGACCACGCGCCATTGCGCTGGTGGGCGAGGCACATTGAGAAAAACCCTGCGCTCGGCCGCTGCCAGCATCATCGAAACGCTGTCCTCCCCAAAACCCAGAGCAAAGGAAATCTTGGTCAGGCCCTTGCGTAGGCGATCCAGGTCATCGAGTTCGTTGAGCTCAAGGGTAAAGCGGGTCATGCGCGGGCCATCGCTTGCATCGACGATCTTGGCAGCTACTCCGAGCTGGCCGAGCGCGCGCTCTACCCGATTTGGCATTTCTGGATCGGCATCTTCTACGGCGGAAACTCCCTGTACCCCGGCAAAGAGCTGCTGGAGGATATACTGGTTGAAATCACCGTCTCTTTGCCATTCCTTATCGATCGTCTCCAACCCTCGCCTAATGTGGCGCTGCAAGATGTCGTGGAAAAGCTCGTCGTTCTCGAAAAAGTTGACTTTATGATAGATCGACAGGACCGCGCGATAGACGTCGGTAAAATCGAGCTCATCCGACCGTCCTTCCCCCGTCAGCTGGTTCGCGTGCAACGTTGCCCCGCTCGCCTGCTGGGATACGCGCTTGAATCGTGCAGGCTCGGGCGCGTCGGCTTCCTGCAGAGACCGGGCAAGCCCCATGCGCGCACCCACCCATTTATCGCTTTTCGTCTGGAATCCACGCCGCACGATGTCAGCAACCAGATCATTTTCCGGAACACTCAGGTATACGCGATCTACCATGTGGCAGCCTCGATCTTTGGCCCGCTCTCAATCGTCGCCATATCGCCCGGCTCGTTCTTGATGACGAATTCCTTCGCGATCGACGGCAGCAAAAGCTGCCTCTTTACTTCATCGAGTTCGGAGTTGGTGGGCAGCACGATGACCTGATGAGCGATCTTGGGATAATAGTGTGTCAGAAGGTTGCGTTGATTTTCCTGATCAATACGACCAAGCGGCGTGTCGATGATGACTGGGATCGCGTGTTTGGCGACATCTTTCATCGCCCAGAGAAGTGCTGTGGCGGCAAGCTGCTTGAGACCGCTGGATAGGCTGGACCGCCCGATATTATTACCGTTGATATCAAGAAAATTCATCGCGTAATTGCTGTCCAGCTCGATCGAATGAATGAGCGGATGTTCGTAAATAAGCTGTGTCAGTCGATTGTTAATCGCGTCCTGTACCTCCTGGCGGGTGCGGGTGCGCATCTTCAACAGTAGGTCGTTCAGGGAACGGGCGATCCTGCGAATATAGCGGGCCTGTTCTTGCCCCTTGTCGACGAGAGCTTGGCTTCGCTCGAGCCTGCCGAGTTCCAGCTCGCTTTTGGTGATTTCCGCATTGGCCTCAGCCAGGCGTAGCTCGTGTTGCCCCTTGCTTTGCTGGAAGCTCGCAAGTCGCTCCTCGACCTCGGCAATAGAGTGGGTAACAAGCCTGAACTCGTCCAGGTTCGCCTGAGAGCCGACTTCGATTTTGTAAAGCGCGTCTTCTATCTGGAGCATTTCAAATTTCAGTCGCGAGGTATCCCGCAGGCGAGCGGTCTGCAGGCCGAGGCGCTCCGGTCCGAGTTCGACGATGCGACGAAGTGCGGCGCGTAACCGCTCGGACCGGCCGAGTTCTAAGCCTGCAAACAAGCTTTCAGACGCAGCATTCTCGATCAACCTTTGCATCCTGCCGATGAGCCCCTCAACCAAGGCTGCCCGCTCAGCCTCGCTGCGCGCACCGTCAATTTCGGCAAGCCAGCCTGGTAGATGCTCGGCTACTCTTCGTGCGAAAACCGTTTCGGGAGCACCCGACGCATCAAGGCGCGCCTCGATTGCGGTCAGCGCCTGTGTGACGAGGCCCATGTTTGCGAGGACCGGGGCATATTGCGGGATATCGTCCGCAATCCTTGCTTGCTCTTCCTGTAACTGCGCCTTCAACTCATTGGAGCGTATGACAAGCTCAGAGCGTTGTGTTTCTGAAACCCCCGCACTGAGGTTTTCGCGGCGCACCTGGAGACGACGGAGTTCGATCGTGTCTGTGGTAATGTTTTCGTTGATTTCGGCAAGCTGTTGTTCGGCCGACTGGGCAGCTCGACGCGCTCTGGCAAGAGTGCTCTCGATCTGGCCGATCCTGTCCAGCACGTGGCCCGCCATGGACTTGCGCTGGCGTTCCTTGGCAAGCGTCTCGAGTTCTTGGGCGAGTTCTGACACGAAGGTGAGCCGCAGAAGCCGGTCAAAGTCGACTGCACGCCTGTCGACGCGTTCCGACAGCGACTTTACGTCTTCCCCGTCAAAGAAGTAGAAGCCGACGTAGTCGGCCGGTAGGATCTCTTCGAGCCGCTCATTTGCTACTTGTCCGGTCAACCTTTTGTCGCCATCGATGACAATTAAAGTCTCCGTGAAGGTCGTGCCGTCGGAAACCCAAGATCGTTCGGCTCGCATAGACTTGCCGTCCGCCTCCCAATTGATCGCCACGCGCGCGGTCACAGGTTTGGCTGACGATTTTGCTCTTGCCGCAGCCCGACGGTTGAGGAGCCCGATCCAGGACGACGCATCACCAAGCACATATTGAAGAGGGGTCAGTGTGCGCGGTGGAAAGCCAACCTGGCGCGACCGTTCATCCACGATCCCTGTAAAGAGGACTTTGACCGCGTTCAGGAAACTTGTCTTCCCCATCCCGTTGCGACCCCAGATGAGAATGACGTTTTTTTTCTCGTCCGTCGCGGTCAGGTCCAGAAGCGTGGTGCCGTAATATGCGAAAATGTTTTCCAGCTCGATCGCTGTAAACTTCATAGGGCACCACCATCACCTGGCGGCATGCTTGCATCGATAAGCTCCGCCATCCGGCGTCGCAAGGCCGGCCTGGCGCCCCAAGCATGGAGATTGTCGAATTCCTTCTCGAGAGCAAGCAGTTCTCTCAGGATCTCTGCAGAAACACCGTTAGCGCCTGCGACTTCCGCAATAATCTCCTGTTTTTGATCATTATCCAACATTGTCGTGCCGATCTTCTCCTACACGCGCTATAATGATTATTTGTTTAGTATCTACAACTAACGCGTGGCGTATCCCGCCAAAAAATCTTGCGGATGGGCCTCATTTCCAAAGGAGGCCTTCACCAACATCTCGACGCCTCTTGCCCAGTGACCCGCTACAAGATCTGCGACCTGCTTGCGCGATGGTGACACGACCCCGGCGTGTTGACTGAGAAGCGTCAGCCAAAGTGCGAGATCCACATCCTCCTGACCGAACAAAGTCTCACCACGGATGGGTTTTCCCAGAACATCAGCCGGGACCCGCGGCGGCTGCGGGTTCGAGAGGGACAGGCCGATGGCGATACGGGCAGGTTGATAACGATAATCCAAGTGCAGGCTTTGCTGCAGCTCGGAATTTTTCTGATCTGCGGTCGCCGAAGTTCGAAAATCCATGCGAGACAGATCGTTAAGATGGAATGCTGTATTTCCCATTAAGCCGCGACCTCATCGAAATATCCTTGGCGGGCGCGGCTTGTCCCAAGTCCGCGGGAGTCCACCCTGTGCTCGAGCAAAAAGCGTGCTGCTACACGGTCTTCGATCAACTGCAATGCCGCGCCGTTGATTTCGTTAGGCTGGGAAAGCATGATGGTTTGAATAGGTCGTGAACTGAAGAACCGCAGAAGTCGTTGCCGGTGGTCCGGGTCAAGCCGGCCGAGCGGCGTGTCGATAATGGCCGGCAGTCGATTGGGAGCGAATTCGCAGATGGCGGCCAAAAGTGCCATCGCGAAGATCTGCTTTTCTCCTGCGGAACCCTCGATCGATCGAAGGTCATTACCGGCAGCGTCGAGCAATTCAACCCGACCGTCTACCGAAATCCTGACTTGCTGGACCACATCCTTGTGCGAGAGAGCCAGGTAATTCTTTGTTAATACGCCTGTAATCTTTTCAAAGCAATGCGGCAGCAGCGCGTTGGCGGCGCTCTCGATTCCACCAGCAAGCTTGAGTGCATCCCGGATAATATTGCCCTGATCGGCCGCGGCTGCGCCGAAATCGTCTTCGAAAAGCCCAATGGCATGCGACCGTTCCGCGGATATCTTGGACCGACGGGTCGATAGTTCCGAAACCTTGATCTCAAGCTCGCGCAAACGGACCCCTATGTGTTGAAGTTCATTTTCGTGCGTGGCGATCACCGCGTTTCGCGCTTCTACCTGAGCGATTTTGAGGTTCAGGTCCTTCAGTCCTGTGGACAGGGCAGACAAGGTTTCCGAAACCGACCGAAGCCGGCCAAGATCGTCATCATGTTTACCCAACCGCGCAAGCAACGCCTCGCGCAGAATCGGGGTCAAGAAAGGATGGCGAAGTTCCGCTGATTCCGCCTTCTCTTCGGCAAGTTTCTTCCAGGCCGATGTCAGCTGGACGATGGTGTTTTCCACTCCGCCGTCCGATTCGACGGACTGCGAACGCAAACGTTGCACCAAAGTTTGAAGGACGCGGTCATTTTTGAAGACCTCGAAATCCTCGTTGGCCTTGTCGCAATCGGCAGCAAGGGCTTGCACCACCGCCGCCCGTAAGGACTTGCCGACAACTTCGAACGGCAGGACCGCCGATGCTATGGAGGCGAATTCATGGGACACCCGGCCATATTCGGTTGTCAGAAATTGGCGCCTCTCTAGGAGCGACTGCAATGTCTCGTAAGATGATTGATCGAGGCTGGCAATCTTTGCGAACGATGCTTCTCGAGAAACGCGCAGCGCGGCGATTTCGCGTTCTAACTCGGCAGCTGTGTCGTCCAATTCTTGCAGTTGGTGCTGAAAGCTTTCGAGCAAGCGGCGCTGATTATCATAGGCGCCAACCTCTTTCTCGATCCGCCGGCCGCGATCGCGAGCATAGTCTCTAAGGTCGGCGGCCGCCTCCTTCCACTCCGACAAGCCAAAAGACCGCTCGGTCACTAATCTCACCTGATCGTCGACGCCACGCTCTGAGAACCAGTGGACCTGTTCTGCATCAAACAACATGAAAGAGGCTGCCCCTGCACTCAACAGGCAACGCTCGATCTCGGTCTGATAAAACTGCGACGCTTCGATGTCCGCTGGAACTTCAACAACGTTCCGGTCCTCTCCGCCCCAAAGCATGAGCACCTCATCGTCGACACTAACTTCATCGTCTTCGCCCAGATACCAGCGCCGCTCGATGCAAAGTGGACCTTCTACGGTCCGCCATTCGGTGCGAACGAACATCGTCGTTTCGCCTTGTGCACGGGAAGGGCGGTGAAACGCCCGGTCGAGGAATTTTTTGTAGCCCGCAGCTCTTTGCGCGGGAGATGTCTGGCCATCCGGCTCCTGCAGCCTTACTCTTTCGGTGTGGGCAGAGCGCCCGAACAGGCAATAAAGGATGCCCTCGAGAAAACTTGTCTTGCCATACCCATTGTTTCCGCCGATGAGGATAACGGGCTTATCCTCATCGAGCTGCGGCAGCTCAAAGTCGACATTAGCAAATACCTTCCAGTTTCGGAACGATACGCGCGTCAAAGCAATCGGACCCTTGATCAGGGCGTCGCCGATTACCTCCCCACCGGTTGTCTGTTTCGAGAAGAAGTCGTCCAGGACCGAAAAGAGCTTGCGTCGATTCCCACTTCCAGCCAGGCGACGTCGCGCTTGCAGTACAAAACCGAAGTCTGCGGCGGCGAAATCGATACCCGCAAGTGCTCCTTGGAGTTCAGCTGCGTCAAGCTGAATTGAATGAAATGGATTGGCACTAGGCATCGGATTTAAGAGCCTCTGCGAAGTCATTCGTCCAGATCTGTTTGATCGCCTCGATCTCTTCAGGACGAATGAGAGGAAACTCAACTTCGGACTGTACCTCTTCCAACCGGCGCAGGATTTCGCGACGCGCCTCAAGAGTGAAAGGCCCCGGAATTAATCTTCCCTCGCCGACAAAATTGAGCGAACCGTCCCGGCGGGTTGCCATCCGCATATCGCCGCGCTCGCGAATTTCCTTCAGCCAGTCGCGGAATTCAAGGAGCGGTTCGACGTCCTCATAGCCCGCTTCCACGAAGGCGGCGGCACTTTTGTCCTTTTCCACAACAGTGCAGGTCCAGCATCCAAAGCGCGACGAATTACTCCCGCATGAGGGTGCGTCGCTGCGATCGGTGACGAGCGGGCATTCGGCCCCTCCCGCGTTGCGGTAGAGTGTGACCAGATCCCGATGTGATCCACCCCACGGAGGAGACGACTGCAGCAGGGTCTGCCAAACATCATCAGTATCCAGCTCAACGATCGGTTTGTACACCTTGCAACCGGTCAGGCTGTTGTGCGGATTGAGCCTCTCGCCGTTTTCGTAACGCTCGACGCTGCGGCGGCGTTGGGTCGATTCCGTCCGGCGAACCCCTAGTAGGAGTATAGCTTCTCCCGCTACGCTGACCTGATCTTTGATATACTGCGTTGTCGGCTTGATTTTCATGCGATCTGTGCACCACCTGAAGACCCGACTTGGCGAGGGGTAGCCTCGTCCGATGAGGTTGACCCAGAAAGTGTGATCGAGGCTTGGAGTAGTCTTGGCGATTTTGACTGGAAGCCGAAGTGGAGAGACAGCCTTCGACATGCGCTCTAGGACTGTATCGAGATGGCGTGCGAGTACGGGAGACTCAACTAACGTATCATTTGCAACGACGTGAACGGTACGACGTCGCTCGCGAGGCGCAAGTTCAAGTAGCATTTCGAACACGAGTTGCGCGAGAAGCGTGCTGTCTTTGCCGCCCGAAAAACCGATGATCCAGGGCGTTTCGTGGGGTTGCAAATACTCGTCGCGGAGGTCCTGTGAGATGGCTCTTAACGTCTGGCCGAGATTCTTGACAACTGTGGTATCGAGTTCCGCACGAACCTTCATGCTCTTAGTCTCCCGCGCACATCGCCGAGTTCGACAACTGCATCGGCTATCACGCCGGCGGCAAAATCGATTTCTTCAACTGCCGTGAAACGGCCAATTCCTATTCTTATAGATGATTCGGCCTGCCTTCTTCCAAGACCTATCGCTTGGAGCACATGAGAGGGCTCAAGGGATGTCGATGTGCAAGCCGATCCTGTCGAAATGGTCACCCGCTCGCGCAACCGCATGACCAGAGCCTCCCCGTCAATCCCATCGAAGGCAAGGTTAAGGTTGCCAGGCAACCGGCGTTCATCCAGTCGGCCGTTCACCCGGACGTCAAGGCGACCCCGCAGTGCTTCCCATAATCGATTGCGCAGCCAGGCTATCTTTTTGGCTTCCTCCTGCATCTCGGCAGATGCCAATTCGCATGCTGTCCCAAACGCTGCGCAAAGGGCTGCGGGGACCGTTCCCGATCTTAGGCCCCCTTCCTGGCCGCCGCCCGCAACCACGGGATCAAGCAGTTTTCGAACATGCCGTCGTGCGAGCAATGCGCCAACACCCAACGGTCCGTAGATTTTATGAGCGGAAACGCTAATCAGGTCGATACCGCTTGTATCCACAGGCACCTTTCCTGCTGCTTGGGCGAGGTCGCTGTGAAGCAAGACCCCAGCCTTCCGCGTTATATCAGCGATGTCGCGCATGGGCTGAACCACGCCAATTTCATGATTGGCCGCCGCTACTGAAACAAGCGCCGTCTCAGGGGTGACCAGTTCCTTAAGGGCTGCGAGATCAAGTGTGCCGGATGACAAAAGCGGGCAAGTGATGATTTTGATCTGATGCTTATGTTTGTCGGCTGCGCGAAGAACCGAAAGGTGTTCGCCGGCTGATACAATGATACGCCGTTTCCCCATTCCAATCGCATGAGGTACGAGGCCCGTGATCGCCAGATTGTTCGCTTCTGTCGCTCCGGAGGTGAAAATCACGTCAGTCGACTTGAAACCTATCAATCGGGCAACCGAAGTGCGAGAGTCATCGATCGCTCGCTTCGCCCGCTCACCGGCGACAGATGTGGCGTGCGGATTGGCATCAAGGTCGGTATAAGCGTCACAAAGTTTTTGATGAACGCGAGGATCCAGCGGAAAATGCGAATGATAATCGAGGTTGACCGGCAGGCGCATCCTTTATCCCTTCTCTGTGCCGCTCCGGCATAACATGGGCACTAGGTGCAAACCAGCACAGAGCACCTTAAACCTATGAGTATGTACAATCTTCAGTGTCGCAAGGAATTCTTTGCTGACTGTTAGGGCTAGTCTATTCTCGGACCGATGGGGCGCGCCCATGGGCAGCGAATACGATTCGAGGACATAAGCCGAGGGGATTGGCATCCTCAATGACGAGCTTATTGCGGTGTGCTCATCTGGAACAGGTTGTGTTATGCCAAAGATTCCCCAGATTCGAAAACGTCACCCTTGGAGGATGCATATACGGCGTCCCATCCGATTCAGCCCTCGTCAACGATTGAGTTGTCTCACCCTCTTGCTCAGCGCAGCGGTTCGTCAAGGCCATAGCGTGCGCTCGTCTAATTGATCGCGCTACAGCGGTAAACCCGGAAAGAGATCTCCCCAATTTTTCGCTTTTCTTCTTTTGTTGGTTAAAGACACGTTGGCCGACGATGTATTGGATGGTCCCCACGTTGGCTTCTGCGACCATTCTCAGCCCCACATGCTGGATAGCGGCACTGCCGCCAGCTTGTCGCCGAACGGCACCACATCAGTGTTGTCATAGAGGACGACGCCGAAGGCAAAACGATCGCCGCAGGCCTCGGCAAGTGCGCGGAGCCCTCCGAAATCGCCGGCCTTGACCGTGGCGCTGGCCTTGACCTCGATGCCAGCGATCATCCCGTCGTCGCGTTCCAGCACGATGTCCACCTCGCGCATGTCCCGATCCCGGAAATGATATGGTGTCAGCCGCAGGTCTGAGGCTGTCATCAGCTTCAGCACTTCAGAGAATACGAAGCTCTCCAGCAGCGCGCCGAATGCTCCGCGATCCGCCTTCACTCGGTCGAAGGTGAGCCCGCGCACACTGGCCAGCAGACCTGAATCAAGGAAATGCAGCTTGGGCGTCTTGACGATACGCTTCAGCGTATTGGTGAACCAGGGTTGCAGCGTTGCGACCAGGAACACCTGTTCGAGCAGTCCGACATAACGCTGCCCCGTCTTGTGGCTGACGTTGATGCTGCCGCCGAACTGCGAGTAGTTGACCAGTTGGCCTGCATGTTCGGCCAATAGCCGCACGAACTTCGGCAACTCAGTCAGCTTCTCCACATCGGCAATGTCCCGCAAATCTCGGGTCAGGATAGAAGTCAGATAGGACCGTGCCCAATCTTGTCGTCGTCGTTCGCTGTTGCGGCTGATCGCTTCAGGGAACCCCCCGAGCAGAACGAGTTGGACGAAGTCGTCTCCGATAATAGGGCTGTGCGGGCTCTTTAGCTTGCCATCGAAAAGGTGCTCCAGAAAGGATGGCGTCCGGCCTTCAATCTCGGCCCTCGCCAGCGGCAGCATTCGGATTGTCTCCATCCGCCCGGCCAGGCTGTCCGCAATCCGCGGTAATGTCAGTACGTTTGCCGACCCGGTAAGCAGAAACCTGCCCGGACGATAGTCTTCATCGACTGTCTTCTTGATCGCCAGCAGCAGGTCGGGTGCGCGCTGGATCTCGTCAATGATGGCTCGGTCAAGACCCCGAATGAAGGCAGCAGGATCGGATTGCGCGGCCTCGAGCACTGTCTGATCATCGAGCGTGATGTAAGTTCGGCCGGTTTCCCCCATCTTTCGGACAAGCGTAGTCTTGCCGGCTCGACGCGGTCCCACGATGAGGACGACCGGAGTATCCGAAAGGGCTTCCTCCGCTCGCTGCTCCACAAACCTCTCGAACATGCCTTCCTCGAATCTCGGACGATTGGAATTATCGTTTTCGGCTGATTGGAAGTCAATGCCTCACTAATTGGAACTTAGAAGGCCGCAATCTGGAAGGAGGAATGCCTTCCGAACGACGGTTTGTTGCCGGCGCACTCCTGCAACGGCGAGATCTACAACGCCCCTCAGAATTGGGGCGTAGATGGGTTTGTCAGGACGGGTTGATGGCTCGATGGAGGCTTCTAGCACCTGCCGCGGAGACTACGATGTCCAAATACGATCGCAATGCTTGCTCGCTGTCCAGTTAGTCAATCCCGGTAGGTCCAATCGGTGATTTCAGTGAGCTGCTCGAACACGCCGTCGACGCCGCTGGCGGTTGGATCAGCGCGCAGGAGCCACTCCTCCGCCCATGCAATCCAATCTTCAACGCTGCGGCCATCGACCTTGGCGGTGAGCGTGACGTCCATTGATCGCAGCGTCGCCAGGAAATCGCGCACGGCAGCGAGTTCGTGCCAGTCCTGCGCTAACTCTCGGAAGCGTCGCCAGCGGTTAGCATCGCGCTTGCGACGCCGCTGTTCTTCATAGCGGCGCTGTTCGGCAAGTTGGCGCTCGCGCTCCGCCGCCTCTCGATCCTTGCGCTGTTGAACGAGTAACGGTCCGGCTGCAACGAAGGTGGCCAGTATGTCTGGCAGCATGCCCTCCATCGGCTGTTTTTCGGATTCAAGCCACTGACGCGGAAGACCATGCGGCCACTGCCAGGTTTTGATCTCGAAAACGAGCGAGCCCGTCGGCACCAATTCCTTTTTCCAGTCTTTGTCGCCGGGCGATTTCCATCGCTTCTCGTTATCTGTCAGAGGCCGACGTTCCTGCTTTTGCTTCTCGCGAACCTGAAACTCCACCTTTTCGCCTAGAACCTCGGCAAAACAGGGCGCCTCGCTCTCCTTGCTTAACCTTTCCACCTTGGCGCTCAATCGCCTTGAAGAGCGCATCCAGAATGCGATGTTTGCGGTGGTCCGTTTCGGAGAAATCGCCAGGGTCATAAAGATTGCGCCTCCATGGATCGCGCTCACTCCGGGCTCGCCGCTTCTTCTGTTCGTGCTCCGTCAGCCACAAGGCGATGACTGCATGAGGTCTCAAAAGGCGTTCTGGAACCACGAGGGCGCCTTCACTCGCACGGATCTTGTCCGCTTGTTGCTTGACCTTCGGCGGCAGTTCGATGGAAGGCGACAGCAACGGTGTTGGGCGAATGGTGATGGGGTGCGTGCTGCTCGATTTTGGCAATGGCGTCTGTTTTGGTGCTTTGCCCACAGCATGTTTCGCCCAATATCCGCGTGGCGGATACGGGATATCTTCCCGATCGCAGATCTTAGCGAGACCGTTGCCGCTGATCCCATAGTCCGCGGCCAAACGCGACATCGGCGTCGTCCACACCGCTCTGTAGAGTTCCTCTCGTGACATCGTCGTCGGTTGTGTTGGACGTGGCTTTAGCGCGACTTGCGCCGGATCTTCAGCAGGAGGCGCAGGAACCTGCTGTGTCCCGATGGAAACGGAAACTGCATCTGGGTCCACTTTGACATGTTTCGGTTTACGTTTAGCGCTCGGCTTCTCTGTATCCAGCACCAGCGGCTCGACACATCCAGATGGTGCTGGTGGCAAAGGTGGCTGCTCGACAGGCTTTTCAAACTCCTTCCGCATCCAATAGCCGGGCAATGACGTTGGAATATCCGCGCGGACGAATCGCGGGCTTAACCCGACACCTGCGGGCGAATGTATGATCCGGCATGCAAAAACCATGCTGTCACAATTGAAGGCGATGGAGGAGGAGATCAACACGGCGTCCGACAGCGGATGGGCTCGGTTGCGCATCGGCACAATCATGGGTGCCGTTCCCTATTTAACGGAAACCATCAGCAGCTTCCTCAGGCGCTTCCCCCGCACCTCGTTCGAGATTTTGGAGGATACCAGCGTAGAACTGTTCAGGCAGTTAGATCGAGGGCTGCTCGATCTTATCATTGGGCGCAGCTCCATGATCGCCACGCCGCAGCTTTACCATGTCACGGCCTTTCACGATGAGCGGTTGGCGGTGGTCGCCAATCGTGCTCACCCTTTGGTTGACCGCAAACGCGTGCGCTTGACGGACCTCGAGGATTCCCGCTGGATTGTCTATACTGCGGCGATGCCCATGCGGCTGTTGCTGGAGCAGGAGTTTCGACAGGCCGGGCTCCAAATGCCCCCCGGACTAATGGAGACGCGCTCCGCGCTGACCACAATTTCACTGATCCAGGCCGAACCGAATACTGTCGCGCTGCTCTCCAGCGACGTTGCCGAATTTTTCGTAAACTTCGGCATGGCCAGCATCCTGCCCATGCATCTTCGTTCCAAGAGCGAACCCTACGAAGTCATAACTCGCCGCTCCGTGGAGCAGTCAACACATGTACAGGCTTTCATAAACGATCTTTTGGCAGGAGCGATGGGACGTCATTGAGCACCAGGGATCATGGGAGATACCGCAACATATTCCATGTTCTTTGACTGACGCTTGTTGACAGCGGTCCCCCCGGCATCCGAAGGCCTGCACACGCAAACACCGATCGATCGCTTGGTAGGCTGGCAAGGTGCTCTGGTGTGGCTTGACCCGCACTCCGATCGACCAGCGTGTTTTTTCCCCAGACCTGTCGGCCGCCCGGGAGCGCCTTGCGGTTGGGCTTTGCCTCGGCATCGACCACGCCCGCGACGCCGTGGCCCGCTGGACCCACATCTACAACACTGAGCGGCCTCATTCCGCCCTCGGCTATCAGGCCCCGGCGGCCTTTGCTGCCCAACTCACCGCAATGGGCGATCAGCTTCGCGCGACCGAAACGCTCCGCAGATCGCCCATTGCTCCGTCGGCGCAACAGCGCCAAATTCAACCGCCGACTCTGGTATCAGCCGGATGAGCGTCGGGGGTCACAGCAACGGCGTTGGTCGACGAGGCGAAGCTGAGGATACTTGCGGAAGCTGATGAGCCCGGTGCTCGCATTGGCGATGTGGCGCGCCGGCACGACATTCATCCGGGGCAGATCCGCTTGTGGCGGCAATCATTCAGCTATGCCGACCAGCCGACGGTGTTCCTCCCGGTTGAGATCACCCAGGAGACTGGCGTAGGCCAGGCTTCTACCGCGGCGACTAGGCCGGCGATCGGCGAGATCTTGCTCCGAAACGGTCGGCGTTTGAAGGGTAAGCATCCGGCGAAGGCCGCAGGTCAGGCAGCCTGAGCACTCGGCGTCTTGGGTGTCCAGTTCCACGGCAGCAATTGCTCCAGCCTGCTGATCGGCATGTCCGCAATGTTGGCGAGGACGTCGGCAAACCAAGCCTGCGGGTCAATGTCACTGAGCTTGGCGCTCATGATCAGCGTGGCCATGAACGCCGCACGTTCAGCACCACGATCCGATCCGGCAAACAGCCATGACTTCCTGCCGAGTGCGAAGCCTCTGAGCGCTCGTTCGGCAGCATTGTTCGTAAGGCAAATCCGGCCGTCATCGAGGAATGACGTAAAGCCATCCCATCGCTTGTATCATGCCGCTGGCCCTGATGTAGTCCGCAGATCGGATCCCAGACAGGTCACCGCGCTTTCAAGCGGCACCCACTGATCGGTTTTGTCCGATCTCGGCTCGACCGTTCGCCATCACACCATTAGCACCTCACCAATTTCTGCATCCTCTGCGAGCTTTCAAAGAGCGGCGGTCTCAAATCGTCTGCCTGTCGTCATCAACGCCCAGGCGATCCGCGCCATCTTGTTCGCCAAAGCAACAGCGACGACGTTGTACGGCTTCCTCGCCAAAAGCTCGGCCGCCCACTGCGTCGGCGGAACTTTGGCCTTGCGGCT
>Ga0065721_10006304_pt1 | contig 16610 bp, 9 predicted proteins | sample Mesricmetagenome_FD_59108 | JGI IMG/M metagenome (GOLD analysis project Ga0065721, IMG submission 59108) | Mesophilic microbial community from rice straw/compost enrichment Sample: eDNA_1 v2 (version 2) | ecosystem: Engineered > Solid waste > Grass > Composting > Bioreactor | place: USA: Davis... | reverse complement strand
CGCGGATTGGTGGGGGATGCATCCTCGACTCAGGATCGCCGATTTGCAGTTGCGCGACAAGAGCGGGTTTCCTCTACTGAATATTCCCTATCTTCGTGCAGTGGTGAGTTGGCAAAGCCTGTTGAGCCGCGGTGTGCGGCTGGTCGAAGTGCAGGCAGAGGGCGTAGCCCTTACGGTGCGTCGAGATATCGCCAATGGCGTACATATCCTGGGTCGTGAAGTACACGCAAGCGGAGCCTCGCAGGAATCACCGCAGGAAGCGCCCACCAATTTTACCGGCTGGCTGGCGGAACAAGGGAATGTGAGCCTTACGAATGCCTCGGTGCGATGGATCGACGAAACGCGTGCCGCCCCTCCGTTGGAGCTGGATCGCGTTGTGTTGACCCTCCGCCGTGAAGGCAAGGGCCATCGTCTCTCCATGATGGCGGAGCCTCCCGCCGAACTGGGGCGTTCGCTTTCCCTGCAAGCGCACTTCGATTGGCCACGAAGTGAATACATGACGCCTACATTGAGTCAATTGAATGGCCTCTTGTACGTGGGCGTCGAAGCGATGCAGCCGGCTGCGTGGCAACCGTGGCTGGATCCTCTGGCCGTGCTACAGCAAGGCCAGGTCAGCTGGCACGCCTGGCAGGAGTTCCAGCATGGAAATCCACGGCGACATGTCACGCAGATCTCCGCCGACCACGCTGTGTGGATGCCGACTGAAGGAACGCGTGTCGCGGCTGACTCGGTCATGCTTCATCTGGATGGACCCTGGTCGGAATTGAAGGAAATCTGGTCCGGTGCGTCACCGAACCCGTCGGTGGGCGTTACCACCGGTCCGTTCGTGAAGACGGCGTTGAAACTACAGGGTGCGACCGTCGACATACCGGATGTTTTTGATTCGACACTCGTCTTCAACGCGGTCACCTTACAGGGGGCCATTAGTCACGAGGAAGACGTGGGACTGAGGCTGAGTGCCGAGCGCCTGCAGCTACGGAATGCCGACATGGACGTCGAGGCCCAGGGAAACTGGCATGAGCGAGGCGGAGAATGGGCAGGCATGATAGACGTCGAGGGGACATTTCGACGCGCCCAATTGTCGGCCATCGTGCGTTACCTTCCTGTTGCGGTCGATGAAGAGGCCAGGGAATGGATGCGTCACGGCCTGCTCGCGGGCGAACTGTTGCAGGCCCAAGCACAGTTGCGCGGTGATCTATTTCATTTCCCTTTTGGCGCTCACCCCGAAGCAGGCGAGTTCAAAGTGAGCGCTGTGGTGAAGGACGCGCTCATCGACTTTGCGCCGGAGCGGGTGGTCGGTACGCCTGCATGGCCCCCCCTGGAGAAACTGAATGGGCGTGCAGAGCTCCGCAATGTGGATTTACAGATTTTTGGCGACACTGTGGAAATGCGCCCGGACGGTAAGTCACGGATTGCCCTTCGCGATGTCAAGGCGAGGATTCCAGATATCGAACACCAGTCGCAGCTCAGTGTCGAGGGGTTCGGACAAGCCGAGGCGTCCGCTTTTCTAACCCTGCTGCGCCATTCGCCGCTTGCGAAGCAGCTTCGTGGCATGTTCGACAATGCTCAGGGTAAGGGAGTGTGGGAGGTGCCAATTTCCCTGAAAATTCCGCTGTCGGACCCGGATGACACCGAGGTCGATGGAGCAGTCCTGTTCAAGGACGCTGCGCTTCAGCTTGCACCCATCTATCCGGCTTTAAGCAATTTGAACGGGCGATTGGCGTTCAATGAGGGGTCCGTGACGGCGCATGACCTGAAGGCGACGCTGCTGGGCGGACCGACCACGGTGAGTGGCGGATTGGGGACCGCCCATAAGGCGTTGAGCTTCAAGGGCACCCTCGAGGCCGATGCGCTGGGTCGCTTTCTCCAAGGTCGAGTACAAGGGCTGCTGAGCGGATCGACCCCTTATCAACTGCATTTCACCCGCAATGCTGCAGGCGACTATGGGGCGAATTTGCACGCTTCCCTGGAAGGGCTGGCGTTGCATCTGCCTCCACCCCTGCGTAAATCCCGAGAGGCAGCATGGCCCTTGATCGTGCAATGGACGCCACCGGCGGGCAAGAAACCAGGCTTGCTCGATGTCTCGCTCAACAAGCAACTGTCGGCGCAATTCCTGCGGGGTCCGGGGGCAGGCGCAGGGTCTTTCTTTCGGGCCGGTGCCGTCAATCTGGGGGGTAAGCCGGCGGTGGCTGGGCAGGGCCTGACGCTTGATCTGGCAGCTTCGGAACTGGATGTCGACGCTTGGCGGGAATTGTTGTCTGTGGGGGTGGAGCCGGCGGGTAAGAGCGGGGCAGCACAGGATATCTTTCCCCCTGCGCGGGATATACGTGTTCAAGCTGATCGGGCGCGCGCGTTAGGTACGGACCTGAACCAATTCACGTTTACCGCAAGACGGCCCGAGGGAGATCGTTGGCGGGTGGACGTGAGCTCCACGGAAACCGCGGGCACGCTATTTTGGCAAGAGCGCCAAGGTCGAATCCAGGGCAGTGTCGAGGCGCATTTCGAGCGCCTGACGCTTGGCGATAGTGATGACGGCCCCGACTTTGAACAGCCTCGAGCAGAAGGGCAAGCTCAAGAGGCTGCGTCGACATGGGATATGGACGGCGAAGTCGATATTCCTGCTATCCGGCTCCGTGTGGACCGGATGCGCATGTACGGCCGTGATCTCGGTTCTGTGTCGCTGGTTGGCGTGAACGAGGCGCGGCAGCGTCGCTGGAAGCTGGAACAGCTAGAGATCGGGAGCCCTCACGCCAGCTTGAAGGGGCAGGGCGTGTGGGAGCTGGATGGACCAAACCAAGGTCTTCGGCTTAAAGCGGAAGCCCTGTTCGATGACTTCGGCAGCTATCTCGATCAGCTTGGATTCACCAACCTTGTGCAAGGGGGGCATGGCTCCGTACGGGGCGATTTCGAGTGGCGCGGAATTCCGCGCAGGTTCGATCGTGCAGGGCTGTATGGCGAGCTTGACGTCGACCTCGCCAAGGGCCGCTTCGTGAGTGTGTCGTCTCGCTCGGGGCGTTTGTTGGAGTTGTTGTCACTTCAGTCGGTGAAGCGCCTGGCTAAGTTGGACTGGAACCCCGGTGGGCTGACGAAGCAGGGCTTCCCCTTCGATACGGTTCAGGGGCAAATCAAAGGGGACGCGGGCGTGCTTCACAGCGAGAACTACCGCGTTACAAGCCCGGTGGCGACGATCGTGATGGCGGGAGACGCAAATCTTGTCGACGAGACGCTCGACATCTATGCCGTTGTGGTGCCGACATTCGACGTGAGCGGCGCTGCCATCGCGGCGGGCATCGCGGTCAATCCCATAGTCGGGCTGGGTGCCTTCCTTACGCAGTGGCTCTTGAAAGATCCGGTCAGCAAGGCAATGACCGTCGAGTACCGCGTCAAGGGCACCTTCGATCAGCCGGAGCTGGTCGAAATCAACACTAAATAGCCGGGAAGGTCTGACGAAGAAAGAGGGAGCAGAAAAAGGGCACCCTGCAGGACACCCTAATTCCGAAGTGCGGCAGGATCAGTACACGCCCTGTTGCAGCATTGCATCTGCAACCTTTACGAAGCCGGCGATGTTCGCACCCGCGACGTAGTTGACGCTATCACCCTGTGTACCGTGCTGTACGCAGTTCTGGTGGATGTCACGCATGATCGCATGAAGCTTTGCATCTACCTGATCGCGTGTCCAGCTCAGGCGTTGGGCGTTCTGGCTCATTTCCAGGCCCGACACTGCTACGCCCCCTGCATTGCTCGCCTTGCCCGGTGCATAGAGAATGCCTGCTTCCAGGAAGGCATGGACGGCGTCCAGACTGGTGGGCATATTCGCGCCTTCCGCCACGCAACGCACACCGTTCTGGATAAGGATACGGGCGTCTTCCAGCTCGAGTTCGTTCTGTGTGGCGCAGGGCAGTGCCACATCGACAGGGACGTGCCAGGGCCGCTTGCCTGCCTCATATGTCAAGTTCATCTCACGGGCGTAGTCTTCGACACGACCGCGTTCGACATTCTTGATGCGGGACAGGACTGCCAGTTTCTCGGGCGTGAAGCCTGCCATGTCGACAACGCAGCCTTGGGAGTCGGACACGGTGACGACTTTCGCACCCATGTGCATGCATTTCTCGATGGCGTATTGGGCCACGTTACCGGAACCCGACACTGCAACGGTAAGGCCTTCGAGCGACTGGCGAGCGTGCTTCAGCATTTCTTCTGCGAAGTACACTGTGCCGTAACCGGTCGCTTCGGGGCGGATGAGGCTACCGCCGAACGTCAGGCCCTTGCCGGTAAACACGCTGCCAGCTGAGTTGGACAGCTTCTTCATCATGCCGGCCATGAAGCCGACTTCGCGCGCGCCCACGCCGATGTCGCCGGCCGGCACGTCGGTATCGGGACCGAGGTGACGGAACAGCTCAATCATCAACGCCTGGCAGAAGCGCATGACTTCACCATCGGACTTGCCCTTCGGGTCGAAGTCCGACCCGCCCTTGCCGCCGCCCATGGGAAGCGTCGTCAAGGCATTCTTGAACGTTTGTTCGAAAGCCAGGAACTTCAGGATCGAGAGATTGACTGAAGGATGGAAGCGCATGCCGCCCTTGAAAGGACCAATGGCGGAACTATGCTGGATGCGGAAGGCGCGATTGACGTTCACCTTGCCGGAGTCATCGACCCAAGTGACGCGGAATTGGATGACGCGCTCGGGTTCGACAAGGCGCTCGAGCAAACCTTGGTCTGCGTAGCGGGGATTGCGCTCCAGGAAGGGCCACAGACTCGCGGCGACTTCTTGGACGGCCTGCATGAATTCAGGCTGGTGAGGATCGCGAGCTTTAACGCCCGCCAAGAACTGGTCTAGAGAGGGAAGTGCCATGCTATTTCTTCATCATGTCGAAAAATTCGGCGTTGGTCTTTGTCGCCCGAATCTTGTCAAGGATGAATTCCATCGCTTCGATTTCGTCCATATCGTGGATGAACTTCCGCAATACCCAGACCTTTTGTAGAAGGTCTGGTTTGATGAGCAACTCTTCCCGGCGAGTTCCGGACTTATTGAGGTTGATGGCCGGGTAAACACGTTTCTCGGCCAGGCGCCGCTCCAGGTGCACTTCGCTGTTGCCTGTGCCCTTGAACTCTTCGTAGATCACTTCGTCCATCCGGCTGCCGGTCTCGATCAGGGCCGTGCCAATGATGGTGAGGGAGCCGCCTTCCTCCAGGTTGCGGGCCGCGCCGAAGAAGCGCTTGGGACGCTGCAGGGCGTTCGCGTCCACACCACCTGTTAGGACCTTACCTGAGGCGGGCACTACAGTGTTGTAGGCCCGTGCGAGACGGGTGATCGAATCCAGCAAGATCACGACGTCTTTCTTTAATTCAACGAGTCGCTTCGCCTTCTCGATGACCATCTCGGCCACTTGTACGTGACGCGTGGCAGGTTCATCGAATGTGGAGGCAACGACTTCGCCGCGCACCGTACGCTGCATCTCGGTCACTTCCTCAGGGCGCTCGTCCACGAGGAGGACGATCATCACCGCATCAGGATAGTTGGTCGTGATGGCGTGGGCGATATGTTGCATCATGACCGTCTTGCCCGATTTCGGGCTGGCCACGATCAATGCGCGCTGGCCTTTGCCCAGCGGCGCAAAGATGTCCAGGATGCGACCTGTAATGTTCTCTTCACTCTTGATGTCGCGTTCGAGCGTCATCACCGAGTCCGGGTGCAGAGGCGTCAAGTTCTCGAACATGATCCGATGCTTGATCGCTTCGGGCTGCATCCCGTTGACCTTGTCCACCTTCACCAGTGCGAAGTAGCGCTCTCCGTCCTTGGGTGTCCGCACTTCGCCTTCGATGGAATCGCCCGTGTGAAGATTGAAACGGCGAATTTGCGAAGGCGAAATATAAATATCGTCCGTGCTGGCAAGATACGACGTCTCGGGCGAGCGCAAGAACCCAAACCCGTCGGGCAACACTTCCAGGACGCCATCACCGAAAATCTGTTCGCCTTGTTTGGCACGTTTTTTCATGATGGCGAACATCAGCTCTTGCTTGCGCAGCCGGCTCGCGTTGTCGATTTCCAGACTGGCAGCCATTTCGAGCAGCTGCGAAACGTGCAGTGCCTTTAATTCGTTCAGGTGCATGGGTGGTGAAGAGAGAGGGGGATGATTGCGATGGTTGGCGGACCCGGGAGGGCCCGCGCGATTTATGATGACCGATGTTCTAATTCTTCTCGGGCTTTACAGCGATTCGTCCAGGAAGGCGGTGAGTTGCGACTTGGACATGGCACCAACTTTGGTGGCGGCAGCCTTGCCGTCTTTGAAGAGCATCAGTGTCGGGATGCCGCGGATGCCGAATTTCGCGGCTGTATCCGGGTTCTCATCAACATTGAGCTTGGCAATGATAACACGACCCTCATATAGCTTAGCAGCGTCTTCAAGCAGCGGTGCAATCATCTTGCAAGGGCCACACCATTCAGCCCAATAATCCACCAACACGGGAACATCGGAGTTCAAAACGTCGGAATCGAACGAAGCGTCCGAGATGTTTTTAATGGAATCACTCATGGCAGGAATGTAGGTAGAGGTATGAGATTTGTAGCGGGCCTGCGGCAAGGCAGTAGGCCGACGCGAGAGAGTGCACGCGAGAAAGGCCGCCGACCGTTTTTTGCAAGCATACCACTTGCCCCGTGGCGACGTACAACGCGAATCTTTCCACATCCGTAAAATACGCCTTTCGTTCACGATTAATACGGAACCAAATTGTCCACATCCCGCTACGATGAATCATCGATCCGGGTGCTCAAAGGCCTGGAACCGGTCCGACAGCGCCCCGGCATGTACACCCGGACCGAAAATCCATTGCACATCATCCAGGAAGTCCTCGACAACGCGGCGGACGAAGCCCTCGCCGGCTTTGGTAGCTCCGTGACAGTGACCATGCACAGTGATGGAAGCGTGTCGGTCGAGGATGATGGCCGTGGCATACCGGTGGGGATGCATGAGGAAGAAAAGGCGCCCGTCGTCGAGATCGTCTTTACTCGGCTGCACGCAGGTGGCAAGTTCGACAAGAAGACCGGTGGTGCTTACGCATTTTCTGGCGGCTTGCACGGCGTTGGGGTTTCCGTAACCAATGCGCTTTCACGCCGGATGGAAGTGCGCGTTACGCGCGACGGCAAAATACATGAAATCGTATTTGCCAACGGTGAGGTCGAGACTCCACTGAGCGTTGTGGGGAATGCACCCAAAAAGTCATCCGGCACCCGCGTACGCGTGTGGCCCGACCCCCAATATTTCGATTCCGCCACGATTCCCGTGTCGGAGCTCGTCCACAGCCTTCGAAGCAAGGCCGTACTGTTGGCGGGGGTCAGATTCGAGTACCGGAATGAAAAAACCGGGGACACGCAATCCTGGCAATATGCTGATGGCGTGCGGAGCTATCTTGAAGAGGCGCTGGGGGACAGCGAACGTATTGTTCCTCCCTTCGAGGGAAGTCACTATGCAGATGCGGATGACGAAACCTATTCTGAAGGTGAGGGGGCGAAGTGGGTGGTCGTGTGGACGGCAGACGGCCCAGTAGTACGCGAATCCTACGTCAACCTCATTTCGACGCCCGGCGGTGGTACGCATGAAGCGGGGCTGCGCGACGGTCTGTTCAGTGCAGTGAAGTCCTTTGCCGAGTTGCACGGGCTGATACCGAAGGGCGTGAAGCTGCTTTCCGAGGACGTGTTCGCACGCGCGAGCTTTGTGTTGTCGGCCAAGGTGCTCGATCCTCAGTTCCAGGGGCAGATCAAGGAGCGCCTCAATAGCCGGGATGCTGTTCGGATGATCAGCGGCTATGTGAAGAATGCCTTGGAGCTTTGGCTGCATGGCAATGTCGAATATGGCAAGAAGCTGGCAGAAAGCGCCATACGGCAGGCCCAAGCCCGGGCCCGTTCTGCCCAGAAGGTCGAGAAACGCAAGAGCTCGGGTGTGGCCGTCTTGCCGGGCAAGCTGACCGACTGTGAGTCGAGCGACGTCTCTCGCACGGAGCTTTTCCTCGTGGAGGGCGATTCGGCCGGCGGGTCAGCCAAGATGGGCCGCGACAAAGAATTCCAGGCGATTTTGCCTCTGCGAGGCAAGGTACTCAATTCCTGGGAAGTGGATCGCGATCGACTGTTCGCCAACAACGAAATCCACGATATTTCAGTGGCCATCGGTGTCGATCCGCATGGGCCGGGCGACGACGTCGATCTGTCCGGCCTGCGCTATGGTCGGATCTGTATCCTGTCCGATGCCGACGTCGACGGTTCGCATATCCAGGTCTTGTTGCTGACGCTCTTTTTCAGGCATTTTCCCCGGCTCATCGAAGCCGGGCGGGTGTGCGTCGCACGTCCACCATTGTTCCGCGTGGACGTTCCTGCGGCCGGCAAGCGTCCTGCGCGCAAGCTCTATTGTCTCGATCAGGTTGAACTTGATGCGGTACTCGACAAATTGCGCAAGGAAGGTGTGCGGGAAGGCAGCTGGTCCATCAGCCGCTTCAAGGGCCTGGGTGAAATGAGCGCGGAACAGCTGTGGGATACAACCATGAATCCTGATACTCGCCGCTTGGCGCCGGTGGTGTATGGCGATCTAGGCCCGGACGCCACGCAACGGATGTTCGGGATGTTGATGGGCAAGGGCGAGGCAGGTCAGCGGCGCCAGTGGCTCGAAGAAAAGGGTAACCTCGCAGACGTAGACGTCTGACGCAGCCGGCTGAAGTGGAGAATTCTTGATGGACGCAACACAGGCGGGATTCAGTCCCGACGACGATAGCATCACCCTCGGCTTATACGCTGAGCAGGCCTATCTCGATTACGCAGTTTCGGTGGTGCGCGGCCGCGCGTTGCCGGAAGTTTCCGACGGGCAGAAGCCCGTTCAACGACGCATACTCTATGCAATGCAGGCCATGGGCCTGGGGCCCGGCGCGAAGCCGGTGAAGTCCGCCCGGGTCGTTGGCGATGTGCTCGGCAAGTACCACCCTCATGGGGATCAGGCGGCCTATGACGCCATGGTGCGCATGGCCCAGGACTTTGTCTTGCGGTATCCGCTGGTCGACGGGCATGGGAATTTCGGTTCGCGCGATGGCGACAATGCGGCCGCCATGCGGTACACGGAAGCGCGCTTGACGCCGTTTGCCGGGGTGCTGCTTGATGAACTGAACGAGGGAACGGTCGATTTTCAGCCCAACTATGATGGTAGCCAGCAAGAGCCGGCCTTGTTGCCGGCGCGCCTACCGGTTGTCCTGCTGAACGGAGCCTCCGGGATTGCCGTTGGTATGGCGACCGAGATTCCTTCGCACAATCTTCGGGAGATCGCAGCAGCGTGCATTGCGCTGATCCGCAAGCCGNACCTNAACGATGACGAATTGCATGAACTCGTGCCGGGACCGGATTTCGCNGGGGGCGGGCAGATCATTTCGTCCCCNGAGGAAATCCGGCAAGTTTACGAGCAGGGCAGAGGGTCTCTGAAAGCNCGCGCCCGCTGGCAGTTCGAAGAGCTGGCGCGGGGGCAATGGCAGATGGTTGTCACCGAGTTGCCGCCAGGGACTTCGGCGCAAAAGGTCCTTGAAGAAATCGAGGAGCGCACTAACCCGAAGGTAAAGGCGGGTAAGAAGTCGTTGACCTCGGAGCAACAGCAGACCAAGGCGTTGATGTTGAGCCTGCTTGACACGGTTCGCGATGAGTCGGGCAAGGATGCGCCGGTTAGATTGGTGTTCGAACCCAAGAGTAGCCGTATCTCGCGGGACGAGTTGGTGACGGCATTGCTTGCCCAGACCAGCATGGAATCCAGTGTGCCGGTTAACCTGGTGTGCATTGGCCGCGACGGGCGCCCTGGTCAGTCGAATTTGCGGGGCATGTTGACGGAATGGCTGTCCTTCCGCACAGACACCATGACGCGCCGTACACAGTACCGGCTCGACAAGGTCACCGACCGTATCCATGTCCTTGAAGGGCGCATGGTGGTGTATCTCAATGTCGATGAGGTCATCCAGTGTATTCGAGAGGCCGAGGAACCACGTCCGGCATTGATGGAACGCTTCGGTCTCACTGAACGGCAGGCCGAGGACATCCTCGAAATGCGCTTGCGGCAGTTGGCACGCCTCGAAGGCATTCGCATTGAGCAAGAACTCCAACGCCAGCGCGAAGAGCAGGAAAAGCTGCAGGAACTTCTCGACAACCCCAACGCCTTCAAGCGCTTGATGATCAAGGAAATCGAGGCCGACGTAAAAGCGTTCGGAGATGATCGAAGAACGCTGATCGAAGAGGCGGAGAGAGCCGTACTCGAAACGCGTGTCGTCGAAGAGCCGGTCACCGTCATCATCTCGCAAAAAGGCTGGCTGCGGGCGCGTCAAGGTCATGGACACGACGCTACGCAGTTCTCCTTCAAGGCGGGTGATGCCCTGTACGATGCCATTGAGTGCTTGACCACGCATGAGTTGGTGGCCATTTCGAATACGGGTCGTGTGTACACCGTAGCCGTGGCCAATCTGCCTTCGGCTCGCGGCGATGGTCAACCCATTACGTCCATGGTGGATATCGAGCCGGGGACACGCATCGTACACGTCGTGGCCGGTCCTGCTGAACAGCGGTATGTGATCGCCGCCCAAAGCGGACATGGTTTCATTGCGCGTTTCGCCGATATGACGACTCGCCAGCGGGCAGGAAAACAATTTTTCTCGGTGGACAAGGGCGACTCGCTCATGAAGCCTTTGCTCTTGGGCCCTGGCGATACCCATCTTGCCATGCTGGCGAAANGGGGGCGCTTCCTNGTCGTGCCGCTCGATGANCTNAAGTCCATGACGGGCGGGCGAGGTACACAGCTGATGGGNCTTGACGACGACGACAGTCTCGCTCAGTGGGTGGCATGCGGCCCGGAGGGCCTGGTGGCCCGTGGCATTTATCGGAACAAGGAAACGGACGTCGAACTCGATATCGAGGCACTGGCGGATTACATCGGCAAGCGTGCGCGCAAGGGCCGCGCCCTTGCGCTCAAGGTGCGTCAGCCGAAGCTGCTTCGCCGTTCATCATAAAATGCAGGGCACTGAACTTTTACCGGGTCTTCTTACGATATGAGCTTCAAGGTTACCGTGCTTCCCAGTCGGCATGAATTCACTGTCGACGATGGGCAATCCGTCCTCGATGCGGCTTTGGCGGCGGGCATTGTTCTTCCTTACAGTTGCCGAAATGGTGCGTGCTCGACCTGCAAGGGCAAGGTGCTGGAAGGTTCGTATGATCCGGGCAGGGGCACGCCGCAAATTGTCGATGAATCGGAGCGTGAACAGGGGTACACACTCTTTTGCCAGACGCGTCCGCTGTCGGATCTGACCATCGAGGCGCATGAAATCAGCATGGCCAGCGACATCCAGATTCGCAAGATGCCGTCGCGCGTGCTCGGGCTCGAGAAGGCGGCCGACGATGTCATGGTCGTGAAGCTGCAGTTACCGGCTTCAGATCCCTTCCGCTTCTATCCGGGTCAATACCTGGATTTCATCCTGAAGGACGGGAAGCGCCGCAGCTATTCGATGGCGACGCCTCCCAATGAGGCAAACCAGGTGGAACTCCATATCCGCCATACCCCTGGCGGCGCCTTCACTGACCATGTGTTCGGTGTGGGCTCGACCCAGATGAAGGCCCGCGAGATCTTGCGGGTTGAGGCACCGCTGGGTTCTTTCTTCCTTCGAGATAGCGATAAACCCGCTATCTTTTTGGCTAGCGGGACGGGCTTCGCACCCATCAAGGCCATCATCGAACAGATGATCTCGTCGGGGGATACGCGGCCGTGTACGCTTTACTGGGGCGGGCGCCGTCCGGTGGATCTGTACATGGATGCACTGGTCAGGGAATGGGAAACTCGTCTTCCCAACTTCCGTTATGTCCCAGTTGTATCGGACGCCTTGGCGGAGGACAATTGGCAAGGTCGCACCGGGTTTGTGCATTTGGCCGTCATACAAGACCATCCCGACCTTTCTGGCTTCCAGGTCTATGCTTGCGGAGCGCCGATCGTGGTCGAGAGCGCGCGCCGTGATTTCACTCAAACGTGTAATTTGCCTGAAGACGAGTTCTATGCCGATGCCTTCACCACTGCGGCAGACGCCGCCTGAGGCTTGGCACGGGTGACTGTCTTGCGGCCTGATCCATCTTCCGCCAATCCAAGCCGTCTCGTCCGCGCGTGGCGGCAGCAACGGGGTAATTGAATGAGAATCGCGGTACTGGGAAGTGGCATTATCGGAACCGCTACCGCTTGGTGGCTCAACCAGGCTGGACACGAAGTCGTCGTCGTAGAGCGGCAGCAACAAGCCGGGCTGGAAACCAGCCGTGCCAACGGTGGGCAGATCTCAGTTTCCTATGCGGAACCCTGGGCAAATCCACATCTGCCGGCCCGGCTCCTGAAGTGGATGCTGCGCGATCAAGCGCCTTTGTCCATTCGCCCCCAGCTGGATCTTAGGCAGTGGCTCTGGCTGGCGCGGTTCCTCGCCGAATGCCGTTCCTCCCGCGTAACGCGCAATACGGCGGCGTTGGTCGCCATGGCCGAATATAGTCGACGGACTTTACAGGAGATGCGGCGTACGCTGGGTATCCAGTACGACCATCGTGAACGTGGCATTCTCAATTTCTATCGAAGTACCGAGGAATTCGAGCACTCACAGAAAATGGCTGAGATCATGCGCGATCACGGCGTGGATCGACGTATCGTCAGTGCAGACGAAGTGGTTTCCATCGAACCGGCGCTGTCATCGATCCGTCATCGCATTGTTGGCGGCGACTATACGCCGGAAGACGAATCCGGCGATGCGTTCGCGTTCACCCAAGCACTTGCTGGTCGGGCTCAGGAATCAGGAGTTGAATACCGCTACGGTTGGCAGCTGAGTCGCTTTATCAGTACCGGCGGGCGGGTACATGCGGCCGAGCTCATCACACCGGAAGGGCGCTTTGAACAGCTTCGTGCAGATGCGTACGTGGCGGCCTTGGGCTCGCATACGCCGCTGTATGTGGCGCCCTTGGGCGTGTCTTGCCCCGTCTACCCTGCGAAGGGCTATTCGGCTACGTTCGAGGTGCTCGAGCCCTCCGCCGCACCGGAAGTGAGCCTCACGGACAGCGAAAATCGCTTCGTCTATAGCCGGTTGGGCAATCGCGTTCGAATGGCGGGGATACTCGAACTCGGGGGCTACTCAAGGGCGCTGAATACGGCACGTTGCGAGCAAATGTTGCGACTGGCCAGCGAATTGTTCCCAACGGCGCTCGATTTTGATAATGTACATTATTGGTCTGGGCTGCGACCGGCAACCCCCTCCAACGTCCCCCTTATCGGGCAGACGAAAATTTCCAATCTTTATTTGAATACTGGGCACGGGACGCTCGGATGGACAATGAGCGTGGGCTCTGGCAGAGCCTTGGCTGACCTCATTGACGGGCGGCGTCCAGAACCGGCGTTTCCATTTCTGGGTTGAACGACATATGAATCAAACTGGGATTGCTCGCAAGGCTCGTCCTGTGCGGGCCTTCGCATGGGCAACGGTCGCACTTGCGTCTGTTTTTTCCGTAAGTGCCTCAGCGGCCACAGATATCCGGGTATGGCATGCGCTAAGCCCGCATAATGCTTCGGTATTTGAAAATCTGGTGAACGACTTCAATCGTTCTCAGTCCGACTTCAAGGTCAAGCTGAAGGCCTTCAACTCGGTGGCCGAAGTCGAGAAGGCAGTGGCGAGCGCCAAGAAGCGTGAAGACCGCCCTCACTTGGCGCAACTGGAAGAGAATCGGGCTCCGGATGGAGCAGCGCGATCTTATGTCCAGCCCTTATACGTGATGCTGGCCAACCATCCCATCAAGGGTGCTGACTGGTTTGTGTCAGGCGAGAACGCGTTCGCCCGGGATGGCAAGGGTCGCCTGCTGGCGTTCCCGTACATGGCTGAAGTGCCTGTCATGTACTACAACATCGACGCCTTCAAGAAAGCCAATCTCTCTCCACAGCCCGCCCGGGCCTGGAGCGACTTGCAGGCCCAATTGGTCACACTGGCCAACAACGGCTCGCGTTCATGCCCGCTCACCAGCGACCAGCCGGTGTCGATCAATCTCGAGAACCTGGCCGCTGTGAACAAGGTGCCGTACACCACCGAAGGAAACGGTCTGACGGGTCGTGGTACGCCGGTGTTCAAGTTCGATTCGCTGTATGTGCGTCACCTGTCCATGATGATTAGCTGGGTTCGTTCCGAACTCATGGTGAAGCCGGAATTCAACGAAGCGGCCACCAAGCGATTCGCAAAAGGCGAGTGCGCCATCCTGTTGTCGATGTCCGGCCATCTTGGCGAGTTCCGTTCTGCGTCGCGCCTTAACTTTGGGGTCTCGGGAATTCCTTATTACCCGGAAGTGGCGAAGCAGCCTGGCAATCCTTTCCTGACAGGCTCTGCATTGTGGGTCATTTCGGGTCAATCCAAGGATTCCGATACTGCGACGGCCTCGTTCCTCAACTTCCTCGCTCAACCTAAGCAGGCAGCACGCTGGTATCAGGAAACGGGTTATTTGCCCGTTACGCAGCAAGCGTTCCAGGAAACAGCAAAATCGTACTATCGCAATTTGGGTGATTGGCCCACGCTGGTCAGTGCCTACACCGGCAAGACCGACGCTGCATCGCGCGGTTTCCGCGTGAAGAACTATCCGGAAATTCGCGACATGTTCCACCAGCGCATCATGACGGCGTTGAGCGGCCAACAAACGGCCATGACCACTTTGAGTAGCGCCAGCAAGGACGCCACCCATATGATGAAGCGGTAAGCTGCACTGTAAGTAAAGTCGCTGGCGGTTTTGACGCCATGTGACTCACCATCAGAAAAGCCCGAGGCGCGTCAGCAGCTTCGGGCTTTTTTTTGCGCCCAGCACGGGTGCACTCTTGCGGTATCGGGCAATGCCTGAAATGGCAGGCATTCCATCCTTCGNTGCCGATATCGATGGATGCTAGTGANATCAGATAGANGAAAAGGTCTGTCCGTATATCTCGGTCTGGCAGGCGGTGAGNACCGGCGGCATGATGAACGCGACCCCCACAGAATNTCTGGTCGCTTTCCTCTTGCCCTCTACCGAGCCATGCTGAAAAACCGCCTGCCGCTTTCTTTGATGATCCTTTCGCTCACTGGCTGCGCCGATTTCTCGTCCGGGGCGGGAGCCGGGTGGGCGTTGCAGTGGCCATTCGCCGCTACCAGCGCGGGCGGTCAACCGGCATATGGGGATCCGGGGTCCGCTGGTGCCCCTGATGGCCGGTATGCCGACTTCAATTTCGACTGGCTTTTGTCGGGCGATCCGCACATTATGCCTCTGCAGGTGTTCGACGACGGTCTCAGCATGTGGCTGCAGTTTCCTCCGAATGGCGCATGGCCGGCCGTATTCGAAGTCGCTTCGACGGGCTGGAGGCCGGTGACCCCACGTGTTGAAGGGCCCTATATGGTGCTCGGTCACGTGTATCCACACCTCGCGCTAAGAGGCGGTCACCTGCATGGGGAAATAAAGCGCAAGCCGTCTGCGAGCATGCCGGTAACAGCGTTCGCCACAGAGATTGACCCTGGCCCCCCTGATCACGGTGGCGAGAAGCCACGTCCAGGGGCACCGACGGGCCGCTTATCGATTAGCGCACGCACCGGCCAACATGCGTCGACGCCGCCCACGCCGCAGCATACAAATGTTGTGCCTATGCCCATTCCCATCCCTGGGGTGTCGGCAGGTGTGTCGTCTTCCATGGCTGGGTCGGCTGCCACGGCTCGCGCGAAGACTTCCACGGGTGAGATCGCCCCTGCCCGTGCGGCCGTTTCTGCCGCCGCGGCGTTTCCTGCCCGTGCGAGCACTTCTGTGGTGGCGACGTCCTCCGCGCGTGAGACCACGTCCGAGAACGCGACCGCAAAAGTTGCGACTCCCATGCCTACATCATATTTAGGGCAGCCGGTGGGCCGTTATTCGGTAAGTCCGGCGGATATCACAATGAGACAAGCCCTGGAGCGTTGGTCACGCATGGCGGGATGGTCGTTCTCCTCAGAACACTGGGACGTGGATGTCGATATACCGCTGGTGGGCGAAGCATCCTTCGAGTCAGATTTTCGATCAGCCGTGCGGGATTTGCTCGCTGCCACGGAAATGGGCGACCGTCCTCTGCAGCCTTGTTTCTATTCGAATCGCGTCCTTCGAGTCGTGCCATATTCTCAAGCGTGCGATCGTCGCGGCGGTAATGGGTTGTCGAAATGAGGCAGCGCAAGGTACACAAACCGTGCCTCTCTCGCACCCTGCATCACATCATGGCGGGGAGTGTGATCCTCAGTCTGGCAGGCTGTGCATTGGCGGATCGTATGCAAGAAATTGCGTTCTCGGCTGCTCGGACTGAAGAACGGATTGCGGCATATCACTCGCGCTTCTCCGCTCATACCCACGCAGACCGGCATCGTGAGTCTCAAGAGGTTGCCCAGCCTTGGCTGGCGGGCAAGTCCCAGCCTCTGGCACGCGAAGTCACCTTGCCTCTTGCGTTACGCGCTAACGCGGATACCACGCTGTTGTTTGGCGATGGACCCTCTCCCTTGCCGGTACTGGCCCAACGCATTACACGCGCGACCGGGATACCTGTTTCCGTCCGGCCTGAAGCCCTGTTGCC
>Ga0065721_10006301_pt1 | contig 16611 bp, 14 predicted proteins | sample Mesricmetagenome_FD_59108 | JGI IMG/M metagenome (GOLD analysis project Ga0065721, IMG submission 59108) | Mesophilic microbial community from rice straw/compost enrichment Sample: eDNA_1 v2 (version 2) | ecosystem: Engineered > Solid waste > Grass > Composting > Bioreactor | place: USA: Davis... | reverse complement strand
CGCGGTGTTGAGCTCCATCGAGCCATCGATGAGTTTACAGACAACCACCCAATCGTTCACCAAAGCAAAGAACGGCTGCGCTCTGCGTATAGGCACTACGCCGGCGTGATCGTTGATGTCTTCTACGATCATTTCCTCGCAGCCAATTGGGAACAGTACCACGACCAATCCCTGGAAGACTTTGTCGCGAATGTCTACCGAACACTTGAAGAATCCATGCATATCCTGCCTGACGGGTTCACACGGATGTTGCCCTACATGGTCAAAGGCAACTGGCTCGTTGGCTACCGCGCAGTCGAAGGAGTTCACCAGGCACTCTCAGGCATGGCCAGAAGAACACCATACGAATCGAAAATGGAATACGCTTCCCACGACCTTAAGAAACACTATGACTTGTTCTTCGACGAATTCAAGAGATTCTTTCCAGCGCTGAAAGAGTTTGTAAAGGACTGGATTGATTGAACACCCTACTACCTGATACTCGATAGGGGACCCGGCAACTGGCAACTGGCAACCGGCACCTGTTTCAGAGATTCCACCAGTACGTAAATTTCACCACCACCGCCCTGTTCCTCACGTGAAAGTTTTCCGGAAAGTAGTTGTCAGTGTAAACGATGAAAAGATCGGAAGCAGGCCGATATCTCCATTGAAGACGAGTATTGTGATTCACGTTCTTCGTCTGTTCGTTGTACTGAGCAAAGGCTGTGAAATAAAGATTGTTGGTCATCGTGATATCGAGTCGTGGGCCAACGAGCCAGAAGCGACGCCTGTTCCATGGGGCGGGTAACTTGATATCGTTGTACGCTGCAGACAAGAGAAAACTCACATAAGGTTGGAACCTGTAACCAACATCGGCTGTGATGTTAAATCTTTCACCATCCTGATAATAACCACCATGCCGCATTGAGAGGGTATAGGTAAATACACTCTGTGGCTTCGATGTATAATCGAAACCAACAGAATTCCAACGATGTTGTGTCCCGGTCGCCAGCGAATCAAGACCGGAATTGGTCGGATCAAACGGGTTTAACAACTTGACATAGTTGTGGGCAGTCCATGCCGTAAACACTGCCTGACTTCTCAAGGAAATTTTATAGCTGAATATTGTTTCGTGATCTGTAGACTCATTTAACGATTCGTTAAAGTATACCGTAGAATTGATTCCGGGTCCGTGACTGAGTATCGATGTGCCTCGCGGGAAAAACAACCGTGAGGCTATGGGATTCACCTTAAGGTATCCGCGGCGCGGTACGAAACCAACTTCAGCGTTGTAGTTGCGCCCAATGTACTCGTAGTGTCCTGAGACTATCCACTTCCTGCTGTTGTATTGAAGATTCGCCGCATGCGTGTAGTCGCGCGATTGCATATTCGGGGTGAATGACTTGAGGAAGAGTGCCTTGCCAGTCCATATATTGTTGGCAGATGCAAGGTTATACTCAAGACCGAGGGTCCGGTTATAGGGGTTCACCCCATGCGCCGAGTCTGAAGCGTTGTAACCGATGGACTCTTTGTTGATCATAATTGCTCCAATATTCGAGCGAGCAAAAACGCGTCGTTGAAGTGCAACCACGGCGAAGTTCTGCTGCGGCAGAAAACGTTCTCCATCGTCAACTCGATCCGTCTGCATGTCCATCGCACCGATCCGCCAATCCTTGTTAATCTTTCCACTAAGCCTGGCCCCATATTGAATTGGCACACCTAACCCAATTCGTCTCGAGAAGAATGGTCTGTTTGTCGCATACCCGAAGTTTGCAAAGAGATCGCCGTTTTCGAGAAAGAACTGTCTTCTTTCGGGAAAGAATAATTCAAAGCGGTCAAGATTCGTCACCTGGCGGTCGACTTCCACTTGAGAAAAATCTGGATTGATTGTCAAATCAAGATTCAATGACGACGTGAGCGCCACTTTTGCATCGACACCGACATCGCCGCGCGTTCGTGTGGAGGTCGATTTTTCATAGTCGCGTGTGATACCGCCCAGCGCGTACGGAATGATGGAGATGTTCGGACCAGGTTCAGGCGGTGGCTGATCCCAAACAAGATTGCCCGTGTATGCAAGGGCAGCTGACGGAAACTGGCGCGGCACCGGCGTCCAGCTCGACTTCTCCGTAGTCTTCAGATCCAGTCGACTAAAGTTTATCCCCCACTTGGATATTCCCTTTTTGTAGCGAATTGTCTTGAATGGCACGGCCATTTCGAACACCCAGCGATCGTCGTAGTTCTTGACCTGCGATCTCCATTTGTTATCCCAACTCAAGTCGACTTTACCTCCTTCGTACATGATTCCATCCCACTGCGCACCCGCAGCATTTGCACCAAAGGAGAATCCATTGGTGAGGTCGTCAAAGGGATCCATAAACACGAGGAAGTTGTCATTCTTCCCAAAGACGAAATCCCGTCGAAGGGATTCAACCATATAAGGTCCGGGAAGCGCGTGGTAGTTGATGGCTATTAGATAAAGATTCTCTTCGTCGTAGCACATCCTGACATCTGTCTTCACTTGTGCGAGGCTCGTGTCCATCGGCAACATCATGTAGAAGTCGGTTGCCACCTCAGCCTCAAGCCAGGCTTGCTCGTCCATTGCACCGTCGATGACAATGGGTGAAGATGCCTTTCGAATGTGCAGTTGAAAAGCATCGTTCTTTTTCTGTGCACGCAGATACGACGCAGGCGCAACCAGCAAAACCGTCAGGCAGGAAAAGGCAAGGATGGAGCGAAACAAAATTTCAGAGAAATCGGTTACGGAATTTATTGGCAATAACCCGCGATGATGTAGCTTCAGGCCTCACAAAAGGATGAGGGAGCGTTCGCAGACCTATAAACATAGGAAAATGAATCAAAAACCTGCGGGAGAATCCCATACATTATTTTTGCGGCAATAGGGTAAGATTATGGACAACGATCCTGAATTGGACGGCAAATATCTTGGCACCATCTCGGAGGACTTCGTGAAGGTCGCCGACACATTGAAGGAGGCTTCGTACCAGATTCGAAAGAGGGGCTTTTCCAGTTTCCCCATCTTTCCAATCTGCAAAGTGGACCAACCGATCGGTCTGTTGCTGATCGACTCCGACGCTGGTCAAACGCAATGGAAGTACTATGCCTCTTATCTCGAAGAGTTCGTTCAACGCGAATTGGTAGCGGAGGTAGAAGCCTTCAAAGCGGCGTACAAGGATCCCGACGAATTCTGCTGCCTGTTTGTCGTCGATCAGCAGTTCACCAACTTCGTTTTTATTCCGTTCCCGGTAGACTAAGCGATCACTGTGCAAAGTGATTCCATCCTTGCGCTTGCAGGGGCACGACGGAATCCGCTCTCGTAACCATTACTTTCTCATCGGCTCGCGAGTGGATATATCCTATCATGTGGATGTCGGGATGGTTCTTAAGTTTCTCCTGATCTGCTTTGTCGATCGTGAACAACAGCTCGTAGTCTTCACCGCCATTCAACGCACAGGTTATGGGATCCAACTTGAACTCAACAGCAGTTGAGTAGGTCTGCTCGTCAATCGGGACCTTATCTTCGTAGATGCGCAGCCCAACACGCGATTCCTTCGCAATATGGAGGAGCTCTGACGCCAGCCCGTCGGAGATGTCTATCATTGACGTTGGAATGACACCAAACTCTTCAAGGTCAAGAACAATTTCCGAGCGCGCTTCCGGCTTTAGCTGCCTTCCGACGATGTAGTCGTATTTTTCAAGTGAAGGTTGCATATCCGGATTGGCAAGGTAGACCTGTTTCTCGCGTTCAAGTACCTGGAGACCGGCGAAAGCACCGCCGAGATCACCGGTTACGCAGATGATATCGTTCTCCTTCGCCCCGCTCCTGTAAGCGATTCTGTTTTTTGCCACCCGACCGATTGCTGTGACTGAAACAATTAATCCCGAAGACGACGAAGTTGTGTCGCCGCCCACCAAGTCAATAGAGTAGTTATCACATGCTGCTTTGATTCCCTCGTAAAGCGCGTCCACTGCCTCAACGGAGAACCGGTTGCTCAGCGCAATACTGACTGTAACCTGCTGAGCGCGGCCGTTCATCGCGACAATGTCGGAGACATTCACAGCAACAGCTTTGTAACCCAGGTGCTGGATCGGAGTATATGCGAGGTCGAAATGAATCCCTTCAACCAACATATCGGTAGCGACTAGAATATATTCATCCCCGGCATCAAGCACGGCCGCATCATCACCTATTCCACGGACGGTTCGTTCATGGCCTGTGCTGAATCGTCCTCTGATTCGGTCGATTAGCCCAAATTCTCCTAACTCGCTGATTTCCAGTCTTTTATTTTCCATAAAGATTATTCTGCCTATCTTTCGCTACCGTTTAACTGCTCTGAGGACGCAAAATCTGAATTTAAATTCAAATGCGGTTCTTTTTACTGGTGAAGATGTATTAACACCTGTAACCAACGCTCATGAAAAGATACTTCGGCTATATCCTCATTGTCTTAATAATCCTAAGCTCATGCTCCAGCAATAAGCCCTATTACAAGACGGCGGAGGGTAAAAGGAAGCAAAAATATTACAACGACATCCAGTTTGGTGGTCGGAAGGCAAAGCAGGGTTATTGAGCATTTTGATCAAGCGTTATTGGCGCTTGGTGACTGATCCTGACACAGTTCGACGAGAACTCCGTGCGCAGATTTCGGGTGCAGGAAGACGACAAGTTTATTGTCGGCCCCGGGTTTCGGCTCGCGGTTGATCACTTCGAACCCGAGAGCTTCGTATTTTTTTACGCTTTCACGGATGTCATCCACGGCGAAGGCAAGGTGGTGAATTCCTTCACCTCGCTTAGCAATAAATTTTGCAATCGGTGAATCGTCGTTTTGCGCTTCGAGTAATTCGATTTTGACGTCTCCAAGTTTGAAGAAAGAAGTGGTCACGCCTTCGGATACCACGTCTTCTACCTTATAAGGCGACGTGCCAAGCAGGCGGCTGAAGGTTTCGTCGGCGCTCTTGATATCCTTGACGGCGATTCCGATGTGTTCCAACTTTTCCATAATTGGGTTAACTTTGGAACCGAAAGAAGAAACTTTTTGCGGCATTCGAAAGTTTTAAAGGAACTTTCGGGGATTAAGGCTGGCTGTCTGGGAATGTTGAGGCCGCCAAATGTGTTATAAAAAAGACATACAAAGGATTGAACATGATTACGGTAACTGAGAAAGCTAAAGAAAGAATCGTCGAACTCCGTCGGGAAGAAGGCAGGCCGGAGACGGCTAACATCCGTGTTTCCGTTAAGGGCGGTGGTTGCTCGGGCCTCATGTACGACCTTGGTTTTGACGAGAATGTCAACCCTATTGACCAGGTATTTGAAGACAAGGGAATCAAAATTCTTGTCGACAAGAAATCGCTGTTGTACCTGCTTGGTACAACGCTGGATTTTACCGACGGTCTTAACGGGAAGGGTTTTCAGTTCATCAACCCGAACGCTACCAGGACTTGTGGATGCGGAGAATCATTCTCTGTTTGATCTTCATCCGATCATTTCGAGTTCATAATCTCTTCTATCTCTTCGGCTTCACGCGGAATATCCTTCATTAGATCGAGGATGCCATCCTGCGTGATCACCACGTTGTTTTCAATCCGAACTCCCAGGCTTTCTTCACGGATATAAATCCCGGGCTCCACCGTCCAGACCATACCCGGGGTCATTTCATGATACATGTTTCCAACATCGTGAACATCCAAGCCAAGCATGTGGGAAGTTCCGTGGGAGAAGTATTTCATGAAGAGCGGTTTCTCCGGATCCTGTTTTTCAACTGCGCGTTTGTCGAGAAGCTTCAATCCAATCAGCTCTGATTCGGTGATCTTTTGAATTTCCTTGTGATATTCGTAGTACTTTACTCCTGGACGCAGCATCTGCATCGCCGCTTTTTGAATCCGGAGCACAGCATCGTACACTTCGCGCTGCCGCGGCGTAAAACGTCCACCCACAGGGATAGTGCGTGTAAGGTCAGCGTTGTAGTTTGCATATTCAGCACCGACGTCGAGAAGGAGAACATCACCGTCGCGACAAACCTGGTCGTTCGTTATATAATGCAGGACGCACGAATTCGCTCCCGAAGCAATGATCGGTTCGTAGGCAAAACCACGAGAACCGTGACGAATAAATTCGTGAGCGTATTCTGCTTCAATCTCGTACTCCTTCACACCTGGCTTCACAAAGCGAAGCACACGTTCGAAAGCCTTCCCCGTAATGTCACATGCTCTTTGCATGAGCTCAATTTCCTGCGGCTCTTTTCTGCTCCTAAGCCGATGCAGGATAGGAGCAAGGCGTTCATAGCGATGCAAGGGGTAACGCTCCTTACACCACTTAACAAAACGCTGATCACGAGATTCAACTACTACATCGGCCCGGTAATGATCATTGGTGTTGAGGTAGACGTTTTCAACGTTGCCCATCACCATCATTGTGTTAAAGATTCGGTTGAACTCACTTGCCCACAAAACAGTCTTTACTCCTGTTGCTTGTCTCGCCTGCTCTTTGCTTAGTTTATGTCCCTCCCACAAGGCTATTAGCTCACTCGTTTCCCTTAGAAAGAGAACTTCGCGATACCTCTCATCCGGAAAATCCGGACACAGAACCAACGTACTCTCTTCCTGGTCTACACCTGTGAGATAGAACAAGTCGCTGTTCTGGCGAAAGCGCATCGTGCCGTCTGCGTTGGTCGGCATAATGTCATTCGAATTCAACACAGCAACCGAATTGGGCTTGAGCTCTTTGACGAGTTTGTCCCTGTTCTTAATGAACAGTTTAGGATCGATGTTTTCGTAACGCATGTTGAGGTGTCTATTGACACCGCAATGTTACTCAAAAACTTTCTGAGGATTTACAGGATCACTGGATGATTTCGCTATGATCTCGCATAGGCCGTGCGGGACGGCGGTCTGCCAGGAAATTTGCCAACAGATACGTTACGAACAACCCGGAGAACACGCCTTCAAGAGACACAATGAACGAGGCTATATACGCATTGAGATAGAACCCCAGGGGATGCTTCGCTGCGAGCATGTTCATAAAGTGTTGGTCGACGTGCATGTAAAGGAGTAGAAACGCCGAGAACATCAACGTGCCGATCGCGGCAGTCCACATTCCAGTTGTGAACGCATGAAAATAATCCATGTGCCCCCGGTGGGTACGTTGAAACTGTTTCATCGCGAGATACACACCCGCCGTGAGAAACAACATATTGCCAGCGCGCAAACCCGTGAAGTGGACTAGTCCGAGAGCGTACATCGTAAAGAAGTACACGATCAGACCAATGAATATCAAAAGCCCGTATATCTGAGGAATGCGGTTAGCGTTATCCAAAATCGTTCTTTTCCAGTCTTTCATAGCCAGCGATTTTGGATAACGATCAAAAAAAGTATGCCACTGGCCGCCTCAGCTTTGCGGCTGATTCACTTCGTCAGTTGTCACAAAATTGATCAAGACAAAGGTGACGAGCAATCCGGAGAACAGACCTTCCAGAGCGACTATACATGCCACCATGTACGGATTGAGATATCGGCCCATAGGCTCATTCTCCCGGATGGAAGTCATTAGACCACTGTCGAACGACATATAGAGGAATAGAAATATCGAGAACAAGAATGCACCGGTAGCAGCTGTAGACACTCCTGTTGCGAGTGCCCTGAAATAGTTAAGGCGCTCCTCATGGGTTTCGCGGAATTTCTTCAGCGCAAAGTAAACTCCTGCGACAAGGATCAAGAGGTTCAGAAGTCGCAATTCAACCTGGTGGGATAGCCCAACCAGATGCATCACGACAAAATAAAAGATAAGACCTGCAGCGATGCGCACCCCATAGCTTTGAGGTATACGCGCGGGATCATTAAAGAAACTCATATCGGGAAGGGTTAGGCTATTTTGGATAAATTCAATTTAATGAAAACTTCGTGGGAAAACAATCGAAGTTGCCAGGTACCGAGTTCCAGGTGCAGGGTAGGTTCCAGGGGTGGCAGAGAAGAACACAATTTTCTTTTAACTTCGAATCGAGATTTAATTAGCTAGGCATGACTCTCGAAGAATTCAAGGCATCACTCTCTGAATCACAACCTCCTAAGGGAATTTCGAAACTATTGGAAGCGATGTGGTACGATGGCAGGCATGATTGGAACATGGCTCACGAGATTGTCCAGGATATCCCTTCCGAAGACGCATCCTGGATCCACGCATATCTACATCGGAAGGAAGGCGATCATGGCAATGCAGCGTACTGGTATAGAAGGGCGGGGAAACCCGTGGCGAGGGTGAGTTTGGAGGAGGAGTGGGAGGAGATTGTTAATGTGTTGATGTGCTAGTGTGCTACTGTGCTAGTGTGCTAATGTGTTAATGTGCTAATGTGTTAGGGTAGTGCTGCCTGATAGTGCATCGCTCTCTTTCGTGATGTGCCACGTTCCCCTCTCCCTTGGGAGAGGGGCCAGGGGTGAGGTTAGGGTGCCGTGGACTAATTAAAGTACGACGGCGCATAACTCTCCTTCCAGTATTCGATAATCTTCTTGATTGTTCTTTCGAGTTCTGACATGGTTGCAGGCTTGATGAAGTATCCCTGAACTGAGAGGTCGAAAGCCTGGGCGACTGCCTTCTTGTCGGCGCTCGTAGAGAAGAAAAGGTAAGGAACGTTCTTGGCTCCACTGCGTTCGTTTCCGCGTATTCTATTTCGGAGTTCGAAACCGTTCATTCCAGGCATGTTGATATCCGAAATGATCAGGAAGGGCACGTCTTCGGTCGCATTCAAGTATTCGACTGCATCTTGACCATCAGAGAAAAATATCACCTTGTTTGGGTAATTCAGATTTTTGAAGATCTCGTCGAGGATCAAATGATCTTCCGGATCGTCATCGATCACTATGATGGGCCCCGCTTTACTCATGCTTCTCATTCCGCGGTGTAAAAAACAGAAAAAACACCTCAATAGGGTGTCACTGTATCTTATACGAGAAAAAATAGTGCCAACAAGGATACCCCGTCAGGGATAAACATCCCCGCGGGGCGATTGTGGAAAGATGCGTCAATCGGGGGCAGCCTGACCCGAGATGCTATTGATTCTCAAATCCGAGTTTGCGCAACGCAGGTTTAATCTCAGGTGCCGACATGAAGAGATCCCACAACAGTCCAGAGCGATGATTCTCAATCATCACGACAATGGGCCCCTGATCAATCGCGAGGTAACGAGGAATGTACCAATCATGTTGTTCGCTGAATGCGTCGTAGAATCCGTACTCGCCCCACACCTTGTCTCCAAGTTTGTAATAGAGGTATCGGACTACTTTCATCGATTCGTCGGGAGTATACGGGAAAGAGGATAGCGCAGCCGTTGGTGAAATCACGCCGAGATCATTCTCGGGATGATGGGCTGAATAACCTTTGATCGAATAGCTCGCTGTAAGTCCCCAACAGTCTTCGCCATATCCCTTAAAGTTCTTCGGATTCTCTAAGCAGTATTGGCGATTGATGAGCGTGTGNTTCTTGTTGTGCNCCCAGTAATCTGCGTACTGATCTTTCAGATTACGTGGATCCAGTCCGAGATACGAGTAGTGTGCCCAGAAAAGAGGACCTCCAAATTGTTGCGCACCGTTATGCCTCAAGGCAAGATGATAGCCATATTGCTTGTGCGAAGGATCGTTCTTCATGGCACCTCCCCTCGCCCATCCTTCGTGATATACTTCTGGTGGTATTCCGTGTGTTGGTGACGCCGCTGCGAGAATATACATTATTAAACATTCATTGTAGCCAGTAACAGCAAAGTTCATCGCCCATTCATGCTTGGGTGACCAATGCCAATACAATACATTCTGATTGTCGCGGCGATACCAATCCCATTCAATTTCCTTCCACAGTTTGTCAATCTTTGCGGCCAGTGCTTTTTCTTCTTCATTACCATTCTTGAAATACTCTCTGACACAAAGAAGACCTTGTGCGAGAAAAGCTGTCTCCACGAGATCACCTCCATCATCGCGGGGACTGAAAGGTTTTACCTTGCCTGTCTCGCCATTCATCCAATGAGGCCATGCACCGTGAAACCTATCTGCTTTTTCCAGCCAGTCGACGAGTTTGCTTAATCGACGAAATCCCTCCTCGCGAGTGATGAACTTCCTTTCTATCCCCACAAGGATTGCCATCACGCCAAAGCCAGTTCCTCCTGATGTAATGATGTGTTTGTCGTTTTCGGGATACACGTCGTCAGCATGGAAACGCTCACGTGCGGCACCCGACGTTGGTTCGGCGCCATCCCAGAAATACTGGAAGGTTCTGTATTGCACCAACGTAAGAAGCGAATCATCGCTGATCTCAGTTGTAGTCGAAGTTGAAGTCGCCTCCCTTGTCTCTTGCTTCGTAGTACAAGCTGCGACCAACAAAACGACGGAGAAAAAACTAAAGAAGGTTTTCATGAATGTCTGGTTTGGTGATTAGTCAAAGTAACAAATGTCAACGAGTAAAGCCAAGTTTGTCCATTGCAATTTGGACCTCCGGTGCAGTCATGAATAAATCCCACAACAATCCAGTACGATAGTTCTCAATCATCACAATGATCGGCCCCTGGTCAATTGCGAGATAGGAATCTGCGGTCCATCCCTCCGTGATATTGAATGCATCGTAGAATCCGTATTGACCCCACAACCGATCACCGAGGGTGTAGTAAAAGAACTTTAAAGCAGCCATCGATTCGTCCGGTGTGTAAGGGAAGGACGACAATGCCGCAGTCGGTGTGATTACACCAAGGTCATTCGTTGGCGAATGCGCCGAATATCCCTGGTGGTTGTCGCTCGCGGTAAGCCCCCAATTTGATTCGCTGTAACCCACAAATGATTTCGGATTAGCAGCCGCGTATGCATGATTGATTTTCGAATGATTCACATTCTGGGTCCAATAGTTCGCATATGTATCGGCTAGATTGCGCGGATCCAGTCCGAGAAATGAGTAGTGAGCAAAAAACAATGGTCCGCCAAAGTCATATCCTAGAGGTAAGACGATCCCGTAAAATTCTTTTCCATTCTGGATTCCACCGTCCATCGCCCATCCTTCATGATAAACATCGGCGTCGATGGAGTGAGTCGGCGACGCCGCTGCAAGGAAGTATGTGATCAATGCTTCATTGTACCCCCTGATAGGATGGTTCATTGTCCATTGTTTGTCGGGTGACCAATGCCAATAAAGAACGTTTTGACCACCGCGAGTATACCAATCCCATTCAACGGTTTCCCACAGCGCATTGATCCGATCGACAAGTGTTTTTTCATTCGGAACTCCATCATCCAGGTATTGACGGAAAGCGAGTAGTCCCTGCATAAGAAAAGAAGTCTCGACCAAGTCGCCACCATTGTCATTTGCACTGAAGGGCACCACCTTACCGGTGTTCCCGTTGATCCAGTGCGACCATGCACCGTGAAAGCGATCGGCTCCTTCGAGGAACGTCAGTATCTTGTCCATGCGCTGCAATCCCTCTTCGCGCGTTATAAAATTCCGCTCAATCCCTACGATGAGACTCATGATCCCGAAGCCCGATCCACCACTTGTAATGACATCACCGGAAGTATTTCTTTCGCGTGCCATGCCGCTGGAAGGATGCGCAAAATCCCAGAAGTACTTAAAAGTTTGCTCTTGAACGAGGTTGAGTAACGCATCGTCAGAGATGACGGGAAATTTCGGAGTAATGTCAACCGCCGTGTAAAGTGTTTTTGAAATTGCGGAAAAAGTCTGCCCCTCGTTTCCCTTCAGCGCGTTTGTTATTCGGAACACAAACTTACTAAGGTGTCGCAATGCAGAACTTTTTATCATCACAGTTTGATTCTGATTGCTATAAGAATAGGATAGAGTCGGGTTACCCGGCCCGGACAAAGATGTCGCCTCTTCCAGGGTCGCCGGGTTAATCGGAGCAGAAAATTCGAGCTGCAACGACAGGTCAAGTGGGACATCCGTTACCCGATTGAGACTGATAATACTTTCCCCATTGATTGCAGCCGACGTAATTGTGAGTGGTGCAGTCGCTGTCGTGAAACTGATCGATTGACCGGGGAAGGATTCTCCTTTTGCACCTTTCAGGCTTGATGATACTTCAATGGTATATGTCGTACCAGGAGAAAGAATCCCCTGCGGTCGTAACGCCAAAGTTCGTTTGTCACTGCTAAGGTTTATATCAACGGGAACGGATGCTGCGTCCTGCAACAATCTCACTGATGAAGCGGCCGCAGCTTCGTCGAGCTGTACTGAAAACACGAGCGTGAAACTTCGGTCTACGGGAATGTTGGGTGTCGTTTGTCCGGGATCGAGATGATCCGGCCCTGCAAAGATCTGAAGGAGCTCAAGAGTTTCCGGCGGAGAATCGTCGTTGTCGCATCGCACGAAAACGAGCAAAACTATCAATAACCACTTCAAGCGGAACAATGAACTCATAGATCAAAAATAGAAAGGATTCTGCGTGCCTGTAAAAAAATCAGTCCGCAGAATCCTCTCAGGTTAACTAACTATACTACTCAGCGAAGGTTAATTTCCCATTAAGTCTTGCACCTCATCCTGTGTAAGAGCCTTATTGAAGAAGCGCAGCTCGTCGTAAAGACTCTGGTCGGACAAGTGACCCCACTCGGTGAATCGTGGAGCGCCCGACGCAATAGAAAGGATGTCGCAATCCGCCCAGCTTACACCATTCGGAAGAGTTCCTTCCGAAACGATTTCACCATTGATATAAACGGCAGCTTTTGTTTGCGAGATGGTGAACGCGATGTGCACCCACTCATTTACCGAGGGATCGATGTCGGCATTCGCGCCACCGTCAAACCAATGGTCAGTGCTTCCGCTTCCGACATTCAGTTTCACGCGTTGTTTGCCGCCAGCGTTTTCCCTGAACAACCGGAATCCCTTCGTGCGGTTATTGGGATTCGCAGTATTATTAGGATCTGGCGGACTAACGGTAAGGATACCTGACCGATCCGGAGAGGCGTTAACTTTGTACCAGAAGGCAGCGCTGAATTCTTCACCTAGCAAACCCTCCGTAGGGAAAGTCAGGTATGCATCAGCGAAGCCCTTATAAGACTTCGATCCGGCAACTGCATCGTCGGCAAACAAGGGTGATCCTACCTTGGTGACGTTGGTAGCACTGACTAATTCAAAATAGTCACCATCAAACGGCAGATAGAATATCTCTCCTTCGTAAACCGGCTGATAAGGTTCGACCTTCTCGAAATTGACTGAGGCACTTGTGGACTTACCGGAAAGGTCCTTCGCCGTAATTGTCAATGTATGGACTCCACTCGCCAACTCCGGATATTCGAACGGTCCGAGGGCACGACGATAGTCCTTGAAGTTCGAGAACTCCTTGATTTGTGTTCCATTCAAGCTAACTGCGATAGACTGGATTTCGATATCATCCGTGACTTCGAAATCGATCGTCAGTGGAGTAACATCTTCCTTAACACGGATCTTCGTTCCTTCGATGGGAAACTTGATCTGGACGGTAGGCGCGTCGTTATCCGGTCCCGGATCAACCCTTGTAATCGGATCGATACCCTCGTCACATGCAAGCGGAGCGATGGCAACTGCAGCCACCAGCAGACTCCTGAATATTTTCATTGTCTTCATGCTTCTCTCGAATTATTGATTGTCTCTAAGAATCGGATAAAGATCAACTTGTGCCTGCGGATAAGGCAGGAAGATCTTGCTGTCTGAAAATGTTCTTCCATCGTAGTTGAGTTCATTGAACTTGCCAAGACGGATCATATCATAATAGCGAGTTCCCCATTCCATAGCGAGTTCAGCATATTTCTCGTTCATAACATCGTCAAGCGTGACTCCTGAAATAGAGCCAAGGCCTGCACGGCTTCTCACCTCGTTTACAGCCTGATCTGCTGTCTTACCAGTTCCGGTTGCACCTTGAACAAGAGCTTCTGCGTGCATGAGAAGTATTTCCGCATAGCGAATGCAGATGAAGTTCTTGTTTGTTCCATAGTCAACCCTTCCAGGTGTGAGCTGATCGGACGGGAGATAGTGCTTGCCACTGGCAAACATTGCGCGCGCATAATCAGGGATTACGTCTCCCGAAGGGGTTGTATTCGAAATCCAATCAGGAATCGTTGCGTAATTCGGGTCCTTCTTGATCTCTTCAATACCGCGATTCGTAAAGAGAACGCTTGTTTCAAGACGTTTTCTTTCACCCCTGTCGATCATGAACTTGATGTACTTCAGACTGGGCTCATAGAACCCCCAACCTGCATTGGCACCACTTACTTTTGGCTGCCATGTCTGAGGCCCGAAGAATGCGAAGAGATAGCTCTTGTTGTCACCAGCTCCTTGTCCGAAGTCAGAGTATTGCCACTCGAGAATGTTTTCCTTGTTCAATTTGCCAGGAATCTTGAAGAGGTTGTAGTAATCGTCCTCCAGTTCAAACAATCCTGAAGCAATGATCGCCGAAGTAGCATCAGCAACCGTCTGGTAGTCTTTCTTCTCAAGAGCGGCAAGTGCCTTGATAGCAAGCGCTGTATAACGTGTAACACCACCCTTTATATCGGTTCTTTGGTTAGGGTGCACATTCGGTAAATGAGGGATTGCCTCATCCATCTGTGCAACAATATGAGCCATCACATCATCCTTCTTCGTCAGTGGCATAACAAGGAGATCCGACGGATCGGAACTTGTAGGAACAAATACATCACCCCATACACGCGACAGTTGAAACAACAAGAAAGCGCGAATGACCTTGGCCTCTGCGATGTACTGATCAGCCAAAGTAGAGTTGGCACCGGCTTCTCTGTAGAGTTGAATCTGCTCCATAGTCGAATGAGCAGTCCAGATGTCGTTGTAGTGATTCTGCCAGACAGAATTGTACATCCAGTAGTCTCGGTTGTAGTTATATACGTCAGTTTCGGCATAATCCTGTTGATCACCGAGACCTCCGGCATTGACATCATCGCCGCGTACCGAGATCAATGGAAAGTCTTCCCAACCGCGTGCGTAGAATTCGGCATATGCGCCAATCAGCGGTTGAATCATGTTCTGAGATTGCGTATAGTCTGTGTCAGAAACGAACGAAGTCTTTTCCGGTGCTTCGTCCAAAAGATCATGACACGAAGTAACAACCATCGCTAACAAAGCGAGTGTCATTATTCTTGTATAATATCCAATGAATTTCATAGTAGCTGCGATTAGAATTTGACGTTAAGTCCTACAGTGTAGACGGCAGGGATCGGATACATCTGTGTATCGAGACCGTTAGGAACTTCCGGGTTGAAGCCGTTATAGCTAAACACCGTCAGAGGACGCTCAGCAGTGAGGATGAGCCGTGATTGCGGCATTTTCTTGCCGAACGCCTGCAGATTGTTGAAGTTGTAAGCGAGCTGAACGTTCTGAATCCTGAAAAAATCTCCATCCTCTACAAAGAAGGTGCTCATCTTCTGGTTCCATCCTTTCCTTAAGCCTGCTGACGAAGGATATTTGTTTGAAGTATTTTCTCCGTGCCAGCGATTGAGCGCTAGATCAGCATCCATGTTTCCATCGGGAGTCCAGATGATCTCTCCGCGCTTGCGGTTGAGTATCTTGTTCCCAGTTTGGCCCATAAGGGTTGCTGACAACTCAAAGTTCCTGTACGAAATACCGAGGTTCGCTCCGTATGTAAATGACGGCAGATATGAACCCAATACGACGCGATCTTTATCGTCGATCACACCGTCGTTGTTCTGGTCGCGATACTTCAGGTCACCAGGAACAAGACCGTTTGCCTGCGCTATCGGATCGTTCTGAACTTGTTCATCGTTCTGATAAACACCTACGACTTCGTATCCGAAGAATGCCAGCAACGGTTCGCCTACCATTGTCCGACGACGGAACTCTGCAGAACCACCATCGATGTAAGGCTGACCGTAAATGTCGGTAACCTCATTCTTTAACGTTGAAATGTTTCCGCCAATCCTGTAGCTGATCCCGCTTGCGAGTTGGTCTGACCAATCAAGTGAAAGTTCAAAACCAGAGTTCTTGATCTCACCTGCGTTCCGGTTGACGAAGTCATTTCCAAGCCGCACCGGGATTACTGCATTGATATTCTTGCGAACGAAGTAATCAGCCTCGAGAGCAAGGCGGTTGCCAAGGAGGCGTGAAGACACGCCAACGTTCCAGGACTCAATGACTTCCCATCCCAGGTAGTCAAACGTATTCTTGAACTTCACACCGGAAACAAGTTGGTCGTTGATGGCGGTGGTGATGATCTCAGTTGTACGAGCACCACTACTTGCAGCCACCTTGTCGTTTCCGAGGCGGCCCCAACCAGCGCGCAGCTTCAGGAAGCTAACAACTGGAACATCGGAGAGGAAACCTTCTTCAGACAATACCCATCCTGCACCAATCGAAGGGAAGTAACCCCACTTCTCCTGGTACTTTGAAGTGCCGTCAGCGCGCATCGTACCATACAAGAGGTATTTGTCTCTGAAATTATAGGTGATACGACCAAAGTAAGAGAGACCGTACTGACGAGTACCATCATCATCTACCTGGTCAGTTGGAATTGTGTTGGCGAAGTTGATGTACCACGACTGCGGCTTGTCAAGCGGAATGGTGTAGTCAGTTCCGGCAGCCTTCAGCTTAGTCCATGCCTCATCGCGGAAAGATGTTCCCGCCATGACGACGAAATG
>Ga0065721_10006080_pt1 | contig 16613 bp, 12 predicted proteins | sample Mesricmetagenome_FD_59108 | JGI IMG/M metagenome (GOLD analysis project Ga0065721, IMG submission 59108) | Mesophilic microbial community from rice straw/compost enrichment Sample: eDNA_1 v2 (version 2) | ecosystem: Engineered > Solid waste > Grass > Composting > Bioreactor | place: USA: Davis... | reverse complement strand
GGAGGCGATGATCTGCACCTTCGAGTGCACGTTCTGCGCCGACTGCGTCGAGCACGTGCTCGGCAATGTCTGCCCGAATTGTGGCGGCGGTTTCGCCCCGCGCCCGATCCGTCCTGTGACGGAGTGGCGCCCCGGCCTGTCGCTTGCCAAGCGGCCGGCCTCGACCAAGCGGATGTACACGCCCTACACCCGCGCTGAGCTGAAGGCATTTTCTGACATCGTGCGACACATCCCGCCGCGCGACCGCTAGGCCCGCGCCGGTCACTTCATTCCCTTCGCGCGGTCGGGAACCTTGCTCGATCCGCGCGGCGCGCCGCCGCCGCCGTCCCACGCCCGCATAGCCGCGGGTCCCTGGCGGTGGCGGCGCTTTTTTCCTCAGACCGTCATGGCGCGAGCGGTGGCCCGCGCGGGCGAGCCGCTGTCTCGATCCGCATTTTCAGGAAAGAGAGCCGTTTCCGGCCGCGCGCCGGCCTTTTTGCGGCGCAGCGCTTGCCTTTGCCGGCAATAGCGCTTATAGGCCCCGCTGTTCGAACACCCGGTCAACCGGCTGGTGGCTGAACGGAGGGTCAGGTCCCGAGCTTCCCAAAGCGAAGGGCCGACAGGGCGAAAGCGTCCCGGCCTCCCGTGTCTCCGCTCACGACCGTCTCGAAACGTCTTTCTTGCCCGGCCCCATGGCCGCAGGACAAGTCGATGGGGCTCAGCGCCGTTTCCGGGTGGTCAAAGACGCAAGAAAGGCAAGTCAGTCATGGCACTTTATGAACATGTGTTCCTTGCCCGGCAGGACGTCTCCAGCCAGCAGGTCGAAGCCCTCGTCGAACAGTACAAGGGCGTGATCGAGGCCAACGGAGGCAAGGTCGGTCGCATCGAGCATTGGGGCCTCAAGTCCCTCACCTACCGTATCAAGAAGAACCGCAAGGCCTACTACGCGCTGATGGACATCGACGCGCCGGCCGCCGCGGTGAAGGAAATGGAGCGCCAGATGCGCTTCAACGAAGACATCCTGCGCTTCATGACGGTTTCCGTCGACAAGCACGAGGAAGGCCCGTCGGCCATGCTGCAGAAGCGCGACCGCGACGACCGTCCCGGCCGTGACGACCGTGGCCCGCGTGGCGATCGTGGCGACCGCGGTGACCGTGGCCCCCGCCGCCCGCGTGAAGACCGCGAATAGGAGAGACGAACATGGTCGACATCAACCAGATCCCGAGCCGCCGTCCCTTCCATCGCCGGCGCAAGACCTGCCCGTTCTCGGGCGCCAACGCTCCGCGCATCGACTACAAGGACGTGCGTCTGCTGCAGCGCTATATTTCCGAGCGCGGCAAGATCGTTCCGTCGCGCATCACCGCGGTGAGCCAGAAGAAGCAGCGTGAACTCGCCAAGGCGATCAAGCGCGCCCGCTTCCTCGGCCTGCTTCCCTACGTCGTCGCCTAAGACGGCCTGACGAGTTCCGACCGGCGGTTCGCCGCCGGTCCTCCCCGCGCGACGGGCGCGCGCCGGAGACCGAAAATCCCGGGTTGGGGCATCAAGGCCGTCGCCTTTGCCTCTAACTGCCACCGAGCAGGACAGCGAACGTGACCAATGCCAACGTCATATCGGCCCTCGTCGGCCTTCTTTCGGGCGCCGCAGCGGCGTTCCTGCTGACGAGCGCGCAGACGCCGAGCTACCTCTCGTTCGTGCTGATCGCCTCCGGCTCGCTGCCGGTCCTGATTGCCGGCCTCGGCTGGTCGAACGTCGCCTCCGTCACCGCGGTCCTCGTCGCCACCGGCCTGATCGCCGCGATCTCGGCGCCACTCGCCGCCTTCTCCGCCTTCCTGACCTCGTTGGCGCCGGCCGCGTGGGTCGCCCATCTCGCCTGCCTCGCGCGCCCGGCGGAGGAAGTCGGCGGTCCCGAGGGCGGGCTCGCCTGGTATCCGCTCTCCGACATCCTCTTCCACGTCTGCGCGCTCGTGACCGCCGCCATGGTCATCCTCGGCTACATCGTCGGCTATGGGCCGGACCTCGCGGCCAGGCTCGTCGAGGCGATCGCGGAAGCCATGAAGGAAAGCAATCCCGAACTCGCCCCGACGCCGGAAATGATGAGCGATCTGACCACGCTGATGCTCAAGGCGCTGCCAGTCATCCAGGGCGCGATGTGGGTGATCATCCTTTTCGCCATGTTCTACGTCGCCGGCTTCATCGTGCGCGCCTCGGCGCGCGGCCGCCGGCCGAAGGACGACATTCCCTCGCAGCTGCGGATGCCGCGGATCGGCCTGCCGGCCTTTGCGGGCGGCATCGTCCTGACCTTCCTGCCCGGGCCGGTCGACCTGATCGGCTGGGCGGTGGTCGGCACGTTCGGAGCGGGCTTCGTCCTGTCCGGCTTCGCGCTCTTCCACGACCGCTCGCGCGGAAAGCCCTGGCGGCTGCCGGCGCTGTGGCTCGCCTATCTCTCGGTCGCGGCCTTCACGCTGCCGGCTCTCGTCTTTCTCGCATTCGGACTCTCGGCCACGGCACGGACCATGACCGTCACGTCCGGCACACCCCGATCCTGACATTCCACCGATCAACGAAAGGACACGAACATGGAAGTCATTCTCCTCGAACGCATCGCCAAGCTCGGCCAGATGGGCGACACCGTGAAGGTTCGCGACGGCTATGCCCGCAACTTCCTCCTGCCGCAGGGCAAGGCGCTGCGCGCCAACGCCGCCAACAAGGCCCGCTTCGAAGCCGAGCGCGCCGTGCTGGAAGCCCGCAACCTCGAGCGCAAGTCCGAGGCTCAGGCCATTGCCGACAAGCTCGAAGGCAAGAGCTTCGTCGTCGTCCGGTCGGCCGGCGAAACCGGCCAGCTCTACGGCTCGGTCGCGGCCCGCGACGTCGTCGCCGTGCTCGCCGAGAACGGCTTCACCATCGCCCGCAACCAGGTTGACCTCAACCACCCGATCAAGGCGATCGGCCTGCACACGGTCGACCTCGCGCTGCATCCGGAAGTCACCGTCAAGGTCGAGTTCAACGTCGCCCGCTCCGCCGACGAAGCCGAGCGCCAGGCCAAGGGCGAGGACCTGACCTCGGTCGACGCCATCTACGGCGTTGACGAGGAAGAAGCGGCCGCCGCCGCCGAAGCCGCCGCCAACGACCCGGACTTCACCGACGAAGCCGAAGGCGACGACGCCTGATCCCACGCATTCGCCGACGAACCCGGCGCCTGGGGCGAAAGCCCCGGGCGTTTTCGTTTGGGCCCTGCCGATCACGACGGCTCTCGGCTCCGCCCATGGCGGGAGCGCGGCCATATCCGCCTTCCCTCCCCCGGCCATCCGCGCTAGAACCCGGGACATGGCCGCGACCGAGAAAGACATGCCCGCGCAGGCGCTCGAAGCGCTGATGCTGTTCTACCGGGATGCGGGCGTCGACTGCATGCTGGAGGAAGCCCCGGTCGACCGCTTCGCGGAGAGCGCCGAGGCCCGGCGCCGCGCTATGGAGGCGCGGAGCGCCCCGTCCCGCGAAATGTTCCAGGGCCGGCCGGACGCGGCGTCGGCTCCGGTGCCCGGACCTGCCGGAATGCCGGATTCCGCACCCGCGCGCCCACAGCCGCCCGCGGCGCCGCGTCCCGCGCCCGTACTCCAGCCGCAGCAGATGACCGTGCCCGACGCCGCGGCCTTCGAGGACGCGCGCACGCTCGCGGCCTCGGCCACGACCATCTCCGAGCTCCGCGCCGCGCTCGAAGGCTTTTCCGGCTGCAATCTTCGCCACTCCGCGCGCACCACGGTTTTTTCCGACGGCAATCCGGAGGCCCGCGTCATGGTGGTCGGCGAGGCGCCGGGACGCGACGAGGACATGCAGGGCCTGCCTTTCGTCGGTCGCGCCGGTCAGCTGCTCGACCGCATGCTCGCGGCGATCGGCCTCGACCGCACCACGACCTACATCACCAACGTCATCCCGTGGCGTCCGCCCGGCAACCGCACGCCGACACCGCACGAGATCGAGCTGTGCCGGCCCTTCGTCGAGCGCCAGATCGCGCTTGTCAGGCCAGACATCCTGCTCCTTCTCGGCAATGTCGCGGTGAAGACACTGCTCCAGACCGACCGCGGCATCCTGTCGATCCGCGGCACGTTCATGGACTATGCCCGCGACGGCCTGTCGATCCCGGCCATGCCGACGCTGCACCCGGCCTATCTCCTGCGAAGCCCGGCGCAGAAGCGCCATGCCTGGGCCGACCTGCTTGCGCTGTCGATCCGCTACGAGACGATCAGGGCCGGAAAAGCGAGCTGATCAGGGCCGGCTGGTCCAGACCTCGAGCAGGCCGGGCCTCGCCTTCGCGCCCGACCGCGACAGGTCCCGGATCTTCAGTGACTGCCCATCGACCCATGGTGCGAGGGTACCGTAGGCGCGCGCAAGCGCCTCGGCCGCCGCCTTGTCTTCCTCGTGGAAGTAGCGAACCTCGTTGAGGCCGGCCGCGGTGCCGATCCGCTCGCCGCCCCGTTCGCGGTCCTGGACCTGCCAGCCGAGCTGGGCGAGCCTGTTTGTCGCCGCCCTGACGTCGGCGCGGTCGATCGCGCCGGCAAAATGCACGTAGACGGCGCCAGCATGCCTCGCCGGCGCCGGTTCGTCCGTCGCGTCCACGGCCGGCCCTTCAGGCCGATCCAACGGTGTTGATGCGGGATCGACATGGAGGGACGGATTAAACGCAACCAGCGGGTCCACGGGCTGCGCCGCGACGCTCCTGACGTCGGCTCCCGTGTAGGCGCCGGAGAGCGGACACCCCTGCGCGGTCAGGAGGTAGAAGCAGGGCGCCCGCGGCATCGCGGCGAAGCGGTTGTTGGTGATGACCTGTGTGAAGAAGCACGAGGTGTAGATCAGCACGAACAGGAAAAGCAGGCCGAAGGTGAGGTTCCCGATTATCGGGAAACGTTTCAGGAAGGCGGCGACGGCGATCACGAAGATACCGGCGGCCACGACCTTGCCGATGAAGATCGCCGTCTCCTCGAGCCCGTCCTCGACGATGCCCGTCTGCCGCGCAGCCACCGCGGCGAAGACGACAACGAGCGCGAGGATGACGCCGTAGGCGATCACCGGATGCTGGCCGCGCAAGAGGTCGATCAGCCATTTGAGGAAGCCGAGCGTTCCCTCGCCCTCCTCCGGTCTCTCGCCCGCCCCTCCCGCAGGTGTGGGTGCTTCCTCCGCCATGGCGCGCCCCCGATCGCTACCTATGGATTAAATTTACTCCCGGCTCGCGCAATACGCAAGCCAAGCCCCCTGCCGCGGCTGGCACGCCATTTTTCGCAGGGACCGAAGCTCCGTCGCCCGGCGCCGCGCTTGCCGTCGCAAAGGGACCTTTACTTGCAACGGCCCTCTGGCAAGCTCGCGGAATATCCGGCGCCGGCGAGATTCCGCGTCCGGGAAAGGCCACGCGAGGAGATGGTCAGCCGACATGCTCAGCACGGTAGCCCCGGTCGCCGCCCTCCTCGTCTCCACCTTCCTGCTGCTCTCGGCCGGCGGCCTCGCGGGTTATCTCCTGCCCTTGCGTGCGGTCGGCGAAGGCTGGCCGACGCTTGCCATCTCGCTGATCGCCACCGGCTACGCCATCGCCTTCACGCTGAGCTGCATCGTCACGCCGCGACTGGTGCGCCGCGTCGGCCACCTGCGCGTCTTCGGCGTGCTGACCGCGCTGATGGCGATGTCGCTGCTGCTGCACGTGCTCGTCGTCCATCCGGTTGCCTGGGTCTTCATCCGCGCTGTCGCCGGTTTCTCGGTCGCCGGCTGCTACATGGTGATCGAGAGCTGGATCAACGAGAAGGTGACGAACGAGAACCGCGGCGCCTTGTTCTCGATCTACATGGTCATCTCGATGGCGGCGCTCACCGTCGGCCAGTACATCGTGCCGCTCGGCGATCCGGCGACAGCGACGCTGTTCATGGTCTGCGCCGTCATCTACTGCCTCGCGGTCGTGCCGACCGCGCTTTCGACCGCATCGTCACCCGCGCCGCTCACGCAGGTGAATTTCGACGTGCCGAGCCTGTTCCGCCGCTCGCCCGCCGCCGTCGTCGGCACGCTGATCGCCGGGCTGATCGCAGGGGTGTGGAACGGGCTCGCGGCGGTCTATGCGTCGAAGACGGGCCTATCCACCGCCGAGGGCGCGAGCATGCTTGCCATGGCGATGATCGGCGGCACCGTGTTCCAGTATCCGCTCGGCCGCGCCTCCGACCGCACCGACCGGCGCCGGGTCATGGCCTTTGCCGGTCTCGTCGGCGCGGCGAGCTGCGGCATCGCGTTCGCCTTCGGCGTCGAGAGCCGGCTCGTCTTCTTCGGGGCCATGTTCCTGCTCGGCACCGTGCTCTATCCGATCTATTCGCTCAACGTCGCGCATGCCAACGACCATGCCGAGCCGTACGAATTCGTCGACGTGTCGAGCGGGCTGATGGTCGTCTACGGCGTCGGCACGATCTGCGGCCCGGTCGTCGCCGGCGAGGCGATGGACGCGGCCGGCCCCGGCGGGTTCTTCGCCGTGATCGGGCTCCTGTTCCTCTGCTACACGCTCTACGCCACCTGGAGAATCACCCGCCGGGTGCGGCCGCCGAAGCGCACCCGTGCCGAATTCCAGCCGACCGTACCAGGCGCCGAGGCGACGCCGCAGAAGGCCGAGCTCGACCCGCGCGCCGATCCCGACTTCGCCATCGAGACCGAGGCGCCGCGCGACTGATCAGCCCTGGGGGGTCATCACCTTGCGCTGCTTCTTGCGCTCGAGCCCGAGCCGGTGCTCGCGCAGGATGACGAAGATGCCGGCGCCGACGACGATCGCCGTGCCGATGAGCATCGACACCGTCGGCACGTCGCCGAAAAAGACGTAGCCGACGGCAAGCCCGAGCAGGATCGAGGTGTATTCGAACGGCGCGATGGTGGAGACGTCGGCGAAGCGGTAGCTCTGCGTGAGGAAGATCTGGGCGATGCCGCCGCAGAAGCCGGCGCCCGCCATCAAGGCAAGCGTCGTCAGGTCGGGGACCACCCAGCCGAAGGGGACGGTGGCGAGCGAGAGCAAGGCCGCGCTGAGCGAGAAATAGAGGACGATCGTGTGCGTCCGCTCGGTCAGGACGAGCTTGCGCACGAGGATCATCGCCACGGCGCCGAGCGCGGCCGACGTCAGCACCGCGATGACGCCGAGCGCCTCGCCCGAGGAGAGGCCGTCATCGAGGAGGGAGAGCTTCGGCCAAGAGATGATGAGGACGCCGGTCAGCCCGACGATGACCGCCGACCAGCGGTAGATGCGCACGACTTCACCGAGGAAGAGCGCGGCGAAGACGACGGCGATGAGCGGCATGGCATAGCCGATGGCGATCGAATCCGGCAGCGGCAGATGGACCAGGCCGAAGAAGCCGAGCCCCATGGAGACGACGCCGATCAGGCCGCGCCAGAAATGCGAGCCGAGATGGTCGGTCTTCCAGGCGCCCCTCAATTCGCCGCGGAAGGCGAGCCAGACGAGGATCGGCACGATGGCGAAGGCGGAGCGGTAGAAGACGATCTGCCCGGTCGGCAGCGCGTCGCCGGTCGCCTTGATCAGCGACGACATTGCCACGAAGATCGCCACCGAGGTGAGCTTGTAGATGATGCCGACAAGCGGACGGCTGACGTGGTCCACCGCCGTTGCCGATCCTGCGGCTGCGGCCTCTTCGGGGGAATCGGATCGTCTCATGGGGGCGGCATCCGGTCGGTGCGCGAAAGCGGGCGAAGCAATCGCCAAAGACATAGCCTTTCCCGCCCGGGTCGTCGCCCCCCAATTTGCGGGACGGCGACGGAAAACGGCCTCAGCCGTTGAGCGCGGCCCAGATCTTCTGCGGCGTCGCCGGCATGTCCATGTGGCGGATGCCCTTCGCCCGGTCGAGCGCATCGATGACGGCGTTCATCGCCGCCGGCGTCGCGCCGATCGTTCCGGCCTCGCCGGCGCCCTTGATGCCGAGCGCGTTGGTGGTGGAGGGCACGTTGCGCGTCTCGAAATCGAAGAAGGGCAGGATGTCGGCGCGCGGCACGGTGTAGTCCATCAGGCTCGCGGTGAGGAGCTGGCCGTCCGGCGTATAGACCGCGCCCTCGCAGAGCGCCTGGCCGATGCCCTGGACGATGCCGCCATGGACCTGACCGAGCAGGAGCACCGGGTTCACCGTCATGCCGAAATCGTCGACGACCGTGTAACGCACGATCTCGATCGTGCCGGTTTCCGGATCGATCTCGATTTCGCAGATATGCGTGCCGTTCGGATAGGTCGCCTCGGCCTGCTTGACGTCGGCCTGCGCCTTGCGGTCCTCGTCGCTCTTGGCCGCCTTTGCCAGCGCGGCGTAGGAGATCGTGCGGTCGGTGCCGACGATGCGGGCCGCGCCGTCGACGAGCTCGATGTCGGCGGGTGAGGCCTCCAGTTCGTCGGCTGCGAGCTTCTTCATCTTCTCGGCGAGGATCTCCGAGGCGGAAGAGACCGAGACCCCGCCCAGCGGGATCGAGCGCGAGCCGCCGGTGCCGCCGCCGCGCGCCAGCCGCTCCGTATCGCCCTGGCGCACCACGATCCGATCGAAATCGATGCCGATCTTCTCGGCGACGAACTGGGCATAGGCGGTCTCGTGCCCCTGCCCGTTCGCCTGCGTGCCGATGTCGAGGACGATGGTGCCGTCCGTCGTCAGTTCCAGATGCGCGGCCTCGGAGCCAGCGAAGGCGCAGGCCTCGATATAGACGGCGGTGCCGAGGCCCCTCACCTTCCCGCGTGCGGCCGCCTCCTTCGCCCGCGCCGCGAAGCCGGCGACGTCCGCCTTCTCGTAGGCGTGGGTCATGTGGCCGTCGAACTCGCCGACGTCGTACATGCGCTTGCCCTGCGTCGTGTAGGGAAACTGCTCGGGGCGGATGAAGTTGCGGCGGCGGACCTCCTCGACGGGTATTCCGGTCTCGCGCGCGATCGCGTCGACGAGCCGCTCCAGAACGAAGGCCGCTTCCGGCCGGCCGGCGCCGCGATAGGCGTCGACCGGGGTCGTGTGGGTGTAGACGCCCCTCACCGTCACGTCGAGCGCCGGAATGTCGTAGACCCCGGTCGACATGGTGACGCCGATCATCGGAATGTTCGGCCCGTACTGGTGCAGATAGGCGCCCATGCCGGCGAGAAGGTCGACCTGGAGCGCCAGGAACCGGCCCTCGGCGTCGAGCGCCATCCGCGCGGTCGTCAGGTTGTCGCGACCATGGGCGTCGGCGAGGAAATGCTCGCTGCGGTCGGATACCCACTTGACCGGGCGGCGGGTGACGCGCGCCGCTTCCATGGCAAGCGCATATTCGCGATAGATGAAGGCCTTGGTGCCGAAGCCGCCGCCGACGTCGCCGGTGAGCACGCGCACCTTGCCCGGCTCGAGGCCGAATATCTCGGTGGCGAGGATGTCGCGCATGCCGTGGACGCCTTGCGAGCCGACGGTGAAGGTGAACTTTTCCTCCGCCGCGTCCCATTCGGCGAGGCAGGCGCGCGTTTCCATGTAGTTGGCGACGAGGCGGTTGTTGACCACCGTGACTTCGACCACGCGGTCCGCCCTGGCGAAGGCTTCGGCGGCCCTGGCCGCGTCGCCGAGACGGTAGAGGAAGGCCTGGTTGGTGCCGAGATCGGGCCAGACGAGCGGACTTCCCTCCTCGAGCGCGGTGGCCAGGTCGACATGGGCGTCCGTCGCGTCCCAGTCGATGCCGATCAGCTCGGCGGCCTCCTGCGCCTGCGCCAGCGTGTCGGCCACGACGAAGGCGACGGCATCGCCGACATGGCGGACCTCGCCGTCGCACAGGAGCGGCACCTGCTTCAGGACCGGGCGCGAGCCGTCGGGCTGCTTCAGGCCGGTATGACAGGGCACCGGGCCGAGATGGCGCAGGTCGTCGGCGGTCAGCACCAGGTGCACGCCCGGGGCGCGGCGCGCCTCGTCGAGATCGGTGAAGGCGAAGCGCGCCGCCGCATAGGGCGAGCGCACGACATAGGCCTTGAGTTCGCCCTCGGCCCGGTGGTCGTCGGTAAAGGAACCGCGACCGCGCACGAGCCGGTCGTCCTCCTTGCGAAGCGCGGATGCGCCCACTCCGAATTTCGGCGTAGCAATGGTCATGGCTTGTCCTGATGGCTTGACGGGACCGGCGAAGGCGGCTTGGGGGGGATAATTATCCCCGGAGCCGCAAATGTCGAGGGTGGGTTTCCGACACGCCCGCGTTTGGGNCACNCGANGNCCGGACGGACGGTTCTCGCCGTTGAATCCGGCGGNGCGNCGCAGCTTTCGGTGGAAATCGGCCGCCGTCGCTTGCCCGTGCCGCCATCCGCCNCACAGTGTGTGGCAAAGTCCGTCTGGTCTTTCGTTCCGGTTTCCTTACGTTAACCATATCGGAACATGTGTCGTATCAGATCGGCGAATCGCTCAGCGGCAGAAGGCAATCCATGCGCACCGAAACGGGACAGGTCTTTCACCTCAAGGACTACACGCCGACGGATTTCGAAGTCGAGCGCATCGACCTGACCTTCGAGCTCGATCCGACCGCGACCAAGGTCATCGCCCGCTCCATCGTCAAGCGCCGCGCCGGCGCCGCCCTCGATGCGCCGCTCGTCTTCGACGGCGACGAACTGAAGCTCGACGCGCTCCTCGTCGACAGCGTCGAGGTGGCGAAGGCCGACTATGACGTGGCACCCGAGAAACTCGTCATCCGCAACCTGCCCGCCTCCGACCCGTTCGAGGTGACGGTGGAGACGACGATCTCGCCGGACACCAACACCAAGCTGATGGGCCTCTACCGCTCGAAGGGCGTCTACTGCACCCAGTGCGAGGCGGANGGCTTTCGCCGCATTACCTATTTCTACGACCGGCCGGACGTGCTCACCGTCTACACGGTGACGATCGTCGCGCCGAAGGACGTGCCGCTGCTTTTGTCCAACGGCAACCCGCTCGGCGGCGGCGCCTATGACGAGGGCCGCCACTTCGCAGTCTGGTTCGACCCTCACCCCAAACCCGCCTATCTCTTCGCGCTGGTGGCCGGCGATCTCGGCGTCGTCGAAGACACGTTCACGACGATGAGCGGGCGCGAGGTGGCGTTGAAGATCTATGTCGAGCACGGCAACGAGCCGCGCGCGGCCTATGCGATGGATTCGCTCAAGCGCTCAATGCGCTGGGACGAGGAAGTTTACGGCCGCGAATACGATCTCGACATCTTCATGATCGTCGCCGTGTCCGATTTCAACATGGGGGCGATGGAGAACAAGGGCCTCAACGTCTTCAACGACAAGTACGTGCTGGCCGACCCCGAAACGGCGACCGACGCCGACTACGCCAATATCGAGGCGATCATCGCCCACGAATATTTCCACAACTGGACCGGCAACCGCATCACCTGCCGCGACTGGTTCCAGCTCTGCCTGAAGGAAGGGCTGACGGTTTACCGCGACCACGCCTTCTCGCAGGACCAGCGCTCGGCGCCGGTCAAGCGCATCGCCGAGATCCGGACGCTCAAGGCGCACCAGTTTCCCGAGGATGCCGGGCCCCTCGCCCATCCCGTGCGTCCCTCGACCTATCGCGAGATCAACAACTTCTACACGGCCACCGTCTACGAGAAGGGCTCGGAGGTGGTCGGCATGATCCGAACCATCCTCGGCGGGCAGGACTTCCGCCGCGGCATGGACCTCTATTTCGACCGGCACGACGGCCAGGCGGTCACGATCGAGGATTTCGTCGCCTGCTTCGCCGAGGCGTCCGGCCGCGATCTCCAGCAGTTCTCGCTCTGGTACAATCAGGCCGGAACGCCGCTCGTCTCGGTCTCGACCAGGTACGACGAGGCAAGGGAAACCTTCACCGTCACGCTCGAGCAGTCGGTCAAGCCGACGCCCGGCCAGAGCCGCAAGCAGCCGATGCACATTCCGCTCGCCTACGGGCTGATCATGCCGGACGGCAAGGAGACGGCGGGCACGACGAAATCCGCCGACGTGCGCGACGGCGTCATCCATCTCGTCAAGCGCCGGCAGTCGGTCACCTTCGAAGGGGTGAAGGAGCGGCCGGTCCTGTCGATCAACCGTGGCTTCTCCGCGCCGGTCAACCTCTCCTTCGAACGCAGCGCCGCCGATCTCGCCCACATCGCCCGCCACGATTCCGATGGGGTGGCACGCTGGCAGGCGATCAATGACTGCGCCTCGCAGTTCCTGGTCACCGCCGCGCGGCTGGTGCGCGACGGCCGCGATATCCCTTCGACGGACGAGCTCGCCGACATCCTGATCGCCGTCGGCGGCGACGAGATGCTCGAGCCCGCCTTCCGCGCCCAAGCGCTGGCCCTGCCCGCGGAGGCCGACATCGCCCGTGACATTGGCGACAACATCGACCCGGATGCGATCCACCTCGCGCGAAAGGGCGTGGTCGCCGCGGTCGCATCGCGCGGACGCGATCTCTTCGCCGCCCTTTCCGAGCGCCTGCCCGCCGGTCCCTATTCGCCGGATGCGGCGAGCGCGGGGCTGCGGGCGCTCGCCGGCGCAGCCCTCTCCTACATCTGCGCCGCCGAGGAGAGCCCGGCGCGCGCGGCAGCCGCCTGCAAATCCGCCGACAACATGACGGTGATGGCACAGGCGCTGCAGGTGCTCGCCCACCAGTTCCCGGACGCAGCCGAGACCGCCGAGGCGCTCGCCGCCTTCGAACGGCGCTTCGCCGACAACCCGCTCGTCATGGACAAGTGGTTCGCCATCCAGGCCATGGCGCCGGGCGCGGCCACCTGCGACCGCGTCATCGCGCTGATGGACAGCCCGCATTTCGACCGGATGAACCCGAACCGGGTGCGCTCGCTGATCGGCTCGTTCTCGGCCGGCAACCCGACCGGCTTCAACCGCGCCGACGGCGCCGGCTTCCGGCTGCTCGCCAGCGAGGTGATCGCCATCGACCGGCGCAACCCGCAGCTCGCCGCCCGTCTGCTCACCGCCATGCGCTCCTGGCGCGCGCTCGAGCCGACCCGGCAGGAGCAGGCCCGCCTCGCCCTCCTCTCGATCCGCGAGGCCGGCAATCTGTCGAGCGACGTCTCCGACATCGTCGAGCGCACGCTCGGCTGATCCTCCGGGCGGGTTTCGAACCGAAATCCGCCCCCTCGAAAATCGCAGGCGATTTGCAGGAAAGGCAGCGATCCGCAGGCCTCGTCATGGAGCGATTCGCGCCGCCGATTCGCGGCGGCGGCAATAAATCCGGATTCAAATCAAGGGTTTATTAAAGAGTTCCACGAGGCTCTGGACAACCCGAATCACCTTTGATTCATTAGGTCAGATTCGGAAATGCGGTTGGTCCGAATCCCAATGGGGACAGCAACTTGAACATGGCGGACGCGCAGCGGACTCCTGCGGCCGAACGGTCGTCGCATGCCAGGAACATGTATATGAGGACGTCGCGGGAGCGCGGCATGGCGGGCCACGCAAAGCTCTTCGCCAAGCCTGCCTACGAGCGCCTTCTCGGCGCCGAGCCCTTCCTGAAGCGCTCCATCCCCGTTCTCATCGTCGCCTTCCTTCTCGTCGTCGCCGTCGCCCGGTTCATGAACATGGTCGAGGAGTTCGCCGCGCGCGAGACGGCCGAGCAGCTCGTCACCGAGCTCGCGCTGTCGGCCGCCGCGGCGACGCTTGCCGCCGACACCGCGATCGTCGCCGCCAAGGACCGCGGCGAGGTCGAGGCACGGCTCAACCGCGCGCTGCGCTCGCTCGGCGACCGCGGCATGGGCGCCGTCCTCGTCGCCGATGGCGACGGCATCTTCTTCGCCTCCACCGCGGCTGGCGCCACCTATATCGGATCGCGGCTCGACACCTTCATTCCCGACTGGACTCCGCTTTCGCTGTTCGGAACCCGCGCCGGCATCCAGGAAATCGACTTCGACGGCGACGCCTCATTCGCCGGCCTCGCCCGGCTGCCGGAGGCCGCGGGCACCATCCTGGTCCTGACCTCGCGCGCGCCGCTCGATGAGGCCTGGCGGCGCACCATCTCGGTCAACGCCACCCTGTTCATCGCCACCTCGGCGATCCTGCTCGTCATCCTCTACGCCTATTTCTCGCAGGCGAACCGCGCCCAGGAGGCCGACGAGATCTACATGGAATCGCACCGCCGCGTCGACATGGCGCTGTCGCGCGGGCGCTGTGGCCTGTGGGATTGGGACATGGCGCGTGGACGGCTGTTCTGGTCGCGGTCGATGTACGAGATTTTGGGCATGCGGCCGCGCGACGGGGTTATCTCCTTCGGCGAGGCCTCGGCGCTGATCCATCCCGACGACGGCGACCTCTACGAGATCGCCCGGCAGGTGGCGAGCGGCGACATCGCCCAGGTCGACCACCTCTTCCGCATGCGCCATGCCGACGGGCATTATGTCTGGATGCGCGCCCGCGCCCAGGTGGTCGATCCGACCTCCGGGCAGACGCACCTGATCGGTATCGCCATGGACATCACCGAGCAGCACCGCCTGCAGCAGCGCACGGCCGAGGCGGACCAGCGGCTGTTCGACGCGATCGAATCCACCTCCGAGGCCTTCGTGCTCTGGGACCGCAACGACCGCCTCGTCCTCTGGAACAAGCATTACCAGTCGATCCACGGCCTGCCCGACGACGTGCTCTCGCCGGGCGCCTCGCGGGCCAAGGTCGAGATGTCGGCGACCCGGCCGGTGATCGAGCGCCGGCTCGCCACCCCCTTCGCCAACGGCGACGCGCAGACCTACGAGGTACAGCTCGCCGACGGGCGCTGGCTGCAGATCAACGAGCGCAAGACCCGCGACGGCGGCCTCGTCTCGGTCGGCACCGACATTACCCAGCTCAAGCGCAACCAGGAGCGCCTGCGGGATTCGGAAAAGCGGCTGATGGCGACGATCGGCGATTTGTCTTTGAGCCAGGCGGAACTCAAGCGCAAGGCCGCCGAACTCTCAGCGCTCAACCGCGACTACCAGATCGAGAAGGAGCGCGCCGAAGCCGCCAACCTCGCCAAGTCCGAATTCCTCGCCAATATGAGCCACGAATTGCGGACGCCGCTCAACGCCATCATCGGCTTCTCGGAGATCCTGCAGAACCGGATGTTCGGCCCGCTCGGCTCGGAGAAGTATGAGGAATATTGCAACGACATCCACAATTCCGGCATTCACCTCCTCGGCGTCATCAACGACATCCTCGACATGTCGAAGATCGAGGCCGGCCAGATGCAGCTCGACCGCGAGGTGATCGACCTCGCGCCGCTGGTCGAGGAGACGGTGCGGCTGATCTCGGTGTCGGCGCAGAAGAAATCGATCACGGTCGAGCAGCAGATCGCCTCCGGCCTGACGATGACCGCCGACCGGCGCGCCATCAAGCAGATCCTCCTGAACCTCCTCTCCAACGCGGCGAAGTTCACCGGCGAGGGCGGCCGCATCTCGGTGCGCGCGCGCAAGACCTCCTGCGCCGTCATCGTCTCGATCGAGGATACCGGCATCGGCATTCCGAAGGCTGCGCTGAAGAAGATCGGCCAGCCTTTCGAGCAGGTGCAGAACCAGTTCGCCAAGAGCCAGGGCGGTTCCGGCCTCGGCCTTGCCATCTCGAAGAGCCTGACCGAACTCCATGGCGGCGCCATGCGCATCCGCTCCACCGAGGGCGTCGGCACCATCGTCTCGGTGCGCATTCCGCTCCAGTGCCGCGAGGCGGATATCGAGGCGCAGCCGGACGCGGCCTGAACGGCGGGCTTAGCCGCCCCGCTGCGTCACCCCTTCCTCGGTGACGATCGCGTCCATCGGTACATCCCAGACCTGCGGGTAGATCGTCGCAATCCGCGTCAGCGTCAAGCCGATGCCGATCGCCCGTGGCCGCGGCGAGAGCGAGGCGAGCGTGCGGTCGAAGAAGCCGCCGCCATAGCCGAGCCGGTAGCCTTCGGCGTCATGGCCGACGAGCGGGGCGATGGTGACGGTCGGCGCCACCCGCACGTCCTCGGCGGGCTGCAGGATGTTCCAGACACCGCGCTCCATGGTCGAGCCGGGGGTCCAGCGCCGGAAGGCGAGCGGCTTTCCCTTCTCGACCACGATCGGCAGGGCGATGGTCGCGCCAGCCTCATGGGCGCGGGTCATGAAGGGCCTCATGTCCGGCTCGCCGCGGAAGGGCCAGTAGAGGCTGATCACCTGCCCGGCGCCGGGCGCGATCAGCCGTTCCAGCGTCTCGGCGATGGCGCACGAGCCGGCGTCACGCGCTTCCTGCGACAGCGCCATGCGCGCGGAAATCAGCCGCTCGCGCTCGGCCTTGCGCCAGCGCTTCACGTCGGCCTCCTGGCCGGCGTCCACCGTGTGAAAGGCGCCGTCCGCACCCTCCCTCACCTCGTGGGCGAAGCAGGGCGGTGATGCCGTCCCACGCTCTTCCTCCGGCATGGCGATCCTCCCTCGGGCCCCGACGCCTTCCTTGGTAACCCTTCCTACCATCGCGCGAAACAAGGCGATTTGCCGCGCGCGACATGAAAAGGCCGGGCGACGCTGCCGCCCCGCCTTTGTTTGCGGCTCTGCCGGCTTCCGCCGGCGGGCGACACTGCCGCCCGGCCGTTGTTTGTGGCTCTGCCGGCTTCCGCCGGCGGGCGACACTGCCGCCCGGCCGTTGTTTGTGGCTCTGGCGGCTTCCGCCGGCGGGCGACGCCGCCGCCCGGCCGGGTTTGCGCCGGACCGTCGTCCGA
>Ga0065721_10002993_pt1 | contig 16613 bp, 32 predicted proteins | sample Mesricmetagenome_FD_59108 | JGI IMG/M metagenome (GOLD analysis project Ga0065721, IMG submission 59108) | Mesophilic microbial community from rice straw/compost enrichment Sample: eDNA_1 v2 (version 2) | ecosystem: Engineered > Solid waste > Grass > Composting > Bioreactor | place: USA: Davis... | reverse complement strand
GGATATAGCCGATACGTTTGTTGGCAAGTTTGCCGACTACTTCGGTGATGTGCCGGTTCCGCCATCGGTCCCAGAGATTGAAAACAATGTTCGACCCAATATACCAGCCGTAGATACAAACGTGCCTCAGGCCAGCATAGCACCGGCAGTTCCATCAGATTTTAACAATGGCCCTTTAGATACGGACATTACCCAAGGGGAACAGATCGAGGTGGAGGATGATTCTCAGCCGATCGAGATTTACGATCCGGATAAGTATATTGATTCCGACGGCGTTGGGGAATTTGTTTACCCGGGCGATGAGCGGAACAGCAGCAACGGCATTAAGCAGCCGGATACAATCGATACGCCATATGAGATGCCGATCCCAGCGGATTCAGGAGGAGAAGATATACCACCGGCTGATATGCCGGTGCCAAACGGCAGCAGCAGCTCCATTCCGATTCCTGATGGAACAACCGGCATTATACCGATACCACAAAAGGATTTAGGTAACTAGACTCCCTTAAAAGAAGGTGATCGAAATGAAAATGAAAAAGAAGTTAGCACTGTTAATGACTTCATTATTGGTTATGATGTTGATTTTACCGTTTGCTAGCAAGGCTTTTGCTTACCCGGGAGGTTTGTTGGGGGGGAAAACGGTTTATGTAGGTGCGGATTTAGATGATGTTTCTTATCCAAAAACTAATATTACTGATAGTGATGTCGGAACGGGATCAGGTTTAACCTACAATATTTTGGATACTATTTGGTATAAGTTCGATAGTCCTGTAAATATAACGCATTATCAATTGAGTGCAGCTATTAGTTCTGGCTTGAACGTTAATTTTTACGATGCGAATAAAACATTATTATTATCTGCCGAGTCTGTTATTACTGGTGTAAAAACTCCTGCAGCTGTTTCGAATGTAACGTATGTTGCTTTGATTAATACTAATAGTAATCGCCCATCTGGAATTACAGTAAATGAATTTGATGTTTTTGGTGTTGTACCTATTAATTATTCCGGCGGTTTATTAGATGGAAAAACAATGAATAAGGGCTCAGATGAAACAAATAGTTATATAACTACTTTAGCAGCCACAGACAATGTTGAAACTACTAGTGTATCTTTTACATCTTATGGAGGTAATCAAGATACTTTATGGTATGAATTTTCTTCGCCGGTTTCTATTAATGGGTATCGTTTAAATTCAAATATACGACTACGTATCCTTGCATATGATTCAAATGGTTTACAAATTTATGCAATTGATACGGTTTATGATGGGTCTTTAAAAACTGCGAATTGGTCGAATGTAAAAAAAGTTGCTTTTGTAAATATTTCAAGTAACATAGCAACGTTATATGAACTTAATGTTTATGGTACTTCAACAGCACCGCCACCGGTTCCAAGTAATTTAGAAGGCTCTGCTGTAGATGGAAAAGTAAACTTGACCTGGGAAGCTGTAACAGCTGCTGATTTAGCTGGTTATAACGTTTATGTTGACGGTATGAAAATAAATAGTTCACCGATTTGGCAAGCAAGTTATGCTGCATCTGTAAGCAATAATGTTAACCATACGATTCAGATAACATCCATTGATATGGATGGGAACGAATCAGCGAAATCACAGCCCGTCTATTCTTATTTCGATACGATTTCGCCTATAGCACCAATTGGGCTTACATCAAATCCGGCTGGTGATCATTCGACGCAACTGCAATGGACGGCCAACACGGAGCCTGATCTGGCCGGTTATAACGTTTACCAGGACGATGCTCAAATAAATAAATCGATTGTCATCCCAAACGAATACATGGTCACCGATCTGGAAGACAACCGGACCTATAGCTTCAAGGTAACTGCAATTGATACATCATCCAATGAATCGCCCAAATCAGCAGCAGTTACCTATTATATGGATGCCTCAGCTCCTCAGCCGCCATCTGGCCTAAGTGGAACAGCCGGAACCACTAAAGTGACGCTGACATGGCTTGTACCACCTGATGAGGACCTGGACAGCTATAACGTGTATCAAGGCGGCGTACTAATCAAATCTAACGTCAAAGATAATTCTTTTGAAGTGGACGGACTAACGCCGGATACGCTCTACAACTACACGGTTCGCGCGGTTGACCAATCCGGAAACGAATCGACAAATAGCAATCCGTTATCGATAAGAACGGAAATTAAACCGTCCAATATACCAAATAACGTAACGGCAAAGGCTAAGGATCAAAGCATCACTATCAAATGGGACGCTGTAGCGGATGCCACAGCTTATAAGATTTACCGGAATGACGAGGCGCTGGCGACAACCAGTGAGACGAGTTATCTGGACGAAAATCTCACAAATGGAGTGGTTTACGCTTATCGGATCTCATCCATTATTGATGGTGCGGAAGGGGAAGCTTCTAACGCTGTACATGCTCGACCAGGCAAGCAGTTAGATTTGGGATCATCCAATCAATTGAATTCGGTTTTAGATATCATACAAACTACCTTTTCGTTTTTGGGCAAGTACAAGCTGTATATCGTATTAGTTTTGGGCCTATTCTTCAGCCGTTGGATCTTTGAATTTATGGCCTGGCTATTTCGTAAGATGTTGCCGCGTTCAAAGGAAGAAAAACAGCGGGCTGCTGAACAAAAGCAGCCCAAACAGCGGCAGCCATTGTCGCCGGAAGAAAAAGAACGGCGGGCAAGGGAACGGAAGCTCAATAAGGCAAGGGATGATAAGTACGAGCTGCTGACACGGCTAGGCCGGACATCCGAACGTGATCGATGGGTGAAGGAAGTCAGCTATCTCAATCGGGAGCAGCGGCAAGCCAAAGCAAGGGAAGAACGGAATCGTAAAGCCAGAGAAGCTCGGGCAGCTGCTAAAGCATCAGACGGCGGCAGAAAGTCCAGAGGGGGACGAACAAGCGGCCGCAGCCAGCGAACCGGACGGACAAGCAGAGGGGGGCGGAAAGGTGGACGCTAATATTGCTTTAGAAGCTATGCCGTATATCCGGCAGATTTCCCCGATCCTAATGCTTATAGGGGCCATCAGCTTTGCTGATCTAACGATTAGCTTTCTCGTTAAGCTGATGAAAAAGGGCCGAATCAAATGGTAGCAAAGATTCTGAATTGGGTAGGCTCCTTCTTCCAGAATCTCTTAAACGTTACGCTTCACTTTTTGGGCGACATGTTCGGCAGCCTGATCAATGGCCTAGTCACTGTCCTAAAGTTTCTCTTTACGCCGATCCTGGCGCTGCTCGGCATCATCTTCTATTTTATTTACAAGCTGGGCGTCCTAATCGTGACGCTGATAAAGGTACTCGTTGCGATCGGCAAGCTGCTCTATGCCTTTGTTATGGGCTTGTTTAAAACATTAGCCGGTCTGGTCTGGATTCAATCGGCTCCTCCCGATCACGGCAGCTGGTCGAATGCGATTACACAGGTTTTTATCGCGCTGGAGCCTTACCAGCTGGATAAAATCGCTTATGTACTGTCCTTTGCTATTTGGATTATGACGGCCTACGGAGTAATACGGATTTTGTCATCGTCGGGAGGGGATGATTGATGTTTGATCTCGTGCCGCAGCCGGTGAGGAATTTGGTGGATACGATCTTTGGCGCTCCGATCGGCTGGCTGCAGCTCATGGCTAACATGATCGGCCATGCCGGATTGGTTGCCGGAAAGGGCATCAATCTCAATAACTACTTTTCCTTTTTTGGTTATTTGCCCAGCTCATGGCAATTGGTTGTAAAGTCGGCCTTGTCTGGTATTGTGCTGCTGGCAACGTTATTTCTCGTAAAGGCCGGCTGGAATATGTACCTAAAGGTAAAAAGCTCTACCAAGTGGTGGTGATTGTATACAGATAACGCGGTCCGGACGCGTTGGCCATGCAAAAATTGTATACGAATTGACGGCCGGATCCGGACCAGGCTGCCGGAAAATGTATACGCGAGGAGGATACATGCTATGCCTGACTTTAAAAAGCAATATCAAGACATGCTTATTAAGGATATAGGTGATCATCTGACCGGCTTGAATGATTTATTTTTATCCCCGGAGCCGGATCTTGAGTGGGTGGATTATCATTACAGCAGAGCAACAACAAAGCTAAAAATATTACAGGAGGTATTTTCGGATGGAGTCTGAAGTATTTGGCTATTTTGTATCGATCGGCGCTGGATTAAGCTTTGGCCTATCGATTGGGGCGATTCCCGTCTTTTTAGTTTGGCGCTGGTTAAAGCGGAAAGAAGGTGGCCATCATGATCGTTTCCAAGCTCAGAAAGCCCGTTCCTGATCGGGACAAGCTGGTGATTCTGGAGGAAGACGGTACGGCTGATATTGCCACAATCTATAACACGGATGATCAGAGTGTTTATGCCGATTCCCCGTCCCAGGACTATGCGGTGCCGGTCGGCGATCTCCAAGCTTTTGTAGGCCCATCCGGTCGTATATTCGTCCTTCGGTCGGATGCGGAGTACGTAAGGGATACACAGCGGCTTGCGGCGCTCGAGAAGTCTATTGTCTTACGGCAGGTAACGCAGTTCCAGAAACCGCCGGAACCGGAAGGTTCCGGCATCAACATTCGAAGCATCATGCTGTATGCCCTGATCGGCGTACTGCTGCTGGCGGTGATCTTTAAATGATGAATACAGAGGGCCAGCGTAACGCCGATCGGATTCAATCGATTTTGTCTGATGACTTGTTCCCGAACGTGCAGCATGTATCGGACGTTAAACAGGTTTTAGAGTATATGGAGAACGTCGCCCAATCGGTAAGTGAGGAGCAGCTGCGTGCAGCCATCCTATTGCTTTCGTTGGGGGATAACGACCGGCTGCATGGAAAAGAAAATCCGTACAAGTGGATGATTGACCGGCTAATCGGAACCGATGAGAAAACCGGCCACTGGAAAAAGGCAGTAGCGCCAACATCGGTTTATCTGGATACGATGCAAGAGCTTATACCAAAACCGCCTCGGCCGCTTATTGTGGCTCCAGGCAACGGGAAGGGGAAGGAGTAATGAATTGGATAAGGAAGTCGAACGAACCATTGCCTAAAACAGAGCTATTACTATACCGAATTTTAAGCATAACATCGCTGCTTTTGGCGGTGGCTGTACCTGTTCTTTTCTTTAAAATGTCTTTTAACATGTTGGCCTTAACAGCTGAGAGAGCATACATATTGGGTAATCTTCAAGCTTTTTCAGACTTTTTAGATACAAAGGCTGGTGCGAATTTTGTAAGTGGATCTTGTTTCTTCTTTATGGCCATCAGCACGACTGTATGTAGCGCCGTTTATATTCTCTTGCGATTGTTTGGTTATAACATCGGTTTGCAGAAAGAAAAGCTCTGGAATCCTACTGATGTGGAAACCGCTGTAGAAGGACTCTCATGAATGAGAGTCCCGATCCCGGTAATCTTCAATTGTTTTTTTTATCCAAAGAGGCCCACTTGCAAGGCGCTGTGTTTCTTCGGGGAAAATATCGGGGGGTAACGAGTCCCGTTTCCCCTCTCTCAGCTCTGACCGATATTTCTCGGCACGCTTAACATAAACGGATACTTGCTGTTTAGACCAGCCAAGCAGTTCAGCAGCCTCAGAGAGTCCAGCAAGGGGCGGTATCAGTTTGGGTAAGGCAGATTTGCTTTAAGGTCCTCTTTAATCCATTCAACTTTATCGCGATCGTCTCTTTTAATAGTCATGCGTTGAGCGTTTTTAAATGCCTCTTTCTCGTCTCGACCAGATACAGTTTCACAATAGTCGTCTTGATTAACAGACTTAAATTTTACCGTCCATGCTTTCATTTTTATCATCCTCTCAAATAATTGTTTAACTTTATAAATCAATAATATATAATTTGTTTTACTTTGTCAAACATTTATTTTGCGGAAAGAAAAGATTTGTATACAACTTCCTGGTTGCTGCAGCGCCGATCGGCGTTGGCCAACGAGGAATCTGTATACAAAAAGGGCGAACCTGGTTTCGCCGGCGATCATAATTTGTATACACTTTTTCTTCCAGAAGAGCTCCTGCAGCGTGAAATCTGTATACAAATATCGAAAGGAGAGAAAGCAATGGCTCACTTAATCTGTATATCTGGTCCGCTTGGAGCCGGAAAGACAACCGGGGCAAGCCTATTTCCCTGGCTTTGGAAAAACGGGACGGAAGCGCTTGGCGGACAGCTGAAGCTATTTGCCAACTATGATCTTTACGGCGCTGAGCGGATGGATACTCCGCAGGACTGGTTTAAAGTAGCTGAAGCTCATGGCAGCATTTGCATTTGGGATGAGGCTCATCGCTCATTTGACTCTAGGCGGTTTTCGGACTCACAAAATATTTTAGCAACGGAATTAATGACGTTCGTCAGAAAGATGGCAAGCATACAAGTATTTGCTACACCGTCTGTTAACCGGCTGGATACCCGGATACGAGAAATTATTGAGGTTTTGATCATGGTACGGAGGACGGCGGGCGGCACTTACTTTGACTATTACGACTACCAGGCTGACTTTGGCGGCCGGTTCGGCAAGTATCTGCACAGTAAGTTTTTGCCTAACTATAAGCTCAAAGCCATTCATCGTTTAAACCTGTTTGACAGCTATAGCTTTGTAAGCAAGTTTCCGCTCCCTAAAACCGCTCCGGAGCAAGAGAAATTTATGATAGAGCTTGAAGCCGCTCATATGCGCGGTTTATATCGTTTTAGAAAGGATGTAACGCCGAATGATGACGAAAGCAGCCTTATCCTTAGTAGCTAACGAGAAGATCGAGCGCGATCCGCGCAAGCTGGCTTATTTGTATCCTAAAATGCCGGTGGGCCGTTACAAAGACTTGGTAGACGAATACTACCGTAACACGACGCTGCGAGCTGCCGAGCAGATTGCTCAAATGAGTGGGTGCATTCTGGTTCCGTCCCGTTGTCTAAATCATAAGCGGCGTGATTCCTCGCGGCGGCTGATGGTTTTGGGCTATGCCTACTACAACATACCAGAGGACGAGCTGACGGATCTGGAGCGTGCCAAGTATATAGAGCTGTGCGCCGAACGAGGGGAATACCAGGATGCTCTATAACGAGCAGAGAGGCCCGCAGACGACGCCGTACGCCAAGATGGAGCGAAATGACGTCTCGTACATTCAGGAGGCCGGTAAACGGTATAGATACCTGCTAGGACTATCCAAGCAATCAAAAGGTACAGCAGCTCTAACATACGGTCAAGCGGCGAGGGAGCTGAAGGAAGAAATCTATCAAAAATACCAGATAATTTTATAGGATTAAAGGAAAAAGATGGACAAGCATCAGGGGGAAGGTTTATGATTGGTTTAACAAAAACCGTCAGAAACGAAAATGAGCCCCGGATGGTTCCAGCCATCCGGGGCCCAGGTAGAAAGCTAGTTACCGCTAGCATTCACCCGTTTAGGTGTATTATAACCTATTACGTGAAGAATGCAAAGCGCTGGAACTAGGTTTCCAGCGCTATTTTTGTGTTCTTTTTTGTTGATTTACTAGATTTATAGAATCATTTCGTGGTGGGCATCGACCACCAGTGATTAGGAGGGAGACAGTCAATGAAAATCGCGTATAAGGAAATTAATTTTCGGTCGGAGAGCCGCAAGCTAATCGACCATGTTAACCGGATTATTGCAGAGTACAAACAGATGGGGTATTCGCTTACGCTGCGTCAGGTCTATTATCAGCTCGTTTCGAGGGATATTATACCCAACAATGAGCGGAGCTATAAAAATCTAGGCGCGATCATATCCGATGCTAGGCTGGCCGGTAAGATTGATTGGGAGGCCATTGAGGATCGGACGCGCAATTTGAAAGGCAACAGTCACTGGAGGGAACCAGGAAGTATTATCCGCGCGTCAGCTGAACAATTTCAATATGACAAATGGTCAGACCAGGACAACTATGTTGAGGTTTGGGTTGAAAAGGATGCTCTTGTCAACGTTGTCGGCCAGATCTGCCAAAGGTTAGACGTAAACTTTTTTTCGTGCCGTGGATATGTAAGCCAATCAGAAATGTGGGTCGCCGCCCGCCGCCTGAAGCAGTATGAGGATGATGGCAAGCAAACAATCGTATTGCATTTAGGCGATCATGATCCGAGCGGTAGGGACATGAGTAGAGACGTCCTAGACCGGTTGGAATTGTTTGAAAGTAATCCGATGTTTAAGCGCATCGCGCTCAATATGGATCAGATCGAAGAGTACGACCCGCCGCCGAACCCGACGAAAGCTAGTGACAGCCGCGCAGACGGTTATATAGCGGAGTTTGGTCATGAGTGCTGGGAGTTGGATGCTCTCAATCCAAACGTGATCGAGAACCTAATCAAAGCGCATGTAGATCAGTATTGTGACCGTAGACGGTTTGAGGCGTACAGAGAGCGCGAAGAAGAGGCTCGGCGCATCCTACGGGCCGTGTCGGCCAATTGGGATGATGTAGTACAGCGGTACAGCTAATTTTTTTGGCTCTGCGTAAGGCTGTAGAAAAGCGGTCTTGACCGGAATATAGAAAAACGGTCAAGACCGAATTAAAATGTAATGTAACGATCATAACGTAATAATGATAACAATAAGGGAAGAATATAGAAAAGCGGTCTTGACCGAATTGTAATGTAATGTAATAATAAAAGGTGTAATAAGTGTAATGATGAATCACGGTGTATCAAGACCGGCAGCCGATCAGGCGGCCCGATCGGCTGCCGGTCTTGATACATAACTAACTACAGGCATGTATCTTCAATAAGAAACAATGCTCCGAACCATTTTTGAAAAATGGCCATTCGAGGGCTTACTTTCTTATTGCTTAAAACCAAATAAGCAAGTCGTGGGGAGCAGGAACAACACGTTAAACTAAGTAAGGGTCAGCTGAGCCGGTTGCAGTAAAATCAGCGTAACGATCGTTAAGGCGTAACCATACCCGCGCTGATCGCCAGCCTATCGGGAGAACGCCGTTAATCGGTTCGGAGGTAGCCAAGCCGTCGCAAGACGGGGAGGGCGCTGCAAATTACGTAGGATTGGCTTTACGTAGCAAAAGGCAGCGCACAGCATAGCAGCTGTTCGTTCGGGTATGGATGTGACAAGGATACTCGTCCCGCCCTACGCGGCGTAAACGCATGAATGACCACTTATTTGCGCTCGCAATCTTTATTTTGTGAGCGCAGGTAGGTGGTCTATGCTCTTGGAGCCTGAACCCAACCCGATCAGCGTGAAGGTTTCCAGCTGGCGCGTCAAGCGCTGAAATGAAGAAAAAAACGAAAAATGAAGGAACGACAACCGGCGAAGCCGATGAAACAGGAGAACACAGCCGGTTAGATCGTAGAAGATTGTGGGCAACGTGATCTTCGTTGTCCATCAATGTTCTGCGATCTGAGCGGAACCGGAGCGAAAGCGGAGGCAAACGTGGCAGGTAGCACGTAGCAAGGAGATACAGCCGATAAGATCGAACATAAGTAAAATGCTGAATAAAAGTGATTACTAAACCACTATTCTGAGGGGTGAAAGCATGGAACTTAAAGTAAATGAGGTCGCAAGCGAACTAAATGAGACGGCTCACGTCATACGGAACTGGACGCGGTATTTCAAGCAGTATTTGTCGCTTATCAAGGGCGAGAAGAATAATTACAACCTATATCCGCCGGAAGCTATGGAAGTGTTGCGAACCATCCAGCGGCTGCATCGTCAGCAGGGCTATTCGACACGGCAGATCAAAAATTATTTGTCTGGTGGGGAACTGGCAGCCGCCGCCGAACCGGTTGTGAATTTGCCGACTGCGCCGGACGAGGTTGCGGAGCTGAGGGCCCATATCGCGCAGCTGCTTGAATACCAACAGCGGCAGGAAGAATTTAACCGGCTGCTCCTTCATCAGCTCGAGCAGCGAGAGCTCCGCGATCAGGCCCGCGACAAACTGATTACGGAATACATTACGGAAAGTCGGGAAGCACGTACCAGGGCACAACTTGAGATCAGGGCCGCAGAGAAGGAACAGGAGCATCAGAAAAAGAAGCGCTGGTGGGGGCTGAAATAGCTTGCCGCAGAAAAGCGGTCATGACCGGATTACTGGAAATGTAATGTTGTGTAATGTAGTAATGTAACATAATGTAGTAATGTAAAGTGTTTACATTATCGTATGCGGTGTGATATAATAGAAGCAGGAAGACGAACTAAGGAGGCAAAAACGAATGAAAATCACGAAAGAACAGGTATTCGCGACGGCAACGGCGCTTGCCGCGGAAGGAAAGGCACCGACGGTAACGGCAATACGCGATATTCTCGGTGCGGGTAGCTTTACAACGCTTAACAATTACATGCGTGAATGGCGCTTGGAAAAGAAAAAGGCTGACTCCGTCCAAGCTGCGCCACAAACCATCCTTGACCGGCTAATGGCCTTTGGGAATGAAACGTGGGCAGTTGCAATCAAACAGGCTGAGGATGGACTCGCGGAGGATCGCGCGGAGCTGGCTGTGGAACGGGCGGCAATTGAGGATCAAATACAAGAAATGGCAGCCTATGCCGACCAGGTGACCGAAAAGCTGGATAAGGCGCTTCTGGACGTAACAGAAGCGCAGGGACAGGCTTATGAGACCGGTGTTTTACTCACTCAAGAGCAGTTAGCGCATACGAACGTAAAAGGTCTATTTAGTGAAGCTGAGCACACAATATCGGATTTACTCGAGTCAAGTGGTCGAACGCAAGAACGATTAGATGACATAACTAAGCGCAAGCTTGAGCTTGAAGAAGAAGTTCAGCGGCAACGCCTGGAGATTGAGAACGAACGGTTAAGCGGCAGCCGTTTAGAGGCGGAATTGGAGAATGAACGGTCAAAGACCGATGAGCTAAAGACGGCCAAGGCCGCCGCGATCCGCGAAGTGGATCAACTGAAAGCTCTCATAGACAAACTGGAACTGAAGCAAGAAAACCTGCGTGATAGCGTCCAGGCGCATAAGGAAGATAAAGAAATGGCCATTGAAAGGGAACGGCAAGCGTTGGCTGCTCTTACAGAAGAAAAGGTGAAATCGGGGCAAATGCAAGGAGAGATTGAAGCGTTGCGGAAGCAATTAGAGCAACAGGCCAGCATGTTCGATAAGCTATCAGCTAGCTTGAAGCAACCTGCAACTAATGCACGCCGCCAGAAAGAGGTTGAAAATTGATTGGATTTATAGAGTGGGGATTTGGGTATCTCTTGGCGATCGGTCTGTTTTGGCTACTTGCGAGGAAAGACTCTGAATGAAGTTTTTTCAAGTCAGAAAGGCAAAAGGGAGGCATAACAACAGTGTATTGGTTCTTTTATGTTTTCATGGGAATGGGAGCACTTGCAATGATTTCGAATTGGTTGGCTGATGAGCTGGGTTATAAGAGGAAATATAAAAACCTGCCTGAAGATCTCCGGCCGTCAAAGGGCTGGTATAAGGAGTTCGGCAGGTATCAGAAATGAATAAGCTGCCGAAGTTTACAAAAGCGCTGGAAGAATTTAATCAAAAGGCGGCCCAGCTGTCCGAAACAACAAAGAAGCTTAAACAGGCAGCTAGAGAGTTGAAATCGGCTGTTGCGAAGGAATCGAGATGAAGGAGATTATTTTCTTTTGATGTTATATCATATTTTGAAGGAGTCTTTGTGAATGGAACAAGCTGATAAGGAGACTATTTGGGCCTGGAATAAGGCATTGAACGTTATACTTACTTTGATTTTACTTGGCGGTATCATATTTACTGTGTTTGCTGTAAAGCAAGAGAACGCTAAACAACGTGCGTATAAAGCTTCGTATTTTGAGGGTGTTGGTCTTGTTGAGTCTGTTCAGGTGCATGTAAAGCAAGGAATTTTTGGCGATATCAAAACGTATCAGCTGGTTATTGGCGGAAAAGCGTATGATGAAGCAGTAAATATTAAGGATTTGAAGAAAGGGCAGCGGATTAGTTTTTATGGACATGAGGGTGCTATTGAGGGCTATTCGTTTGAGCTGGAGAGTTTAAGGAAGGAGTGAACAGCATGAAAATTGGTCAGTTAAAACATTTCCTCTTTGTCTATTTCCAGCTTATTACCTTCTGTATAACGGCTTATGGTATGAAGTATTATTCTAATTGGTTTTTTCTGGCGGGGCTTATAGTGGTTATACTAAATTCGGTTTTTTACTTTGACAAAGTATTCGCAAAATGAGGACATATGTATCAAATACATTATTTTGTGCAAATGTCCGGCGCTCCGAAAAATGAAAATCGGAGCTAGTCGAAGCAATCCGGAGAAAACGGAACAAGGCTATGAATAATTAATGTCATAAAATAACGATTTTTTTGCAATTGTTCCACGGAAGCAAAATCGCCTATTTTGACCTAATTTGAAGGAATACGGAGGTTGAAAGTCTTGAAAAGATGGCTGCCCACTATAGCAATATTATCTGCATTTCTTTTACTAACGTCTTGTTCGGCGGCGGACGATAATAGCCTAGTAGAAGGAGCCTTCACATTTTCGAAAAAAAGCCCACTGGAAGGTAACTTCACAACAGAATATCTAGGACATGATGAATTGGGATGGGTTCTCTATGATAAAGAGACAGGCTGCCAGTATCTAGCCATGTCAAGCAATACTCCATTTACCCCAAGGCTTAACTCGCAAGGCACTCCAATGTGCAGAGATACACAAGAAAGTGAGGACAAACAATGAGTAAAATTTTTATAATCCAACATAGAGCCTATTTCACAGATGATGAGTTTGCAATTAGCTATGATGCAGCCAAGACCGCTCTTGAAAGCCGGGGATATATGGAGATAATCCCCCTCAATGAACAAGAAAACGATGCAGGAATATTTGAAAAGCCTGAAGATGATTTGTTCGAGAAGTTTGAAGCTCGAGTTATAAGCAAACCCCTGATTATATAATGTATACAGATACCTGGGAGCTGCAGCGCGGATCTGCGCCGGCGCCTGAAGAAAATGTATACAAAAATGAAGACCAGGAAGCGCCGGCAGCTGCGTTTTTGTATACAGATAAGCATTGGGATCCGACAGCTGCAGCTGAAAAACGTATACAGGAGGCAATGAAATGTCATCAAGAACACCGATACAGGTACCGATTGAATTGAAAGAAGCCGTCGAGGAAATGAAAGGCACGCTACGAGCCGGTACACATTACGAAGTGATTGAAAAGTTAATCCGGTACTATAACGATAATGAGCAGCTAAAACGTGAACAGGACGAGCAACGACAGCTGGAGAAGCAGAAGCAGCAGGAAACCATGATTTACCTCGGCGAAGAGCTGAAGCGCGGCTACATGCACTTAAACAAGTCTCTTGGGTTTGCTTCAGATGCTTCGGGTGTACAATTCCTCATTGAACACTATGAAAATTCGCTTACAATCGACAAGAAAACCTTTGATTTGGCCCGAACACTTAAATAACAGGTTAGAGCAGCTACCGAGGCTGCTTATTTTTTTTGTCCCGATCGACCCGAACTGAGGTAAAATAGAAAGAAAAAACAAAAGGCGAGATTGTCCAGCAGGGGGAAGCAGTTGGGACGATCGCGGAAACCGGAAGAAGAAAAGACAAAATCCATAACAATTAATCTGCTACAAAAAGTAATTAATGAAATTTCCAAGGATGGTAATCCAAAGCACGTCATTGAGAAAATAATTAACGACATTTACAAAAAAAAATGATCGACAGTTTATCCTTTTTTTTTTAAACTGAATAAGAACATATATTCAGATCAGAATAAACGTTCCTATTAATCGATGGTTAAAACCTTTGTATAAACCTTAATAAACCGTACAGGAGCTAAACGATCGGCATTAACCCAAAATAGCCGAAATCTCAGTAAAAGGGTGCAGAATTAGAAATCATTACGTAGTAATGGTATATAATCTGGGCGCGCCGCCAACTCAGTAAATGAAGAATATTCAGAAAAAGGGCTCCAAATGGCATTTATTGGTTTGACTAGAAACACATGTTCGTGCTAATTTAGGTCTAGAAAAATTTTTTTTAGTCAATTTGCCCTAAATTAGGACAAAAAAAGCCCCTAAAGGCACTAAAAGGGTGCAGAATTAGTAGGAAGATAGATGCGAAAAACCCAGTATTATCAAGGGCTTTAGCGGTTCCAATCCCTACTAAAACTGCACCGTATTGACGAAAAAGGCAAATTGAGCAAAACTTATGTCATATCAAACTACATACAAAAAACGCCGGTCAGGAGTGTTGGTAGCACTTCTAACCGGCTAAGGAACCGAGTTGAACGAGCAGCTCGATTCCCTGTTTAACATCATAACGATAAGAACACATTTTCGCAATTGTGAAAATCGTGTACTTTAGTTTGTGATGTACAGGGGACGGCTGCGTGCATTTGCTCGCAGCCGTTTTTTTATTTTCAGAGGGGAGGAAGGAACATGAATGAGGAGCTGCCAACGCCATCAACGGAACCCGTAGAGACGACAGGGGCGCTATATACGGACTTTGAAACCGCAAGTGGCGTTATCCGAATCCTGCACGAAGTTTCGCTGGGAGATTTAATCGTTGCTACGATGATTGCGCTGCTTCTGCTGTTCTTGATCCTGAGTACCCTAATGAAAATTGTATGGAGGCGATAGCAATGGAAGGTCTAGTTGATGCAATTGCGCTGCCGATTATTTTAGCTCTGATGATCTATGTAATCGGAAAGGCGGTGTCGCTCAGATGGTCATAGGCATCCCATCAGAATTGTACTTGAGCGCGGTTCTTGCTTTTCTGGAGCTGCATCCGCTTCAGGTCATTCTCACAGTCTTCGGTGTCGCGATTGTTTTGATCTTCTCCCTAGTCTATTTGTGGAAACACGTTGCAGCAGAACGTGAGAAGGGAGTGGCTGAATGAATGTAAGCGACATTTGGGATTGGACATTTATGTGGCAGATGTTCCGTAACTTTATGGCTACCGGTTCACCGTTCGTGATGATCGTAGTTGCCGTTTGCTTGGCAGGGATGCTGTTAGGATTCCTGGTGTCGATCTTTATGCGAAGGAAGGCGGGTTAATGGATCAGTTTCCGGATCTGCCGTCACCTCATTGGGAAGAGCAGCTTCCGCTGTTCTGGTACTATGTAAAATGGTTTCTGAAAATTAATCAAGTGTGGGTCATGATCGGTACGGCAGTCATGCTTGCCACAACGATTTTAATTATGATCGCTAATCTTTTCAATCGAAACAACGATGACGACGATGATTATGATTATCGGGAAATTTAAACTCTGTTGAGAATCGGGAACGGCCGCCCGGCTCATATATAAACCAAAAATCGATTAATGGGAGGAAAAATAATTATGGGATTCATCAAAAATTTGTTTAAACGTAATAAGCAAGCGGAAGAAGGACAGGCTCAACCGAAAAAACTGCGCGGTAAAATGGCAGGTATNCTGACGGCTGCCATTGCCGTGTTTGCAGCCGTTCCATCTGTTGTAGGTGCTGCACCGATGGACTTCAGTACACAAGAGGTTGGTATTGACGTTAATGATGTTGTAGGTACCGGTTTCAGCTTCATGAACATGTTCGGGCAATACACGATGCTTGTTCTTGGTGTTATCTTTGCGCCGGTCGCCATTGGTTTTATCATCTGGCTCTGGAAGAAGCTTCCGAAGTTCTCGAAGTAATCAAAACGCCAAAAAGGGGCGGGGGGTTCCCCGTCCCTTTTCTTATAGTGGGGTATGAACATGCGTAAAAAGCTTGGTATTCTGGCGATCGTCTTACAATTTTATCTTTTACTTACTAGCGCAACCGCACAGGCCGCGGAGCCTTGGAGCCCGCCGCAATCACCGGTGGTTGGCAACCAACTCATTTATTTAAGTGTACGGGATGAGTATTTACTGAACTACTACGATTGGGATACAGCAGCCAATCGGTCCAAGCTCAATTACTGGACCAGTACAGGCGTTTATTACGAGCTTTGGAGCAATAACGTGCCAAATGGTCATTGGTATCTTACCTGCAACGGTACGTACATCATCGAGGTGTACCAGGACAGTATGAAGGTAGGAGAGACCGCGCAAGTCCAAACTACGAAAATCCAGAACCCTGCTTGTCAGTCTTATGATAACGCCGACCAGCTCAAAAATGATCTGAATATAAGGGGAACCGATAGAGCAGACGGCTCCACCGATCTATCTTGGGATTTTGTTGTGGGCGCCGATCACTACGACATTTATAAGGATGGCATCAAGATAACACAACAAACAGGGGTAACTTCATGGCATATAACGGACGACGGAACGTATACATTCGTTGCCGTAGATTCAAACGGACAGTCACTAGGTCAGTCAGATTACATAAAAAACGATTCTACGCCAAATGGCGGAGAGAATAATAGCGATTGTGATGCCTGTCAGTGGTTATCCGATGCACTAGCTTGTCCCGATTGGGATACTTACATGGGCGATCTCACGGGAGCCATTAAAAACGCGCTGCCGCCGCCGCCCAATTGGGAGGATATAGCCGATACGTTTGTTGGCAAGTTTGCCGACTACTTCGGTGATGTGCCGGTTCCGCCATCGGTCCCAGAGATTGAAAACAATGTTCGACCCAATATACCAGCCGTAGATACAAACGTGCCTCAGGCCAGCATAGCACCGGCAGTTCCATCAGATTTTAACAATGGCCCTTTAGATACGGACATTACCCAAGGGGAACAGATCGAGGT
>Ga0065721_10000090_pt1 | contig 16614 bp, 17 predicted proteins | sample Mesricmetagenome_FD_59108 | JGI IMG/M metagenome (GOLD analysis project Ga0065721, IMG submission 59108) | Mesophilic microbial community from rice straw/compost enrichment Sample: eDNA_1 v2 (version 2) | ecosystem: Engineered > Solid waste > Grass > Composting > Bioreactor | place: USA: Davis... | reverse complement strand
TAGCGAGAGCATTAAAAGCCAATTCCAATTTGGGAGTGCAGTTGGACTCGCTTGCGGATATGGTGAGCTTCGGACTTATTCCGGGACTGACCATGTTTAAAATGCTTGAACCTTTCGGAACGGAGCTTTTTGGAATATCCTTCCCTTTTGAAATCAAATATTCAGGATTATTTATTACCCTTTTTTCGTGTTTAAGACTGGCTATTTTTAATCTGGATGAAGATCAGAAGTATTATTTTAAAGGTTTGAATACGCCTTCCAATACAGTTTTGATCTTTGGATTGTTTTATGCCTACACTCAGAACCAAAGCTTTGAATTTTTGTTCAACAACGCAGTTTTATTGATTGTGTTGACCGTCATTTCTTCCTGGTTACTTATCAGTCCGGTAAAAATGATCGCCATGAAATTCAAGTCGATGAAACTGCAGGACAATTATCCTAAACTTGCTTTGTTAATAGGTTCAATTATCATTTTATTGATCTTCAAAACAGTAGGAATTCCATTAGTCATCATTTATTATATATTAATTTCAATCATATTTCAAAAACAACTTAAATAAGTAGAATTTTGGGTTATCAGTTAAATCCAATTTTCTAGTAACCCATTATTCATATTTTATAACTTATAATTAAAAAAATGAATTTAAAACTCCATAAACCTCTTTGTATTTTTGATCTGGAAACTACCGGAACCAACATTGGAAAAGACCGAATTGTAGAGATCTGTATCTTAAAGGTAAATCCTGATGCGTCCAGAGAAAGCAAAACTTGGCGTGTAAATCCTGAAATGCCTATTCCTTTGGAATCGAGCCAAATCCACGGAATTTACGATGAAGACGTGAAAGACGCTCCAACTTTTAAAATGATCGCATCCAAAGTGATGGAAATGCTTATCGGTGCTGATTTAGGAGGTTTTAATTCAAACAGATTTGATGTTCCTCTTTTGGCGGAAGAACTTTTAAGAGCCGGAATTGATTTTGATCTGAGTAAATTCAAACTGGTAGATGCGCAAACTATTTTCCACAAGAAAGAACCTCGAAATCTTGGAGCCGCTTATCAGTTTTATTGTGGAAAAACNNTAGAAAACGCCCATTCTGCGGAAGCGGATGTAATGGCCACTTTTGAAGTTCTGGATGCTCAAATAGGCAAATATGAAGATATTCCGAATGATATTGCTGCTCTCAGTGAATTCACTACTCAAAACAGAAATGCAGATCTTGCAGGATTTATAGGTTATAATGAAAAGATGGAGGAAGTTTTTAACTTCGGGAAATACAAAGGACAGTGTGTGAAAGCTGTTTTCCAGAAGGATCTTGGATATTTCGGATGGCTTCAGAATGCTGATTTTCCACTGTACACTAAAAAGATCTTTACCAAAATACAATTATCCAGTAAATTTTAAAATATGTCCGGACTTGTTCGTTTAAAATATTGTGAGAATGCGCTTGAAGCCAACAGAGACAAACAAATCTTAGCAGAAAGCGGCATCAACAGCTTTATTGCCAACGAACAGCTTATCCAGTCGGATTGGTTATTGTCTCAGGCTGTCGGAGGGATACAATTACAGGTATTCGAAGAAGATCTCGAAAAAGCCAAGGAAGTTTTAGCAGATTATAAAGACAATGAAGCATTTTCCCTGGAAGTAGAACACACCATTGAAGATCCTGACTTTGATTTTGTTTGTCCGGAATGTGGATCCAATCATATTTACAGAGACGAAAGACCAAGTGGAGGTTTTGGACTGGGAATATTGATTTTAGGAATCCCCGCGAATATTCCTAAAAACATTTACCACTGTTATTATTGTGGGAATGAATTTAAACATTAACCGGCCATTGCCCATCAAAAAACGGTAATATATATTAAAAATTAGATTATGAAAATCATCTGCATAGGAAGAAATTATAGTGAACATGCTAANGAACTGGGAAACGAAATTCCTGAGAACCCNGTCATCTTCATGAAACCGGATACAGCTGTATTAAAAGGAAACGATTTTTACATCCCGGAATTTTCNAATGATGTTCATTATGAGCTTGAAGTGGTNCTGAAAATCTCNAAAGGAGGTAAATACATCCAAAAGGAAGTTGCCCATAAACATTATGAAGAAATAAGCCTGGGAATCGATTTTACAGCAAGAGANCTTCAGAGCGAACTTAAATCNAANGGTTTNCCTTGGGANCTTGCCAAAGGTTTTGANGGTTCNGCNGTTGTNGGAAGCTTTTTAAAGAAAGANAATTTCGATCTNGATCAGCTTCAATTNTCATTACTNAAGAACAAGGAAAAAGTNCAGGATGGGAATACAAAAGACATGATGTTCGGTTTTGATGANATTATTGCTTTTGTTTCACAGTATTTTACTTTGAGAGTAGGTGATCTTATCTTCACCGGAACCCCAAAAGGAGTAGGAAAAGTAGAAGAAAATGATATTCTGGAAGCTTATCTTGGAGAAGAAAAAATGCTTGACATAAGAATATTATAAGTGAATTAACATAAAGTTTAATATTTTTTTCATATCTTTAAGATACAAAATTAAAGGTTATGGTCAATATTATACTACCCGTAGATTTTGGGGATAAGACAGAGCAACTGGTAGACGGCGCCGTTAAATTTGCCAAACAGGTAAACGGTAAGATTTTCCTGATCCATGTAGCACCTTCGGATATCGGCTTTGCGATTGGTGATATGGGATTTCAATATTTTCCTGAAGTGGAACAAAATGAGATCAGAGAAGAATTGCTTCAGCTTAATAAGATCGAACAGAGAATCCTGGCTCATGATGTAGATTGCGAACACCTTTTAAAACAAGGCATTGCCAAAGATATTATTCTGGAACATGCCAAAGCCAAAAACGCCGATTATATTGTAATGGGCTCTCATGGAAGAAGCGGAATCTATGATGTTTTCGTGGGAAGTTTAACGAAAGGACTTACGAAGAGTTCACCGGTCCCGGTTTTAGTACTTCCTATTCATGATTAACGAATCTGGTTAAATTTAATCGTTTACATAAAAAAACCGATCAAACACTATGCTTTGATCGGTTTTTTACTATATAACCAATTAATTAACCTTCTTTTTTATAGATCTTAGGATCGTANTAAGGGTGTTTCCCTTCCGTTGGAGAATAGTAGTCTTTGTCTTTATCGCCACCCAGTGTAACCACCAGAACATAGCACCAATACGTAAACAATACACAGCAAACGATAAATAAAATCCAGTTTAGCACATTTCCAAATGTATCAAAAAAACCGAAAGACCATTTGAAAACTTTGCTTAAGAATAGAAAGAAAGACGTCATTATTTTCCTTTTTTAAATTAACTTTGCACAAATTTATAAAAAATGTTTAAATTACTTTCAAAAGAAAGCAATATTTTTTCAATCCCNGTTTATATTGGTTTTCTTCTTTTAGTAGTCATAATATTTAATATCCTGAATTTCAATACTTATGAAGCCATTATTGCCGGAATTACGTTCCTGGGAATTGCCTTGGCTTATTTTTGTTTTAATACGATTGCCCTTAATTATCAGACTCACCTCCCTTTATTTTTATATACATTTTTCGTTTTCGGACTGTATCCGGGAAATCTGGACATAGGAATAGCAGTTGCACTTCTTACCAATTCTTTCCTTTTACTGCTGTTAACGAGTACCGATGAGGACATCCGTAAGAAATCTTATGTTCTGGTAGGTTCTATTGTAGCACTGAATTTTATATTTTTACCTACGACCTGGCCTATGGCGTTATTTGTACTTATCCATGTTGTTGCTACTTCAGAGCGGGTAGGTTTAAATCTTTTCAGGTTTCTTCTGGGAATTATTTTAATTGCTTTCAGCTACTTTTCCGTGATGTTCTTTTTCCATTTCACCACATGGAATCCTGATTATTTTCCTTTCGGTAAGATGAAACTCGTCACCGACTACAGCGGTCTTCTTCCGTTGATTCCTATTGCGTTGATGCTGATCTATGCGGTTTATGACCATTTCAGCAATTACAATAAAAAGAGTCCGATAAGCAGATATAAGTATACTTTTTTACTTGTATTCTCATTGGCACAATTGGTTACAATTATTCTGTATATGAATAAGAGTTATGAATATTTACTTCTTCTGGCATTTCCGGCAAGTATCATATTAAGCAGAATGCTTCGTTTTTTACCTAAATACTGGATGCAGGAAGTAANTTTATGGTTGATCATTATTAGTTTAGTTACCTTTAAAGCGGGTACATATTTTCAATTATTTTAGATTATGATTCAGATAGATGATAAATTGATTTCAGAGGATATTTTTTCCGAAGAGTTTGTTTGCAACCTTACCAAATGTAAGGGAGCGTGTTGTGTAGAAGGTGATGTAGGAGCACCACTGGATAAGGATGAGCTTGAAATTTTAGACCAGATCTTTGACAAAATCAAGCCTTATCTTACTCAGGAAGGGATAAAAGCTCTTGAAGAACAGGGAACCTGGACTACGGATCCTTCTGACGGAATGTATGTGACTCCAATGGTGGAAGGTCGTGAATGTGCTTATGTAACTTTCGATGAAAGGGGAATTACCAAATGTGGTATTGAAAAAGCGTATGAAGATGGTGCGATTGACTGGCAAAAGCCTATTTCCTGTCACCTTTACCCGATCCGTGTTACGGAATATTCTTCTTTCACGGCTTTAAATTATCATGAATGGACTGTCTGCAGTGATGCCTGTACGCTAGGAAAAGAGCTTCAGGTACCTGTTTACAAATTCCTGAAAACACCATTGATAAGAAAGTACGGAGAAGAATTTTACACTGTCCTGAGCGAAGCTGCTGAGGAATGGCAAAAAGAATATGGTTCTTAAGAACAAAAACCGCAGAAGATTCTGCGGTTTTTTTATGGCTTATTGTTACTGTTAGTGAGCTGCGCCTACTTTGGCTTCTGCTTTCGCTTCTTCTTTTTTAGCGTTCTCCCAACCGTCCTCAGGCATTAAGGTAGCTACGATTTTTCCTTTGGTAAGGTATTTTTTAGCTACATCATGAAGGTCTTTTACTGTAAGAGCTTTTACTTTTTCTTCATAATTCAGGATTTCATACTTATCACTTCCATCCAACTGATTTCTTGCAATGGCATTCATCCAGTACGAATTGTCTTTCAGGTGAGTTTTATGATCGTTATATTCTCCTTCTTTATATTTATCAAGGTCTTTTTGCTCCGGTCCTTTATCAATTAACTTCTGAAGTTCCGTAATGGCACTTTTCGTTAATTTTTCTGCGTTTTCAGGTCCGCAAGGGAAACTGATACTGAAGTTATACCCACTGTAAGGCACTTTAGACATACTTCCTCTTGCTCCTCCTCNATAGATTCCGCTTTCATCTTCTCTCAGTTTCTCGATCACTTTAATGGTTACGACTTCTCCCAACGCTTCCAAAGCCAATGCTTCTTTTTCGTTATAAGGCGTTTCTCCCATATAAGAAATGGTTACCATACTCTTAGGATCTTTACCTTTTTTGTAAACCTTATTATGATCCCCGGTGATCTGTCTGTATCCTGTATCCTTGAATGTCGTCGTTTTTCCTGTGGAAGGTAAACTTGCGATATACTGAAGGACATCATTCTTGAATTTAGCCTCGTCTATATTTCCAACGAAATAGAAATGGAAGTTTGCTGCGTTAGCGAATTTTTCTTTATAAATATCATACGCTTTTTTATAATCTGTATTCGCCCATTCTTTTTCCGTAGGAATAATTCCGATGAATCTTGGATTTTTCTGATTCATGAATTTTGCATGTTCGCTGGAGAAATAGAACTGTGGATTAGATAACAGGTTATTCAGCATGGATTCCTGCTTGGTTTTATATGCATTGAAAGCTTCAGGACTATAATTAAGTCCTGTAAAATAAGCATAGGCAAGTTCCAGTGCTGTTCCCAAATCTTTCTGAGTAGTTCTTCCACCTAATCCTTCTGTAAGGCCGCTAATGAACGGATTTACGTTCACCTGTTTCCCTGCCAGATAATTTGTAAGATCAGACTTTGTGAATCCGTTTACACCTGCTTCCGGTAATGCTGCGAAAGCAAATTGTGTTTTATTGAAATCCGCATCCGAAATAATGGAATTTCCTCCTAAGCTTCTTGCAGTAAATACCACTTCATCATCTTTATAATCGGTTTTCTTGAAAGTAACTTTTGCCCCGTTGCTCAATGTCCAGGTTGTTGTTCCTAATTTAGCATCCGTTTCCGTTTTTGCAATTTTACCTTCAGATTTGAATGGCTTAACCAGATTTTTAATGGTTGCTTTTTCTTCATAAGGTTTAAGATCTGCCATCTTCACTCCTTCGAATGCGTTTAGAACCATAGATTCCGTAGGCATTTTCACATGATCTTTTTTCGGTCCTGTGATGATTACTACTCTACTGTCGTCTTTTACAAACTTNTTGATAACTTCATTGGTTTGCGCCAATGTTACTGTCGGTAAGAATTTTTTAGCATCCTCGTACTCCCATTCAATTCCCGGCATTGGTTCTTTTTCTAGGAAATTTCTCACATATTCGTCTACCAACATATCGCTTTCCGTTTTATCACGGTTGTTATAGGATCTTTCAAGATTAGACAACATCTGAGATTTTGCTCTTTCTAACTCTGTTTGGGTAAATCCAAATCTTTTTGCTCTTTCCACCTCTTCCAAAAGAACTTTTAAAGCGTTGATCTGATCTCCTTCTTTCGTCATGGCAAATCCCTGAAATGCTTCTTTGGTTCTTGCATACGTTCCGCCATGATAAACCGAACCAAATGTGAACGGAGGATTGTTGGAGTTGATCATTTCACGCAGCCTGTTGTTCAGCATGGTGGTTGTAAGCCCTTCGATAAGGCTCTGATTATATTGTTCAACTGTTACATCCGGGCTGTAAGAGTCAGAATCTTTCATGATAAATTGTACCATAGAGCTTGTTGCATCCGGATCTGTTTCAATAGAAACCAAAGTTTCCTTATGATTTGGAAGATCAAATATTTTTCTTTCTCTAGGTTTTGAAGGATTCTTGTATTTGCTGAAGTTTTCCCTGATTTTCTTTTCCACTTCATCTACATTGATGTCTCCTACCACTACAAGAGCCATAAGATCCGGTCTGTACCAATCCTGATGGAACTTTCTGATCACATCCGGCTTAAAGTTCTGCAGAACCTCTTTNGTACCAATCGGTAATCTTGTTGCATATTGAGANTTATACAGCATTTTNGGCAGATACTTGTCCATCATTCTTTTGTCTGCACCTAAACCAAGTCTTAATTCTTCNANAACNACTCCTCTTTCCTTATTGATCTGCTCATCGGTAAGTGTAGCATTGAAAGCCCAATCTTCCATTACCTTTAAACCTGCATCCAGATTTCCCGGCTTATCGAGAGGAACAGGCAGCATATAAACGGTTTCATCAAAACTGGTATAGGCATTAAGGTGCTGCCCGAATTTTACTCCAATAGACTGAAGGAAATCCACCAATTTATTATCCGGAAAGTTTTTAGTCCCATTAAAGTTCATGTGCTCCATAAAGTGAGCTAAACCTCTTTGATTTTCATCTTCCAAAATGGATCCGGCATTGATCGCCAATCTGAAATCCACTTTTTTTTCAGGTAATGTGTTTTTTTTGATGTAGTACTTCATTCCGTTGGAAAGGGTACCAATTCTTACGGAAGGATCCGTAGGAATATTCTGTGCGAAGGCATTTGCAGACATCAGTACGATCACTGCAAATGAAGAGAACATTTTTTTCATATATTTTGATTATTAATCTTTGCTGGCTAAAATTATATATTATTCACAACGTGAGGAACTTTATTTTCGTATACAAAGGTTAAAATTGAGTTAATCTTTATTAATAAAAGCCAAAAANNACCGGAAAACTCCAGCCTTTTAGTATTTATGTTAAATTATGATTACTTAAAATCCTCTTCTGAAACACCAGAATTGATGATTACTTTGGTGGTTTTAATCAAGACTTTTTGTCCGTTTCCTTCAGCTTCAACTTCGGAAGGGAATTTGATGCCCTCTACCGTCANATAATTATTAATAAATATTTTATTGTCTTCGGAAATGGTTTTGTGCAATAATCCTGTTGACTTGTCGAAATAGGATTTTCCTTGTTCAGACGTCAGTACATTATAATCTTTTCCATCTACTTTTTCCACATTCACTTCAGAGAATTTAGCTGGATCATATCCTAATGCATCGATTACTTTTGCTTTTTTAAGATCATCAATCTCGGTAGCGGGAATATCAATTTTCTGACCCATTTGTTCTATATAGCCTTTTTCACCATCGAAGAACTGAACCATCTTCTGTCCCATCACTTCTTGTTCTGATCTGAATTTATTTCCTAATTTCTTAGTGACCATGCTGATCTCCATTCCCTGAACAGAAAGGGTATTGTGAATAATTGTGGTTTTTTACAGCTTCTAACTTATCTTTGCCTCCTAATGCTTTGATGTAGGTATCAATAACGTCTTTAGCTGATAATTTCGCATTCTGCGTTTCAATTTTTGCCGGAGCAGCCGTTTTCTTTTGTGCGGTAACTGAAGTTACACCCATCAATATACAGAAAAGCGGAAGGATTACTTTTTTCATTTAATATCTTTAAAAAGCAAATATATAAATATTGACCAGCATACCAATCAACAGAGAAAAAATAAAATGCTAAAAACATTGATAATGGAGGTTATTACAGCTACATTTGCTACCTTATAAATGAACAGTATCAGAAAAACAGTATTTTCCAATGATCATCTGAAATAAAAAGCCCCTAAAAAGTGTCTAACTTTTTTGGGGGGCAGTTCAATTTGGAGATTATGTTTTTATTTAAGTAATTTTTGTTTTATTCTTTCACAAACCTCGTAGAACGGGCATTTCCGTTTTTGTCTATCATTTGTAAAACATAAGTTCCTTTTGGTAATTCTGATACATTTAATTTTGATGAATCAGCAGTGTTTCTTTCTGAAAGAACTTTCTGACCTACCATATTGAAAATGTTGAACTCGGATATATCTTTTAAAGATTTCACATATAGAAATTCTTTAGCAGGATTAGGATAAACCGATAAGTCATCATCAAATTCAACAGATTTTATTCCTAATGCATCCACCGAATTGATTTTTACAAATACAAAGTTTCCGTTCATTACGTTTCCGGTACTTTTCCAACATGCAGTAAACAATGTTCCGTATCCTGAAGCACTTGTAGTTGCCGCATGAGAACTGGCAGAAGTACTATTACTTCCGGTATGACGTATTTCTATTACCAGATTGGTTCCGTTATATAACCAGGGAGTATCGAATGTAACATCAAAAGTAAATGCATTCGGATTTCCTCCTACCGTAAATGAACCCGCCGGAATCAGCAAACTTCCTGATCTCACCTGTGTCTGTGGTCCCACTACATTGGCAACTAAGTCAAGCTGTCTGTTTACAGGGTCTACCCCGTCACTTAAATAGATCTCGTAACTGGAAAAAGTAGCATCTGAAGCCGGCCAAGCTGAAGCAGCACTAGCCGGAAGTCTGAAAGAGATTGAAGTAAGGTATTTTCCGGACAGCGTAGTAAGCTGGGTATCGTCAATAATCATCTGGTAAGTTCTTGTAGCATTGGCAAAAGGTCCAAGAAAAGTTCCGGTTACGGACAAATTAGGCAGTACTAATGAAGTTTGCGCTTTCAGGATGGAAGTACTGAGCAACGTCAATGTCAAACTTAACAAACAGGCGGTAAAAACATGTCTCATTTTACCGGCAATCATCTGTTGTTTTTTTGTAAAAGGTAGTATTCGTTTCATAGGATAAAAATTTAAGCAACAGAAAGTTACAACATTATTTCCACGGAACAAAACTTTTATTCACAGCATAACATTATAAAACAAGAAAAAGCCACCAATACTGGTGGCTTTCGAATATAAATAATAAAATAATTTATTTTTTAAGTTCTTCTAAAAACTCATCGTGAGAGATTTTAGTTTCTTTTTTGCTGGCTTTCTCAAGAATTACATCTTTTAGTTTAGTCATAGCAACTTCAGAAGAAATNTGTCTTACCTGCTCNTGATCTTTTAACATTTCAANAGCATATTTCTGGATTTCTTCATCTCCTAAATGGTGAATTCCGTAGATTGCTAATTGGTTTCTTACCAATTGTTCAGCCTGACCTAAAACATCAGCATAGTCTAATTTGATGTCATTATCTGTCATTAATCTACCTTCGATAATCTGATATTTCAACTGGTTTTTCTCAGCTTCAAAAATTTCTTTTGCCTGATCTTCAGACTGGATATTCTGATTAGAGAACATTAACCATTTTACTAAGAAAGATTCCGGAAGTTTCACTTCTTCTTTTTCAGAAACCTGCTCCAATACTTTATTCACAAAGTGAACATCAGCATTTTGCTGGAAATANTCGTCTAATTCTGACTTTACTTTTTCTTTAAGTTCTTCCTCAGACTTGATGTTTCCTTCTCCGTATACTTTATCAAATAANTCCTGATTAAGTTCNGCTAANTTNAANGCATAGAAATCTTTTACTTTAACTTCGATTTCAGCGTGGTGTAAGTGTTCAACCTCTTCTTTGCTGAATCCTAATTCTTTAGCTAATTCTGCATCTCCTTCAAGAGTTTCTTTAGAAACTTTCACAGAACCATCCATTTTCAAAGATTTTACCAATTTGAAAGCTTCTTTGTTTTCAGCTGTAATGGTAATGTTCTTTGGATGGTGATGGTGTTCACCTNCAGCATCTTCTTCCACAACCTGAGTGATCTCTAAAGCGATGTAAGAATCTTTGTTGATTTTATCTTGAGGAACCTGCTCAGCGAAACGCTTCTGCATGTTTTCAATGCTCTTGTTGATTTCTTTCTCAGAAGCTTCTACTTTATAGTGAGGCGCTTCATATTTAGCAAGATCTATAGTGAAATCAGGCTCAAATCCTACTTCAAAAGCAACTTGCAATTCATCCGCATTATAATCGAACTCGTTTACTGGCTGAGGAACAGGCTGACCAACTAATCTTAATTTGTTTTCGTTCACATAGTTGTTTAATGCATCAGAAACCTGTCTGTTGATTTCCTCGAACGCAATACCTGCTTCATATTGTTTTCTAACCATACTCAAAGGCACTTTCCCTTTTCTGAAACCAGGAACTTGCGCATTTTTAGCATAATTAATCAACTGCTTCTCTACTTTTTCTTTGTAGTCAGATTTTTCCAATGTCACTGTAAGCAATGCACTTACATCATCATGGTTTTGTGCGGTAACCTTCATTATTGATTAAAATTTTAGGTTGCAAAAATATGAAATTTTTATGAAAATCACTCATTTAAAATCAACTTAAAAGCTAAATAATGTTAAATAAAAAAACACGGAAAATATCAGTGGGTATTTATTTGATATGAGCAAACGGATTACTGTATATCAATGAGGGCATCCACATCGCTTTCTCCTCCTGTTACACTTCCCAACTGATTAGCCGCAGAAGGTGTCTGATCATTCACGGAATCTGCTCCATGAATAAGCCTGATGTTTACTTTGGCTGAAGAAGGAGCACTGTTTACCGTCCATTCCTGTTTTAAGTCCCAGTTTCTTTCCGTCTGTTCTTATAATATCATCTGCGGTTCTCACGATATTCACATCTACTCCGGCAAAGGTGTAGATGATGAAATGTTCGTCTTTTTCNTCTTCGATTTCATCAATGGCGCTGTGAAATTCATTTCCGTGCTTCACCTGAAAGTCCAGGCTCACCGAATAGGTCTTGCCATTTTCCAGAAGGATTGGTTTGTCCGCCACTCCACCGATATANTTGATGGTCTGTTCCGCCAGAGAATTTTTCTCCACGACTTTCACCACCAGTTTTTCGATCTCTTCATGTTCGTGGATATCTTCAGGAATGTCATTTTCGTTTCTGCAAGAGAATAATAAAACGGTACTCAAAAGAACTAATAGTATATTGAATATTTTTTTCATGTTCATTAAATTTTAAATATTAAAAATTATATTTCAGTGTAACGACAAAATTTCTCCCGGATTCAGGCATATAATACCTTAATCTGTTGAGATATTCGCGGTACTCTGTATTAAAAATGTTGTTGATCCTGAAATTAAGATTCAGGTTTTTGAAAAGGTCTGCTCCCACGGAAGCATTAAAAATGGAATAAGCAGCAGGCGTGGAACTGAAGTCGATTTCTTTAGTCACGATCTCCCCGCCCTGAATGAAATCAATNNTCTGATTTCTGTGAGGGAATCGGTTTTGCTTGAANACATTCACATTTTCAAGACTCACGTAAAAATTTTTGGGGTTATCCAGCTTAAATTCCANAGTGTTTCTCAAATTAGCAGGCATCATCAGAATCAAAGGTTCGTCATGAGTAAGATCATCGCCCTTCAATGCACTGAATCCTGTATTCCATTTTAAATTTTCCAGGATATTCAGTTCTGCATCGGCATCAATTCCATATATCCTTGCTTTGATCTGCTGATAACTCCAAAGCGGAAAAACTCCTCTGTTGGTAGCCTGTATCCCGACAGGAACCTGATTGATAAAACTATCGGAAAACAGCATATACGGATTAGCTTCAATATGTAAGCCTTTCAGGATATTGAAATGAGCGGATAATGACAGATTGACATTGTAAACTTCTTCTTTCTTCACAGTAAGATCACCTCTTTCCATCACGGCTGCAGAATGGTGAAGTCCATCCGCAAACAGTTCCGCAGGATTGGGTGTTCTGTCCGCTCTGGAAAGGTTTAGCTTGATCTCAAAATCATTAATCGGCTTATAATTCAAACCCAAATTGGCTGAAAAATTATGATAATCCAGAATAGGATGGGTCAGAACCCTACTGTCACTTTCCCGGATGAAAAATTCAGGAAAAATATCTGCATAATACTCTTCCCATTCGTGTTCATCATAATATTTATAAGCATCGTATCGGCTGAAATCATATCTAATTCCTGCTTCCGCATTCAATTTTGAGTTAAAACGGTATTTAAACACAGAAAAAACTCCTGCATCATAACGGTAATAATCCGGGATCAGACGTCGTGCTTTTGTAGCCGGATTCGGATAGTTATCCTGAAAAGCAGCAGAAATCCCACTTTCCAGACTCCAGTTTTTCCTTTCAATAAAATGCATCAAACTTGCAGAGTGTGTAATCAAACGCAGATCCATTGACGGTAGGTCATTGAGTTCACCTCTTCTGATATCAAATTCTTTACGGCTATTCAACTGAAAACTATACTGAAAAGTGAGTTTCCCGAAATCTGCAAAACGTTTATATGCTGAAAGTTTAGCAATATGATGGCTTACTTCCTGTTTAGGATTGGTAATGTCATAGCTAAAATCATCTAGAAAAATAAGCCTGTCCGAAGGTAACAGCATTGTAATAATCCTGAGTACTTCCTAAATGAGCTCCTTTATAAATCCCGAATCCCTGGTCTATCCCACTGTACGACAGGTCAAAACCCTGCATAAAACTATGCTTTCCGAAAGAGAAATTAAAGGAATTGACTTCCGCTCCCGTATTTTGAAGCGTATGATGCGGAATGTAGAGGTCTCCCAGTTTTTTAAAGCTTCCTCCTGACCTTACAAACCATTGGTTTTCCCAGGCTTTCAGTATATTCGCGGATACTTCTCCTCCTCTTCCGTTGGAGATCCCGGAAAGTTTCACATTCCCCATTATGGTATCCCGCTTCGGTAATACGGAAGGTTCCAGAACAACAGCTCCACCAATGCCTTCATTACCATATTTCAGTGCAGATGCTCCTTTAACGACATCTATATGTTCAAAATCATTGATGTCTACATTGGGAGCATGCTCTACTCCCCATTCCTGCTCCGCCATTTTCACACCGTTGTTCAGAATGGAAACACGGCTCCCATACAATCCATGGATAACCGGTTTGGTAATGTTATTTCCGGTTTTCAATACGGTTACTCCTGAAATTTTGGATAAGAGATTTCCTAAATTCTCGGCGGAATTTTTCTCTATTTCCGATCTGTCAAGAGTTTTGACGATCAAAGAACCACTTTTTTTGTGGCTTCCGTGTAAGGTGACGGTTTCAATGTCTTCAACATGATGTTCCAGGGTTATCGTCAGATAAAGATCCTGATGAACTTCTATATTTTCAGTATGTTCGTTACATGCAGGGTGTTTCGCGATAAGGGTATGAGTTCCTTCCGGAATTGCATTGAATGTGAATTTCCCTTTTTTATCTGTTTTTGCGGTAAATTTCCCAAGAACAACCTCAGCATTTTCCAGCATGGTTTTGTCATGAAAATCCTGGATCGTTCCCTGTACCGAGTATGTTTTTTGTGCATTCGTAAGTACCAATCCGCAAAGGATCAGCATTATGCTATATATCAATTTCATTGTTATGAATAGATTACTTTTTGTTGTAAAAATGTAGAATGTATGATGTATAATACAGAAGACTATGTCTGATCTTCAACTATTAACATGCATCATTATATTGAACTTTATGATCTATAAAGCCAATAAAAATATCTATGAATTATGAAATTGCGGGAGGTCCCCGAAGCTGAAATGTAAACTTGGTCTGTGACCATATTTTCTCCTGAACAGCAATGATCTGCTTTACTTCATGGGTATAAGCTTCAAAAGTAAAACTGAATTCTTCAGGAACCAGTGTATGGGCATTGATTAAGAAATGACAAGCCAAACAGTCTCCGGCTTTATCTTTAACTAAATTTTTTGAGAAAGTATTCTCCGATTTTTTAAAGTTTCCGGCTTCGAAATAATCGAATGAATCATGATGGTGGAAACTTTGGGACAATAACGCAAAAAGATAAGCACTCGTTAAAAGTGCGATTACCTTAATTTTATTCTCTTTCAAATATTTCACAACGCAAAACTATAAAAAATTTTTCTTTATTTTCTTAAATCTTAGATTAATAAAATTAACTATTAAGATAATTTAATAAGATCAAAAAAACTAAAACCAATACTTTCCAAGAAAACCAATAACAATACAAATATAATCATTTAAAAACGAGAAATTTAACATATTATTTTTTTCACAAATATTTGACTTACACTGTTGCAAATCCATTTTTTTCCTATTAATTTGCAATTACTTGTCCATTTATCTTTAACAAGTGTTATGCGAAATCTAATTTTTTATTTTTGCTTTATTTTCCTTTGGTCTTCATTATATAAAGGTCAGGATCTACATATTACCTATACTTACATCAGTCCTCTCCACGCGAAAGTCAAAGAAGATCTTTACATCAACGGTAATGAAGCTAAGGACATAAGAGATTCAGTTTTTGTTTATGAAAAGGCAAAAAGCAATGTTTCTCAAGAACGCGGAGGCATAGGAATACGTTCAAAAAATAAAATGTACACAGAAACGTATTACAAATCTGCTCTCTCAAATAAGATACTAATTAAAAGTAATATTGCTGATCAATCATACTGGATAAAAGATATTCTTCCGGAAATTCAATGGAACACTGATTACAATGAGACAAAAATCATTAATAATTATTTATGTAAAAAAGCTACATGCAGCTTCCGTGGAAGTTCATTAGTTGCTTACTACACAACAGAATTACCTTATCCTTTCGGGCCCTTCAAATTTGGAGGATTGCCGGGGCTGATCCTTGAAATCAGTGAGGAGAACACCAATATTAATAAATGGTTTGTTACCCATATAGAAACGGACTTCAGTTCTAAAATTGAAATACAGAGGCCGCAAAATATAGAAAATATAATTTCTTACCAGGAATTCCTGGCGTTATACGGATCTGCTAATCGTAAAGATGTAAAAAAACTGACCAATGATCTTCCCAAAGGAACAATCGTATCGGAGTTCAGAACTGTGCGAAAGGGAATTGAAAAAAAATATGAATGGGAATAATATGAAAAGAATAGCCTTTTTTATTTTACTGATGATTAATTCAAATCTGCATTCTCAGAATCTGAGGATCAGCTACGGATATAATTTTATTCAGGACTCTCTTCATACTTATCACATCTCCAAAGAAATTGTTTTTCTGGATGTTTCAGAAAAGGGGTCTAATTTCTACAGCAGATCCAGATACCTGAATGATTCTTTAGCCTTTCATAAAAACATCAAAACCAATCCTCATCAGTCAAAAATTGATTTTTCCGTGAAAAAATCAGCTTCACAGGATATTTTCGTCAATACTAAGATAGGGAATAGCCTTTATTCATTTCAGGAAAAAGAAAAACTTAACTGGGTAATTTTCCCTGAAAAGAAAATCATAATGGATATGGAAGTTCAAAAAGCAACTTTAGATTTTGGAGGAAGAAAATGGATCGCCTGGTTCACAAATGCAGTTCCAATACAGGACGGACCTTATATTTTCCGAAATCTTCCCGGCTTAATACTTTCTATTGAAGATGATAAAAAGCAACATTCTTTTTCTGTTATTGGTATTGAGAGAAGAGAAATCCCTTTTGAACTTGAGAAACTGAATCATAAACTCATTTCAAAAAAAGAATTCAACACCCGCTGGAAAGCATATAAAAAAGACCCGAATTTTGAATTAAAATCACTTTCGGCAAGGACAAACACAAAATTTGCCATCGAATGGAACGGTGAAATGATCAGTCAAAATGAAATCTATAAACGTGAAGAAGAAAG
>Ga0065721_10051012_pt1 | contig 16616 bp, 15 predicted proteins | sample Mesricmetagenome_FD_59108 | JGI IMG/M metagenome (GOLD analysis project Ga0065721, IMG submission 59108) | Mesophilic microbial community from rice straw/compost enrichment Sample: eDNA_1 v2 (version 2) | ecosystem: Engineered > Solid waste > Grass > Composting > Bioreactor | place: USA: Davis... | reverse complement strand
GGCCGGCCGGCGGGGCCGCGGGCGGTGACCGGCCGATCCGGTCGGTACGTCGAAGGGGTGCGAGGCGCAGATGAGCTTAACGAATGCCCTCAGGACGTCGCTGAGCGGGCTCAACGTCAATCAGCGCGAGCTCGAACTCGTCGCCAACAACATCGCCAACGCCAGCACCGTCGGCTACACCCGCAAGAGCGTCACCACCACGGCGCGGGTGGCGGGCGACGTCACGATCGGCGTCTCGATCGCCTCGGTCAACCGCGCGCTCGACGAGCAGGTCCAGAAGCAGTGGCGGACGGCAACCGGCGCCAACGAATACACCGGCGTGCGCTCCGACATGATGACGCGGCTCGACGCGCTGTTCGGCCAGCCCGGCAGCGACGCGTCGGTCGCGACCATCTTCTCGCAGTTCACCTCGGCGCTCGAGGCGCTGACGACGACCCCCGAAAGCGGCACGACGCGGGCGACGACGGTCGCCTCGGCGGCGACGCTGGCCTCGATCCTCAATTCGCTGACCGACCAGGTGCAGACGCTGCGCCAGGAGGCGGAGACCGCGCTGAAGGATCTGACCGGCGCGGCCAACGACCTGCTCCAGCAGATCGCCCTGCTCGACAAGAAGATCGTCGCCGCCAACAACGATTCGATCGCTCCGGTCGACCTGCTCGACCAGCGCGACGCGGCGATCGACAAACTGTCCCAGCTGATGGACGTCCGCGTCACCGAGGTCGGCAACGGCAAGATCACCCTCGCCACCGGCGGCGGCGCGCTGCTCTACGACGCCGAACCGGTGCGGCTCGAGTTCGATGCCCGCGGCGTCGTCAGCGCGGAATCGGCGTGGAGTTCCGATCCGTCGAAGTCGACGCTCGGCACGCTGAAGGCGGTGTCGGCCGGCGGCCATTCGATCGACCTCTTCGCCACCAACGCCATCACGTCCGGCGCCATCGCCGGCTACCGCTCGATGCGCGACGACGTGCTGGTCAAGGCGCAGGCGCAGCTCGACGAGTTCGCCAGCCAGATGGCACTGGCGCTGTCGAACCGCACCGAGGCCGGTGAAGCCGTGGCCGTCGGCGCGGAGGAGGGATTCGATCTCGACACCGCCGACCTGCTCGAAGGCAACACGCTGACGCTGACCTACAAGGAAGGCGGCGTCGAGCGCACCGTCACCTTCGTGGCGACCGACGGCACCGCAAGCCTCGACGACGACTACACCGCCCGGGCCGGCGACACCGTGGTCGGCATCGACATCACCGGCGGCGCCGCTTCGATCGCCACGCAGATCGCGGCGGCGCTCGGCTCGTCCTTCTCGGTCTCCAATCCGTCGGGGGACGTGATCCGCATCCTCGACGACGGCGCGGCGGGAACGATCGACATCACCGCCTTCGACGCATCGGTGGCGGTGACCGACGCCAAGGGCGGCCACACCGCCCTCGCGCTCTTCGTCGACAGCGCCTCGAGCGATGGCGTCTACACCGGGCTGATCGACGGCAAGAATCAGAAGACGGGCCTTGCCGGCCGCATCGTCGTCAATCCGGACGTCGCCGCCGATCCCTCGCTCCTCGTCGACTTCACCGGCTCGACCGCCGGCGCCGATCCGACCCGGCCGAAGGCGCTGATCGAGGCGCTGACGCAGACCACCGTCGCCTTCTCGGCCAAGACCGGCATCGGCTCGATCAAGGCGCCGTTCTCCGGTTCCGTCGACGATTTCCTGACCCAGATCATCTCGACCCAGGGCGCCCAGGCGTCGCAGGCGCAGAGCGTGGCCGCCGGCCAGCAGATCGTCACCACCAATCTTCAGGAACGCTACGACGACTCCACCGGCGTCAACGTCGACATCGAAATGGCCCGCCTCATCGAACTGCAGACCGCCTATCAGGCCAACGCCCGGGTGATGCAGGCGGTCCAGGACATGATCGACACCCTGTTCAGCATCTGAAGGAGGCCCTCATGGGCGTCTCGGCTCTCTCCTCGACGACCGTCGTCTCCCAGATCAGCGCCATGCGCGCCAGGATGGAGGACCTCCAGGTCCAGCTCACGACGCAGAAGAAGTCGACGACCTATGCCGGCCTCGGCGCCCAGCGCGGCCTCTCGGTCAGCTTCCGCCAGCAGATGTCGACCCTCGACGCCTTCTCCTCGTCGATCGACCTCGTCTCGACCCGGCTCGAGCTGATGGACACGGCGCTGACGCGAATGGGCAAGATCCCGGCGGAGGTGAAATCGTCGATCGACCCCAACAGCTTCGTCGTGCTCTCGGATGGCAAGACCGGGGCGCAGAAGACCGCCCAGGTGGCGCTGCAGGAGATGATCGGCCTCTTCAACACCGACGCCGCCGGCCGCTACCTCTTCGCCGGCAACGAGACCGCGGGCAAGCCGGTCGTCGACTACGACACGCTGATGAACGGGACCGACGCGCTCGCGGGCTTCTCCGACTACGTCGCCGAGCGCAAGATGGCGGACCTCGGAGCCGACGGCCTCGGCCGCCTCGCGGTGGACAGCTTCGGCGGGACGGTGACGCTCGGCAAGGCGGCGCCGGCGACCTCGGTGTTCGGCTTTACGGTGACGAGCACCTCGGGCGACCTCTCCAACGTCGCCGCCTCGGTGTCGGGCGATCCGGCCGAACTCGTCGTCGACTTCACCGGTCAGCCCAACACCGGCGAATCCATGGCGATCACGCTGACCAACCCGGACGGGTCGACCTCGACCATCACCATGAAGGCGGTGGCCGGGCCGGATGCGGCGAGCGGGGAGTTCGTGGTCGGGGCGACGGAGGCCGAGACGGCGGACAACTTCGCCGCGGCATTGACGGCGGCGCTGGCGAAGACCGCAGCGAGCGACCTCGCCGCCGCCTCGGCGATGGCCGCCGCGGACAACTTCTTCGACACCGCCGGCGGCGCCCTGCCCAGGCGTGTCGACACCGGGGGCGGTTCGGCCTACGACGCGACCGATCTCGTCGACGCCGATCCGGCGACGTCGGTGATCTGGTACACCGGCCAGAACGACGCCTCGCCGGCGCGCGAGGGCGTCACCGCGCGGATCGACACCTCGATCACCGTCTCCTACGGCGCCCGGGCCAACGAGGAGAGCCTCGCCAATCTCGTCAAGTCGCTGGCGGCGCTGGCGGTGGAGAGTTTCGACGAGAGCGTCTCCACCGACGAGGCGCGCTACGCCGCGCTGGCCGAGCGCGTCGACAGCGCCCTCGGCTTCCCGAACGGCAAGGCCAGCCCGCAGGACCTTCACACCGAGATCGCCATCGCCGCCCAGACGACGACCGCTGCTGAAAAGCGCCACGTCACCACGAAAGCCGCCCTCGTCGACATGGTCTCGGGCATCGAGAACGCCGACACCTACGAGGTCAGCGCACAGCTGCTTCAACTGCAGACCCAGCTTCAGGCGAGCTACCAGACGACCTCGATCATGTACCAGCTGTCTCTGGTCAACTATCTCTGAGGACCGAGGTGAAAGCGCCTCACGCCGCCGAGGGTCGCTTCGCCGCGGCCGATCTCCCTGTGGGCCGGCCTGCGCAGGACCACTTGGCGAGGCGCCGACGCCGCTCTCCAGCTCCGGGACAGGGCCGTCGCAAGGCGCCGACACCTCAGATGGCGAGCCAGGCCCGCGTCGGCATCCAGATCGCCATCCCGATCATCATCAGGTTCTCGGTCAGCGACACGAAGCCAAGCGGAACGGAGCTCGCACCGCCGACGCAGGCGCATTTCAGCTCGCGCTTTTCGACGTAGACCGCCCGGAACACCGAGACGGCGCCGATGGTCCCGATGACGAGAGCCAGAGGCGCGGCCAGCCACAGCGCGGCGCCGGCGAGCATGAGAACGCCGGCGAGGAATTCCGCGAAGGGGTAGAGATAGGCGTAACGCACCCAGCGCCGGGCGAGCAGATCGTAGTTGAGAAACATCGTCGAGAAGCTCTCGACGTCGACGAGCTTCTGGATCGCGAGCAGGCACATCGCCATGGCGACGAACCGTTCCGCGAGATCGAGGGGGAGCAGGTCCGCGCCGGCGAGCCAGGTCACGGCCGCCGCCATGGCCAGGGCAGTGGCGAAGATCGCCACGACAGGTCGGTAGCTGGTCTCGCCGGGCGCGGCGACGTGATGGCCGAAATGTCTCCGCAAGGCGTCCCATCCACCGACGCGACGTCCGTCGATGAAGGTCTGCGGCGTCGTGTCGACGCCGTGCTCGCGCTTGAACGCGTCGGTCTCCTCGCGGCTGGTCAGCCAGTGGTCGTCGACGGCGAAGCCTTCCCGCTCGAGCAGATCCTTGCTCTTCATGCCGTAAGGGCAGACGTGAGCGGGCATCACCATCCGGTAGAGGCTGGCCTTGCGGGCGGTGGAGCCGGCGGGGTGAGGCGGTGCCGCGACCTGATCCGACATCGTGTCCATCTCCTGATCGCCCCGGATCGCCGATCGCGCCCGATACCGCTTCGAGGAGCCGGGCACAGGGACCTCGCGCGCACGGTCGGCGAGGTCGAGGATCCGAGGTGGGTTCAGGAGGTCGAAGATCGGAAGGGACGCGGAAGTTCCCTCGCCGTCGACGTCGTCGCGGCGGCGATCGCGTCTTCAGTGGCGCTCATGCAGGGGGAAGCGGGACGATCCATCGCCCGAAACCGCGCGTCCGGACCCGACGGAGCCCCCGTCATGGAGGGGCGGCCGCGAACGCGTCGTCGCCTCCGACCGCCTCAGGCGGCGGGGGAGGTGGCCGAGCCGCGCAGGCCGGCGGCGATCTGGCGGTTGACGTTGATCAGCACGTCGAGACGCGCCGCCTCGGGCCGGATCAGCAGGCGCATGGTGTGATTGAGGATGAAGATCCCGAGATTGCCGATGTTCTGCTTGAGATCGACGGGCAGGGGGTTCTCTTCCTTGGTCGCCGATGTGACGAGGATCGTCCACAGCCTGCGATTGTAGGTGAGGGCCTCGTCAAGTGCCGCGGAACGGGCCTTTTCCTCGGTCTCGTCCCACTCGTCCCTGACGGATTGCAGCTTGGCGGCCGCCTTGATCAGGAGAAGGGCTTCGAGTTCACGCGGACTGGCCGTCGCCTGGTTCGTCCGCTGGTACGCCTGCGCTACCTGAGAGTACATGGCCGATCAGCTTCTTCTCATGTTCGATGAGATTGCGGGCTTCCTTCAAAGCCTTGTAGAGGGAATTATTTAATATATGGTTACTGATCTGGGTCAGAAAGGGAAGCGTGCTGGGTGCCGCATCGATTATATCCCGAACCAGGGTAAAGTAATCTTCCTGAAACTTATTGACTTCTTTAGATAGATACATGACCTGGACGGCCAGATAGATCCGCTTCGCCGGCGAATTGGCGGTCTCCGGCGTCAGAATGTCCTTTTCCCTCAGGATCGGAGCATCGCCCTCGATGTAGAGGCGGGTGCGCTGGCTGTCGTTCGTGATGAGCGACTCGCCGATGATGATGCGCTCACCCGGTTTCAGTTCGACCTTCAGCGCCATCTACAGCCCTTCCCCGAAAAGTACTCCGGGCGCTTCCCGACGATTACCAGCCTGCCGATCATAGGCCAAGCCCTTGGCCTTGGCTAGGAATTGATCATGCACAAAACAGATACAAGTATCTTTCGGTTAAGGCGGGAACTCAAGTCCCGTGCCGGGATTTTCGGAGGATGAACCGGGTGGGAAGGCAAGTGTGCCTTATCGTGAAGACGGGATCCGCCGCTGGCCGAGCAGCCGTTTCCGCGCTCTCGTTCTGGCACCGACAGGCGCGCGGGGAAGAAATCGTCGATCGACGGGGACGCCCGACCGATCGCTCGGAGCGGTCCCGGTGACGTGACGCCGACCGGTGAGGGCGAAGGGGCGGGACGCGGGAGGGCAGCCGACCGCCGATCCGTCGGCGACGCCGAAGCAGCGGTCCGTGCCAGCCATCGCCGGCGGCATGCCGGTCGCGCGGCCCGCTGCCGTCTCTCCGTTCAAACGGATGATGGCGACGGTCGCAGGACCGATCACGAGGACCACCTTCCCGCAGCGGCGGCCGCGGCGCTCAGAACAGCTGCAGCACGCCCTGTTCGGCCTGGCTGGCGAAGGAGAGGGCGGTGGTGGAGAGCTGCTGGCGGGTCTGCAGGGCGAGCAGGTTCGCACCCTCCTCGTTCATGTTGGCGACCACGAGCTTGTCGGCGCCGGCCTTGAGCGTCTCTGCGAAATTCTTGGTGAAGGATTCGCGGTTCTCCAGCATCGTCAGGTTGGTGCCGAATGTGGAGGCCTGCAGGCGGACCGTCTCGTTGGCGGTCTGGACCTTGGTCAGGGCGTCGTTGATGCCCGATTCCGACAACCATTCGAGTTCGGTCGTCGGCGCGAGGGCGATGTCGGCCATGCTGCCCGAGGCGCTGGCGGCGAGGCCGATTGTCGTCTCGGCGGCCGCCTCGAATGTCAGCACGCCGGCCTTGAAGCTGGCGCGGACGGTGTCGAGGTTGCGGTTCACCTCGGTGACGAGGTCGGCGACCGTCATGTCGGCGGTGATCTCGATCGACCAGATCTCGTCGCCGTTGGCGTCGGTGAACTGCAGCACGTCGCCGGCGGCATAGGCGCTCGACGCCGTCAGCAGGCTGGTGTTCTTGAGCGCGGCACCGCCGGCTTCGAGGTCGAGCGTGTCGCTCGACGTCTCGCCGACCTCGATCCGCGGCAGGCCGAGCACGGTCTCGGTCTTGGTGTAGTCGACCGCGGTGATGGTCAGGCGGTTGGAGTTGTCCTCGTTGAAATAGACGGTGAGGTCGTTCTCGCCGCCGCCGAGGAGGTTCTTGCCCTTGTAGCTGGCGTCCGCCGCGATGCCTTCGATCTGGTCGAGGAGGTCGTTGTATTCCTGGGCGTACTGTCGGCGCTCGAAAGCGTCGGTCGTCTGGACCGCCTGGTTGGCCTTGGCCTTGGCCGCCGAGATCAGCTTGGAGATCGACGTGATGCCCTGGTCCGCCGCACGCAGCGTCTGGATGCTCTGCCCCATGTCGTCGAGCAGGTTGGTCAGGTCGGTCGCGCGGTTGTTGAGGCCCTGCGACGTGAAATAGGAATTCGGATTGTCGAGCGCCGAATTGACCTTCTTGCCCGTCGCGAGGCGGCCCTGGGTCGTCCCCATCAGGTCCGCCGTCTGCGTCAGGGACAGAAGGCTGGCGCGGGACGCATTCGAAAGAACGATGTCGCTCATGTCAGCACCGCATGGTTGACGTTGCCCGTTGATCGCAAGCTTTTGCGGTCAAATTAAGAGCAGGTTAACCGTGTTCGGCCGGTGCGTGCAACGCCGGCGCCGTCGCGGCGCCGCGAAGCGTCCGGTTTCCCCCGTGTTTTCAGCGATCTTGCCGGGCTGTGCGGTGGATCGCCTGACCCCGACGCCGCCGCGGAAACGAAAACGGCGGAGCCCCGGGGCCCCGCCGTCGATTCGTGCGATGATTCGTGGGTCTGCCAGGCGTCCGTCAGAACAGCCGGAGCACCGCCTGATCGGCCTGGCTGGCGAAGGACAGCGAGGTCGTGGAGAGCTGCTGGCGGGTCTGCAGGGCCAGCAGGTTGGCGCCTTCCTCGTTGGTGTCGGCGAGGGTCAGCTTGCCGGCGCCTTCGGTCAGGGTGTTGATCAGGTTCTTGGTGAAGTCCTGACGGATTTCCACGGTCGACAGGTTGGTGCCGAAGGTGGAGGCCTGGGTGCGGAGCGTGGAGAGCGCGCCGTTCAGGTTGTTGAGGATCGCGTCGATCGACTTGTCGTCGGCGAAACCGCTGTCGAGGGCGTCGAGCGAGACCGCGTCGGCGGATCCGGCGAAGGCGGTGAAGCCGGAGACGTTGAAATCCTTGTTGTCGGAGTTGATCGCCAGATCGACCGCCGACTGGATGGTGACGGTACCCGTCGTCGAATCGAAGCTCGCCTCGACGCCGTCGATGTCGTTCAGCTTGTTGATCAGATCGTTGACGGTGGTGTCGCCGTCGATCTCCAGCGAGCCGAGCTGGTAGCCGTTGCCGTCGGTGAAGGTCAGCGTGTCGCCATCCTGGAAACCCGCCGAGGTGACGAGCGAGGTGGTTCCGGCCGAGAAGGCCGCCGCGGCGGCGCTGGCGAGCGTCGCGGCGTTGGCGCTGTCACCCGAGCCGTCGTTGGCGACGACGAAGGTGTCGTTGGAGATCACCGTCAGCGTGCCGGTGCTCTCGTTGAACGAGGCGTTGGCGCCGGCGACCTGGTCGATGGTGTCGACGAGGTCCTTCACCGTCGTGGTGGCGGTGATCGTGAGGGTCGCGACCGGGGAGGCCGAGGTGCCGTCGCCGAAGGTCAGCACGTCGCCGACGGCGTAGCCGCTGGCGGCGTTGACGAGGGCTTCGCTGGACACCAGCGGGCCGCCGTCGGAGCCGGCGAGGGTGAGGGAGGACGTGGTGCCGCTCAGAACGAAGGAGGTGGCGCCGTTGGCGCCCTCGTCGAGCGCGGCGAGGCCGAGGCCGCCTTCGACGTCGGTGTAGTCGATGGCGCTGATCTTGAGCTTGGAGGTGTTGTCCTCGTTGAAGCTCACGGTCAGGTCGTTGGCACCGCCGGCGAGCAGGTTCTTGCCCTTGTAGCCGGAGTCCTTCGCGAGATCGGAGATCTGGGTCAGGATCTCGTTGTACTGGGCGGCGAACTGCTTGCGCTGGTACTGGCTGGAGGTCGAGGCGGCCTGGGTCGCCTTGGCCTTGGCCGACTGCACCAGCTTGGTGATCGCGGTGATGCCCTGGTCGGCGGCCTTCAGGGTCTGGATGCCCTGACCCATGTCGTCGAGCAGGTTGCCGAGGTCGCCGGCGCGGGCGTTGAGGCCCGAAGCGGTGAAGAAGGAATTCGGATTGTCGAGGGCGGAATTGACCTTGTTGCCGGTCGAGAGGCGGTTCTGGACCGTGGACATCAGGTCCGCGGTGCTCTGCAGCGTCAGCAGGTTCTGCCGCACACCGGCAGAAAGCGTGATGTCGTTCATCGAATGACCCCTATCCTGGGATTAGACCGCTCATCCTGAGTGGCATGGAGAAAGACTGCCGGGTTAACCCTAAAGATTGGTTAACAGTCGCAGACCGCGACGAAAGAGCGTGCAGAATGCGAGTTCAGGACCGCCGCCGGGGTCGTCGTCTTGAGATCGGGGTCATCGTCGGGAGATCGGAGATGCACGCGCCGCGGCCGTGCCCGCGTCGGGGGAGGCGGGCGGCGGGCGCACGAAAAAGGGCGGGGATCGCTCCCCGCCCTCATCGATCGATCGTTCCCGAAGCCGTCAGAGCAGACGCAGCACCTGCTGGTCGGCCTGGCTGGCGAAGGACAGGGAGGTCGAGGCGAGCGACTGGCGGGTGTTGAGGGCCAGCAGGTTCGCGCCTTCCTCGTTGGTGTCGGCGAGGGTGAGCTTGCCGGCGCCTTCCTTGAGGGTGTTGATCATGTTCTTCGTGAAGTCCTGGCGGATTTCCACGGTCGACAGGCTCGAACCGAAGGACGAGGCCTGGGTCCGGAGCGAGGTCAGCGCCGAGGTCACGTCCTTGACCACGTCGTCGATGTTGCCTTCGAGGGCGAAGCCCGAGTCGGTGGCATCGAGCGAGACCGCGTCGGTGCCGTCGGCGATCGCCGTGAAGTCCGAGACGTTGAAGTCGGAGTTGGTCGAGTTGACCGCCAGATCGACGTCCGACGTGATGGTCATCTTGCCGGTGGCGTCGTCGAAGGCCGCGGTGACGCCGTCGATGTCGTTGAGGGACTTGACGAGATCGTCGACGGTGGTCTCGTCGTCGATCTCCAGCGAACCCACCTCGTAGCCGTTGCCGTCCGTGAAGGTGAGCTTGTCGCCCTTCTGGAAACCGGCCGACCCGACGAGGGTCGCCGTCGAGGCCGAGAAGTCCGCGGCGGCGGCGCTGGCGAGCGTCGCGGCGTTGGCCGAGTCGCCCGAGCCGTCGTTGGCGACGACGAAGGTGTCGTTCGAGACGATCGACAGTTCACCCGAGGTCTCGTCGAAGGACGCGTTGACGCCGGCGATGCCGTCGATGGTGTCGACCAGCGACTTCACCGTGGTGGTGGCGGTGATCGTGAGGGTGACGACCGGGGAGGCGGAGGTGCCGTCGCCGAAGGTCAGCACGTCACCGACCGCGAAGCCGCTGGGGGCGCTGGCGAGCGTGTCGCTGGAGGTCAGGCCGCCGAGGTCGATGGTGTCCGTGGCGCCCTTGAGCGTGAAGGACGTCGTGCCGGCCTTGCCTTCGTCGATCGCGCCGAGGCCGAGGCCGCCCTCGACGTCGGTGTAGTCCACGGCCGTGACGTCGAGCTTGGAGCTGCCGTTCTCGTTGAACTTGATCGACAGGTCGTTGCCGGTGCCGCCGAGCAGGTTCTTGCCGTTGTAGCCGCTGTCGCGGGCAACGTCGCCGATCTGGGTCAGGATCTCGTTGTACTGGGACGCGTACTGCTTGCGCTCGTACTGGCTCGAGGTCGAGGCCGCCTGGTTGGCCTTCGCCTTGGCCGACTGCACCAGTTTGGTGATCGAGGTGATGCCCTGGTCGGCGGCCTTGAGCACCTGCACGGCCTGACCCATGTCGTCCTGGAGGGACGAGAGGTCGCCGGCGCGGGCGTTGAGGCTCGAAGCGGTGAAGTAGGAGCTCGGATTGTCGAGGGCCGAGTTGACCTTGTTGCCCGTGGCGAGACGGTTCTGGACCTTGCCCAGCATGTCGGCGGTGGACTGCAGGGTCGAGAGGTTCTGGCGAACGCCTGCGGAGAGCGTGATGTCACTCATTGTTACTTCCTTCCTGGCTACGCATGCGCGCCCATTCTTGGACGCATCGGCGGTTCTGCCGACCGGATCACTCTCTCCGACAAAGTATTACGAGACGTAAAGTGATGTAGTTAATCGGAGTTAAGGCATACGACTGCTTAATCGGTAAAATGAATATTTTATTTACGATGCATTTTGCGAAAAGTGTTGCAAAATGCGACGCATCAGGAATTTCGTAACTTCGAATCGGTCGTTTCGGCTCTCGTCGTGGGTGATGGTGGGGGAGATCGGGCGGCGTGCGGCCGGTCGAGCCGGGCGAGGGCGGGCTGCCCCGCTGCCCCGGGCCCGCCGCTTCGGGCGGGCCGGTCGGTCCGCGTTCGCAAAATGCGATGGTCTCCGAAGGCCGATCGCAGACATGGGCGATCGGCCGGCCGGGACGGGCCGGGTCGGCGAAAGGGCAGGGGCGAGGCACCCGCCGGGGCGGCGGGCCTCAGGCCGTCAGGTCGTAGGCGGCATTGCGGGCCGGCATCGGGGCTTCGCCCCAGGAGGCCATGATCGCCCGCATGCGCAGGAGCGATTCCTCGGGGATCTGCTGGACGATGTCGCCGGTCTGGAGATCGATCTTCTTGTAGACCAGCGTGTCGCTGCGCTCGTCCTCGACGATGGTGCGTTCGAAGGAGGTGTCGGAGGCGGTCGTCCGCGCCCCCCGGTCGCGTTGTCCGGCCTCGCCGGATTGCACCGGTCGCCGCCGCTCGTCGATCGAGGCCGCGGGATCCATCTTTTCGACCGGCGTCACGACTTCCCGGGCACTCAGTTCCGTGGCGACCGCGCCGCGGTCGATGTCCGCTCGGGGAGCCGGCACGGTCACGCCGGCGATCACCGGTCTGACACTGCCGAGTTCCATTGTCGTCGTCCTCTGTCCTGGAGCTTCGATCCGGCAATTACTCTTTGCCGACGATCACGGTAAGCCCCGGAAATGAAGGACGGGTTCCGAAAATGGGTAAAAGTTTAATGAATCGACTTCGATAAAAGTTTAATTTTCGCGCGTCGAGTCGCCGGGAAGATGTCGCGTTGCGGCATGAATCGCTCCCTCCAGTGACCGGCCCCAGTCGATCGAAGAGAAGGCGGCGACTTCCTGACCGCCTTCCGAGGCCAATACGTTTCCATTTTTGGAGCCGTGAACACGAAACCGTGATCGCGGGTCGATCGCGAGGATCTGGACGCTCTGCGGAGAAGGGAGAACACCACGGGCGACACGGACAGGGCGTCGGACGGCGTTCTTTGGCGTCTCGCCCCGGTGCCGGTTCGTCCGGTGGACCTGCGCCCCTCCTCCGGTCCTTCAGAAGCTCCGGTCGACGGCGATGCCGCGGGCGGTGGTGCTCGGCTGCGGGCGGGCGAAGGGGGAGCCGTAGAGCTGCGGCGTGCGCTGGGCCTCGACCTCGGCGGCGGCCCGGCGCATCAGGTCCTCGGCGACGTGATGGGCGGTTTCCAGCACGGCCATGTTGATCTGGAGATCGGCCTTGAGCAGGTGGTGACGCTTGCGCAGGCGGAACATCTCGGCCGGGGCGAAGCGCGACAGCGTCTCGGCCGCGGCCTTGGCCTCCAGCATCAGGGCGACATAGGCGTCGGCCTTCTCCTGCTTGCGCGGGCCGATGGCGGCGGCGCTCTTCAGCTTGCCCTCGGCGATCAGCGCGGCCTCCTCGTCGAGAACGACGACGAGATCCTCGATCGCGGCGGTGAAAGCCTCGATCAGGCGCCTGGCCTCGGCCGGATTGGTGATCGCGGCGCGGGGGGAAGCCGCCGGCTGGTTCTGGGTCACGGATCGATCTCCTGGAGTTTCAGCAACTGGTGGGCGATCGGCTCGGCGAGGCCGATGCCGCCGCGGGCGGCGTAGCTCTTGCCGTATTCGTCGATCAGCAGTTCCTTCCAGTTGTCCGAGCCGGTGCCGCCGGCGAGGGTCGGATCGTCGCCGACGCCGTCCCACATCGTCTTGAGATAGGACGAGAGGAAGACGGCCTCGAACTCGCGGGCCTGCTCCATCACCTTCTCCTTGACCGCCTCGGGCGAGGCGGCGCGGTCGCGGCGGGCGGCGGCGAGGGTCTCGGCGGCGACGAAGGGGGTGTAGGTGGCGCCTGCGATCATCACATCACCTCGATGTCGGCCTGGAGGGCGCCGGCGGCCTTGATCGCCTGCAGGATCGAGATCAGGTCGCGCGGGCCGAGGCCGAGGGCGTTGAGGCCGTCGACCAGTTCGCGCAGCGTGATGCCGCCGCGGATCATGGCGAGGCGCTGCTGTCCGCCCTCGTCGACCTGGACCTGGCTGCGCGGCACCACGGTGGTCTCGCCGTCGCTGAAGGGCGCCGGCTGCGACACCTGCGGATCCTCGGTGACGAGGACGGTGAGGTTGCCCTGGGCCACGGCGACGGTGGAGACGCGCACCTCCTGGCCCATGACGATGATGCCGGTCGATTCGTCGATCACCACCTTCGCCGGCAGGTCGGGCTCGACGTAGAGCTGCTCGATGTCGGTGACGAGGTCGACGATGTTGCCGTTGAAGCGCTGCGGCAGCACGAGGCGCACCGTCGAGGGATCGGTCGGCTCGGCGACCGGCGAGCCGATCAGGTCGTTGACCGCGAGGGCGATGCGCCGGGCCGTGGTGAAGTCGGGATTGCGCAGCGACAGGCGCAGGGTGCCCATGGTGGCGAGCTTGAACTCGACCTCGCGCTCGATGGTCGCCCCGCTGGCGATGCGCCCGGTGGTCGGCACGCCGCGCGTCACACTGGCGGCGTCGCCCTGGGCGGAGAAGCCGCCGATCGCCAGCGACCCCTGGGCGATGGCGTAGACCTCGCCGTCGGCACCGAGCAGCGGCGTCACCAGCAGGGTGCCGCCCTGCAGGCTCTTGGCGTCGCCGAGGGCGCTGACCGAGACGTCGATCTGGCTGCCCTGGGTGGCGAAGGGCGGCAGCTTGGCCGTGACCATCACCGCGGCGGTGTTGGCGGTGCGCATCGAGGCGTCGCGGACGTTGACGCCGAGGCGCTCCAGCATCGCCTGCAGGCTCTGGCGGGTGAAGGGCGCGTTGTTGAGGCTGTCGCCGGTGCCCTGGAGGCCGACGACGAGGCCGTAGCCGATCAGCTGGTTCTCGCGCACACCCTCGATGTCGACGATGTCCTTGATGCGCGAGGCGGCGCCGGCCGTGGCGACCGGCGACAGCGCGGCGGCGATCGCGATCAGCAGCATCAGGACGTGGCGCATTGCGGTTTCCCCATGGAACGGCGTGTTCCCGCGGCAGACGTCGCAAGGAACGGGCCAGCCGGAGCGCCCAGGATGAAGGGATGAAGAATCAACGGGATACGTACGGTCGTCCGCGGCGCGGGTGCTGTGGCGGCGCGTATCCTCCGGCAAGTCCTCCCCCTCCGCCGGCAGAATTTGCCGGCTTCGTTAAGGCCCTGTTAACCGTTTGCGACCAGAGGATGGGGCGTCCCCGAGAAGGCGCCGCGCTGGCGGCCTTCCGGGACGAGACCGTGGATCATCGACCGACGCCATGCGCATCACCGGACCGACACGCCCCAACGCCCCGACCTCGACGTCGGCCGCTCGCGGCCCGGGATCGGGCGCCGCCTTCACGCCGTTCACGGCGGAAGAGCCGGCGGCGGCGGCCGGGCGCAGCCCCATGCAGCCGCTCGCCAGCCTCGACGCGCTGATCGCGCTGCAGGCCTTCGATCCGCAGCGGCCCGACCGGCGCAAGGCGATCCGCCGCGGCCACGACCTGCTCGACACCCTCGACGCGATGCGGCTCGCCCTGCTCGACGGCGAACCGTCCGCCGAATCGCTAGACCGGCTGGCCAGCCTCGTCGCCGAGCGCGGCCCGCGCGACGACGAGGAATCGGGTCTCGAGAGCCTGCTCGACGACATCGACCTCAGGGCCCGTGTCGAGCTGGCCAAGCGCGGTCGCTTTCTCGAGTGAACGGCGCCGACGCTCTCCCGCCGACCGTCGGCGCCCTGTCACAAAGATTTGCGAAATATCGGCTTTCCCTCGTTCCAGCCGAATCCCGGGGATGAGGCGCAGGCGGTTGGCACGCGGTTTGATAGGGGCATTGTGATGTGTCGGCCGCCTGAGTATAGTCCGGCCGCACTCGGAGCCATGGAGAGACAGTCGGATGTTGATCGAGCTTTCCCGTGAGTATCACCCCTCCGAAGACGAGCCGTTCATGAACGAGCGGCAGCGTGAGTATTTCAAGCGCAAGCTCCTGGACTGGAAGGAAGAAATCCTCAAGGAGAGCCGGGAGACCCTGCAGCACCTGCAGGACGAGAGCACCAATCTCCCCGACATGGCCGACCGGGCTTCCTCCGAGACCGACCGCGCCATCGAACTGCGCGCCCGCGACCGCCAGCGCAAGCTGATCTCCAAGATCGACGCCGCCCTGAAGCGGATCGAGGACGGCAGCTACGGCTACTGCGAGGACACCGGCGAACCGATCTCCCTCAAGCGCCTCGACGCCCGCCCGATCGCGACGCTGTCGATCGAGGCCCAGGAGCGTCACGAGCGCCGCGAGCGGGTCTATCGCGACGACTGAGCGGCGGACCGGTTTCGCCCGGCTGGCCAGGGTTCACGGCGTTCCGTTTCGGGACGCCGTTTTTTTGTGCCCGGTGCCGATGGAACCGGATCCCGGCCCGTGCGGGACGAGGCGTCGTGGCAGCGGGCCCGGCCCTCTCCGCGAATGGGGGAGAGGAGAGAGCCGGGCCCGTGCTTCGAAGAGGTCCGCCACGAATGGGGAGTGCGGCGGACCCCTCGGGGCGACGACCCGCGCGCCGGAATGGGGAGAGGCGCGCGAGCCGTCGGGGGAGGGGGATGGACTGCGGGGCGGCGGGGCCGCCGCCGGCGGTCGCGCTCAGAACGGCAGCAGGATGTCCATGACCTGCTGGCCGTAGCGCGGCTGCTGCATGTCGGTGATCTGGCCGCGGCCGCCGTAGCCGATACGGGCCTCGGCGATCTTGGAGCTGTCGATGGTGTTGTCGGCGGCGATGTCCTCGGGCCGCACCACGCCGGCGACGACCAGCTGGCGGATTTCGAAGTTGACCCGGACCTCCTGGCGACCCTCGATCACGAGGTTGCCGTTGGGCAGCAGCTGGGTGACGACCGCCGCGACGACGGTGGTCACCGCCTCGGAGCGGTTGATCGTTCCGGCGCCGGTCGAGGCGGAGGTCGATTCGTTGCCGATCACGGCGTCGAGCGAGGTGCCTTCGGGCAGGTTGTCCAGCACCGCGTTGCCGATGGCGCCGTTGAGCGAGAGGTCGTCGCTGCCCGAACGGCTGCGCGCCGTCGAGTTGGCGAGCTTGGCGTTGTCGGTGATCCGGACCTTGACGGTGAGCAGGTCGCCGATGTTGCGGGCGCGCTGGTCCTTGAAGAAGGTGCGCGAGCCCGACTGCCACAGCGAGTTGGCGGCGTAGCGGACCGGCTGGACCTCGGGCATCGGCATCTGCACCGGCCGGTAACCGGGCTGGGTCACCGGGTTCTCGATGGCCGAGAGCTTCGGCTCGTCGCCGACGGTCTTGAGGCGGTCGATGGTCGATCCGCAGGCGGTGAGGCCGGTGAGGGCGACGCCGAGGCAGAGGCGGGCGAGGCGGCGGCTCATCGGACGGATCCTCCGGAGGTGTCGCCGGCGAGGGCGACTGTGGTGACGGGCGCGGCGGCGACCTCGACCTCGCCGCGGGCGACGACGACGGCGTGGATCACCCGGCGGGACTGCTCGTTGAGGACGCCGACGACGTCGCCGCGGGCGCCGTCGTCGAGGGCGCGGCCGCGGATCGACAGGGTCAGGCCCTTCTGGCGCAGGAAGATGGTGACGAGGCCGTTGCGCTCGACGAGACGGGGCTGTTCGAAGTCCGCGGCGTTGAGCGGGTCGCCGGGGCGCTGGGCGCGGCGGGCGGCGAGGCCGACGAGGCGGGCAG
>Ga0065721_10005089_pt1 | contig 16617 bp, 15 predicted proteins | sample Mesricmetagenome_FD_59108 | JGI IMG/M metagenome (GOLD analysis project Ga0065721, IMG submission 59108) | Mesophilic microbial community from rice straw/compost enrichment Sample: eDNA_1 v2 (version 2) | ecosystem: Engineered > Solid waste > Grass > Composting > Bioreactor | place: USA: Davis... | reverse complement strand
GACTTCGACGGTGACCAGATGGCCGTGCACGTCCCGCTGTCGCTCGAAGCGCAGCTGGAAGCGCGCGTGCTGATGATGTCGACCAACAACATCCTGCACCCGGCCAATGGTCAGCCGATCATCGTGCCGTCGCAGGATATCGTGCTGGGCCTCTACTATCTCTCGCTGATGAACGATGGCGAGCCGGGTGAAGGCATGGCCTTCGGTTCCTATGCGGAACTCGAACACGCGCTCGACAACAAGGTCGTCACCCTGCACACCAAGATCAAGGCCCGCGTGCCGGCTTGGGATGCGGATGGCAACAAGACGTCCGAGATCGTGGAAACGACCCCGGGTCGCATGCTGATCGGCCAGATCCTGCCGCAGAATCCGGCTGTGCCGTTCGCCACGGCGAACCAGCTCATGACCAAGAAGATGATCTCCAAGATGATCGACACCGTCTATCGCGGTTGCGGTCAGAAGGAGACGGTCATCTTCTGTGACCGCGTCATGCAGCTCGGCTTCAAGAACGCCTGCGACGCCGGCATTTCCTTCGGCAAGGACGACATGGTTATCCCTGCGTCCAAGTACACGATCGTGGAAGAGACCCGGAAGCTGGTCGAGGAATTCGAGCAGCAGTACAATGACGGCCTGATCACCCAGGGCGAAAAGTACAATAAGGTCGTCGACGCCTGGGCCAAGTGCGGTGACAAGGTCGCCGAAGAGATGATGGACGCGATCCGCACCGTGCAGGTCGACAAGGAGACCGGCCGTCAGAAGCCGATCAACTCCGTCTACATGATGTCTCACTCGGGAGCCCGTGGTTCGCCGGCCCAGATGAAGCAGCTTGCCGGCATGCGCGGCCTGATGGCCAAGCCGGACGGCTCGATCATCGAGACGCCGATTACCGCCAACTTCAAGGAAGGCCTCAACGTGCTGGAGTACTTCAACTCCACCCACGGTGCCCGTAAGGGTCTGGCCGATACCGCCCTGAAGACCGCCAACTCCGGTTACCTGACCCGTCGTCTCGTCGACGTCGCTCAGGACGCGATCATCGTCACCGAGGATTGCGGCACCGAGCGCGGCCTCACCATGGAGCCGATCGTCGATGCCGGCCAGGTCGTGGCCTCCATCGGGCAGCGCGTCCTGGGCCGGACGACGGCTGATGACGTGTTCCATCCGCTGACCGGCGATCTGATCGCTCCCAAGGGCACCCTGCTCGAGGAAAAGCATGTCGACGTGATCGAAGAGGCTCGCATCCAGTCGATCCGCATTCGCTCGCCGCTGACCTGCGATCTCCGCCAGGGCTGCTGCGCCGCCTGCTATGGTCGTGACCTGGCGCGCGGTACTCCGGTCAATATCGGCGAGGCTGTCGGCGTTATCGCCGCCCAGTCCATCGGTGAACCCGGCACGCAGCTCACCATGCGCACGTTCCACATCGGTGGCACGGCACAGGTGGTGGACTCCTCGTTCCTGGAGTCGGGCGCCGAAGGCAAGATCGAGATCCGCAACCCGAGCCTGGCCACCGTCGAAGGCGGCAAGCAGGTCGTCATGGCCCGTAACGTCTCGCTGGTCATCGTCGATGCCGAAGGCAAGGAACGCGCGACCCACAAGGTGACCTATGGTTCCAAGCTGCTGGTGAAGGAAGGCGACAATGTCCGCCGTGGCCAGCGCCTGGCCGAATGGGATCCCTACACCCGTCCGATCCTCGCCGAAGTCGAGGGCGAGGTGGTGTTCGAGGACCTGGTCGATGGTGCTTCCGTTGCGGAAAACACCGACGAGGCCACCGGCTTCACCAAGCGCGTGGTCATCGACTGGCGCGGCAATCAGCGTGGTGAAGGCCTCAAGCCTGCCCTCGCGATTTCCCGTGGCGGTGCCATTGCCAAGGTGGATCGCGGCGGCGACGCCCGTTACCTGCTCTCCGTCGACGCGGTCATCGCCGTCGAGCCGGGCGAGAAGGTGGCTCCGGGTGACGTCCTGGCTCGTATTCCGCTGGAATCGGCCAAGACCAAGGACATCACCGGCGGTCTGCCGCGTGTGGCCGAGCTGTTCGAAGCCCGTCGTCCGAAGGACCACGCCATCATCGCAGAGATCGATGGTACCATCCGCTTCGGCCGCGACTACAAGAACAAGCGCCGCGTCATCATCGAGCCGACCGAGGAGGGTGCTGATCCGGTCGAATACCTGATCCCGAAGGGCAAGCCGTTCCATCTCCAGGAAGGCGATGCCATCGAAAAGGGCGAATACATCCTGGACGGCAATCCCGCTCCGCACGACATCCTTGCCATCAAGGGCGTCGAGGAGCTGGCGCGCTACCTCGTCAACGAGATCCAGGAAGTCTATCGCCTGCAGGGCGTGCTGATTAACGACAAGCACATCGAGGTGATCGTTCGCCAGATGCTGCAGAAGGTGGAGATCGTGGAACCCGGCGATTCCGGCCTGCTCAAGGACGAGCAACTGGACAAGCTGGATTTCGACGAGCTCAACGATCAGCTCGTGGCCGAAGGCAAGAAGCCGGCAACCGCCAATCCGGTGCTGCTCGGCATCACCAAGGCGTCGCTGCAGACCCGCTCGTTCATCTCGGCGGCTTCCTTCCAGGAAACCACCCGCGTGCTCACCGAGGCTGCCGTCTCGGGCAAGGCCGACCTGCTCGAGGGCCTCAAGGAGAACGTGATCGTCGGCCGTCTGATCCCTGCCGGTACCGGTGCGGGCCAGGCCAAGGCCAAGCAGATCGCCGCCAAGCGCGACGACCTGATCCTGGACGAGCGCCGCCGCCAGGCCGAGACCGTCAAGATCGCGGCTCCGGCCGCCGAGTAAGGCGAACGACATTTGCGAATTGGGGAAGGGGCCTTCGGGCCCCTTTTCTGTTTCCAGCGGCCGGATGCGCGGGAGCTTGACGCTGCGGCGTAGAAATGGAATGTTTATTTCGTGAAAGATCAAAAATGGAACATAGAGGCCATTTTGATGCTGGTTCACGAGGGAGGAAATCGATGAACATTCTGACGAAGAGCTTTGCGGCCCTGGCCCTGGCGGCTATCGCGCTGCCGGCAAGCGTTCTGCCGGCCGCTGCCGAAGGCGAACGGTTCGTGCTGGTCTCGCATGCGCCGGATTCCGACAGCTGGTGGAACACGATCAAGAACGCCATCGCCCTGGCCGGCGAGCAGATGGGCGTGACGGTGGAATATCGCAATCCGCCGACGGGCGACCTGGCCGACATGGCGCGCATCATCGAGCAGGCCGCAGCGTCGAACCCGAACGGGATCATCTCCACCATCGCCGATTTCGACGTGCTGTCCGGTCCGCTCTCCGATGCCGTCGATCGCGGTATTCCGGTCATCACCATCAATTCGGGCACGGTCGAGCAATCCAAGGAAATCGGCGCGCTGCTGCATGTGGGCCAGCCGGAATACGATGCCGGCTTCGGTGCCGGCGAGCGCGCCAAGGCGGCTGGCGTCACCAGCTTCCTCTGCGTCAATCACTACATCACCAATCCGGCCTCGGTGGAGCGCTGCCAGGGCTTTGCCGATGCGCTCGGCGTTGAGCTGGGCAACCAGATGATCGATGCCGGCCAGGATCCGGGTGAAATCCAGTCCAAGGTCGCCGCCTATCTCCAGACCAATGCCGACACCAATGGCATCCTGACCCTCGGCCCCACTTCGGCCCATCCGACCATTGCCGCGCTCAACGCCAATGGCCAGGCCGGCGCCATCTTCTTCGGCACCTTCGACCTGTCGGACGAGATCGCCGCGGCGATCGAGGACGATACGATCAATTTCGCCATCGACCAGCAACCCTTCCTGCAGGGCTATCTGCCGGTCGTCGTGCTGACCAATCTGGCGCGCTATGGCGTGGTGCCGGGCAATTCCATCAATTCCGGTCCCGGCTTCATCACCAAGGACAATATTGCTCTGGTCGAGCAATATGCCGGTCAATATCGCTGACAGGCCTGCCGCCCGGGGTTCCGGCCCCGGGCGTTTTGAACCCGGCGCCTGCGCCGGCGGCATCCCGGAGATATGATTATGGTTGACCAGCCCTCGGGCGCCCCGGTCGCCGATGAACGCATCCAGCGCCAATCGGGTCTGCGCCGTGCTTTCGTTCGCCCCGAATTGGGCGCCATGGCGGGTACCGTCCTGGTATTTGTCTATTTCGCCATCGTCGCGGGCGGCACCGGCATGTTTGCCGCCGACGGCATCATGAACTGGGGCGTGGTCTCGGCCCAGTTCGCCATCATCGCCGTGGGCGCGTGCCTCCTGATGATCGCCGGCGAGTTCGACCTGTCCGTCGGCTCGATGATCGGCTTCGCGGGTATCGTCATCGCCCTTCTCAGCGTGCATATGGGCTGGCCCATGTGGGCCTCCATCATCGCCGCCTTCATCGTCGCCATGCTGATCGGCGCCGCCAATGGCTATCTCGTCATCAAGACAGGCCTGCCATCCTTCATCGTCACGCTGGCCTCGCTCTATATCCTGCGCGGTCTCACCATCTATCTGTCCATCTCCACCACGCGGCAGACCATTATCGGGGGCGTGCGCGAGGCGGCGCAGGGCGATTGGCTGGCGGCCTTGTTCGGCGGCAAGGTGTTCGGTTTCGTCTTCTACTGGCTGGCCGACATGGGCTGGATTGCCACCTTCCAGGCCGGCAACAGGGCAGGGCAACCGGTGGTGGACGGCATCCCCATGCTGATGATCTGGGCCGTCGCCCTCATTATCTTCGCCCATGTCCTGCTGACGCGAACCCGGTTCGGCAACTGGATTTATGCGTCGGGCGGCGATGCCAGGGCGGCGCGCTATGTCGGTGTGCCGGTTGATCGCGTCAAGATCGCCATGTTCGTGTTCTCGGCCTTCTGCGCCACCATTTTCGCCACCTGCCAGGTGATGGAATTCGGTTCGGCCGCGGCCGATCGCGGGCTGCTCAAGGAGTTCGAGGCCATTATCGCCGTGGTCATCGGCGGCGCGCTGCTCACCGGCGGCTATGGTTCCGTCATTGGTGCGGCGCTGGGCGCGCTGATCTTCGGCGTCGTGCAGCAGGGCCTGTTCTTTGCCGGCGTCGAAAGCTCGCTCTTCCGCGTCTTCCTCGGCGTCATCCTGCTGCTCGCCGTGATCCTCAATACCTATATCCGCCGCCTCATTACCGGGGAGCGTTGAGCCATGGCCGATAATCCGCTCATCGAGCTGATCGATATCAAGAAGCAGTTCGGACCGGTCATTGCGCTCAATGGCGTTTCGGTTTCCGTCATGCCCGGCGAATGTCATTGCCTTCTGGGCGACAATGGCGCGGGCAAGTCCACCTTCATCAAGACCATGGCTGGCGTCCACCAGCCGACCTCCGGCGAAATCCGCATGAACGGGCAGAAAATCGACTTCGCCAATCCGCGCGATGCCATGGCTGCGGGCGTGGCCACGGTCTATCAGGACCTGGCGATGATCCCGCTCATGTCGGTGACGCGCAATTTCTGGATGGGCCGGGAGCCGCGCAAAGGCTGGGGGCCGTTCCAGTTTCTCGACATGGATCGGGCCAACCAGATCACGCTCGAAGAAATGCGCCGCATGGGCATCAGCCTGCGCGAGCCGGACCAGGCCGTTGGCACCTTGTCGGGCGGTGAGCGGCAGACGGTGGCTATCGCCCGGGCGGTCTATTTCGGCGCCAAGGTGCTCATTCTCGACGAACCCACCTCCGCCCTCGGTGTCCGGCAGACGGCCAATGTTCTGGCCACGATCGACCGGGTCCGCAAGAGTGGCGTCGGCATCGTCTTCATCACCCACAATGTCCGCCACGCCTTGGCCGTCGGCGACCGCTTCACCGTCCTCAATCGCGGCAAGACCCTGGGGACGGCGAAGAAAGGGGAGCTTACACCCGAGCAATTGCAGGACATGATGGCGGGCGGCGCGGAACTGGCGGAATTGAGCGCGTCGCTGGGCGGCACGGTTTAGATGTTTGAGCCGGGCTTGTGATGGAAACCTCTTCGCCGATCCTTCCCATCCTGCGTCATTGCCGGGCTCGTCCCGGCAATCCATTTGCTGCAATATTGCATGGACCACCCGGATAAACCGGGTGGTGACGATGGAGGAGGTGGCCGAAACCCCTTGAGGCCGAAACCCCTTGAGGAAGTGGATTCTGGCTAAGACGACAGGCTTTGAGCAGATCGGAACAATCATGTCGGATAGAATTGGCGTCGGGCTCATCGGCACCGGTTATATGGGCAAGTGCCACGCCCTGGCCTGGAATTCAGTCAAGGCCGTGTTCGGGGACGGGCCGCGTCCGCGCCTCGTCCATCTCGCCGAGGCCAATGCCGAGCTGGCGCGCCAGCGCGCCGAAGAATTCGGCTTCGAAAAGTCGACAGGTGACTGGCGCGAGCTGATCGCCGATCCCGATGTGGATGTGGTCTCCGTCACCACGCCCAATGCCTTCCATGCCGAAATGGCGATTGCCGCTCTCGAGGCCGGCAAGCATGTCTGGTGCGAAAAGCCGATGGCCGTGGGCTACGCCGAGGCCGAACGGATGGAAGCGGCGGCACGGGCCAGCGGTCGGGTCGCCATACTCGGCTACAACTACATCCAGAACCCGATGATCCGGCAGATCGGCGAGCTGATCGCGACCGGTAGTATCGGCACGGTCAACCATGTCCGCGTCGAAATGGACGAGGATTTCATGGCCGATCCGGAGGCGCTCTTCTATTGGAAGAGCGAGGCCAGTTCGGGCTATGGCGCGCTCGACGATTTCGCGGTGCATCCGCTCAGTCTCCTTCAAACCCTGTTCGGCAATCCCACCCGGGTCTTTGCCCACCAGGCCAAACCCTATGCGGATCGGCCGCTTGGGGCAGGCGGACGCCGCGCTGCCGAAACTTTCGATATCGCCAGCGTGCTGTTCGAGATCGGCGCCATCAGCGGTATTCTCGCCGTCAACCGCTCGGCCTGGGGGCGGAAGGGTCGCATCGCTCTGCAAATCTTCGGCTCTGCCGGCAGCATCGTCTATGACCAGGAGCGCATGAACGAATTGCAGCTCTATCGGGCAAACGGCCCGGCGTCAGGGCAGGGCTTTACCACCATGCTGGCCGGTCCGGCTCACAAGCCCTATGACCGTTTCATTCCCGCGCCCGGCCACGGCCTGGGCTTCAATGACCTCAAGGTCATCGAGTGCCACGAATTGCTGCGGGCCATTGCGGGGAAACCCGCGCGGGTGATCGACTTTGCCGCGGGGCTGGCGATCGAGCGCAGCGTTCATGCCATGGCGCGCAGCCATGCGGAGCAGGCCTGGGTCAGTTTAAACAGCTAAACTGCTCATATTGGCCTGAACCAGCCGGCTAGAAGACCTCATGGTGAGCCTGTCGAACCACGAGGTCGGGCACGCTACGAGCTGTGTGCCACGACCCCGCCCTTCGACTGGCTCAGGATGAGGTCTACTGGCGCTATAGTGCAGAGGTGAACGCGATGGCCTGCCCGTATCAGGCCGCGCCATCTTCCTTGCCGGCCAGATATCGGGTCAATTCCCGCGCGGCAGCGGCCCCGGCGCGATTGGCGCCGATGGTCGATGCGGACGGACCGTATCCGACGAGGTGTATCCGGGGATCCTTGGCGGCCTGGGTGGCGAGCCTGCCAGTCATGACAATGCCGCCATTCTCCTCCCGAAGCTGCAGCGGCGCGAGGTGGTCGAGGGCGCTGCGAAAGCCGGTGCACCACAGGATGACATCGACATCGCGGGAGGTGCCATCCTCCCAGCGAACCCCGCTTTCGGTGATTTCGGAAAACATCGGCAGGCGATCCAGCGCGCCGCGCGCCTGCATCGCTTCGATCGCCGGCGTGACCGGCAGGCCCGTCACCGAAACGACGGCGCGCGGCGGCAGGCCCGCCCGCACCCGTTCCTCCACCATGGCCACGGCCATGCGCCCGGCCTCTTCGTTGAATGGGCCCGTGCGCCAGCGCGGCGGCGTCCTCGTTACCCAGGTGGTCCGCGTCACCTGGGAGATTTCATCGAGAAGCTGTATGGCTGAAATTCCGCCGCCCACGATCAGGACATGTTTGCCCCTGAACTCGTCCGCGGTTCGGTAATCCTTCGTGTGCAATTGCCGTCCTGCGAAACGATCGCGGCCGGGATAGTCGGGCACATAGGGTTGCTCCCAGGTGCCGGTCGCGTTGATGATTCCCCGCGCCGAGAACAATCCTTTGTCGCTTTCCACCCTCAACCGGTCGCCGCGCGGACACACGACCTTGACGTCGGCCGGGCGCAAGACGCGCAGATCGAAATGGCTCTCATAGGCGGCGAAGTAATGCGGCACGGCCACCGAGGCCCGGACGGATTGGTCGGCTCCGGCAAATTCCGCAAAGCCCAGCCCGGGCAGGTCATGGACGCGGTTGACGGTGCTGAGGGTGAGCGAGGGCCAGCGATGCTGCCAGGCGCCGCCGGGCAGGGGCGCATGGTCGAGAACCAGGAAATCGCGTTCGGGAACCAGCCCCAGTTTCTTCAGGTAATAGGCCGAACTGAGGCCGGCCTGGCCCGCGCCGATCACCACAATGTCAAGTTTCAGGGCGGCGCGCAGGGCAGGGGCGGTCAATTCGGCAAAGCTCCAGCAGGGACGTCACACTTAGGGTGCATGCCCGCGCCGCACAAGCAAGGCGCAGGCCGATGATCAGCCCCGGAGCGTGGCCCAAGCCGGCGTCCGAACGATCTGGAAGAAAACCGTCCAGTCGGGTAAACCGGGCCCGATCCGATCAAACCCCCGGAAATGCATGGCTCTCCCTCGGATTTTTCACGAAAGAATCCTTGACGGGGCGAGTCTTCGGTTCTAAACAGCGCCTACCTAAGCGGTCGGTCGTGATTGTCACACCGGGTCCCTGCCATCTTGTGCGGGAATCCAGGGCAGTCAAACACACTGTCGGGTAACTAGACGAAGCAAATCCTTGTGCGCATGACTGCTGCCGAAAGGCGGGTGGTCCGCTGCAACTGAGGCGCCGCCGAATCCATAAACGGTTCGGGCGAGCGCCGCTTTGGTTTGCTTGTGTTGACCGTATGATTTTGGACCAATGGAAAGAGCGCAATGCCCACCATTAATCAGCTGATCCGCAAGCCACGCGCCAGCAAGCCAAAGCGGAACAAAGTTCCGGCCATGGAAGCCAATCCGCAAAAGCGCGGCGTTTGCTCCCGTGTGTACACGACGACCCCGAAGAAGCCGAACTCGGCTCTGCGCAAGGTGGCCAAGGTTCGCCTGACCAATCAGCGCGAAGTGATTTCGTACATCCCGGGCGAAGGTCACAACCTTCAGGAGCACTCTGTCGTGCTCATCCGCGGCGGCCGCGTGCGCGACCTGCCGGGTGTTCGTTATCACGTGCTCCGCGGTGTTCTCGACACCCAGAGCGTGAAGGACCGCAAGCAACGCCGTTCGAAGTACGGCGCGAAGCGTCCGAAGTAAGGAGAATTTGAGTCATGTCCCGTCGCCACCGTGCAGAGAAGCGTGACGTTATTCCTGATCCCAAGTTCGGCGATCTGGTCGTCACCAAGTTCATGAACTCCCTGATGAAGGACGGCAAGAAGTCGGCTGCCGAATCCATCGTCTATGGCGCTTTCGACATCGTCGAAGCCAAGACCAAGCAGGATCCGATCACCGTGTTCCATGGCGCCCTGGACAATATCCGTCCGGCCGTCGAAGTGCGCTCGCGCCGCGTTGGTGGTGCCACGTACCAGGTTCCGGTTGAAGTCCGTGCCGACCGTCAGCAGGCCCTGGCCATCCGCTGGCTCATTGATTCCGCCCGCAAGCGCGGCGAGAACACCATGCGCGAGCGCCTGTCCGGCGAGCTCATGGATGCGATGAATGGCCGTGGTCAGGCCGTCAAGAAGCGCGAAGATACGCACCGTATGGCTGATGCCAACCGTGCCTTCTCGCACTACCGCTGGTAGTAGGAGCATCTCATGGCACGCGAAACCGCCATCAATCTCTATCGTAACTTCGGCATCATGGCCCACATCGATGCCGGCAAGACGACCACGACCGAGCGCATCCTGTACTATACCGGCAAGAACCATAAGATGGGCGAGACCCATGATGGTGCTTCCACCATGGATTGGATGGAGCAGGAGCAGGAACGCGGCATCACCATCACCTCGGCTGCGACCACCACGTCGTGGAAGTCGCGCGATGGCGTGCAGCACCGCTTCAACATCATCGACACCCCCGGCCACGTGGACTTCACCATCGAAGTCGAGCGTTCGCTGCGCGTGCTCGACGGTGCCGTCGCCCTGCTGGATGCCAATGCCGGTGTCGAGCCGCAGACGGAAACCGTCTGGCGCCAGGCCGACAAGTACCACGTTCCGCGTCTGATCTTCGTCAACAAGATGGACAAGATCGGTGCCGACTTCTATCGCTGCGTCGAGATGATCGGCTCGCGTCTGGGTGCCAAGGGCATTCCGGTCCAGCTGCCGATCGGCGCCGAGACCGAGTTCAAGGGCGTCGTCGACCTGATCGAGATGAAGGGCGTTGTCTGGCGCAACGAAGAGCTCGGTGCCCAGTGGGACATCGTCGAGATCCCGGCTGACCTCAAGGAGAAGGCCGAGAAGTACCGTGAGGCCATGATCGAAGCGGCCGTCGAAATGGACGACGCTGCGATGGAAGCCTATCTCGAAGGCGAAGTGCCGAACAACGACACCATCCGTCGTCTGCTCCGCAAGGGCGTCATCGACACCAAGTTCTTCCTCGTCTATGCCGGCTCGGCCTTCAAGAACAAGGGCGTGCAGCCCCTGCTCGATGGCGTGATCGACTTCCTGCCCTCGCCGATCGACATTCCGGCGATCAAGGGCATCGACGCCAAGACCGAAGAGCCGATCGAGCGTCATGCCGACGACAACGAGCCGCTCTCGATGCTGGCCTTCAAGATCGCCAACGACCCGCATATGGGCACGTTGACCTTCTGCCGCATCTATTCGGGTCACCTCGAAGCCGGCGTGCAGCTGGAAAACACCGTGAAGGGCAAGCGCGAGCGCGTTGGCCGCATGTTCCAGATGCACTCGAACAGCCGCGAGCAGATCACCGAAGCTTATGCCGGTGACATCGTGGCCATCGTCGGCCTCAAGGACACCACCACGGGTGATACCCTGGCTCCGACCAACTCGCAGGTTATCCTCGAGCGCATGATCTTCCCGGATCCGGTTATCGACATCTCCGTCGAGCCGAAGTCCAAGGCCGACCAGGAAAAGATGGGCCTCGCGCTCAACCGCCTGGCTGCCGAAGATCCGTCGTTCCGCGTCAAGACCGACGAGGAATCGGGCCAGACCATCATCTCGGGCATGGGCGAATTGCACCTCGACATCATCGTCGACCGCATGAAGCGCGAGTTCAAGGTGGAAGCCAATATCGGTCAGCCGCAGGTGGCGTATCGTGAAACGATCACCCGCAAGACCGAGAAGGACTACACCCACAAGAAGCAGTCCGGCGGTTCGGGCCAGTTCGCCCGCATCAAGATCGTCGTCGAGCCGGGTGAAGTCGGCAAGGGCCTCGAATTCGTCAATGCCATCGTCGGCGGCGCTGTTCCCAAGGAATACGTCCCGGGCGTCAGCAAGGGTATCGAATCGGTCATGGGCGCTGGCCCGCTGATCGGCTTCCCGGTCGTTGACGTGAAGGTGACGCTCGTCGATGGCGCCTACCACGACGTCGACTCCTCGGTGCTCGCGTTCGAAATCGCCGGCCGGGCGGGCTTCCGCGAAGCCCTGCGTGAAGCCGGTCCGAAGATCCTCGAACCGATCATGAAGGTTGAAGTTGTCACGCCAGACGATTACATGGGCGACGTCATCGGCGACCTCAACTCGCGTCGTGGGCAGATCCAGGGCACTGAAAGCCGTGGTGTTGTCCAGGTCGTGAATGCGTTCGTGCCGCTTGCAAACATGTTCGGTTACGTCAACTCGCTGCGCTCGATGAGCCAGGGTCGTGCTCAGTACACGATGACGTTCGACCATTACGAACAAGTTCCGCAGGCGGTGGCTGACGAAGTCCAGGCCAAGTACGCCTAACAACAGCGCAAGCTAAAAACTCAACTGAATGTCGGCGATTGCGCTGACGAATTTGGAGAAAAGTGATGGCGAAGGAAAAATTTGCCCGTAACAAGCCGCACTGTAACATCGGCACCATCGGTCACGTTGACCATGGCAAGACCTCGCTGACCGCGGCGATCACCAAGATCCTGGCCGAAACCGGCGGCGCTGCGTTCCGCGATTACTCGCAGATCGACAATGCGCCGGAAGAAAAGGCTCGTGGCATCACCATCAACACCTCGCACGTCGAGTACGAGACGGCCAACCGTCACTACGCTCACGTCGATTGCCCGGGCCACGCCGACTACGTGAAGAACATGATCACCGGTGCCGCCCAGATGGACGGCGCGATCCTGGTCGTGTCCGCTGCCGACGGCCCGATGCCCCAGACCCGTGAGCACATCCTGCTCGCCCGTCAGGTTGGCGTGCCGGCCCTGGTCGTGTTCCTGAACAAGTGCGACATGGTCGACGATCCGGAACTGCTCGAGCTCGTCGAGCTCGAAGTGCGCGAACTGCTCTCGTCCTACGAATTCCCGGGCGACGACATTCCGGTGATCCGTGGTTCGGCCCTGGCTGCCCTGGAAGACAGCGACAAGGCCCTCGGCCATGACGCCGTGCTGAAGCTGATGGAAGCCGTTGACGCCTACATCCCGCAGCCGGAGCGTCCGGTCGACCAGCCCTTCCTGATGCCGATCGAAGACGTGTTCTCGATCTCGGGCCGCGGCACCGTGGTGACCGGCCGTGTCGAGCGCGGTATCGTCAAGGTTGGTGAAGAAGTCGAAATCGTCGGCATCAAGGCCACCCAGAAGACGACCGTGACCGGCGTTGAAATGTTCCGCAAGCTGCTCGATTCGGGTGAAGCCGGCGACAATATCGGCGCGCTGATCCGTGGTATCGACCGCACCCAGGTGGAACGCGGCCAGGTGCTCTGCAAGCCCGGTTCCGTGACCCCGCACACCGACTTCGTTGCTGAGGCCTATATCCTCACCAAGGAAGAAGGCGGCCGTCACACTCCGTTCTTCGGCAACTACCGTCCGCAGTTCTACTTCCGCACCACCGACGTGACGGGTATCGTCACCCTGCCGGAAGGCACGGAAATGGTGATGCCGGGCGACAACATCAACATGAACGTTCAGCTCATCGTTCCGATCGCCATGGAAGAGAAGCTCCGCTTCGCTATCCGTGAAGGTGGCCGCACCGTCGGCGCCGGCGTCGTCGCGAAGATCCTGAAGTAATCGTCCTAGAGACTTTCGCGGCGCGCGTGTCTGCGCGCCGCGATCCATTTTGTCAGGATTTGAGAAGATGAACGGTCAGAATATTCGCATCCGCCTCAAGGCGTTTGACCATCGCGTGCTCGACACCTCGACCCGCGAGATCGTCAACACTGCCAAGCGTACGGGTGCGCAGGTGCGCGGGCCGATCCCGCTGCCGACCCGTATCGACAAGTTCACCGTCAACCGCTCGCCGCATATCGACAAGAAGGCCCGCGAGCAGTTCGAGATCCGGACCCACAAGCGTCTGCTGGACATTGTGGACCCGACTCCCCAGACGGTCGATGCACTGATGAAGCTCGATCTCGCCGCCGGTGTCGACGTCGAAATCAAGCTCTAATAACGAGTTTCCGCGCCTGCCGCTAAAGGGGTCCTCTGAAGACATGACCCGGCAGAGCGCCAAATGAGAAGGTAAAAACCGATGCGTTCTGGATTGATCGCACAGAAGCTGGGGATGACCCGCATCTTCACCGAGGACGGCAACCACGTCCCCGTGACGGTGCTGGGCCTGCAGAACTGCCAGGTGGTGGGCCAGCGCACTGTCGAGAAGGATGGCTATGTCGCCCTCCAGCTCGGTGCCGGCCAGGCCAAGGCCAAGAACATCTCCAAGGCCGAGCGCGGCCAGTATGCCGTCGCCAAGGTCGAGCCCAAGCGTCACGTGGCCGAGTTCCGCGTGGATGCCGACAACCTCATCGAGGTTGGCGCTACGCTCAAGGCCGACCATTTCGCGGAAGGCCAGCTGGTCGACGTGACCGGAACCTCCATCGGTAAGGGTTTTGCCGGCGGTATGAAGCGCTGGAACTTCGGTGGTCTGCGCGCTTCGCACGGTGTGTCCGTGTCGCACCGCTCCATCGGTTCCACCGGTGGCCGCCAGGATCCGGGCAAGACCTTCAAGAACAAGAAGATGCCGGGCCATATGGGTGATCGTCGTATCACCACGCAGAACGTCAAGGTCGTCAAGACCGACGTGGAGCGTGGTCTGATCATGATCCAGGGTTCGGTTCCGGGCTCCAAGGGTGCCTGGATCATGATCAAGGACGCCGTCAAGAAGCCGGCTCCCGCGAACGCAGCCTTCCCCGGCTCGTTCGAGGCCGCTGCTGCGGGAGAAGCGAAGTAAATGGAACTCAAGGTAACCACTCTCGACGGCAAGGCCGCCGGCACGGTCGATCTCAAGGACGATCTGTTCGGTCTCGAGGTCCGTCCCGATATCCTGCATCGCATGGTTCGCTACCAGCAGCTCAAGGCCATGGCCGGCACGCATGACGTGAAGAACCGGTCGGAAGGCGCGCGCACGGGCAAGAAGTTCGTGAAGCAGAAGGGTTCTGGCGGCGCTCGTCACGGCGACCGCAAGGCTCCGCAGTTCCGTGGTGGTGGCCGTGCATTCGGTCCGACCCCGCGCAGCCATGCGATCGACCTGCCCAAGAAGGTCCGCGCCCTGGCGCTCAAGCATGCGCTCTCGTCCAAGGCCAAGGCTGGCTCGCTCGTCGTCATCGACAGCGTTGCCCAGAAGGAAGCCAAGACGGCAGCCCTGCGCACGACCTTCGGCAAGCTGGAATGGGCGAATGCCCTGATCATCGATGGCGCGAACGTCGACCAGAACTTCGCTCTGGCCGCCCGCAACATCCCGAATATCGACGTGCTGCCGGTGCAGGGGATCAACGTTGTGTCGATCCTGAAGCGTGACAAGCTCGTCCTCACCAAGGCAGCGCTCGAAGCGCTCGAAGCGAGGTTCGCATGAACAAGCTTGCCGCTTACGACATCATCCGTAACCCCGTCGTGACGGAAAAGTCGACCATGGCTTCGGAAGCCAACCAGGTTGTCTTCGACGTCGCCATCGACGCCAACAAGACCGAGATCAAGGCCGCCGTCGAGCAGCTCTTCTCGGTCAAGGTCAAGGCAGTGAACACCCTGGTCCGCAAGGGCAAGGTGAAGCGCTTCCGTGGTCGTGTCGGTGTCCGCAACGACATCAAGAAGGCCGTTGTAACCCTGGTTGACGGCCAGTCGATCGATATTTCGACCGGCCTCTAAGGGACGAGAGACAGACAAATGGCTCTAAAGACTTACAATCCCACCTCCGAAGGCCGTCGTACCCTGATCACGACCGATCGTTCGGAACTGTGGAAGGGCGCCCCGGTCAAGGCTTTGACCGAAGGCCTCAGCAAATCCGGTGGCCGTAACAATCGTGGCCGCATCACGGCGTTCCATCGCGGTGGTGGTCACAAGCGCAGCTACCGCATGATCGACTTCAAGCGCGTGAAGTTCGACGTGGTCGGGACCGTTGAGCGTCTCGAATACGATCCGAACCGCACCGCCTGGATCGCTCTGATCAAGTACGAAGACGGCGAGCTTGCCTATATCGTGGCTCCGCAGCGTCTGGCCGCCGGCGACAAGGTCATCTCCTCGATGAACGGCGCCGACGTGAAGCCGGGCAATGCCATGCCGCTGGAGCGCATGCCCGTCGGCACCATCGTGCACAATATCGAGCTGAAGCCCCGCAAGGGCGGCCAGGTCGCCCGTTCGGCCGGTGCCTATGCTCAATATGTGGGCCGCGACCAGGGTTGGGCCATTCTGCGCCTCAATTCGGGTGAGCAGCGCCGCGTGCACGGCTCGTGCCTGGCCACTGTTGGTGCCGTGTCCAACCAGGACCACTCCAACACCTCGCTCGGCAAGGCCGGTCGCAATCGCTGGCTCGGCCGCAAGCCGGTCAACCGCGGCGTGACCATGAACCCGGTCGATCACCCGCATGGTGGTGGTGAAGGCCGTACGTCGGGTGGCCGTCATCCGGTGACCCCGTGGGGCAAGCCCACCAAGGGCAAGCGTACGCGCAGCAACAAGGCTACGGACCAGTTTATCGTTCGCAGCCGTCACGTGAAGAAGGGCAGGTAAGACATGACCCGTTCGATTTGGAAGGGGCCGTTCGTCGACGGCTATCTGCTCAAGAAGGCCGAGAAGGCCCAGTCCTCTGGCCGCAACGACGTGGTCAAGATCTGGTCCCGTCGCTCGACCATCCTGCCGCAGTTCGTCGGCATCACGTTCGGCGTGCATAACGGCCAGAAGCATATCCCGGTGTCCGTCACCGAGGAAATGATCGGCCACAAGTTCGGTGAGTTCGCTCCGACCCGTACCTATTACGGGCACGCGGCCGACAAGAAGGCCAAGAGGAAGTAAGAGATGAGCAAGCCAAAGACTGAGCGCGCTCTCAAGGATAACGAGGCAAAGGCTGTGCTGCGCATGCTGCGCATCAGCCCTCAGAAGCTGAACCTCGTCGCGCAGTTGATCCGTGGCAAGAAGGTCGAGCGGGCTCTGGCCGATCTCGAATTCAGCCACAAGCGCATCTCCGGCCAGGTGAAGAAGG
>Ga0065721_10051011_pt1 | contig 16620 bp, 16 predicted proteins | sample Mesricmetagenome_FD_59108 | JGI IMG/M metagenome (GOLD analysis project Ga0065721, IMG submission 59108) | Mesophilic microbial community from rice straw/compost enrichment Sample: eDNA_1 v2 (version 2) | ecosystem: Engineered > Solid waste > Grass > Composting > Bioreactor | place: USA: Davis... | reverse complement strand
ATCTGGTGTTTTACTTGATTTTCGACTGGGTCTGGTTTGATGCGCCTATTTTTCGGTACTCCCGCCTCCTAGGGCCATGGTAATTTCCAATTCGACCGAATTAGGGACTTGACATTATACCGCTGGACTTGTCATCGTTTGCTCATATAACGACATAGAGGGAAAATGTGTGACTTCAGTATCGCACAACTTGCTTTAAATCGAACTTTACCATACGTTGTTGTTTTCCATACGCAGGCGATTGTGCTACAATAATTACAATTCAAGGAACGGAGGGTTGTCCTGACGATGGGTGCAGTTAATTACGGAAGATTGCGTTTTGTCACTTTGTCCCGCTAATTTCATAGCGACAAAGGCTCTGCCTGCGTGCGGAGCAAAACGGAATCGGACTGCCCATTTTAGGATATCCCGCTGCATGGATGAAGGATATGGGGACAGCGCGACTGTCTCTTTTTTGCGTTCGCAAAAATAATCGTCGTCGTCGGCTCTCCATGAACGAGGAGGAGCTTTGACGTCTTTTCATCCTTGCAACAGAACCTCCGGCCGACTGTTGTCCTTGCGGGCTCGCGGACAACCGTTAGTTTGAAATGCGCACAGATGCATATTCCTTTCCCGTTGTTCCGCCGCAGGCATTCGCCTGCGGTTTTTTTGGATTCGCCTCGAACAACAACGACAACGGGAGGATATCTCATGATGCGCAAACAGAACAAGAAGCATAGAACGATACGGAAGCATAAATCGGGACCGAATTTTACGGGTCAGCATCTGCTCCATCATCCGCAAACGATCAAGCGATTGATCGATGCGGTCCGGCTTCGGCCGGCGGATACCGTGCTTGAAATCGGAGCAGGCAAAGGAAGCCTTACGTTCCCGATTGCCGAACAAGCCGGCAAAGTGATTGCGGCGGAAATCGATGCGGATTTCGTCGCGGCGCTCCGCGCCAAAGCGGAAGGCCGGCCCCATATTCATATCGTCCACGCCGATATTAGGCGGATGCGGCTGCCTGCGGAGCCGTTTTGCGTGGTGGCGAATATCCCGTTCTCCATCACGACCGCCATTCTCGACAAGCTGCTGGGAGCCGAAGGCAAAGCCTTTCAGAGGGGAGCGTTGATGATCGAAAAGGGCGCCGCCCGCAGATTTACGCAGCCTATTACGCTGGAGCCGCGAATATTAAGGTGGAGGATGCATTTTCAATTGGAGATGAAAGCGATCGTCCCCCGCACTCATTTTGCGCCGCCGCCGCGCGTCGACGCCGCCATCGTGCGGATCGTCCGAAGAGAACGGCCGCTGGTGCCGTTCCAGGAAGGAAACCGGTTTGCCGCTTTCGCGGCTTGTCTGCTGCGCGAACCGCGGCTGATGGCGGCTCATGCGCTAAAGGGAATTTTTACGCCGGCACAGCTAAAGGCGGCATTGAAGCATGCCGGGGTCGACCGGGAACAAGCCGTCGCTTCGCTTGCATTGGAGCAGTGGGCGGCCCTGTTTCTGGCCATGCTGCAGCATGTCGCCCCCTATCGATGGCCGAGAGGCTAAGCCTGGCCGCCGCTGCGGCTGCCGCTCCTTTCGGGCGCGAGAAGAAATAGGTTATACTGGACGAAGCTTGGTTTCATGCGGTTGAAAACGGATAGAAGCTGCCGAACAGGAGGAGACAGCATGAGCGGAACGATAACGGGACCCGACGGCAAACCGCGCTGCCGCTGGTGCGGCCATGTGCCGGAGCTTATCGGGTATCACGATAACGAGTGGGGATTTCCGGTTGGCGACGACCGCCGGTTATTTGAAAAATTATGCCTGGAGAGCTTTCAATCCGGTCTGAGCTGGCGCACCATTCTGGCGAAACGAGACCATTTCCGCGCGGCGTTCGACCGCTTCGACTTCGACCGGATCGCGCGTTATACGGAGCGCGACGTCGAACGTCTTCTGGGTAATAAGGGAATCGTCCGTCATCGCGGCAAAATCGAAGCCGTCATCAACAATGCGCGGCGGGCTCAAGAGCTCGTCGCGCGCGAAGGGTCGCTGGCCGCCTTCCTCTGGCGATTCGAGCCGGACGGCCGTCGGACAAAGCCGGAAACCGCAACGACCTCGGCGGAATCAATCGCGTTGTCGAAGGAACTCAAGAAGCATGGATGGACATTCGTCGGACCGACCACCATGTTCGCTTTCATGCAATCGATGGGATTAATCAACGACCATGCCGAAGATTGTGCGATCCGGGCAAAGGCGGAACTCGCCCGCCAGCATTTCCGGCGTCCGGGATCGGACGATGCCTGAAAGCCGTGACAAGAAGAGGGCGCCCTCCAAGGCGCCCTCTTCTTGTCAGCTGATCGGTCATCCCTATCTTTCCTATCTGCCCGAATGCCATATATTAAATCTCTTCGTCAAAGCTCAAATTTACCGGCTCGCCCGGCAACTTCTTATCCGGTTCGATGTTGGTTAACGGCACCTTCTCATCCACTTCCTCCAGGCTGATGCTGTCCGCCCAAACCTTGCCCTTTCCGTACAGCAGCACCCCGAGAGCAATTTCCTTGCCGCTCTTCGGCACGTCCAGCACGATACTGTACGGACTCCAGGATGTGGTGCCCGTGATCGGGCGGTTTCCCATATTATCGAAGCCCAGCAAGTCGCCGTCCGGTCCGTCGATTCTCATCCACAGTCCGGCCCATCCGCTCACATCTTCCGATTTTACGAAGCCGGTAAGCCTCAACCGCTTGCCCAGATAGCGCTCCGCTTTAAACATTTGCATCATTGTGGCAAAACCTTCAATTTGCTCCGCTTCCGAGCATAAGTAACCGGAAGCCTTCCCGTGATGCATGACCAGCCGATCCGTTCCCATCGTATACAGGTGCGGATGGCTTCCCGACAATATCCATCCGTAAGGCTCTTGCTTGATTGCATCCATTTGCTCCATTGACATGCTCTCCCTTCCGCTGATCAAAGTACGCATATAGCCGCGATACTGGCCCGGCGTCATGTAATTAACGCGTTTGAATGCGCGGGTGAACGCCTCCTGCGATTCAAACCGGTACTTCAGGGCAATATCCAGAATCCTCCGGTCGCCGGACAGCAGATCCGCAGCGGCGCAGGCCAATCTTCTTCTGCGGATGTAATCCGCAAACGTTACTCCGATTAGAGCCTGAAATATGCGATGGAAGTGATACATGGAGAAGGAAACCTCGGCCGCCACTTTCTCCAGGGACAACTCTTCCTCGAGATGCTCCTCGATGTAACGGATCGACTTGTTGACCGCCTTGACATGGTCGTTATAGATCAATCGTTCCTCACTCCCCTTCCTTGATCCAAGCTTAACATGCCGAAGAAACGCCGTTTTGATCTTTTTTGCGGTCTAAAGATCTGATTTTTGCGGTCTCCCATACATATATTGACATAGATCCCCCGCCCCATTATACTACACTGTGTAGTGTAAAAGAAGCAAACAATACCGATCCCCCTGCCGTTCCTATGATGGCTTGTGGGGTTCGGATAAAGGGGCCGGCGCCATCATTGCAAAACGATGCCAACGATTATTCGTCCTCATCCTGGTTTGCTTCGCCGCTGCTTCATCGTTTGCCGTTGACGGCATAGCTGCCGAAAATCAAGATATTCCGCAGGAGACGCTTGCCCGGGTCTCGGATTATGTTCGGGAACAGCTGGAACGCAATCAGGTGATCGGCGGTGCGCTAGGAATTGTCCATAGAGACAAGCTGATATCTTCGGAAGGCTTTGGCGCGGCAGACCGGGAGCGGAACGATACTCCGACGGAGAAGACGGTTTATTTTGCGGCCTCGATTACGAAGGCTTTAACGGCAACGGCTGTCTGGCAGCTGCATGAACAAGGAAAGCTGGACATCGGCAAGCCGGTGCAGACGTATATCCCGTGGTTCGAATTCGAAAATTCCGACCTGTCGTCGAAGGTGACGCTAAAGCATTTATTGACCCATTCGGCCGGCGGAATAGGCTCTTGGGAAACCGACGGCTTGGTATTCGCTCACCGGGATGCGAAGGATTCGTTGGAAAGCTATGTACGCCAATTCCGCAAGGTTCGGCTGTCCGAGGAGCCGGGTCAATCGGGGCATCGTCTCCATCGTGCTGATCGTGCTCAGCGGTCTTTTCACGGCACTTTTTCTTCGGAGAGTACTGTCCAAACAAATGGCACTCCAAAAGCGTGCCCCGGCTCATCTTCTCCTTGTTCGGCTGGGGGGCGGCCACGGTTTCTCTCTGGCTTCTGATCCTGACCGTCCGGCCGAGCTCGATGGGCATTTACGGGTATCCGTATGATATGGCGATAGGACTCGGACTTATCACGATAGTTTCGAGCTTATGGTTAGGTTATTATATACTCGTCTTGATCTATGGCAAATATAAAAGGTTTGAGCCGGCTAATAAGGATGTGAAGCTGTGAAAATAAAGAAATTGAACGTTAACGAAGAGGGATTGAATCGTTTTTTCGGACCGCTGGAAGCGAAAATTATGGACATTTTGTGGGCATCCGAAGGCATGAGCATTAAAGAGGTGCAGTCGATCCTGAGCCAAGAAGCTCCCATTTCGATTAATGCGGTGATGACGGTCATGAATCGGCTGCTGGACAAAGGACATTTGACGAAAGCGCAAAGGGGAACCGGCCGAAATCAGGCTGCCCAATTCAGCACCGTGCAGACCAAGGAGCAATTTCTTTCGGAACAGACCAAAGCGGTTTCTCAAGGGCTCGTCAAAGATTTCGGGAGCCTGGTCGTCAGCCATATGATCGATGCGCTTGACGAAGCGGACACCGAAACAATCGAGAAGCTGGAACGCAAATTAAAAGAGATTCGAAAAGGAAAAAAAGAATGGACTCCCCCGCCAAGCTGAAATGGGTTTATGCGCTCATGGTCGTATTCATCGGTATGTCCAGCAGGCAAGTTCGCAGACTGCGGGTTAATCGCTGCGAACCGCAAAGCTTTTTTTGACGCTTTTATAAGTCAGCGGGTGGTCTTGCAAGCGCCTCCTCTTCCCGCATGATCTTGTTAGTGCGGCTAACATGACTCCAACGCACAGTGAACCGCTTCAAAGGCGGTCGGCTTCGGCGATACGATCAGAAATAGACCGTCTTCCCTGGCAGAGGGGCGGTCTATTTCTTTTGGTTGAACGCAGAGACAACGGCGTAACCAACGTCAGCGGCTACTTGCCGAATATAATAGCTGCTCCGCTTTCCAGTGCAATTCCCATACGTTGCAGGTTTGGTTGCCCAATAGGATACTCGTTGCATCCATCTCCGGATAATAGGCAAACATGGCGGCTACTCCCGGATTTGAACCTTCTTTATACATGCGAATGAGCTTGCCCGCACGATCATAGGCAAAATGGAATCCAAACCCGTTGATCGTTTGCCCCCACTCATATTCTCGTACAAGCTTTGTATGCGGCTTCATCATTTCATTTGTCATCTTTCTCGACAGCAGCCTTTCACTCACCAGCGCCCGCATGAATAGATCAAGATCGCCAACCGTCGTAAAGGCTCCCCCGTCCGAAGTACCGATCGGCGGGAAGGAGTAAATGTTCTTTTTCCATACGATTTCATCGTTTTCATTATAGAGGGCAAAATAACCTTCTGCCGTTGGGGCGTCGCCCTCGTCTTTCGAACTGAATGACGAACTCTCCATCCCGCAAGCGCGGAAAATGTTCTGTACGACATAGTCCCGGTAGCTTACATTAGCCGCGCTTTCGATTACAAGCCCCAGCAGTACAAAAGCGCAGTTATTATAACTTACATTTGTTCCCGCCTTGAACTTCGGCTCCTTATAAGCAAATTGCGGTATAAAATCGATGCAATTTCGTATGGAGTAGTTGGGCTTGTTCACAAACAGCTCTTCATAGCTCTCGCCCAGCTCCTCGTCAGCGTCATCCGCTATGCCGGATGTATGGGTGAGCAAATGCGTAATCGTAACGTCCGTCGGAATTCGGGTGCCGGTCAGGTCGAGAATATCCGTTATCCGATCGTCAAGCCTTAGCTTCCCCCGGTCGACCAGCTGCAATATCGCTGCGGCCGTAAACAACTTCGTGACCGACGCCGTATCAAACCTCGTCCCGATTGTATTGGGCACCTTAAAGCCACGGTGCGCGAAGCCATAGGTCCGCTCGAATAATACTTCTTCCCTTCTTTTGATCAGCGCCGCCCCTGCAAAATGATGCTCCTCATAATACCGGTCAAATAATGAATCCCATTTACGATCCATATCGCCCCCCCCTCGCCTGCCTTCATTTTACCATTCCCCAGGCCGCGATATGGATGAATAAACGGCTATAGTCGTTTTGGATTCCGCCATTCCAGCTATTCCCGCCAAACATAATACGTCCCGAGCAGCCGCTCGAGCTCCTCTATCGTCGCCGCAATTTCATGAGAGGTTTCCGCGATTGAAACGCCGTCGATAAGCGGCATCGCGAGGTAGAGCTTGCTCAATACCGCCGTTTCCGCCTCAACGGCTGGTTTTTCCCGCGTCACTCGAATTCGCCACGATTCCAGGAGCAGCGTCTCGTACTCTACTCGCAAGTCTTTATCGTTGTGAAGCAGCTGCTCCATCTGTGAATCCGTCATAAACGGCAATCTGGCGGTTTCCAGTTCGCCTTTCATGATCAAGCGTCGCACCAGCTTTCGCATCATCGCGTTAATGCCGATATTGGCCGGGGATGCGTGCATCCGCGCCTCTTCCCAGATGAGTCCGGCAACAAGGCTGCCCGCTTCCGGCGTGAAATAAAGGCTGCCATTGCTTACTTTCATTTCGTTTAGCAGCTGGCCGGCCGCAACAGGCAAATAACCTCCGACAAAAGCGCTCCTTACCCAGGAATCCAGATGATCCGCATGGAGGATGCCGTCCTTGTTCCTCAACAGGCTGCGCCGCGAGCCATCCATATAGTCCATCACTTCGGCGGTATCGATGTCCGCCCGGGAAAGGATCTGCACGATATCCTCCGAAAATACGGCCTCCCGCGTCCACCGGTGGTGATCCACCCCTTCAATGGATTCCAGCGTATGACTGAAGGGCGCGTGTCCGATATCGTGCAGCAACGCCGCGGCCCGCAACGCGCGGTTGTCCGGCTCAAAATGCGCCGCAAGCGCAAATACGCCCAGCGTATGCTGCAAGCGGCTGTAGGTATGATGGGAGTTGATAAAAGACGCGCCGCCGTGCCGAACCAAATGAAGCCGCCGCAGCTTGCGGCTTTGCAGCAATGCCTTTTCTGCATCGAACAGCTTGACCGGCAGCCGCCATAGAGGCTCATAGATTTCATCCAGAGCTCCGTCCAGTCTTAACCGATAATCCACTTTGAGGAATCCCCCCTGACGTCTATTTCTCGCATGCCCAATTATAACATGATTATGGAAAAGAAACGCGCTTATGGCAGAAGACCTCCCTATCCAAAGGAGGGGGGCCGTGTCCAAAAAGGGCTGCAACAAGGGGCATCTACCCACCCTGTCGCAGCCCTCGCTGCATCCCAGCAACACTCTCGCCTCTTAAGCGCGCGCTGCTGCAAAATCTATTATTCCGACATCGACTTTCCAGCCAGTTCCAACGCAACTTCCCTCAGCCAATCCTGCGACCGTTCATCGGAAGACGAGACCGACAGGCTGTAATAGACAAACGAATTGCCTTCTCCTTCCGCCCACACCATTCGATGAACATCGCCTTCCGCTTCCCGAATATAAAAGGCTTCAATCCCGTTCAGGTGGACTTTCTCCATCTGCTTCTTAGCCAAATCGGTGTACAAGGTCCGCATTCTTTCGTTAAACGTTGCGCTGATCGACATTTGTTGCCCCGTATTATCGCCGTACGTCGCATGATAACCGTTTTTGGGGCCAAGCGGGATCTTCCGATAGCTGACGTCACCATCAGTTGTGAAATCGGTCTTGTCTCTCTGAACGACCCAATCCGGCTGCAGCTCATGAACGAGCGATCCCGTCCGGTATTCCCAACCGCCGCCGAGTTCCCGTGCAGGTGCCCGGCCGCCCGCCGCTTGGGCAAAATCATCGTAATTCGAATACCGGCGTTCATTGACCAAACCGATATATTGATCTTGTTCCCGGATATAAAATACCGCCGCTTCCCCCTCGGCCAGCTTGTCGCGCAACGCATCTGTATCGATACCGCGAATCGGCTCGTCTCCCGGCAAATAATTTCGATACTCCAGCGCCACCGACCCGTTCGGAGCGAACAACTGCCAGGAAGAGGCGGCATAACCAAAGCCGCATGCAAATACAACCGCCGCCGCTATAACCGCGGTATACCACAGTCTGCTTCGCTTGGATCGACCAGAACGGCCGCCAATCCCTTGTTTCGTGCGAATGGCCGCCATCACCCGATCGGTTACCTCAATCCGGGGCAATGGCTCGCCCAATAGAGTCTGACTCGGCGGAACATTCAAAGCTTTTTTTTCCTCCATACGCATAAGAACCCTCCTCCAATTCCGTCCAAAATCGTTTTAGTTTCGCCTTGGCCCGCTCCACTTTTTTGCGCAAAGCGGCAGACGAGTATGGATAATATTGCCCGATTTCCTCATAGGATCTGCCTTCGATGACTTTCAAAACAAGCATCGATCGTTCCTCGACTGTCAACCGCTGCAGCGCAACTGCACTCTGTACGCGCACCTCTCGGCGCCTTGCCGCCGCATACCCGTCCTCAGCGCTGACTTGACGAATCGGGCTAAGCAGCCTATCCAGCCATACCGCCTTTCGTCGCCTCTTGAGCACATTCAGGCAATGATGATAGGCAATCTTATAGAGCCACGCCGAAAACGATTGACGATAAGCATACTGCGACAGCTTTTCGTATGCTTTGATAAAGACGTCCTGTACCGCGTCCTCCGCCTCTTCCCGCTGCATCAGCAAATGGTAGCAATAGACGTAAAGCCGCTGCTGATAACGCTGTACGATCGCCGCATACAATTCCAGCTTCCCGCCCTGAATGGTTCGAATCAGTTCCTCCTCGCAAAGACTGGGCTCCATCCCCGGTTCCTGCGTCAGCTCCGCTCCCAATGACGTTCCCTCCCTTCCTGCTTTCTTGCTTATATAACAATCCAATCACGGATATGTGACACATCCGGGCATCATATGTATACGAAAAGTTTATCACAACAAAAAAGGAGCCGTGCGCAACACGTCTCCTTCCGTCCTTATTCAATCACCCTTCGCATCCTGTTCGAGCAGCTCCAGCATTCGGCCAAGCAGCGCGACACCTGCGGTCTCCGCTTCCTTGGCCTCCTGCAGCAGAGAAATCGCCCGGGCCGCTGTCGCGTCGTCTCCAGGCTCGCCGCCGTGCGGGAATGGGAACATGTCCCGCATCATCGAAAGGTTGCCTGCAACAACGGCATACTGCTCAGCGGCTTGGAGAGCCCATTGACGCAGCGGTTCCTCGTCCGACTTCTTCCAAATCTCCGCCCATTGCAGAAGGAATTGGACGGCGAACTCGCGCGCGTCGCATACTTTGCCAGTATTGACGGCATTGCCGAACGGATTCGCCGTTCTCCGCTCAAAGGCGTGTATCCAGGCATCGTACGCGGCCAGACCGTTGCGATGACCCGCGCTCTCGTCTTCCCCAAACTGCTGAACATGCGCATGTTCGAGCGCAAGCTTCAGCGCGCCCTTCAGCATCGTAAGACGATCGACGGGCTTCGAGTCCGTAATTGTAAGCAAATACAGCTCCGTCACCTCGCCGCGGCCCAGCTTCTCGTAGGGCAGTTCTCCATCTCTGCGGACATCGCGGCATTGCAGCATACGGGTGTCATCGTCATAGCCATAGATGAGCCCCCATTCGGGTATGAACAAGTCCCAGCTTAATGCCGGTATTCCTGCATCCAGGCTCGTCTGGATCATCTCCAGCGCCGTCTCGAGCTCTTCCGGCGTCGGCGGGATGTGATTCTGCCTTCCCGTCGTGCGTACTGTGAATCCGAGATTGCGCAGCGCTTCCGCATGGCGCAGCTGCCAATCGAAAAAGGAGTAGCTGCCTACCTCTACCTCCTCCCGGTCAATGATGATTCGGAAGGCGTGAGCGGTAAACCCCATCACATCGATAGGGGTCAGCCCCTTTTGGCCGGTGTACTGTACCATGCTGTAAATGCTCTCGGTGTCGGTATTGCGGCTCCACGTAAAATCGTTTCTAGCACTTTCTGCCATTATCCATCACCTTTCCATGCGATACGAACACACGGCGGAGCCAGCAGCTTTTTCTTCGACTTGCCGAGTGTTCTTCGCTTCTCAATGTACATGCTGATGTGGACGCGGATTCTTTCATGCTGCACCTTCATCCGGGCGCGAGATATGCTGTTGTAGATGCTGGCGACAGACGTATGGAGAAGCGCGGCGATGTCCTGAGGCGGCAATTGATCCAGAAAATACCGTTCAAACACTTCCTTCTCGCGGCTTGTCAGGCAATGCAGCAGGCTTTGGATGCCGTCTATCAACTCCTTCCGCTGCAGAGCGATAGTCGGGTCGGATGCCTGACGAGCCGACTCGAGCGCACTTTGGCCGAGGCGGAACAGCACATCGTCGATCCCTGCGTATTCCTTATGATCGGAGTGGACAGCCACGGCATGACCCGCAAAGGTTGTCGCCGGTCCGCGTTTCGTCAACCCCGCCCAGGCGGTAAAAGGCCGTTCCTTCCCGTGCGGGCCTCCCCGGCGCAGCTTCATGTACGCCTCATTGCGCACAATCCGCGACAGCCAGGGGGCAAAACGCTTCTCATCTATCAGCGAGCCGAGCTTGAGGAAGGCTTTCACCAGCGCTTCCTGGACGATATCCTCGGCCATATGCGAATCCCGGGTCAGCGTCTGCGCTACGCCCATCGCTCTTGCCCGATGCCGGCGAACCAACTCCCCGAATGCATCCGGATCTCCTTCCCTTGCCTTGGCCACAAGCTCCTGGTCGGACTTTGGCTGCTTCTCCGCCTGCAACATGATCCCTCCTAACGCCCATATGAAGTAGGTGCCTCAGCTTCGTATTTTCTAACCGGAATCATTTCACCTTGATATTCACATTCCAATTAAAAGTGAAAATGGAAGGCAGATATAAGGAAATCCTATTGGCAGCGCAAACCGGCTATCGGTTACAATTATCATTACATAGTAAGTCTATCTGCATTATGGGATTAAGCGATTTAGGAGGGGATACGATGCTTCTTTCAGAAATATTGCCTCGCGTGGCTCAAATGCATCCAAACCGTTATGCCATGAAGTATAAAGATGAGAGAATAACCTATCGTCAATTGCTGGATCAAGTATGCCGTATTGCTCATGGTTTGCAAAGTACAGGCATACAACCCGGCGACCGGGTTGCTCTTCTGAGCGATCCTTCCCCGCTCCTTGCTGCTGCGGAATGCGCCGCAATTGCTATAGGCGCAATTCCGGTCACGATATTTCCCGGTCTGGCGCTTAGAGAAATCAATCAGATCATGAATGACGCCGCTCCCGTTGCGATCGTATTTGATTCCGATAATCAGAACATATCCCTTTGCGTTTCAACGCTAAACGCGGCTTTCCCTATCCCATGCAAGTCGATCGAAGGCTCTCCATCGATAGAAAATTTCATTTTGTCATCGCCCCCTCTTACCGAATGGCATACTGCGAACCCCGACGATATTGCGCTCATTATTTATACAGGCGGCACAACGGGCCTCTCCAAAGGAGTGATGCATTCGCATCGCAATATCCGTTTCTGGTCTTTTATGAATCCGGCCAAAGGCGGAGGACACCATCCGACGAAGAAATCGCTGGTCCCCAATCAAGCGCATCTAACGGGGCAATTTATTCTTTGGACAACGCTCTACGAGGGCGGTTGTCTCCTCTACCCGGAATCCTATCCGTTAAAAGCCGAAGAGGTTGTAGATATCATCGAACGGGAGCAACTGAAGTTCCTTGGAACCGTAGGGCTTCTGTTCAGGGATATCGTCAACATGGAACATATACATTCCCGGCAACTTCAATCCATTGAAGGCATATCTTGCGGCGGCACTCCCATCAGCGAAAAAACGTTATACAAAGCGCGTGAAGTCTTTCCGAATGCCCGTTTAACGGAGGTGTATTCTCAAACGGAAAGCGGTCAATTCATCAGCTTCTTATCGATCCATGAATGCTTTGCCGAAGGGAAGCTGCATCGGCTGTTATCCGTCGGAAATCCATCGCATCTTGTTCAGTGGGGTCAACAGCCATTCGAAGTCCGCATCGTCGATGACGCGGGTCATGAGGTTGAGCAAGGAGATATAGGTGAAATAATTTGCAAGAGCGAGCAAATCATGCTCGGCTACTGGAACAATCCAGAAGAGACGAACAAAGCCTTGCGAGACGGATGGCTGTATACCGGCGATCTGGGGAAATTGGATGAAGACGGTTATTTATATATTGTAGATCGAAAAAAAGATATGATCCTGGCAGGCGCTTCAAATGTCTACTGCACGGAAGTGGAGGCGGCGTTAAGCTTGCACCCGTCCATTGTTGAAGTTGCCGTAATCGGAACCCCCTTGCCCGAAGAAGGGGAAGAAGTGACCGCAGCGGCCGTACTTCATAACCAAATGTCTCTTACTCTGGATGATGTACGCCGCTTCTGCTCCCGGCACATAGCCGAATTCAAGATCCCAACACGGTTGGAAATCGTTGAAGCCCTTGCCAGAACATCCGCTGGCAAAATAGACAAACAGGCATTAAAAAAACGCTTTATGTAAACGGAAACGCGCGCCAAAAAGAGCCGCAACAGGCCGATTGCTTCAACCTGTCGCAGCTCTTGTTCGAGTGACCTTTTAAGAGCCTTCGCTCAGCCCTAATCTACATAAATTGGCTCAACAATGTGTCAATCTGGTCGCTTTCAATTTTTACGCCCGTGCGCTGCGACATGCCGTAACTGCTTGATGAGTTTTTGCCATGCATAACAGCCACATAATTTCGGCCGGCCATATATTCATGCCTCAGCCTCATAACGCTGTAATGACCTCGCAACTTGTACTCTTTCCAATCTGCCAGCTGCTCTTCCTTATAAATAAGCGTATAAAAGGGCGGCGAGGGAAAGGCTACCCCTTTCATCCGATGGCCGCTCGAATCGTACCAGTACCCTTTTGAGCTAATAAGCGCCTGTGTCCTTGATTTCGGATTATATGCATGCAATCGTTCGATGTAATCTTTGACATACATATCATCCGAATCCAATCGGATATGATACAACTGCTTATACCCTTCCACCAGCTGCAATATCGTTTCTCTTCGGCGGGAAAGAGGTACAAATCGGATGTGGGACGGGAGCGCATCATACTGCTGCAGCGCGTCCTGGATCAAACTTTCCGTTTCGTCCGCATATAATACAAGCGCAGTAAAGTCGCAGCTTGTCTGCCCTTTCAAGCTTTTGCAAGTATACTTCATAAAGATTCCCATACGATACTGAATCCAGGCCGCCGAATGCCTGGCTTTGTTGAATGAATACGTATTGAAATGAATTTGCACGATCAAACACTTGTCCCTTTTGACGCCGCTGATTTCACTCATCATTTCAGCCCACTTCCTTTCCTCATCACTCCGTTTCTCATAACATGTTATGAAGGGCTTATCCAAGCGGCTTGGACAAACTTCAACTACGATTTCACATTCCACTTTCGGCCACACAAAATAACCCCCGCCTTGTCGGGCGGGGGCATGATGAAATGATGGTTTGGACTAATCTAACCCATTTTGCTTGCGCAACCGGGCAGCCATTACAACATCTTGAGCTGCGCTGTTGGAGATCTCGTTCATGGCTTGCAGATCGAACTCCTCGGGGAGCAAGCCATTGGCTGCCATAAGAGTCAGGCCCATCTGGAAAGCCCTCATCTTAAATAAGATCGTCTTAAGCTCCTCCTCCGTAAAGCCTGCAAGATCGGCATCTTGTCTCATATGGTCTACCAGTATCCCGCCCATATCCTGATCATAGTTCTGCAAGTAATCATTAGGCTTCAAGACCAAATCTCGAACTAAAACCGGATACTCCTTGGCGAACCGCAGACTTGCGGCGCCGATATCGCCAAATGGACTGCCTGTATTTTCCGCCTCAATCAATTGTTGACTCAATTGCTTCACTTTTTGAACCACCGCTCGTTTAAGCTCCTCCACATCTGTAAAATTGACATAGATGGGGGCAATCGAGCTTCCCAGCTGTTCGGCCACTTTTCTAATCGTAATGCTGTCCATGCCTTCGGTTGTTGCGATTTGAAAAGCGGCGTCAATAATCTGTTCCTCTGTAAACTTTTTTTTGGGCGGCATGCAGACAGTCCCTTCCTTCTCGTCCCACAATCAAATCAAATTCCAAAACTGAAAGATCCACAACAAAATAACCGTTGCCCCTGCAAACCAAGTATAATGAATGCGGCCAATTATCCGCCAGCGGCTTCTCCGCCAGGCCGCCACTGCCAGAAGAACAACGCCAAGTCCCAGGCATGCCATGGCATAAGGCACTAATTCAGTCACTACACTCCACGCCGGCATATCGCCATATGCCGCGGCCGGCAATTGATAAACAGGATGCGGCTCGCCAAGGACTATAAATTCCAGGACAAATACAATCGTAAGAAGCCCATAGGCAACGGCCGTATACTTCGCGGCTCGTTCAACTTTCGAGGGTTCTCCCCCGTTATAACTGCGGCGAATTCGCCGGACAAGCGCCTTGATCCCCCAATAGATCAAACTGCCGATAACGGTCAAAATTGACGCAGCGATTAGCATAATATTAACCCCGCTGGACTCATGCCACGCCGCTTTGGAATAGCTCATCGGCCCATCCGTCATGAGCAAGGTATTTCCCAGCGGATCTGTCCCAAACGCAATATACCGAAAATCTCCGCCAAAATCGGGCGATCTTCCTTCTCTCAAATTGTAATAAAGTCCAGGCTCTATTTCAATAAACCGATTGGTCTCCCCCATATGAGTAACCGTTAAATAGCCTTCCTCATCCACTTGAACGCGGATCACGCCGGTGAACAGGCTAAGCATTTTATCCGAGGTCGTCCATGATTTCCGGTTCTGCTGGTACTCTCCCGCATACTCTTCCGAGCGCTCCCGCATTCCCTCAGAAGGCAGCAGCGATTCTTCGCCGCCCGATGGAAAATAACGATCCATGAATGCTTGAAACGCTTCAATGTTAGAGTGAAAAGTTCCTCCGCTGTGGGTAATAAAGAGTCCCGCTTGTTCTTCCGGCAATAGATAAAGCGCTGTATGATAAAGCATCGTGCTGCCGGGATGAAGGAGTACCCGCCGCTCATTAAACTTGCCCTCAATAAACCCGTGAGCCATCCCGTTTAGACGCTCATGAGGGGTAAATAACGGACTGAGCATTTGGTTCACGGTTCGCTCTTGCAAGATCTGCTTCCCCTTATAGGTCCCGCCCTGTAAGAAAGCAAGCATAAATTGAGCCATATCCGAAGCGGTACTGCTCATGCTGCCCGCCGGTTCAGGCATGTATTCAAAGTCCCCTTGACGATATTCTCCATCCACATAACGGTAGCCTTTCGTCATATCTCCAGCCAGATGATCCGGCAGCGGCTGACGGAATGTGCTGTGCTCCATATTCAAGGGAGAATAAAGATACTCTTCCACATAATCCGCAAACGCCATGCCGGAAACTTGCTCCACGATATAACCGGCCAAGGCTGTTCCGTAGTTGGAATAGGCTATCACTTCCCCGGCTGGAAAGATGCGCTCCGGCAAATAGTCCCTCACATATTCCTCCAGCGAAGCGTGCTGATCTTCAGATAGACGAAAGATATCCGAGGAATAATCCTCGAAGCCGGCCGTATGACTCAGGAGATGCTTTAGCGTGACAGGCTTTATTTCGGACTTTCCTGAAGATCCAGCAAGCTTGGCCGGAATCTCGAAATCCAGATACTGATTCACATCCGTATCCAAATCCAGCTTCCCCTGCTCAACGAGCTGCATGACGGCCGTCCAGGTCAACAGTTTAGACGTCGACCCGATCCGAAAAAGCGACTTCCCGGGATCGACCGGCTCTTGTTTCTCGATATCAGCGTAGCCGTAGCCTTTTGCCAACACCACTTCTCCATTCGCCACAATCGAAACCGCGGCATTCGGTATGCGGTGCTTCTGCATCTGCTCCTCCATAACGGCATCCATAAAAGATTCCATATCCTGCAATTCCGAGAATGGCGCTTTTGCAGCGGCCGGGTACGCCCCTGACAACACCATGACTCCAATCATGACACACAGTAGCATCCAGCCTTTTCTTAACGTCTTCATTCCCTTTGCTCCTCTCCATTTGTATAACGGTTATTATATATCATATGATATATATCACTAGATATTCAATCATTTTTAATCGCCATCATAAAAAAACTGCCGGATAATCGGCAGCCTAAGTATACATTATGAATTTACATAATAAAGGCTAAAGGACATTCAGGCTCCAGTCCTACACCTTAATTTATTTTATTTTTTCACGCTATATAAATTGAACTTGAGAATCACACGAAACAAGCGGAATGAGGAAATCGAACGGGAGAAACGGCAGTGTTCGCCTTTGCAGAGGGATGGTAACCGTTACGGGTTCTAGGAAATCCAAGCATCCCTCTGCGAGAGCGATCGGAAGTCGATTCCTCATGCAGCTTGGCATAAGTAGTGATCATAATTAGTTCAACT
>Ga0065721_10006770_pt1 | contig 16631 bp, 20 predicted proteins | sample Mesricmetagenome_FD_59108 | JGI IMG/M metagenome (GOLD analysis project Ga0065721, IMG submission 59108) | Mesophilic microbial community from rice straw/compost enrichment Sample: eDNA_1 v2 (version 2) | ecosystem: Engineered > Solid waste > Grass > Composting > Bioreactor | place: USA: Davis... | reverse complement strand
CATAGGCGGGGCCGCTGCCGGATACCGCGGTGACCGCGTCGATCATCACCTCCTCGTCGACCCATTCGACCGGGCCGCAGACGGAGAGGAGCTTCGTCACCGTCTCCCTATCCGCCGCGCTCACGGCGGCGTTCGGATAGCAGGCGGTGATGCCGCGGCCGACCATGGCCGGCGTGTTGGGCATGGCGCGCACAATGGCGCCGCCGAGCATCTCCTCGAGGAACGCGATCGTCTTGCCGGCGGCGACCGAGACGCTGACCGTGCCGGGACCGACGAGCCTGCGCGCCGGCGGCAGCGCCTCGGCGGCGATCTGCGGCTTGACGGCGACGAGGAGCACGCCGGCGGTCACGCCGTCCGGCGCTTCCGCCAGGTGGCGGACACCGTGGTCCTTCAGGCGCGCGGCCATCGCCTCAGACGGACGCGGATCGACGACGAGGATCGCCTCCGGATCGATGCCGCTTTCGAGCCAGCCGTTGAGCATGGCGCCGCCCATGTTGCCCGCGCCGATGAGCACGAGCGGATGCGACGCGGAGATGCTCATGTCAGGCCTCGCCCTGGGTCTCGAACAGGACGGCGGAGAGCGCCGCCTGCGCGTCCATGCCGGACCAGACGACGAACTGGAAGGCCTGGAAATAGGCCTCGCAGCTCTCGAGCGCGTTGGAGAGCAGAACTTCGACCTGCTTGTTGGTCGGCTCGGCGCCGCCGGCGAGAAGCAGCGTCTGGCGGAAGATGACGACGTCTTCCTGCCGCCACAGGTCGAAATGCCCCATCAGCACCTGCCCGTTGATGAGCGAAAGGAGCTTCGTCACCTCGTTGACGCGGAATTCCGGCACGCGGATGTCGAACGCGGAGGCTATGTGCAGCGCCTCCCATTCCTCCATCCAGGAGAAGGAGACGTGGTAGTCGCTCCACTTCCCCTCGACCGTCATGGCGATTTCATCCTCGCCGGAACGCTCGAAGGTCCAGTCATTCGCCGCCGCCACGAATTCGATCATGTCGACCGGATTCGAATGACGTTCGGTATCAAGCTGCGAAAGGTTCATGCCCCACCCTGTCTGCGCTCCGCCGGCCCTCGGCCGCGGCAATATGGATTGCGGAATGAATCGGTTCGCGACGTGCGGCCCTTCCGGCTTTCACCGGCCGCCAGTCCTCATGACCCGCTCCGAATCATCATTTAGAATCAGTGTATAAATGCGGAGTCGCGACGCCAGTCCCCCTCCCCCTATTTTGGCTCCGGGCATGTGGACGGCACTTGGCAAACTGATTCCGCCGTGACTCATAACTGACTCACCGCAAACGGTTTTTGCGCTCGCCGGGCGTGTGGATAAGTGTCCCAAAAAAATTTGGGACAGGGCCGTCGGCAAGACGGCGCCTGTCCCGCGTCGCATCGTTTCGGGACTTAACTGTCGGAGCCGGCGAGCCGCGCCTCGAGCGCGGCGATCCGGGCGGCGAGCGCGTCGTTCTCCTCGCGCGCCTTGACGGCCATGTCGCGCACGGCCTCGAACTCCTCGCGCTTGACGAGGTCCATGGAGTTCAGGAGCTTCTCGATCTGCGCCCTGGCGGCGGTCTCGACCTCGTTGCGCAGGCCCTGGGCGGCGCCGGCTGCGTCGGTCATCAGCTTGGCGAATTCGTCGAAGATGCGGTTCGGTCCGGTGGTCATGCGCGTCGCCTTTCCTCTCGGCCGGTGAGCGGCCTGCCTTGACCTGAGGTAAGCGCTCGTGCCGCCTGATGCAAGCCTTTGCCGGGATCGCGCGGCTTCGCCGCAGCGTGCGGGCCTCAGCGACGGACCGTTCGGCCTACATCCGCGAACGCCGGTAGTGCACGGCGACGGCGCCGTTGCCGAGCGGCGTCGCCGAGACCAGTTCGAGGTGGCGCGTGCTCATGAGGCCGCTTTCGTAGAGGGTGGGGCCGTGGCCGGCGATCCGCGGGTGAACGAGGAACCTGTACTCGTCGATCAGGTCGAGGCGGTCGAGTTCGGCGGCAAGCGTGACGCTGCCGAGGAGCACACCCCGGGGCGTCGCGTCCTTGAGCTTCCGGATCCCCGTCCGGAGGTCGCCGGCGACGTGGTGGCTGTTCCGCCACGGGAAGACGCCGCGCCTCGACGAGACGACATATTTGGGCTTGCTCTCGAGCTTGACCGCCCACGCGCGCACCGGCGGCGACGCCTCCATCTCGCCGCGCGCGACCGCTGGCCAGAAGCTCTCCATCATCTCGTAGGTGACGCGTCCCCAGAGCATGGCGCCGGCCTCGTCCATGAGGCCGGTGAAGAAGGCGTGCGTCTCGTCGTCGGCGATGCCCTCGCGATGATCCACGCAGCCGTCGAGCGTGACGTTGGTGCTGAAGGTCAGGACTCCCATCGGGCAAGCCTACACGCTTCTCCCGTCCCCGTCACCGGTCCGATCCCTGGCCGGATGCGTCGCCGAAACCGTCCGGCGCCTGATGGAAGACATCCCTCTCCGCCCGCTTCTCTTGACACGGACGGGCCGACGACAGCCTAATTCAGCACCGTCCACGGCATGGGAGACGACCGGTCATGCTCTTGCGGATCTGCCTTGGAATCCTTCTCGCCCTGACGATCGCGCAACCGGCGCGGGCCGACGATGCCGCCGACCGGATCAGGTTCGGCTTCTTTCCGCCGATGGACGAGGACATCGTCTACCGCGTCGACTATCGCAGCGAGCAGACGCTTGCCGGCACCCCCAGGGTGGTGAACTGGTCGCACGAGGTGCACATGCGGATCGGCGCGAAGGAGGAGCCCGACATCCATTCCGGCACCTTCTCGCTGCGTGCGGTCAAGGCCAAGGAGGGCGCCGACAACGACCTGACCTACATCGTCGCCCGTGCGCTCGAAAACGAGACATTCGCGTTCAAGCTCGTGGCCGGCGTGCCGTACGAGGTCGACTGGCCGGCGATCAGGGCGCGGCTCGAGCCGCGGCTGCCCCAGGTCGCCCATCCGGAAATGGCGAAGATGATCGCCAGCGTCATGCCGACGCTCGAGGCCGCCGGCGCCAACGCCGTGCTGCGGCCGTTCTGGGCAACCGGNATCGGCTATCTGCGCGCCTTCAAACGCGACGGCTCGGTGGANACCNTCGAGAACATGGACCTGCCCTCCTGGTTCCAGATTCCCGGCTCGACGCTCTCNACCTATGGCGGCAACGAGGAAGGCACCGAGGACATGCTGATGATGTGGCGNCTGGTGCCGCCCCCGCAGGCGGCGAGCCGGAAGCTCGGCCCCGAGATCAGGCAGATCACCGCCGCCCTGACCTCGGCCCCGGAGCGCGCGAAGGCGAAGCCGATGCTCGAAAAACTTCTCGCCGGCGAGATCGAGGCGCTCGAAGGCGGCATCGCCACCTTCGACCGGACCCCGGGGCTGATGCGCCGCCTCCAGCTCGACGTGAGGCTCATCATCGGCGATTTCCGCCGCGACACCAACATCGTCATCACCCGGCTCGCGCCGGAATAGACCGCGCATCGCCGGCGGCCGGGCGGCGCGGCAAGCCTCGCACAAATTGCCGGTGGCATCCGGAGCCGCGGCCCGGCGGGCATCTTGACCGTGTCGCGATGGCTCGCCATGGTCGCCCGATCCAGGGCGGGCGGGGGCCGGCGAAAAAGGATGACCACTTGGAATTCGTTGCAGCCACGCTCTCGCTCCTGGCGTTCCCCGAGATCGACCCGGTCATCTTCTCGATCGGCCCGCTTGCCGTGCACTGGTACGGCGTGGCCTATGTCGTCGGCATCCTTCTCGGCTGGCGCTATGCGCGGGTGATCGCCGCGCGCCACGACCTGTGGCCCGGCGACCGCGCGCCGCTGACCGTCACGGACCTCGACGACTTCCTGCTCTGGGCGGCGCTCGGCATCGTCGCCGGCGGGCGGATCGGCTACATCCTGTTCTACGACATGGGCGCGGTCGCCGCCGACCCGTGGCGCGCCTTCGAAATCTGGAACGGCGGCATGTCGTTCCACGGCGGCTTCCTCGGCGTCTTCCTCGCCATGGTGCTCTTCGCCCGGGCGCGGTCGATCCCGGTCTTCAGCCTGTTCGACATCGTCTGCGCGGTGGTGCCGACCGGCCTGTTCTTCGGCCGGCTGGCCAATTTCGTCAATTCGGAGCTGTGGGGGCGGCCGACCGACGCGCCCTGGGCCTTCGTCTTCCCGACCGGCGGGCCGGAGCCCCGCCACCCGTCGCAGCTCTACGAGGCGGCGCTCGAAGGCATCGTCCTCCTGCTCTTCCTCGCCTTCCTGATCTTCCGGCTGAAGAAACTGAAGACCCCCGGCTTCGTCGCCGGCGCCTTCGTGGCGGGCTACGCGCTCTCGCGCATTCTCGTGGAGTTCTATCGCGAGCCCGACGCCCATATCGGCTATCTCCTCGGCGACTGGCTGACCATGGGGATGGTCCTCTCCCTGCCGATGCTGCTCCTCGGCATCTGGGCAATGGCAACCGCGCCTGGACGGGCGCCGAAGTGACGGGCCGGTAGCCGCCATGCCGACGCCCCTCGCCCGCAAGATCGTCCGCCTGATCGAGGAACACGGCCCGATCACCGTCGCCGACTATTTCGCGATCTGCCTCGCCGATCCCGAATACGGCTACTACCGCGCCCGCGAGCCCTTCGGCCGCGCCGGCGACTTCGTCACCGCGCCGGAGATCAGCCAGATGTTCGGCGAGATGATCGGCGTCTTCCTGGTCTCAACCTGGCAGGCGCACGGCGCGCCGGCGCCGCTCGCCCTCGTCGAGATCGGCCCCGGCCGCGGCACGCTGATGGCCGACGCGCTGCGCACGATCGAGCGGCTCGCCCCCGCCATGTTCGCAGCGACCGACGTCCACCTCGTCGAGACGAGCGCACGGCTCTCCGACGTGCAGCGCCAGACGCTTTTGCGCTACAAGGAGAAGATCACCTGGCACGACGATTTCGGCTCGGTGCCGGAGTCCTTCACGCTTCTCGTCGCCAACGAGCTGTTCGACGCGATCCCGCTGCGCCAGTTCGTCAAGACGGCGACGGGATTCCGCGAGCGCATGGTGCGAGTGAACGAGACCGGCGCGCTCGAATTCGCCATCGGCGCCACCGGCATCGACCCGGGCCTTCTGCCCGACCAGGGTCGCGGCGCGCCGGAGGGCACCATCTTCGAGGCGGCGCCGGCGCGCTCGGCGGTGATGCTGTCGATCACCGAGCGGCTGGTGCGCCATGGCGGCACGGCGCTGATCATCGACTACGGCCATCTCCAGTCCGGTTACGGCGACACGCTGCAGGCGGTCTACCGCCACGAATACGATCCGCCGCTGGCGCGGCCCGGCGAGGCCGACCTGACGAGCCATGTCGATTTCGAGGCGCTCGCCATGGCGGCGCTCGCCGCCGGCGGCCACGTGCACCGGCCGCTGCCGCAGGGCGACTTCCTCGTCGCCCTCGGCCTGCTCGAACGCGCCGGCGCGCTGGGGGCGGGCAAGGACCGCCTGACGCAGGCGGGGATCGAGGACGCCGTCAACCGGCTCGCCGGCGAGGGCGCAGGCGCGATGGGACGGCTGTTCAAGGTGCTGTGCGTTTCCGGGACGCCGCTGGCTCTCGTCCCTTTCGACCATGTGGCGAATTGACAGGCCAGCGCCGGCCCGGCACCATCGCCGCATCGAGCCACCACGAAGCGGTCGAGGGATACGCATTGCCGATCCGCTTCTGCGCCTTAGATCAGTTCGACAGGGCCTCTCGCAGGCTCCGATCCAGCGCATATTTCGCACATACGGGAGCTTGACCGATGCTTGAGACCCACGGGCCCGTCCCGGTCCGGAGCACCCTTCTCGACGCGGCGACCAGGGGCACGCCGATCAGCCACGGCTTCTTCAGCCGCGCCGGCGGTGTCTCGGAGGGCGTCTATCGGGGGCTCAATGTCGGCATCGGCTCCAACGACGACCGCGAGAAGGTGATGGAGAACCGCGCCCGGGTGGCGGGCTGGTTCGCGCTCGAACCCGACCGGCTGGTCACGCTCCACCAGGTGCATTCGCCCGACATCCACGTCGCCACGCGCAGGAACCGCGCCGAGCGGCCGAAATGCGACGGCGTGGTGACGAACGAACCGGGCATCGCCATCGGCGTGCTCTCGGCCGATTGCGGCCCGATCCTCTTCGCAGACGCCGCCGCCGGGGTGATCGGCGCCGCCCATGCCGGCTGGCGCGGCGCCTTCGACGGCGTCGCCGAGAACACGATCGCCGCCATGGAGGCGCTCGGCGCCGACCGCGGCCGCATCGTCGCCTGCCTCGGCCCCTCGATCAGCCAGGCCAATTACGAGGTCGGCCCGGAATTCGTCGCCCGCGCGCTCGAGGCCGACGCGGACAATGCGCGCTGGTTCGCCCCGTCCGGGCGGCCCGGACACGCCATGTTCGACCTGCGCGGCATGACGGTGGCGCGGCTCACCGCCGCGGGCATCGCCGCCGAGATGATCGAGGCCTGCACCTATGCCGACGAAACGCTGTGGTTTTCCTACCGCCGCACCACGCATCGCGGCGAGCCGGATTACGGCCGGCAGATTTCCGCCATCGCCATGAGGGAGAATGACAATGGCACTGCATTTTGAGCGAGAGGAATATGCCCAGCGCATGGACCGGCTCCGCACGCGGATGCAAGAGGAGAAGCTGGACGCCCTGCTCCTCTTCGCCCAGGAGAGCATGTACTGGCTGACCGGCTACGACACGTTCGGCTTCTGCTTCTTCCAGTGCCTCGTCGTGAAGGCGGACGGGACGATGACGCTCCTGACCCGCTCGGCAGATCTGCGGCAGGCGCGCCACACCTCGATCATCGACAACATCGTCATCTGGACCGACCGCACCAACGCCGACCCGGCGCTCGACCTCAAGAACCTTCTCTCCGACCTCGATCTCCTCGGCTGCCGCATCGGCGTCGAATACGACACGCACGGGCTGACCGGCGCCAATTGCCGCAAGCTCGACAACCAGCTTCAGTCCTTCGCCGAGCTGATCGACGCCTCCTACCTCGTCAGCCAGCTGCGCCTGATCAAGAGCCCGGCCGAGATCGCCCATGCGCGCCGCGCCGCCGAGCTCGCCGACGCCGCGCTCGACGCCGCCCTGCCGCTGATCAGGGCCGGGGGCAACGAGGGCGACATCCTTGCCGCCATGCAGGGGGCGATCCTCGCCGGCGGCGGCGACTATCCCGCCAACGAATTCGTCATCGGCTCCGGGCCGGACGCGCTCCTGTGCCGCTACAAGTCCGGGAGGCGCGTCCTCGCCGAGCAGGACCAGCTGACGCTGGAATGGGCCGGCGTCTCGGCGCATTACCACGCCGCGATGATGCGCACGATCGTCATCGGCAAGCCGACGCCGCGCCATCTCGAGCTCTACGAGGCGAGCCGCGCCGCGCTCGACGCCGTGGTGGCGACGCTCAGGCCCGGCAACACGTTCGGCGACGTCTTCGCCGCCCATGCGAAGGTGATGGAGGAGCGCGACCTGACGCGCCACCGGCTGAACGCCTGCGGCTATTCGCTCGGCGCCCGCTTCACCCCGTCCTGGATGGAGCACCAGATGTTCCATTCCGGCAATCCGCGCGAGATCGCCCCGGACATGACGCTGTTCGCGCACATGATCGTCATGGATTCGGACACGAACACGGCGATGACCCTCGGCCAGACCTACCTCACCACCGAGGCGGAGCCGGTCTCGCTGTCGTCCCGGCCGCTCGACCTGATCGCCGTGTGAGGCAACCGTGCCGCATGCCGGCCGGGGACAGCGCCAACCGGCAATTGACATCGCCCCTCGCCGCCTTCCATAAGTCTGCAGGCGACGGAACATGGGTATGAGATCAAGACGTCACACAGCCATTGCCGCGGCCCTGTTCGCAGCACTCCTTGCGGGATGCAACAGCGCCGATCAGGCCCTGACGCCGGCCCCGGGAGACGTGCCGCAGTTCAACGCTTCCGGAGCGACGCCCGGTTCGGGCGACGCCACCGCCATTCCGCCGACGCAAACAACCACCACCAGTGCAGGCGCCGCCCCGCCTCAGGCCGGCCAGACGGCCGCGCTGGCGCCGGGCGCGGAGGGCACGCTGCGCTTCACCCCCGTCATCGGCGCACCGGTCAGCGCGGTGACGCCGCTCTCGCGCCAGCTCGCCGCCGAGGCGCGCGGCCGCGGCTTCACCATCGTCAGCGCCGCCGGCCATGAAGGCCGCCACGTGCTCAAGGGCTATTTCTCCGCCTTCAACGACGGCGCCAGGACCACGATCGTCTATGTGTGGGACGTGCTCGATCCGTCCGGCGCCCGCCTCCACCGCATCCAGGGCCAGGAGGAGGTGCAGGGCGCGGCCGGCACCGACCCGTGGGCGAGCGTGCCGCCGGCGACGATGGAACGCATCGCNACCCGCACCTTCCAGGACTACCAGACCTGGCTCGGCGCCGCGCGCGGCTGACACCAAGCCTTAGCGGGCAAGATTTGACGGGAGAAGCTCCTCCCAGCGCCTTCGCGGCGAAAGCACCCGAAAGTTTTTCGGGAAAATTCACCAGCGCNGCGGCTCGCCGCTTGCAATCGCGAAACCCGCCGCTTAAACGCGGTCCCAACGGGTCGGCCCCCTTTTCGCGCGGAGCTGTCGCCACGTGTCGCGCGAAAGCGGTACAAATCGGACAGGCAGGTACAGATGAAGGTTTTCGCGGGAAACTCCAACCGGCGACTGGCCGAAGCCATCTGCGGCTATCTCAACGTCCCGCTTGGCAAGGCGAGCGTGCGCCGCTTCGCCGACCAGGAGATCTTCGTCGAGATCCAGGAGAACGTGCGCGGCGAGGACGTGTTCGTCGTCCAGTCGACCTCGTTCCCGGCCAATGACCACCTGATGGAACTCCTGATCATGATCGACGCGCTACGCCGCTCCTCGGCGCGCCGCATCACGGCCGTGATCCCCTATTTCGGCTATGCCCGCCAGGACCGCCGCGCTTCCGGCCGCACCCCGATCTCGGCGAAGCTCGTCGCCAACCTGATCACCGAGGCCGGCGCCGACCGCGTGCTGACCCTCGATCTCCATGCCGGCCAGATCCAGGGCTTCTTCGACATCCCGACCGACAACCTCTTCGCCATGCCGCTGCTCGCGCGCGATGTGAAGGAGCATTATCCGAATTCGAGCCTGATGGTGGTCTCGCCGGACGTCGGCGGCGTGGTGCGCGCCCGCTCGCTCGCCAAGCGCGTCGACGCGCTGCTCGCCATCGTCGACAAGCGCCGCGAGCGCCCGGGCGAATCGGAAGTGATGAACATTGTCGGCGACGTCGCCGGCAAGGACTGCCTGCTGATCGACGACATCGTCGATTCCGGCGGCACGCTCTGCAACGCCGCCGATGCGCTCCTTGAAAAGGGCGCGACCTCGGTGACGGCCTACATCACCCACGGCGTGCTCTCGGGCGGCGCCGTCGCCCGCGTCGCCGCATCGCGGCTGCGCGAACTCGTCATCACCGACTCGATCCAGCCGACGCCGGCCGTGCAGAGCGCGCACAACATCCGCGTCGTCTCCACCGCCACGCTGATCGGCGAGGCGATCAACCGCACCGCCGCCGAACAGTCGGTCTCCAGCCTCTTCGACTGATCCGTCAGGCGAGGCCCGAAAGGACCGCGACGAGCCCGGCGGCGACCGCGCCGCCGAGGACGGTGAACAGGCCTGCCCTGAATTTCAGGAGCGCGATTCCCGCCGCGAGCGCGATGACGAGCGCCGCGACGTCGACGCTTGCGACATGAGGCGCGGGCAGCGCCAGGGGGCCGAAGGCCACCTCCCCCACTTTCCCGAACAGGACGTGCAGCCCGAACCAGAGGGCGAGGTTGGCGATGACGCCGACCACCGCCGCGGTGATGGCGGCGAGCCCCTCGGCGAGCCAACGCACGCCGCGCAGCCGCTCGATATAGGGCGCGCCGAGAAAGATGAAGAAGAAGGACGGAAGGAAGGTGAAGAACAGGGCGACCGTCGCCCCCGCGACGCCGCCGGCGAGCGGCTCGATCCCGCCGAGCCTCGCGCCGCCGAGGAAGCCGACGAAGACGAGGACCAGGATGAGCGGTCCGGGCGTCGTCTCGGCGAGACCGAGCCCCGCCAGCATGTCGCCCGGCTCGAGCCAGCCGTGGACCGAGACCGCCTCCTGCGCGACATAGGCGAGCACCGCATAGGCGCCGCCGAAGGAAACGATCGCCCCCTGGCTGAAGAACAGCCCCATCTCGGCGAACACGCCCGGAAAAAGGAGGACGAGGGCGGCGAGCGGCGCGATCCAGACCGCGCTCCAGACGAGGATCGTTCTGAGTGTCGCCGCCGGCTTTCCGCCTTCCGCCACCCGGGCCGGAGCAAGGAGGCCCGCTCGGGCGCGCCCGAAGGAATGGAGGATGCCGGCGAAGCCCGCGGCGAGCACGATCAGCGGGAACGGCACCTTGAGGAAGGCGATCGCGGCGAAGGCGGAGAGGGCGACGACCCAGCCGAAGCGCGAGCCGAGCGCCTTGCCGGCAATCCGCACCATGGCCTGTACGACGATCGCCAGCACCGCGGCCTTGAGGCCGAGCAGCAGGCCGCCGATGGCCGGCATGTGGCCGAGGAAGAAAAAGGCAGCCGAGAGCGCGACCATGACGAGGAAGCCCGGCAGAACGAAGAGCAGGCCCGCCACGAGCCCGCCGCGGACGCCCTTCAGGAGCCATCCGGAATAGGTTGCGAGCTGCATCGCCTCCGGCCCCGGCAGGAGCATGCAGAAATTGAGCGCATGCAGGAAACGCGGCTCGTCGAGCCAGCGCCGGTCCTCGACCAGCTCCTTGTGCATGAGCGCGATCTGCCCCGCCGGCCCGCCGAAGGAGAGAAGGCCGATGCGACCGAAAACGGAGAAAAGCTCCGGCCAGCCGACGTCGGCCACCGCATGGCCGTGATCCGTCCCGCCTTCCGCCTCGCCCATCAAAACCCCCGGCCGATCCGCCCGCCGACACTGGCGACCGCGCATGACGATCTGATGACACGGACCCGGCGGCCGGGAAAGGAACGTTTTTCTCTTGCGGGCTCAATCGAGGACGAAAGCGCAGCCGAGCTCGGCCCGGAGCCACGCCTCGAAGGCGCGGGTCTCGCGCGGCTTGACCGGGTTGTCCTTCTCGACGAACCAGTAGGACGTGCCGGTGTCGAGCCGGCCCGGCAGCGGCGCCACCACCTGCCCGCGCTCGAGCGCATCGGCGGCGAGCGTCTCCCAGGCGAGGAAGACGCCCTGCCCGGCGATCGCCGCATCGAGGCAGAGCGAACCGTCGGAGAAGGTCGGCCCGTCCGGGAAGCCGGCTTCCGAGAGCCCGTGCGGGGCGAGCCAGAAATCCCACGGGAAGGAGCCGCCGGCGTCGCGGATGAGCGGGATCGACAGGATGTCGCGCGGCTCGGCGATCCGCGCCGCAACCGTCGGGCTGCAGACCGGGAAGACGCGGTGAGGGAGGAGCCGCGACACCTTGAGGCCGGGCGGCGGCCCGGTGAAAACGCGGATGCAGACGTCGATGTCGCTCGTGTTGGGGTCGACCAGCGTCGTCGTCGCATCGACGCGGATGCGGATGTGCGGATGCTGCTCGTTGAAACTGCTGAGCCGCCAGACCAGCCATTTCGCCGCGAGCACCGGGGCGACCGAGACGTTGAGCACGTTGTGGCGCGGCGCCGAGGCCGTCGTCACCGCGATCGACAGTTCGCGCATGCCCGCCGTCAGATAGGCGATCACCGCCTCGCCGAGCGGATTTGGCGTCAGCCCCCGCGCGGAGCGGACGAAGAGCGCGCGGCCGAGTTGGCTTTCCGCCTTCTGCACCTGCTGGCTGACGGCGCCGAGCGTGACGCCGAGTTCCTCGGCCGCCGCCTTCAGGCTCCCGAGCCGGCCCACCGCCTCGATGGCGCGGAGCCCGTTCAAATGCACGCGGTTGAGCGCCTTCATATAGAAAACCTGAAACGATATCGAACTAGTATCGATGGATGTCTGCCGAATTCAAGGCATACTGCATCCATTATGTTGAAGAAAACCTACATGCTCACTTTTGGCAGACTGATTGCCCTCCGCCTCGTCCGGTGGACGCGCGCGACGCGCCCGCAGGACTATTCCGCAGATCCGCTGGCCCATCCCGCGCTCAGCGGCATGTCGCTCGTCGAGCTCGCCGACCTTCCCTTCGAGCCTTCCAGCTTCGCCGCGCCTGCGGCGGAGCGGGCGGCCTCTGCGGCCAGGCGCGCGCGAAGGCCGGCAAACCGGGCCTCCGCTTGCATTCCCGCCCCCTCTCCGCTATAGAGCCGGCGTCCGCGCAGACACCCTTGGAGGCACCGCGGATGAAGCGCCGGCAACGGCGCTTGATGTTTTCCGGGGCCCGGCGAAACGGGCGGCCGGCAGACAGCCCCACATAACCTCGAAAGGAAAACCATGAGCCACGACACCTACGAGCTCAAAGCCGAGGCGCGCGAACGGGTCGGTAAGGGGTCCGCCCGGGAACTTCGCCGCAATGGCAACATCCCCGCCGTCATCTACGGCGACAAGCAGCCCCCCATCTCGATCGCAATCTCGCGCAACGAGGTCACCAAGCGCCTGCATGCGGGCGGCTTCATGACCACCATCGCCACGATCGACGTCAACGGCACCAAGCACCGCGTGCTGCCGAAGGACTACCAGCTCGATCCGGTCCGCGACTTCGTGATGCATGTCGACTTCCTGCGCGTGTCGGCCGACACCCGCGTCACCGTCGCCGTGCCCGTGCACTTCATCAACGAAGAGAAGTCGCCCGGCATCAAGCGCGGCGGCGTGCTGAACGTCGTGCGCCACGAAGTGGAATTCCACTGCTCGGCCAACGACATTCCGGAATTCATCACGGCGGACCTCACCGGCCTCGAGATCAACGACGGCATCCACATCTCGCACATCAAGCTGCCGAAGGGCGTGAGCCCGGTCATCGCCGACCGCGACTTCACGATCGCGACCATCGCTGCCCCGGCCGGCCTGAAGAGCGAAGAGAACGCCGCCGCCGCGGAAGGCGGAGAATAAGCCTTTCCGCCTGCTTTCGCGGGGACGACCATGTTGCTCATCGCAGGACTTGGAAATCCCGGCGCGCAGTACCGCAACAACCGGCACAATGTCGGCTTCATGGCGGCGGACGAGATCGCCCGCCGCCATTCCTTTTCGCCCTGGTCGAGAAAGTTCAAGGGCGAGATCGCCGAGGGTTCGCTCGCCGGCGAGAAGGTGCTCCTCCTCAAGCCCCAGACCTTCATGAACCTCTCCGGCGAATCCGTCGGCGAGGCGATGCGCTTCTACAAGCTCGGCCCCGCCGACGTCGTCGTCATTCATGACGAACTCGACCTCGCCGCCGGCAAGATCCGGCTCAAGGCCGGAGGCGGCCATGGCGGCCACAACGGTCTGAGGTCGATCGACGCCCATTGCGGCAAGGACTACCGGCGGCTGCGGATCGGCATCGGCCATCCCGGCGACAAGGCCCGCGTCCACGGCCACGTGCTCGGCGACTTCGCCAAGGCCGACGCCGAATGGCTCGATCCCCTGCTCGAGGCGATCGCCGCCCATGCCGACCTCCTCGCCAGGGGCGAGGATTCGACCTTCATGAACCGGGTGACGCTCGCCACCGGCGGCGGCAAGGCCGGCAAGGACGAGGCCCGCAAGGCGCCGCGATCCGCCCCGCCGGCGGCAAAACCCGCCAGTCAGTCCCATATCCGCCAGGCACGGCAGACCAAGCCGAACATCCCCGCCTCCGGGCCGATGGCCGAGATGCTGAAGAAGCTCCTCGGCAAGGACTGAGGGCGCTCCCGGTCGCGGGTTCCCTCCCCTCCATACTCTGGCCGTTTGAAGCAAATCGCCGTCCGTGCGACGGTGGCGGGCACGGGACAATTCCGTCATCAGAAGGACGCGGCGCCGCATGCGGCGGCCTGCCTTCGAAACGGGAAAGGAGCTTCCATGCGCATCGCCCACGTCTTCTTCCAGGTCCCGCCCGACGCGCGCCGCCGGGCGCTCGAAATCCTCCTCGCCGAGGCCGAGGCAGTGCGCGCCATGCCCGGCTGCCGTGCCTTTGTCCCCTTCCTCGATCCGACCGGGGCCGGAACCCTCGGCGTGCTGCACGAATGGGAGAGCGCCGACGATTTCTCCGCCTACGCGGCCTCGCCGACCTTCGTTGCGACCGCTGCGCTGCTGCGACCGATGATGGTCGCCCCGCCCGTCAGCCGCCGCTTCGACGCGCGCCTTGCCGAGACCGTGAATTGACGCCATGCCGCCGGACGCCTGCGCCTTCCACCGCACGTTCGAGCCGGCCGGGCCGGCGGAGTTCCGGATGGACCGGCACTATCTCCTCTATGCGATGGAGGGGACGATGCGGCTCGAGGCGGCCGGCCGGCGCTGGACCCTGCCGCCGGCCCGCGCCGCGCTGATCGCCGCCGGCGAGCCGGTGACGATCTCGATCCTGACCCGGCTCGTCTCGGCCTCGGTCCTCTTTGCCCCCGGCTTCGCCACACCGCCGCCGGCGCCGCTCTCGGTCTTCGAGGTGACGCCGCTTGCGCGCGAGCTGATCGCCGAATGCCGGACTTACGGCGAGGATGCCGGACCGCTCGATTCCTATGCGCGCCAGCTCCTTGCGACGCTGGCCGCGGTGGCGGCGCGGCTTGCGCTCTCGCCCACGCCCTGCGTCCTGCCGGCGCCGTCGAGCCCGGTGCTTGCCCGGGCGCTCGCCCTGACCGAGGCGCGGCAGGCCGACGCGCCGTCCTTCCCGGAGATCGCCCGCGAGAGCGGCCTGTCGCCGCGCGCGCTCTCGCGCCGTTTCTCCGAGGAGCTCGGCATGACCTGGGGCCAGACGCTCCGGCGCATCCGCATGATCAGCGCGGTCGAGGCGCTGGCGGGATCGCAGGCGCCGGTCACCGAGATCGCCTTCTCGGTCGGCTATGCCTCGCTCTCGGCCTTCAACGCAGCCTTCCGCGACTTCGCCGGCCAGAGCCCGAGCGCATTCCGCGCCGGTCTCAGGGGCTGAGCCCCCTTTGCCGGGCAGGCGCGGACGGAAAACCGCTCCAAACTTTTCCTGGACTTCCCCTAGTCCTCCGGCTCGGTGGCGAAGAGCAGCGGGAAGCCGGCTTCCTTGGCGAGATCCATCGCCTCGGCCGCCTTGGTCTCGGCAATGTCCCTGGCGCAGACGACGATGACGCAGGAGCCGAGCTTGTGCGCCGTCATCATCAGCCGGTAGCTCTGATCGTCGCTGATGCGGAACACGGCCCGGAGCACCAGGACGACGAACTCGCGCGGCGTATAGTCGTCGTTGTAGAGGATGACCTTGTAGAGCTTCGGGCGCGCCGTCTTCGGATTCGTTTTCGTCCGGGGCGCGAGGCGGGTGGAATTTTCAGGCATCGTCCTGTCCTCCGGCGGACCGTCGCGATCATTCTAGCCGATGCCGGGAAAAATGCACCGCCGTGGCGGCGCTTCAAGCCCTTCCGGCCGGAAAAGCGTGACGATCAGCTGCCGAGCGCGGCGACGCGGAACCAGAACAGGTCGACGAGGGCGGCAATCCCCCTCTCGATCAGCACGGCCATGGTCTGCGCGGCCTCGGCCGAGACGAGCATCGCCCCGAGTCCGCCGATCAGCCAGTAGGTGATCGAGAGCCGGAGGTTCTTCACGGAATCGAGCCGGTAATAGCCGGCATCGTCGAATTCCGCGCCGAAGAGATAGTCACTCCACGAATAGCCGCCCGAGACGAGGACGTTGACGGCCGGCGTGTCGGAGAGCTTGTCGGGAAAGAGGTTGAAGACGGCGCGAACGACGTGCGCGACGACACCGCCGAGCGCGAACAGCCCGGCGGCGACCGCGAAATGCCATGTCGCAAGTTCCGTCCCGCCCATCCGCGCCTTCCGCCTCTTCCAGCGTGATCGACGGGATGATGCAGCAGAAACATTGCCGGTCCGTTGACGCCGGCTAGCGCTGTCCCGCTTCGGCGGCGAGCACCGGCGCGATGCCATCGAGCAGTTCCTCCCAGCCCCGGCGCCGGCCCGCGACCCCGTCGCTCGGCGGGATGACGCACATCTGCTCGGTATAGGTGAGCCGCGTGCCGCCGCCCTCGTCGGAAAGGACGATGGTGGCGAGCGAGGCGGTGTGGACGCGCCCGTTCATCGCCATCGAATAGGCCAGCACGATGCGCCGGCCGGGATCGATCTCGAAATAGTGTCCCTCGTTGACGTGCTCGCCCATCTGGTCGCGAAAGCGCGAGCGCTCGCCGCCGCCGGAGCGGAACTCGAAGGTCTCGAGCGGCGCGCCGAGCCATTTCGATTTCTTCATCGGGTCCGACCAGGCCGACCAGACGTGGTCCCGGCAGTTGGGATAGATCCGTTCGAGGGTGAAACTCTCGTGGCTGATCGTCATCGCGTGTCGTCCTCCTGAAGAAAGGTTCCGAGGCTGTCGAGGCGTTCCTCCCAGCGGCGGCGGTGCTGGCGCAGCCAGGTCTCGACCCAGCCGAGCGCGTCCGGCGACAGCTCCACCGTGCGCACGCGCCCCGCCTTGGCCGAGCGCACCAGCCCCGCACCCTCGAGAACCGCGAGGTGCTTGAGGAAGGAGGGGCCGGCCATGTCGAAGGGCCGGGCGAGCTCGGAAACCGAGGCCGGGCCGTCGGCGAGCCGCTCGACGACGGCGAGCCGGGTCGGATCGGCGAGGGCCGCGAACAGGCGGGG
>Ga0065721_10051009_pt1 | contig 16632 bp, 15 predicted proteins | sample Mesricmetagenome_FD_59108 | JGI IMG/M metagenome (GOLD analysis project Ga0065721, IMG submission 59108) | Mesophilic microbial community from rice straw/compost enrichment Sample: eDNA_1 v2 (version 2) | ecosystem: Engineered > Solid waste > Grass > Composting > Bioreactor | place: USA: Davis... | reverse complement strand
CAGACTGTAGAGAAAAGCGCTTTTTTAGCGTTTCAATGAATGCTGCGTAGTGAAAAAGTCAGCTCCCAGACCATCAAAAAAGATCGCCGATCCCCTTTGGCCTTCCTGGCCAGGTGGAGGGCGATCTTCTTTATGTTCTGTACTGTCGCGGTGAGGAGGGCTTGTTCTTGCACATTCTCTCGTCCCCGTAAACGGCAATAGCGAAGCCCATGGAGCTCTTTGGCATCCGCAAAGCTTCGCTCAACCGTCTGATAGCGCAGACGGTATAAATATTTTCCTGATCGGCTAAGCCGATTCAGACGTACCCATTCCTTGCTGTCCTCCCACACGTGCCTTGTGATGACTTTTCGCTTGCTCTTTGAGCGAGTGCATTCGTTTAACAATGGACACTCGCTGCAAATTTGTGGATTGGACTTGTATTCCCGATAGCCCTCGCGGTTTGTCGTGCTATATTTCAGTTCCTGTTGGTTAGGACAGATGTAAACATTGCGCTTCTCATCGAACTTGAATCGCCATTTCTTGATGAGCCCCTTTACCGGCGTAAACGCTCGCCCGCCAATAACAGCGTAGGTCGATTGGTCCTTAAGCTTCTTACAAATGTAAGCCGTTTGATAGCCAGCATCCAACGCGACGGCCTCGAGCGTTTCGGTAAATCCGAATTTCTCCACTTGGTATTGCAGTCGCTGCATATAGGGAACCGAGTCGTGAACGTTACCGGGCGTGATATGTACATCGGTGATGATATTGTATTTATGATCCACCGTCCGATGGTCCAGGTAGAAAAAGCCCTCCGGCTTGCCGTCCCGTACCATGTAGCCGCTCTCGGGATCTGTCGTGCTGACTTTAGTCTCCTTGCTCTCCGTCACCTCCTCCCGAGCTTTGAGCGGCTTTTTTCCATGGGCTCTCCGATCCTCTGCAATGGCTTGCTCCAACTCTTGAACGTATTCGCGAGGCGTACGCTCAACGGCTTGAACCGTGAACTTCCGCTTATTCGCATTGGCCTTAAGATGTGTGGAGTCGGTGATAAGAACACGACCGCCAACCATGCGCTTTTCGATAGCCAAGCGTACGATCTCGTCAAAGATGTCTTGGAAGACGGTCGTGCCTTTAAAGCGATATCGCCGATTCCAACTGATGGTGGTATGATCCGGTGCTTTCTGGGTGAGACCGATGCCAAGAAACCAGCGATATCCGATGTTAAGATTGATTTCTTGTTCGAGCTGGCGCTCAGAGCGTATGCCGTAAAGATAGCCGATGAAGAGCATCTTGAAGAGCAGAACAGGGTCGATAGAGGGGCGTCCGTGGTCGGCGCTATAGTAAGGACGAACGATCTCGCGAATGAAGGAGAAGTCGATGTTCTTGGCAATGGCACGAAGCAAATGATCTTGAGGAACCATGTGCTCGATGCAGACGAGCTCGTAATCTAACTGAGGATTGGGCTCAGAAGAATGAAGCATAGCGAACACCCGCGCTTTCTAAAAAGAATTACCTATATTATACAACATTAACGCGGTGTCGTGTTAAATTATCTGGAGAAAAATAAAGACTGCCGAGACTTTCTCGACAGTCTGAAGACCGCTACGAAATAGCGGTCTCTTCGACGATGACTTTGATGTTGCGGACGCTTCGGTCTTCCGGTCCTTTGACGGGCAGGCCGACCTCGAGGTGTTCGACGATGTAATCGATATTGTCCTGCGAGATGACTTCCCCCGGCAGAAGGATCGGAATGCCCGGCGGATACACGTAGATGAATTCGGCGATGATCCGGCCGGCCGATTCGGTGAGCGGGAGGATCTCCGTCTCGCCGTAGAAGGCGTCCCTCGGAGTGAGAGAAAGGTGCGGGATCTCCGGAATCCGGACGATCAGCTCCTTCACTTCGCGGGTATGAAGGAACTCGTCGGCCATGCGCGCGAGCGCATCCACCAGAATGCCGACCGTCTCTTCGTTGTCTCCCGGCGTGATGAGGCAGAGGATGTTGTACATATCGCTCATCTCGACCTCGATATTGAACTTTTCCCGCAGCCAGTTCTCGGCGTCGTAGCCGGTCATGCCGAGGTGACGGATGTGAACGGTGACCTTCGTCGGGTCGTAGTCGAAGGTGGCTTCGTCCCCGAGCAGATCTTCGCCGAAGCAGTACAAGCCTTCGATCTTGTTGATGGCCGCTCGGGCTTGCTGCGCCAACGCGACCGCGCGGCCGGCGAGCTCCCTGCCGTGCAGCGCCAGCTGCCTGCGGGCGGTATCGAGAGACGCGAGCAGCGGGTAGGACGTCGACGTCGACGTCAGCATGCTGAAGATCGTCTGGGCCCGCTGGATGTTGACGAGACCGGAGCGGATATTCAGGATGGAGCTCTGCGTCATCGATCCGCCCAGCTTATGCACGCTCGTCGCCGCCATGTCGGCACCCGCTTGCATGGCCGACAAGGGGAGCTCGTCGGAGAAGTGAATGAGAGCGCCGTGCGCTTCGTCCACGAGCACGGGAATGTCGTATTCGTGCACGAGATCGACGATCTCCTTCAGGTTCGCGCAGACTCCGTAATAGGTCGGGTTAATGACGAGTACGGCAGCCGCATCCGGATGGCGTTCGAGCGCCCGGCGCACCGAACGCGTCGTAATGCCGTGGTCGATGCCGAGATTACGGTCACGGACAGGCGATAGAAACACCGGGCGAGCCCCCGAGAAAATGATCGCGGACAGTACCGATTTGTGAACGTTGCGGGGGACGATGATTTTGTCGCCTTGACCGCACACGCTCATGATCATCGTCATGATCGCGGTGCTCGTTCCTTGAACGGAGAAGAAGGTGGCATCCGCTCCGAACGCATCGGCTGCCAGCTGCTGAGCCTCCAGGATGACGCTGACCGGCTGGTGGAGGTCGTCGAGCGGGGCGATGTTGATGAGATCGACATCGAGCACGTTCTGACCAACGAATTCGCGGAACTCCGGATCCATGCCTGAGCCTTTCTTATGGCCGGGGATGTGGAATTGTATCGGATTATGCTCCGCATGGCGACGCAGGGCGTCGAATAAGGGAGTGCGGGAATGATTCAAGGATAGCTCCTACCTTTCCATGCCGTAACATACGGTAAACTGAACAACAAGCATGAGTATAGCAAAAATAGGGGGGAATGCAACAAGTCGCGATAGAGCTTTTCGGATTTATTCGACATCCCATTTGGAACAGGCTAATGATTATGCTACCATATTTTATTGAATACAATGTTAACTGGCCTACAATAAGGAGAGAATCTTTTTGCGCAGCAAACTCGCGATCGTATCCCTCATGTTGATCACGACCTTTATCGGCTTCGGAATCATCATTCCCGTTTTGCCTCAAGCGGTATCCGACATCGACCCCGAATCGGCGAATTGGCATACGGGATTGATGTTAGCGCTTTACTCGCTTGTGTCGTTCCTTTTATCACCGGTATGGGGAAGCGTGTCGGGCCGAGTCGGGCGCAGGCCGGTCATCATGATCGGCATTCTCGGCTTCTGCATCAGCTTTCTTCTATTCGGCTTAGCCGGGGACAATCTCGTTCTCATGTACGTTTCCCGTCTTCTAGGAGGCTTGTTCTCGGGGGCCGTCACCGCCTGCATCGTCGCTTATGTCGCGGATATTACGACGGCGGAGGAGCGGACAAAGGGAATGGCCGTCGTGGGAATGAGCATCGGCCTCGGCTTTACCTTCGGCCCCTTCGTGGGAGGAGTGCTTAGCGAGATCTCGTTGTCGGCCCCGTTCTACGCGGCATCCGGACTTGCCTTTCTTACTTTCCTTGCCGCATGGGCGAAGCTGACGGAATCTATTCCTCCGGAGAGACGGGCGGCGATCCGCGGCATGCCCAAGGCATCGCGTTGGACCGCATTCCAAGGGCCGCTTAAGAATCTGTACGTGCTCGCGTTCTTCGTAACCTTCTCGCTTGCCATTCTGGAGTCGACGATGCAGCTCTACGGCATGAGCCGCTTCGACGTTACCCCGCGCCAAGTGGGAATGATGTTTTTCTTCTGCGGCTTGGCCGGAGCCCTCGTTCAAGGAGGAGTCGTCCGACGCCGGGTCAAGAAAGGGCAGGAGAGCCACTATATCGCCGCCGGGCTCGTCATCTCGGCCGCCGGGTTCTTCCTGCTTCTGACCGCCAACGATTGGGCGATGGCTACCGTTTACCTATGTATTTTCGGAATCGGCAACTCTTTGATTCGTCCGTGCGTTACTTCATTGATCACTCAGAAAACGAAGGTCGAGCAAGGAGTCGCCTCCGGGCTGAGCTCCTCGATGGACAGCCTGGGTCGGATCGTCGGCCCTCTGCTCGGCACGGCGCTGCTCGACGTGACCGAATGGCTGCCATTCGTGCTCTCGGGCGCTCTATCGCTGGCCGCGCTCGGCCTGTTGGCCAGGTTCCGAAGCGCGGATCGCGCCCAGACGCAGGTGCAAGGATAATCGAATATCATTTACGGGACGTCTCCGGTCCGACTTCATCTCAGCCTTGAGTCTAGGTTGAAGTCCGGTCCGGAGACGTTTTTCACTTGGAAGACTCCCCCTTATGATAAGGATGACCAAAAAAAGAACACGGAGTGGAAGGGGAAATCGGAAGGTGAAATCGATCATTCAAGGAGCGTTCCGCAATAAGGCGGCGATTATTATTCTCGTCGTCATGACGCTTGGGCTAGGGGTCATGAGCTACTTCAAGCTGCCGATGGAATTGATGCCGGAGGCGGACAATCCTCAGGTAACGGTTAGCGTCATCGGTCAAGGCTATGACGCCGCCACGATGGAGAGCCAAGTGACGGGCCCGTTAGAGCAAGCTTTGGCGGGCATTAAAGGCAAAACGGGAATGTTCTCGAATTCGGGAGAGAATTTCTCGCAGATCAATCTCAACTTCGATTCGAAGACGAACATGAAGGACGCCAAAACGGAAGTGGAGAAGGCGGTCAACGCCGTTCCGCTGCCGGAGAGAGCCTCTCCGCCGTACGTCGTCCAGTTTAATACCTCGATGATCCCGATCTCGTTCGTATCCTTGACGTTCGCCGACGGCGTCGGCAACGCGGACAAGGAGAAAATCGAGCAGCAGGTGGTGGATCAATTCCGTTCGATCGACGGCGCAGGCGCCGTGCAGCTTTCCGGCAAGTCCCAGCCGTCCGTGCATGTCGTTCCGGATACGGCTAAGCTGGCGGAGAAGGGCGTGCCGCTTCAGGCTCTCTACGGAGTGCTTCAAGGACGCAGCGAATCCTCTTCGGTCGGACAGACGACGCTGGACGGAACGATCGTCAATCTCGGCGTAGCTTCCAGCCTGTCGGATGTCGAGACGATGAAGAAGCTGCCGGTCGCGCCCGGAGTGACTCTAGGCGATGTGGCCGAGGTGACGTTGGTTAACGATAAAGAGAGCATCGCCCGAATCGACGGCAAGGATGCCCTGAGCGTCGTCATCTCCAAGGCGGCGAATGCCAATGCCGTAAGCGTGGGCAAGGACGTCCAGAAGGTTATCGACGATTGGAACCGAGACAACAAGCAGGCTTCGCTGAAAATGCTCATGAACACCTCGGACGAGATCGTTCATTCCGTTAACAGCATGATGAGAGAAGTGTTGATGGGCGCGTTGTTCGCTACCCTGGTCATTCTGTTGTTCATGCGCAACGTTCGAGCCACGCTCGTCACGATCGTTTCGATTCCGTTGTCGCTCGGCTTGACGCTGTATTTGTTGGACTTGTCCGGAATCTCTTTGAACATCCTGACCCTTGGCGGGGTAGCCGTCGCGGTCGGACGTCTGGTGGACGACAGCATCGTCGTCATCGAGAACATCTTCCGCCGGCTTCAGAAGGAATCGTTCTCCGTCGGCCTCATCATTGACGCCACTCGCGAGGTATCCCGAGCCATTACGGCTTCCACGCTGACGACCGTCGCGGTCTTCCTGCCGATGGGACTGCTTCGCGGCTCGCTGCAAGATTTCTTGCTGCCGTTCGCGTTGACCGTAACGTATTCCCTCTTGTCTTCTCTGATCGTCGCGCTTACGGTCATTCCGCTGATGAGCTCCGGGGTGCTGAAGGGCTCGCGCATCAAGGAACACAAGCCGTCCGAACGCTTCGTGAAGTTCCTGAACTGGAACCTGCGGCATAAGTGGGTGCCGCTGCTGATCGCTCTCGTTCTGCTCGTCGGTTCCGTCGGCACCTACTTCAGCATGCCGAAAGGCGCGATCGACAACTCGAGCGCAACGAGCTTGAACGTTACGCTCGAGTATAAGCCGGATACTCCGGTCGACGAGGTGTTCGAGAACGGCAAGAAGCTGGAAGCGTTTCTGCTCGAGCAAGAAGGCCAGGAATGGGTCAGCATGGATATGGGGAACAGCGCCGACGGCGCCCAATACGGAAGCGTCAATTCGCCGACTTTGGTCACCTACATGATCAGTATGGAGAAAGGCGCAGACGCCGAGAAAATCATCGAGGCCGTGAATTCGCAGAAGAGCAACTATCCCGAAGCCGAATTGGCGGTAGGGGCAAGCTCCTTCTTCGGAGGAGGAAGCTCGACTCAGGTGTACGTCGACATTACCGGCAACAACGAGGAGGACCTCGCTGCCGCCGCGGACGAAGTCATCGCCAAGATCAAGCCGATCGAGGACGTCCTTAAAGTCGAGAGCAATCAAGACGAGAAGACGACCGTGTACACGCTCGAAGTCGATCCGGCTACGGCGAAGTCTACCGAAATCGCCGGTCAGCTTCAAGGAATGCTGAACCCGGTTCCGATCGGATCCATTCAATCCGAAGGCCAATCCCTTAGCGTGCTGCTGCAGCCTGTTCTTAAGCTGAATTCCGCCGCGGACCTCGATAACATGAGCGTCCTGACGGACGAAGGACCGAAGCAAGTGTCCAGCGTGGCGAAGTGGGTGAAGGAAGAGAAGCCGACCAAGTTCTACCATAAGGATGGCTACACGTATATCCGCGTTACCGCGACCGTAGAGCCTAGTCAATTGTCGACCGTCGGTTCGACTATCTCGAAGGAGATGGATAAGCTGACGGTTCCGGAAGGGGTCAAGCTGAACGTCGGCGGCGCTTCCGCCGATCAATCCGAGGATTTCGCCAGCTTGTTCATGATGATGATCGTCTCGATCGGAATCGTGTACCTGATCATGGTGTTCACGTTCAAGACGATCCGCGCGCCGATCGCGATTCTCGCTTCGATTCTGTTCGTGCCGATCGGAGCGGTGCTTGGCCTGATCGTAACGGGTATTACCCCGGACTTCACCGCCATCTTCGGTGTCGTCATGCTGATCGGTATCGTCGTTACCAATGCGATCGTTCTTATCGACCGAGTGAAGCAGAACGAAGAGCGGATGACGATCCGCGAAGCGCTCCTGGAAGCGGCCGGCACCCGCATGCGTCCGATTCTGATGACGGCGATCGCGACGGTATGCGCGATGCTCCCGCTCGTCTTCGGCTCCTCGGAGTCGGGCAGCATTGTCTCCCAGAGCCTCGCTATCGTCGTTATCGGCGGCTTGGTCGTCGCGACGCTGCTCACGCTCGTTATCGTGCCTTGCATCTATGAGCTTCTGTTCTTCCGCAAGTCCAAACGTCAACGCATCGAGGCGACTCGCTCGGCAGCCGCCTAACGCAATAAGCCCCCACGCCGCATGCGGCCGGGGGCTTATCCTTAAGCTTGCGCCATACGGTAGAGCGGAAGCAAGGTGTCGAAGACGGACTCCGCTTTGCGCAGGAGCGCATCGCCGTCCTTCAGCAGCGGGTCTCCCCGGCGGACGTGAATGCCGCACGTCAGCTCGGCCGCTTTGACGCTTCCCAGCCTGCGAAACAGCTCGGCAAGCTCCTCTTCCGACAGATCCGCGTGAACCGAGCCGGTCGGAACCATGTGATCCTTCGACCAGATATAAGAAGGCGGGATCGACTTGCGGATGGAGTCCAACTCTCTCCTTGCTTTCTCGGCGAACGCGGTTTTGTTCGGGCATTCATAAATGATGGCGAACTGCATGAACAGATGAGTGGACCATAACCCGATCTGGAAGTGGGGGAAGGCCTTGTACCCTCTCGCGCTTGGCGACCAAGCGACCCAAGTGTCGTCGGGAGGATTAACCGATCTTCTCGCGTGCTTGGCGACATGGGCGAACGCTTCTTCGCCAGTCAGCTTGGCTATTACGGGAGCAAGCGATTCGCCGATGGAATGAAGCTTCGGCCGTACCTGCGAAATAATGGCTTCCATTCGACCTTCTAATCCGGGAACCGACATCGCATCGAAGTCGGAATCCGTAAAGCCGCCGAAGCGGGTAGTTGCGACGTTTGCCACGATGGAATCACCTCGAACCATTTTTCTAAAAAAGCTTTCCCTCACTATACTGGAAAATAGTCAAGAAACCAAGTTGCCAGATCATAAGATGGAGTATAAGATAAAGGTAAGAACAAATATTCTGAACATTCGGTCAACAACTCGAGCCATGCGCTTTCCGCAGGAGGGGGAGATGGCCGTGAATCGAAGCCATGAGGTGGAATACTGCAACCTGGAGCTTCGTTTCGATCGCAGGCAGCTGCAGAATTTGATACGAGAGCTGATTTCCGAAGGGTACTCCTTGTACTGGAACGAGAGCGACCATCAATTCCTGATTTCGGTCCGAACGGGACGCAAGCTGCTCAAGCTCAGGTTTCAACGATCTTCCAACCGCTACAAGATGGTCGGGGACTACGTGGTTAAGGATGAGAAGCTGGCGCAATGGATCGAGAAGCTGATCAACGATTCCCGCGGCCATGCCGTCGTCAAGAGGTTTCGCGACCGTCAGGTATTGATCGAGAACATCATGTTCGGAGAAATTATTCGTCTCGTGGAGGTGTCAGGCATGGAACATCGGATCATTTTTCAGAAGCGTCCTCAAATTACGGTAGAAGATATGGTTCAAGCTTTCAAGTCGAAGAGAGCCGAACTGCGAGCTGGAGTTCTTCGTCTTGAGATCGATTATGAGCTCGCTGTTCTCCATGAGGCGTTGCAGCAAGGCCAGGCTGAAGAGATCGAGAACAGCAAGCTTCGGCTGGAAGGCATGCGCAAGGAAATGCTTCTACTGGAGCTATAGCTTCATCGGCAAAGGTATCGAATATGAATTTCTTCGGCGCCCCTTGGGGCGCTTTCTTCATACTCGCAACCGTTTTCTCTCCTCCAAGGTGCTCCTCTTTTTTATCCCCTCACCGTCCACTATCCCCTTCGCTCAGCAAACGTCCAGAATGTCCCCCTTTTCTCTTAGCGAACAAAACGTTGATCTAGAGGTTCCCTTTGTCTCTTAGCGTACCAATCGCATATTTAATGACCCCACCTGGTCAGATGCCACCCGCGCCATTTAGATTTGCTGCTGAAGGCATGCCAGGGTCTTGGAAGAACAGGACGGAAACGCGTCAGTTCCCTGTAAATAAGAACCGGAGTGGATGCGCAGGCTGCAAGAGCTCGAGAGAAGACGTCGCGAAGGCACAAACCTTGCTTGTTCCAGCGAAAGCAGTATTCGTGCAGATACGCTTGAAGATGCTTAGGACCAATCCCGCGGAAAGTGTCGTTAAGCCAAGAAGTGACGTGCCTTTGAATTCGGTTAAAGCCGCTATTCTTCATTGTGTAGGGATTTTTTATGACGACTGATTTTCCGTTCGTGTGCTCATCAATAAAAGCAATAATCTCGTCCTTATGGATGGAAAGGTAGCGCAGCTCTACATGATCGGGGTTGGGTTGATGAATCTTGATTTGAATCGGGTCGCCGCATTCGTCCTGCGCTCCGCCCAACAATAAGGGCTGCCTGGCATCGGAATATAAAGGAGAACCGTAATAGAACGTCTCCACCCGGATGTTGCCGGTCAGCGGCAAATCGGCTTCTTCGCGCTTCATGGCATGCCGGATCTTGTGGGTGATGAGCCAGGCGGTTTTGTAGGTGATTTTCAAAATATTAGAAAGGGCAAACGAGCTGATCCCGGATATTTGGCTAAGCAAAAATAAGGCGCGAAACCACAAAGTCAGCGGAGTTCGGCTTCCTTCCATGATAGTGCCGGCGGTGATGGAGGTCTGATGGCGGCAATACGGAGAAGCGCATTGGTAGAGGGGCAATCTTCGGGAAGAAACCGTATAGAAGTTGGGATGACCGCAAGCCGGGCAACGAAATCCATTCGGCCAACGCGCTTGAAAAAGAGCTTGAATGCAGGCTTCCTCCGTGGAGTAATCGCTGCAGAACGAGTCGAAGGCGAGAGCGGTCAATCGAATCTCCTCCCACAAAATAGGAACTGATGTTCTTGTTTTGATTATAGCAAACATTTGTTCCCATTTCAATTGCTTTTTGGTGAAAATCCGACTTGAATCTTCCGTTATTTTTGCTGAGGGAAGGGGATATCGAGCGGCGGCCGTTCCATGCGACATGCTGAGCGAAGGGGATAGTGCGAGGAGAGCGCCGATTTTGGAGAGCAACCATCCAGACAAGAAGAAGCGCTAAAGCATAACGACACGCTATTGAAGTCAAAAGCGTTTTCGCTATAATGTAAGCTGTCAAGATCAGAAAGGGGAGAGCTGGAGATGAGACTTGGGCAACGGGAAAAGCTGTTGTTTATCGGAGACTCCATCACGGATTGCGAACGAGCGAGGCCCGTCGGGGAAGGGCTGTTCAATCCCTATGGGAGAGGCTACGTATCCGTCGTCGACGGACTGCTTCAGTCCGGGTACCCGGAGTTGGGGATTCGGGTAGTCAACATGGGGATCAGCGGCAACACGGTGAGGGATCTGGAAAAGCGTTGGGAGACGGATGTGCTGGAACAGAAGCCGGACTGGCTGTCGGTCATGATCGGCACGAACGACGTTTGGAGACAATTCGACCAGCCTTACATAACGGAATCCCATGTTTATTTGGATGAGTACGAGAGGAAGCTGGAGGAGCTTATCGTCCGTACGAAGGAGCAAGGAGTCAAAGGGATCGTCCTGATGACGCCATTCTATTTAGAGCCGAACAAGTCCGACGCGATGAGAGCGACGATGGATTTGTACGGGGAAGCCGTTAAGAGGGTTGCGGAAAAGCAGGGAACGGCGTTCGTGGATACTCAAGCGGAGTTCGATCGTCTGTTGGAGCACATCTATCCGGCTACGATCGCATGGGACCGCGTTCATCCGAGCATGATCGGACATGTCGCTCTCGCCAAAGCATTTCTGAAGGCAGTCGGTTTCGACAGATGGACCGTCTAAAGCAATGCGGGCGGGGGAATAAGAAAGGAAGCGCTTCCGGATTTTTGCCGCGGTTTGACGGCTTTCGGCGCGCGCCGCTAATCGAAAAAGAAGGTTTTCTTATGTTGTCAAAATAGAGTACAATAGGCATATTGTAAAAAAATCGTTCCAAAGGATGAAGCGAAAAATGGCAAAAGCAAACATTGGTGTAGTCGGCATGGCCGTCATGGGACGCAACCTTGCCTTGAACATTGAAAGCCGCGGTTACACGGTGGCCGTGTACAACCGTTCCCGCGATAAGACGGACGACCTGATCAACACGGAAGGCAAGGGCAAGAACTTGGTTCCGACTTATTCCGTCGAGGAATTCGTTCAATCGCTCGAAGTGCCGCGCAAGATTCTGATCATGGTCCAAGCCGGCGCCGGAACGGACGCGACGATTCAATCGCTGATTCCGCACCTGGACAAGGGCGATATCATCATCGACGGAGGCAACGCGTACTTCCCGGATACCCAGCGCCGCAGCCGCGAGCTGACGGAGCAGGGCTTCAACTTTATCGGTACCGGCGTATCCGGCGGCGAAGAAGGAGCTCTTAAGGGACCTTCGATCATGCCGGGCGGCCCGGAAGAAGCGTACAAGCTCGTCGAGCCGATTCTGACGGGCATCTCCGCGAAGGTGAACGGCGACCCTTGCTGCACGTACATCGGGCCGGACGGCGCCGGACATTATGTCAAGATGGTCCACAACGGCATCGAGTACGGCGACATGCAGCTGATCTGCGAAGCCTACCAGCTGATGAAGGACGTTCTGGGCGTTTCGACGGACGAGCTTCATGAGATTTTCGGCGAATGGAACAAGGGCGAGCTCGACAGCTATTTGATCGAGATCACGACGGACATCTTCTCCAAGAAGGATCCGGAGACGGGCAAGGCGATGGTCGACGTTATCCTCGATTCCGCTGGCCAAAAGGGCACGGGCAAGTGGACGAGCCAAAGCGCGCTGGACCTGGGCGTTCCTCTGTCCATCATCACCGAATCCGTCTTCTCCCGCTTCCTGTCCGCGATGAAGGAAGAGAGAGTAGCGGCAAGCAAGGTGCTGAAGGGACCGAAAACTTCCGCGTTCGCTGGCGACAAGGCCGAGTTCATCGAGAAGGTTCGCAAGGCGCTGTTCGCGAGCAAGATTTGCTCTTACGCGCAAGGCTTCGCGCAGATGCGCGCCGCTTCCGACGAATACAACTGGAATCTGCAATACGGCAACATCGCGATGATCTTCCGCGGCGGCTGCATCATCCGCGCCCGCTTCCTGCAGAACATCAAGGACGCCTACGACCGCGACCCGGGCCTGCGCAACCTGCTGCTGGACGAGTACTTCAAGGGCGTTGTCGAATCCTATCAAGACGCATGGCGCGACGTCGTCGCTACGGCGGTACGCTACGGCATTCCGGTACCATCGTTCGCGAGCGCGCTGGCTTACTACGACAGCTACCGTTCCGAGCGCCTGCCGGCTAACCTGCTGCAAGCTCAGCGCGACTACTTCGGCGCCCATACGTTCAAGCGCCTGGATAAAGAAGGCACGTTCCACCACAACTGGATGGAAGCCTAATTCAGGGGAGCGTGTCCCGAAGCAGGGCGCGCAGATGCTCCGCGTCCTCGCTGCATAAGCTTTGCCGGTTCAGCAAATGCGTCGCCACTCCGGCGTAGGCAGCGAAATGCGCAAGCAGCCGTGGCCGATCGAGCCCCGACCATTCGGGCGCTCCTTCGGCCACTTTTCTTTTAATGTAGTCCAGCGCCCAAACAAGGTCCTCCCTGCAAAGAGGATACGAAGGGTCGAGCAGGCGTCTAAGCGTGAGCGGAAGAGGACCGGCGATTCGATCGGGGGAGCCGGCGAGAGGCGTCTCCATCTTGTCCATCACCTACTTCGGGAGAGGTTCTGTTACCACCTTACGGAGATACGTCTGCATTTATACCAGCAATGCGATGTGCTATTATAATTGAAGCGTATGAAAGGAAATGGGGAAGCGAACGTTGAGCGGTCTCTTGAAGAGAAAAAACATCATTATCGTAGGATTCATGGGGACCGGAAAGTCGACGGTCAGCCGCTTGCTGTCGGAGAAGCTCGGATGGCCTCGCCTGGATACCGATGAGGAGATTGTAAGAATTGCGGGCAAGAAAATTCCCGATATTTTCGCCGATGAAGGAGAAGCCGGATTTCGCGATCGAGAGAGCCGAGTGCTGGAGGACATCCTCGCGGGGGATCGTCAGATCGTCGCCACCGGAGGAGGAGCGGTGCTTCGCGAAGAAAACCGTCGCCGCATGCTCGCCGGCGGTTGGGTCGTGGCTTTGACGGCAAGCCGTCAAAGCTTGCTGGAGCGCGTTACGGCGGCAGGAGCGGCCGGAACCCGTCCGTTGCTCGCGGGAGACGCGGAAGAGAGAATCGATTCGCTGCTGGCGACTCGCAAGCATGCTTACGACTTCGCGCATGCCGCGATCGATACCTCCCGCAGAAGCCCCGAGCAGATCGCGAATATGCTTGTCCGGTGGATCTTATAGATTATCCCAAGCGAGCATGCCGCCGAGCATGTTTACCGTCTTGCCGAATCCTTGAGCGGCCAAGTACTCGCACACTCTTCCGCTGCGGCTTCCGCTGCGGCAGATGAAGATGACTTCTTCGTCCTTAGGGATGTCGGCAAGACGCTCGGGGATTTGTCCCATCGGAATATGCACGGCTCCATCGATCATTCCGTAAGCGACTTCATCGTCTTCGCGGACGTCGATGAGATGAAGCTTCTCGCCGGCATCGAGGCGGGCTTTCAGTTGTTCTACCGTCGTCGTATCGTATGAACTCATAACAAGTTACACTCCTTTGGTCTGCATTCTGGAATAATCATAAGAAACGCCGACAGCACTGTCAAATATGCGGCGAAGAGAAAGGCGGGACGACAGTGAACGAATGGCTGCTGATTGCCGTCTTCGGATTCCTCGGAGCCGCTTCGCGCTACGGTATCGCGCTATGGATTCCGGATGGGGGCGGAGCCGCGTTTCCTTATGCGACGATGGGAATCAATCTGGTCGGATCGTTCCTGCTAGGCGCTCTGTTCGGTTGGTGCGCGCGCAGAAGCATCGCCCCGTGGTGGCGCGAGGCGCTCGGCACCGGATTCCTGGGCGCCTTCACGACGTTCAGCACGTTCAACGCCCAGTTATGGGAGCTCTGGCGCAACGAAGCGTACGGATCCGCCGCCGTCTATCTGCTCGCCAGCGGATTGGGCGGAGCGATGCTCGCCTCCGCCGGACTCGCCGCTGGGAGGCGAGCGGATCGATGAACGCGTGGGAAGCGCTTGGCCTGGCGGGGCTCGGAGGAAGCGCGGGAGCGCTGCTGCGGTACGGAACGGGCAAGTGGGCGGCGGCCCTCAAGGCGAAACCGTACGCGGCTACGCTGACGGTTAATCTGACCGGATCCCTTCTGATAGGAGTATTGGCTGGGATGGAATGGAAGGCGCGGCAGCCCGAGCTATATGCCCTATTGGGGCCGGGAGCGATGGGCGGTCTGACAACCTACTCGACACTGAACGTGCAGAAGGCTACGATGAGAGCAGAGAAACGATATGCAACGCTGGCGAAGTACGCGGCGGCGACCTACTTGGGAGGCTGGCTGGCATTCGCCATCGGCTTCGGAATCGGCAAGGCGGCTAAAGGTTGAAGCTAATCCTCACCCCTATATACATTTTATAAGGAGCGTTAACAGCAATGGACATGATCGTTACTCCAACAGGCAAGCTGCAAGGCGAAATTCAGGCATTGTCTTCGAAAAATTACACGACCCGCTACTTGCTCGTCGCCGCGCTTGCGGAAGGCACGAGCACCATCCTCTATCCGGCTCACAGCGAAGACAGCGACGCGATTCGCCGTTGTATTCGAGATCTGGGCGCGATCATCGAAGAGGATGAAGAGAAGATCGTTATCACGGGCTTCGGCCGCCATCCATTTCCGGCCAAGCAGCTCAACGTAGGCAATGCGGGCGCCGTGCTTCGATTCCTGATGTCCATTGCGTCGTTCCTGCCCGAGGTCACCTTCGTGAACACGTATCCGCAATCGCTCGGCAAGCGACCGCACGACGACTTGATCGCCGCGCTCCAGAGCATGGGAGTCGAGGTGGACCACAACAACGGCCGCCTTCCGATTACGATTCGCGGCGGCAATCCTCGCGGCGGCAAGATTCAGGTATCGGGCAGCGTCAGTTCGCAATTCTTGAGTTCATTGCTGTTCCTGGCTCCGCTGCTTGACGAGGACAGCGAGATCGAGGTGCTTAACGACCTGAAATCGAAGGTCGTGATCGGCCAGACTCTCGAGGTCATGCGCCAAGCGGGAATCGTCGTCGAGGCTTCCGACGACCTGATGCGTTACAAGGTTCCGGGCCGTCAGAAGTATCTGGCTCAGACGTATACCGTTCAAGGCGATTATCCGGGCTCGGCCGCCATTCTTGCCGCTGCCGCGGTAACCGAATCGGACGTGACCGTTCATCGGCTGTACGAGAACAGCAAGCAAGGCGAACGAGCCGTCGTCGACGTGCTTCGCGCCATGAACGTGAACCTGACTCACGAGAACGCAATCGTTCATGTTCAAGGGAACGGCAAGCTCGCGGCGGGTGAATTCGACGGGGACGAGTTCACGGACGGCGTGCTCGCGATGGTCGCGGCGGCCGTCTTCGCGGAAGGAACCTCCCGTTTCTATAACGTCGAGAACTTGCGCTATAAGGAATGCGACCGCATTACGGATTACTTGGCCGAGCTCCGCAAAGCCGGTGCCAACGTGGAAGAGAAACGGGACGAAATCATCGTTCACGGCCGTCCGGAAGGAGTCGAGGGCGGCGTCGAGATCGATGCCCACTTCGATCACCGGGTCATCATGGCGCTGACGATCGTCGGCCTTCGCTCGAAGCAGCCGATCCGCATCAAGGAAGCCCACCACGTCGCGAAGTCTTACCCGAATTTCTTCGATCACCTGTCGTCGCTTGGCGCGAAAGTGGAATGGGTAAAATAAATCGATCCGAACCAACTATGACCTTAAGGGGGTTGAAGAGGATGGCATTCTCGAATCCTTCCCGGAATGAGATCAAGGGCATTCTTCAGCAGTCGAACAACATTGCGGTCGTCGGCTTGTCCGACGACCCCTCCAAGGTGTCGCACATGGTGTCGCAGGCCATGCAGCAGAAGGGATACCGGATCATTCCGGTCAATCCGAACGCGACGAGCATTCTCGGCGAGAAGTGCTACGCCAGGCTGCAGGACATTCCGGACAAAGTCGACATCGTGAACGTCTTCCGCCGGCCCGAGCACACCCCGCCGATTGCCGCGGACGCGGTCGAGATCGGAGCGAAGGTGCTCTGGCTGCAGCTCGGCATCGCGAATGACGAAGCGGCTTCCATCGCGGAGCAAGGCGGCCTTCAAGTGATCATGGACCGCTGCATCAAGGTAGAA
>Ga0065721_10051008_pt1 | contig 16632 bp, 15 predicted proteins | sample Mesricmetagenome_FD_59108 | JGI IMG/M metagenome (GOLD analysis project Ga0065721, IMG submission 59108) | Mesophilic microbial community from rice straw/compost enrichment Sample: eDNA_1 v2 (version 2) | ecosystem: Engineered > Solid waste > Grass > Composting > Bioreactor | place: USA: Davis... | reverse complement strand
GGTTGCTATTGCGAGGTGGAACATGGGGCATGAGTCAATCCCTGCATTCACATGGGATTCCTTTCGGTATCAAATTCCCGAACAGGCCGGGAGGTGTGCTTTGTTTTCGGCGGCGCACAGTTGGTTTGCTATGCGTTTGCTTTGCGCTGGCCGGCCCCGGGCTGTTCTCTGCCCAAACCGATCAACTCTCCGCCGCGCCGACTACAGAGGTTTACATCATTCCCATCCGAGAGAACATCATGCCACCGCTGGTTTATACGGTCCGGCGCGGAGTGAAGGAAGCGATGGCGGCAAACGCTGACCTGCTCGTTCTCGACATGAAGACCGATGGCGGGCGGGTGGATGTGACCGAGGAAATCATCGAGATCATCAGCCAGTTCAAGGGAAGAACGGTCACTTATGTCAACAATCGGGCTTTCTCCGCTGGCGCGTTTATCGCCGTAGCGACGCAGCAGATTTACATGTCGCCTCAAAGTGTGATCGGCGCGGCCGCGCCCATCATGATGGCACCGGGCGGCGTTGGCACGGGCAACCTGCCTGACACAATGGAGGTCAAGATGACTTCGGCGATTCGCGCGCTGGTGCGCGTCCAGGCCGAGAAGAACGGGCACAATGTAGAAGTGATCGAGGCGATGATTGACAAAACCAGGGAACTGAAGATGGACGATGAGGTTCTCAACAAAGCAGGAAACATCCTCACGCTCACCGACCGGCAGGCCGCCAAGGAATACGGGAATCCCCCAAAGGCGTTGCTCTCCTCGGGCACGGTGGAATCGCTGGACGCTCTGTTGGCCAGTCTTGGTTATGCCGGGGCGCAACGCGTCGAAATCGAGCCGACCGGTGCCGAGAAGATCGGCACCTGGATCAACGCCATTGGACCGCTGTTGTTGATCATCGGAATGGTCGGCCTCTACATTGAATTCAAAACCCCGGGCTTTGGCTTGCCGGGCATCGTGGGAATTGCCGCGTTTGCGCTGTACTTCTTTGGCGGTTACGTGGCGGGGCTTTCCGGGGCCGGCTGGGCGGTGGTGTTTCTCGTGGGGCTGATTCTGGTGGGACTGGAACTGTTCGTCTTTCCGGGCACATTCATCGCCGGAGTGAGCGGGGCGGTTTTGATGCTGGTGGCCATTGTCATGGCGATGGTGGACAAATATCCCGGCGCGCCGAGCCTGCCGACGCTGCCGCAATTGAGCCTTCCCCTGCGCGACATCAGCCTGGCCATCGTCGTGTCGTTCGTTCTCGCGCTGTTGCTGGCGCGGTTCTTTCCGAAGACGACTTTCTTCCGCAGGCTCGTCTCCCAAACGGCCAGCGGCGTGAGTTCCGTGTCTGCGCAAGAGAAGCAACAAGAAGCGCGCATAGGGCAGCTTGGCGTGACCGTTTCCCAGTTGTATCCGGGCGGCAAAGCGCGTTTCGGTGAGCAAACCCTTGATGTCCTGACCGAAGGCGAACTGGTGGAGAAAGGGCGCCGCGTGAGAATCATCGGGCACACCGGTGCGGATGCCGTGGTGAAGGAAGCGGAGTGAAATCTTCTGCTTCACCCCATTACTGCCAGCAGATCATCAAGCGGCACCGTGGCGAAGCTCGTTGCGTAATCACTCATGGCGTAGGGAATGACCAGTTCCCGTCCGTGCAGCAACGCGCCGCAGGTGTACACCACGTTCGGCACGTAGCCGTCACGCTCGGCTTCGTTCGGAGAGAGCAAGGGTTCGCGCAATCGTCCAATGACACGAGCGGGGTCGTTCAAGTCGAGCAGGAATGCGCCGAGACAATACTTCCGCATCGGGCCGACGCCGTGGCTCAACACCAGCCAACCCGCCTCTGTTTCAATCGGTGAACCGCAGTTGCCGATCTTGAAAAACTCCCAAGGTTGGGCGGGCGACAGCAGCAGCGTGGGCGTTTGCCAGAACCGGACGTTATCGGAGAACATCAACAGCAGGTTCTCGTCGTCCTGCCGGGACAGCATGGCATACTGGCCGCGGATCTTGCGCGGGAACAGCGCCATGCCCTTGTTTTGCACGGCGGGACCGTTGAGCGTGCTGAAGTTAAAATGCAGGAAGTCCGGCGTCTCCAGCAATTGCGGCAAGGTGATCTTTCCATCATACGCAGTGTAGGTCGCGTAGTAGGTGGCACCGCCATCGTCATTCTGGAATCGGACGAAACGCGCGTCCTCGATGCCATTGCTCTGGCTGGGCGAAGTCGGAAAAAGCACGCGCTGCGAGGGTCGGCTTTCGGGGGCAAAGCGCACTTCGTAGTTGGACTCCGCCAGCAACAGAATGCCGCGGGCGGCGTGCTCAGCGCTGGCATCAGCCGGCTCGGAGTGCTGGCGCATTTCCAAAACAACCCGGCGCAGTTCATCGAGGGTGAATTGCTCCGGCAGCCGGTCCAACACACGCCGGCAACAATCGTCCTGCACCCCGGCCTCCTGGAGTTTGCGGCCGAACAGTGTTTTCTCGTATCGCACGTCGGGCACCCGTTCCGGCTCGGTTAACAACGGCCCCGGCGGCGTGAGGGTAATGCGGTGTTGCGCGCTGACTACGCCGGTTCGGAAGACGACCGACGAAATGTGCCCTTCGCCGGTCGCTCGGAGGCTCAGGAGGAAACGCAGCGATCCGCCGGGCAAACCGGACTGGTCGGGATGCGGGACGATGGAGGGATTGAACAACGCCGCGGATTCGGGAGAATATTCGTGAGAGAAATAAGACCCGATGAGCATTTGGCGTTCGCGAGAGGGTTGAGCCTGGGCGTCGAGGTGATGCTTCACGCTTGTGAAGCGATCGAAGAAGAACTCATTGATGCCCTCGTGCCGGTCATCGAATTCACCCAACACCTGTCGCAATTGATCCGCGACTTCATGCTCCGGGAGTGTCATGACGCGAGCGACGATTCTGCGCGCGATGTCTTCGCTGGCGGGCCGAAATGGACGCATTAACACCCGCGAACGGTCCGGGGCGAGAGTTGGACCGATTCGCTTCGCGAGGACAGCGGGGCTTGGTCTGGCGCGCATGTTTTTCCTTTTCGATGGTTTGCTCCCGCCGGCGCTATTCACCCTTCGGCTCCTTGAAACTGGCGAGGGTGTTTTGCAGCGCCTGCTTTTCTGCCAGGGCAAGCAGGAATGCGAGCGTGGACTCCGCGCCCTGGTTCTGGCTCAACCGATCTACGTGCAGGCCGTCGCGGCAACCACCCGTCCCGGGATCGTAGAGCGCCATTCCCAAATCATTGCGTCCGAGAAACCACTCGAACGCGCGGCGGGCTTCCGCAATCCAGAACCGGTCGTTTGTCGCATGATAAGCCTCGATGCAGGCGGACACTGTGGCCTGCGCCTCGATGGGTTGCTGATCGAACACCGCGCGTTCCCCGCCGCGCGGGTAAAATCCGTTCGAACCGATGGGGCGGAAAGCGCCGGCCTCCGAAGTCTGAATCTTGACGAGCCAGCGCAGGGTTTTAAGGCCAAGTTCCAGCATCGCCGGATTGTTCATGCAGCGTCCGCTGAGGATCAGTGCGTGCGGCAGCTTGGCGTTCGTATAGGAGATGGAGTCTTCAAACCACTGCCAATCCCCGGTGGCGGCGTCCGCGAATCTCTGCACGAGCCTGGTCGTGAGCGTTTCACGAATCTGGTTTGCGCGCCGGTCGCCGCTCAACCGGCGCAGGTATTCGTCAATGCCGATCAGCGTGAACGCCCAGGCGCGCGGAGAAGTGAAGTCGGCGGCCACGGGCAGGGCCTGTTCGAACAGTTCCGCCGCCAGCATTTGGAAACTGCCCTGACCCGCTTGCGCCACGCACAATCCAAGCGCCCACAGTGCATGGCCCTGGCAATCTTCCGAGCCGACCTCCTCGAGCCAGTGGCGATCGAAACTCATGAAATTGCGGAAACGCCCGCGCGGGCGGTCAAATGCATGGTTCAGAAACGCCGCGTAGGTGGCCGCCTGCGCCCCAAGTTGCGGCGAACCGCGCCCCAACTTTTGCAGCATCAACGCCAGCACCAGGGCCCGTGCGTTGTCGTCCGTGCAATAGCCCTCCGCAAAATTCGGCACGGTGAAACTCGCGTGCTGAAAGATGCCGGTCGAATCGCTCATCCGAAACAGATGATCCAGTTTCAACTCAGGCAATTGGCCGGGCTGCTCGTCAAGCGTCTTGATGGGCGACGATTTTCTTCCGACGAAACTGTGATCCTGCCGGGCCTGCTCGAAGGATTTTGCGTAGAGTTGCGCCACCTGGCTCCACACCATGTCGCGCCCCAGCTTGTAAGCATTCTTGCGCATTGCGTGGCGTAGCGGTTCGTCCCGCAGCAATTCCACCACCCCAACGGCGATGGCTCCGGCGTCGCGGAACGGCACCAGTTTGCCGCGTTCGGCGGTCAGCAATTCCGTCGCGTGCCAATAGGGCGTGGAAACGACCGCGTTTCCAGCGCCGAACGCATACGCGAGGGTTCCCGAAGTGATCTGGGCCTCGGTCAGGTAAGGGGTGAGATAAATATCCGCCGCGCCGATGAATCGCATCAGTTCTTCAAGTTCGACGAAGCGATTGAAGAACACGACGTGCTTTTGCACGCCGAGGTCCAACGCCAGGCGTTCGAGGCTCAGGCGGCAGGCCTCGCCTTCGTTGCGTAGCAGGTGAGGATGCGTCTGACCCAGCACGATATAGACGACGCTGGGAAACTCCCGGATGATGTCTGGCAACGCGCGCAAGGCGAACTCTATGCCCTTGTTCGGCGAGAGCAGACCGAACGTCAGCAACACCTGCCTGCCCGCCACACCGAACTCGTCTTTGAAGTAATTGGGGTCGGCGAACGGCATGTTGGGAATGCCATGCGGAGTGACATCAATCTTGGCAGGCGGCGCATGATAGACATCCAGCAGGAATTCCCGGCCTCGCCCGCTCATCACCACAAGCCGCGTCGAGAGCCGGATCAATTCACGCATCACACGCATTTGATCTGCGTTAGGCTCGCGCAGGATTGTATGCAACGTGGTGACGATGGGCATCCGCAGCTCGCTCAGCAATGCCAGCACATGGCTTCCCGCCGTTCCGCCGTAGATGCCGAACTCATGCTGTACACAAAGCACGTCCACGTCCGTGATGTTCAGAAAATCCGACGCCCGGAGGTAAGACGGCAGGTCCTGCTCCGCAATCTCAAATCGCACCTCGGGTGGATAGTCATAACCGCCCGCCAGATCATTGACCGGCACGACGAGACATTGCAGCGCCGGAAATCCCGACGCCATCGCGCAACGCAGGTCAGTGGTAAAAGTGGCAATTCCGCATTTCCTCGGAAGATAATCCCCCAGGAATGCGACTTTACGGATGGCGGAGGGGTGCTGCATGAAATGAACTCAACTGCATTCGATTATTGTCCGACCGGAATGATTGATTAGAAAGAGGCGCATGGCATCGGTTGGCCCTCGAGTGGTCGAGCAAGTCCATTGGCCCTCCGTTGATTGGGCTCTGCTGCAACGGCGTGGAGCTCCGCCGCCATGTTCTCATGCTTCTCGATGATTCCGTTTAGGAAATCCCCGGAGATCATCTCGCCGCCCGTTTCGGTGCATCGCTCCAGGTTCTCGCGTAGCCGCGAGACTACTGCCTCGTGACCGACAAGCAACTCGGACGTGATCTCGGACGCTCTCGGAAATTCGCCTGGGTGTGCTTTCGCTCGTGCCAATTTCAAGAAAGCAGCCAGTGCTGACGCTTCTTTGTTCCCGGTTGCCAGTGCCCGTTCGCCAATTTCATCCATCATCTCACCCACCAGCTCATCGTGCGACGCAAACAACCTTCGCAACTCCTGCGACCCGGTCACATTCCAGCGACAATTTCGCATCCTGACGCTGACCGCAAATTGATCAGCGAGCAGTTCGTGAAGCATTCTGGTCATTTGGTTTCTTTGGGGTCTCTGGCGGAAGCGGAGTTCATCACCCCGACTCACGAAACCTTGACCTCAACATGTTGCGGCTTGGCTCTCTCGTCTTTCGTCAGATGCACGGTGAGCACGCCGTCTTTGAATTCCGCGCTAACTTTGTTTGGAGTGACATCGTCCGGCAGCGAGAAGGTGCGTCCGAAGCTGCCGTAGGCGCGTTCAACGCGGTGATACCTCTTCCCATTTTCTTCCTTCTCAAATTTGCGCTCGCCCATGATTGTCAGCATGCCTTCCTCGGCGGTTACCTTCACATCCTCCTTCCGTACTTCAGGCAACTCCGCTTTGATCAGGTACTCGGTCTCGTCTTCGCTAATGTCCACCAGCGGCGACCATTCAGGGACCGCCAAAGCCTCCTCCTGGCCCACAGGCCAGTGGGCCGACGATCGGTGCAAAAGACCCTCCAGTCCGTGCTGGAAAGCTTCCATTTCTTTCAATTGGTTCCAACGTTTGAGTGCGTTCATATTCTCATTCCGTGTTGGCGGGTCTTGGTAGTGGGCTTTTGCGCCTGCCCGCCAACGGTTCGGGCAGCAAGGCCGAGGATGTCACGCTCGTTTGGGTTCAGAAGTCAGCTTGAACAGCATCGTGACTATGGCCACAGCCAACAAAGCATGGATCAAGCCTCCCAACGTGTAACCACTGCCGAGACCGAGCAGCCACAAACCGAGCAGAACCGCCGCAATCATGTATAACATGTGATTTTCTTTCGTTTTAAGCTCCGATGAGGATTGCATGTTACCCTCCAACAGTTCTCACGCAGTTCTCGGTGCCCAAGGAATTCGCGATTCTCTGCGCGGCAGCAGGATCGTCCTGCCACACTCCGTCCGCAACGAACCGGTATTCGTGATGACCGGGCTTCAGTGGCACATTCCTTCTCCACACTCCGTCGTGCCCTCTCCGCATAGGCATTGATTTGGAATTCCAATCGTTGAAGTCGCCAGCCACGGATACATTCCTGGCGGTAGGAGCCGGGAAGGCAAACTGAGTTGGAACATCTTTGGGTGTACTGTCTTTCCACCGTGCTGTTTTCATGGTTTGGATTTTGGTTTGAGTCTTTTTCAAATGCGAAGCCTACTGTGCTGAAAGGCGATGAGGATTATTCCTGAATTCCTCGATGCCCACAGCCATGGGATCGTTTACCCGTTGGCTGGCCGCAGCATCGTTTGGTGAAGGGCCAGAACCTCTGGTTTTCACACTGGCTACCTTTGAAACCATCCGCCGCTTAATGGTGATGGCTGCTGAATTTGCGTGGTTTCGATTCATCTACCTCATCATCCAACCCGGGAACAAATCCAGCCAATACCTTGTCTATGCACTACCCATAGCTGTCAGCTATGGAGTCACATCATTAAGGGGTGAAATGTGCTTGAGCGAAAACGCGGGGAATCGCGTTGCCTGAACTTCTTTTGGAAAATTCTGGAGACGTACGCTGGCGTATCCTGACGCATTCTTGCCGGGTGGTTAACCCGGAGTAGGAGTTCCGACGATAGGGCGGGAGCGATCTACAACCTCAAATAATGGTATCTTGCCGATTCGCCCGAGCGTTTCGGTGATTCTTTCTTCGTTGCCCCAGTCACTCCACACCACATCGCGCAGTTCGACCACCGCGGTGGCCGCTGGAATCTGCTCAACCAATTGAGAGGAGAAATTGACGGTCGGCATGGACTCATAAATTGAGTCGAGCATTTGCGATTCTCGTTCGGAGCCGAGGTAATGCGTGAGATCTCCGAACGCAGTCATCATCGCGGGAACGTGTCGCCCGAGTTCCCATAGCGTCTTGGCGCGGGCAGCCATCACCATGGTGTTCCAAAGACCTCCCGCAGCGAGGAGGGTTTCAGCGTCAGCCTGGTTCGGCTTCTCTCGAAATCTTCTTACCGCGCGAACGACGTGGCCATCCACCCGGTCAATAATCGAGCCGGGCTCGATCCAACCGTATTCGGTTTCCGGACTGTCCGCATGAGCCCCCAAGAGCACGAGTTTGTCGGGCAGTCGGCGTGCCGTTGCGACGACTCTTTGCAGCGCCGCCAAAAAGCCCGCTTCTGGAAACACGAAATGATCGGAGGGGAGGATCAAGACGATTGCATCGGGATTCTTCAAGTAGATATGAGCCAGCAGAAGAAAGATGCCGGGACCGGTGCCGCAATTCCGCGGCTGCAGGATGGTCTGTTCCCAATGGATTTTGTCCAGATGTTCCCAGACATCCGGAGCATGCTGCCGGGCGACCACCACCAAAGTTCGGTCGGTGCCCGAAAGCACCACGGCGCGATCCAGCGTATGCTGGAGCATCGAACGATTACCGACGAAGGCGCAATACTGTTTAGGCCGGTGCGCGCCCAGCCACCGTTTCGTCAGTACCCGAAGCCGTTCGCCCTCGCCGCCGGCGAGCACAATTGACCACGTGTCTGGCGAGAGTTGTTCAATTCCGTGGGTCGTGCCAGCGGGGTGTGCAACGGCGGCAACGGTCCCGAACGACGGTTGCAGCAGCGTTTTGAGAATTATCTGCTTTTGCATAACTGCTTGCACTGCCTCTGAATGTCCGGCGGAATTGGTCGAGGTCAGAGTGATCCTCGAAGACCTTTCAGGTGACGGTAGCCGACCAGCTTCTGCCGTTGTTCATCCCAGAGACGGAAGGTGAACGACTTGAAGCTGGCAAACAAAGTGATCGGCTTCACTTGCTGAAACAGCGGGTTTGCGTTGTGGCATTTTTCCAGATTGTAGTTGGGAATGCGCGGACTGAGATGATGGATGTGATGAAATCCGATGTTTCCGGAAAACCATTGCAGCACCCGGGGTAATTTATAGAAGGAACTGCCTTGCAGTGCCGCGGCCGTGTAGTCCCATTCGTCTCGGCGCTCCCAGTATACGCCTTCGAATTGATGCTGCACATAAAACAGCCACACCCCGGCCGAGCCGGCCACCATCAGAGCCGTCAATTGCATCAGCAGATAGGCCTTGAGGCCAAAGACGGTGGTCAGTGCGATGGCCACACCGAGGATCGCCAGGTTCATCCAATAAACGGACCAACGTTCCCGCCGGCTCGCTTTGCCTTTGGGAAACCGATGGCGAATCAGAAAAAGAAAAATCGGGGCCAGCACGAACAGCACGACGGGGTTGCGCGCCAGCCGATACGCGAATCGCTTCCCGCGAGACGACTCCAGGTATTCCTGCACCGTCATCGTCCACACGTCTCCAGTTCCACGGCGGTCAAGGTCGCCCGCCGAGGCGTGATGCAGGGAATGCTCCCACCGCCAATGATAGTAGGGCGTAAACGTCAGCACCCCGCAAAGGAATCCCCAAACGTCATTCGCCGCCCGGGATTTGAAAAACGAGCCATGCCCACAATCGTGAAAAATGATGAAGACCCGGACCAAAAATGCACCTGCCAGAATCGCCAACGGGACCGTAAGCCACCACGACACCGCCAGGGTGTGATACATCAGAAACCAAAGCAGCGCGTAAGGGACGAGCGTGTTTACAATCTGCCAGGCTGCTCTCGCTGCGGAGGGCTGTTGATATTGGACTACAATTCTCTTCCACTCAGCCGTATCTGGCTGGGGTTTTCCGAAATCTTTGCTCTTATTCATAACTGCCTTCGTGCCTGGTCGAGCCGGAGTCTAATATCCGCGCTCGTTTCGCTCGTTTACAAAGGATCATCCTGATGGCCGAATCCTGCCAATACCTCGTCGGAATTGCCGCGATAGTCTGAGGCTATCAGCGAACTTGCAGAAGAGGCAGAATCTGGCAGTGCGTTGGATTTACTTGAAGGGCCAAACCAATGGCGTCAGCCACGTCGCGAGAAGCCACGTCAAAATCGCCATTGCGCCGCCAATTTGAAGGTAATGCTTGAACTGATAACGTCCCGGTCCTGCGACCAGGATGGTGCTTTCGTGTGCCACCGGTGTACAGAATCCGGCAGAGACACAAATGGCCAGGGCGACAAGAAATGGTTTTGGATCCACGCCTGCTTCGAGGGAAATCCAATAGGCAATAGGCGCGAGAATAATTGCCACCGCTGCGTTCTCGATGATCTGCGTCAGGATTACTGCCACCAACAACGTGCCTCCCAACGCCACGATCGGTCCGTATGGTGACAGGTTGTTTCCGATCAATCGCGCAATTACCTCTGCCGCACCGGTCTTCTCCAAAGCCAGGCCAAAAGGAATCATGCCCGCTACCGTGACCACGCTTGGCCAGTCCACTGCCCGGTAAAGCTCAGGCACGCGCACGCAACGAGACAAAACGGCAAGCATCGCCACGACAGGGATGGAGATGGCAGGACTCAACAATCCCGTAATCGCACTACCAATCATGCCTGCCAGCAGAGTGAGAACAATCAGAGCTTTCGCCTTGCCCAATGCGGGGAACGATTTCTCGTCCAGCAAAATGAGGTTTCGATTGTACTGCAAGCGTGCCACTCCCGACCGGTGGCCCAGCAGTAGGAGCGAGTCGCCGAATTGGAGCGGCGTAGCCATCGGTCGCTGGCGGGTCGTTTTGCCTCGCCGGGAAATGCCCATGACGGTAAAGCCAAATTCCGGACCGAATTCCACTTCCTCCAACGTCAAACCCGCGTAGTCCGAATCGGGAGCAAGCAATGCCTCAATGGTGACGAGTTCCTGGCTGCGCAATGTTTTTTCGCCGATCAACAGCTCCTGTTTCAGTTCAAAGTGAGCTGATTTCAACAACTCGCCAATGGTGGACGCCGGCCCCTCCATGATCAGCACGTCGCCCGATTGGATGGCAATCTCCCGATGCGCAGGCATTCGTTCCGTTCCCCGGATCACTTCCAACACGGACACATCGGCACGCTGGCCCCAAATCCACTTATCCAGGGTTTTCCCAATTGCCGGGGACTCGGCCGTGACGGAAACCTCCGTCAAATACTTCTGCGCCAGCACCTCTTGGATCGGGCTGACGTCGCTCATTTTTGGCAAGAAGCGTCGCCCCACCAACAAGAAGTATCCTGCGCATGCTGCGAAAATGGCCGCCGCAATCGGCGTTAAATCGAAGAATCCCAATCCCTTGCCGGACCGCTGGAGCAGGTAATCACTGATCACAATGTTGCTGCGAGTGCCGATGAGCGTCCATTGCCCGCCCAAAAGGGAGCCGTAAGCCACGGCCATCAGATACCGCGATGGCGAAAGGTTTTTCTCTTTGCATACCGACATGATGACCGGAAGGAACACGAGCACTACGGTCGTGTCATTGACGAACATGGAAACAACGGTCGTGACCGCGAGGACAACTGACTGGAGAAGCAACTCATGGTGGGCGCAGGTTTTGAACAGTCGGCCGCCAAAATATTCCACCATGCCCGTGCGCACCATGGCCGCGCCGAAAATAAACATGGCGACCACCATGATTACCGCAGTACTGCCGAATCCGGAGAATCCTTCCTTGTACGTGAGAATTCCCCGCCATGCCCCATCGCCATGCGGCCAGGGAACAATCAGAGCGAGCATCACCAACACAGCTACGAGGTCTGTACGCAGTTTCCCGGTCCAGAACAAACACACTGCTCCGGTCAAAATCAACGCCAATGCCACATACTCGCCCGTCATGAAAGAAATGGGCGCTTCGCCGATCCATCAATGGATCACGCACGGGAAACGCCCTGTTCGACTCGCGCCAATAAGCTCACCCAGGGTTTCCACGTATGTTCGCTCCGGTCACAGGCGATTTGCAACACGACGGAAGTGGTAGCCGATGATGGCGAGTTCAATTGCGTTGCGGAACTGTCGCGGCCGTCGAAGCAGCGTGCTCCAGAAGAAGCGCCAGTACGCGACGCGTCCACGGTACCAGATGCCCAGCAGCCAGAATGATTTTAGAAAGGCTTGGAAGTCGCGTAGCGAAACTCGGAAGGTCAAACCACCGGGGCGATGATCTTTGAGAAAAATTTGAATTCTCTGGTAGTACGTGCGCGGCTCGTAGAGCTTCTTCATCAGTTCGCGGTAACCATTCAGCAGAAACTCCCGGTCCAACTTTGGCTGGAAGTTGAGGACGGCGTCTGTGTTGTTCCCGGTGGTTTCATTTTCGATACGTCCCTCCTTCACCAGCCGGCGGTACAATCGCGTTTCGGGCAGTGCAGTAAGAAGCCCGACCATCGCTTCCACGACGCCCGAGCGCTGAATGAACTCGAACTGCCGTTTGAAAATGTCCTGCTTGTCATTGTCGAAACCGACGATGAAACCACCCATCACCTCCAGACCGAAACGCTGCAGCAATTTCACCGTTTCGACCAGGTCACGGCCACGGTTTTGAAGCTTGCGACATTCTTCGAGGCTTTCGACGGACGGCGTTTCGATGCCGAGGAAAACCTTCTTGAATCCTGCCCGGACCATCAGTTCGCAAAGCTCCGTGTCGTCGGCGAGATTCACCGAGGCTTCGGTGAAGAATCCCATATCAGCCCGCACCCGGTTTCGCCACAGAATCATCTCCCTCAACAGCCCTTTCGTCAGCTTTTTGTTGCCAATGAAATTGTCGTCCACGATGAACACCGTGTCCTTCCAGCCGCGGAGGCGGAGTTCTTCGAGTTCCTGGATCAGTTGCGCGGGCAATTTGGTCCGAGGCACACGCCCGTTCATGACGATAATGTCGCAAAATTCACAGTCGTAGGGGCAGCCACGCGAGAATTGCACTGCCATGGTCGCGTAGTGCCGGAAGTCGATGAGATCCCAGCGCGGCACGGGAACTTTCGTAATATCAGGCCGCCCGGGCGCTTGATACTGATGACGCAACGTGCCCGCCTTCAGGTCCTCAACCAGTTGAGGCATGACCTCCTCCGCCTCTCCGAGAACAAAATGTCGGACCTGCGGAAACCCGCCGTGACCGGTCGTGAACAGTGGCCCGCCCGCGATGACTGTCTTTGACAGACTGCAACAGCGTTCGACGATTGCATTGACCGATTCCTTATGCACGATCATCGCGCTGATCATCACATAATCCGCCCAGCGCAAATCGTCGTCGTTCAGCCGCTCGACGTTCGTGTCCACCAGCCGCAAGTCCCAATCGCGCGGGAGCATCGCCGCGACCGTCAGCAGTCCTAACGGCGGGAAGGCGGCGCGTTTGGAGATGAAGCGCAAAACGTGTTTAAAACTCCAAAACGTTTCCGGCGTCTCCGGATATACGAGCAGGATTTTCATACGTTTAACAGTTCGCCGGTTTCCGGTGTGCTGCGACGGGGTCGTTGCCCCGTTGACTCGGTATTGGCGCCTTCCGCCGGGCAGTTGTCCTGACAACCTGACTCGCAATCCAATTCAAACGTGCGCCAATTGAGCCACACCCCTGCCTGGGTCATCCCACACTTCCTTCCAGGCTTACCCCCAGAAGTTTCTGCGCCTCCACGGCGAATTCCATCGGGAGTTTTTGAAAGACGTCTTTGCAGAACCCGTTTACGATCATGTTTACGGCGTCCTGAGTGGAAATCCCGCGTTGGTTACAGTAAAAAATCTGGTCCTCGCCAATCTTCGAGGTCGAGGCTTCGTGTTCTACCCGGGAAGAACTGTTCTTCACCTCGATGTAAGGGAACGTGTGCGCCCCGCATCGGTTGCCGATCAACAACGAATCACATTGGGAAAAGTTCCGCGCGTGGGTCGCGGATTTTCGCACCTGCACCAGACCGCGGTAACTGTTTTGGCCGTGCCCGGCGGAAATTCCCTTCGAGATGATGGTGCTTCGCGTGTTCTTGCCCAGATGGATCATCTTCGTGCCGGTGTCCGCCTGCTGGTAGTGGTTTGTCAGCGCGATGGAATAAAACTCGCCCACCGAATTGTCGCCGAGAAGCACGCAACTCGGATATTTCCAAGTGATGGCCGAGCCGGTTTCGACCTGCGTCCACGAAATCTTCGCATTGCGGCCTCTGCAAAGCCCGCGCTTGGTGACGAAGTTGTAAATGCCGCCCCGACCGAGTTCATCTCCCGGATACCAGTTCTGTACGGTGGAATACTTGATTTGAGCGTCGTCCAGCGCAACCAGTTCGACCACCGCCGCGTGGAGTTGGTTCTCGTCGCGCATGGGCGCGGTGCAGCCTTCGAGATAACTGACGGAAGCGCCCGCCTCGGCAATGATGAGCGTCCTCTCGAACTGTCCAGTGCTGGCAGCGTTGATGCGGAAGTAGGTGGACAATTCCATCGGGCAGCGAACGCCCTTGGGAATGTAACAGAACGATCCGTCGCTGAAGACGGCGGAATTCAAGGAGGCAAAGAAATTGTCGGTATATGGCACCACCGAGCCAAGATATATGCGGACCAACTCCGGATGTTCCCGCACCGCCTCGCTGAAGGAACAGAAGATGATTCCCTGCTTTCCAAGCTGCGCTTTGAAGGTGGTTGCGACAGACACGCTGTCAAACACGGCGTCCACAGCAACGCCGGCAAGGCGTTCCTGTTCGCGCAGGGAAATGCCAAGTTTTGAATAGGCCTCCAGGAGCTTTGGGTCAACCTCATCAAGGCTTTTGGGCGCGTCTCCTTTCTGCTTGGGTGCTGAGTAATAGATGATGTTCTGGTATGCGATGGGTGGGTGATGGACTTTCGGCCAGGTGGGCTCGGCCATTGTCAACCAGTGCTGATACGCCTTCAAGCGCCACGCCAGCAGGAACTCTGGCTCCTCCTTCTTCCGCGAAATAAAGCGAATGGTTTCTTCATCCAGTCCCGGCGGCGCCGACTCGGTTTCGATTTCGGTGATGAAACCGTGCTTGTACTCCGCGTTGACAGTGTCTTCGATGATTTGGTCGGAAGTTATCATGGTTTCATATTTGCACGTTGGAGATGCTGCTCGAGGTTCTGTCCCTTGGTCATCCCCAGGCCTCTTCCGCCGCTGGTGTGTTCTGCCTGGAATCAGATCGCGCCGCAACCCACTGCCGACGGGCGCGCCAGCGCCAATCGGCAGGGATACAACTTATGCCGCTTTGGCCAACCGCGGTTCTTTCAACACGACCTTGACGCCGTTGATCGGCTTGCTCACTACCTTGTGAACCGTTTCGACCGCAGTCGAACCTAACTGACCGGCGGCTTTCAAAGCCCCATCCGCCGCGGCCGCGGCTGCATCCTCGGCGCTGACGCCGAGTTCTTTGGCGCCTTCGATGGCTCCGGCGACCAATCCCGTGGCAGCGGCACCCACGTCACCACCCACCTCGGCCGTATCTCGGACCGCAACTTGGGCGGTGTGGCTGACGGTATCCAAAACCGCCGCACCGGTTTCTTTGGTACCGCGAAGCACCCCGAGCATGATGCCCTTGGCGGCCTGCGTCAGGTCACCGCCGACTTGCACCACGCCGCGGACCGCGCCGCTGGCTACGTTCGCTATGACATCAGTCACTGACGTGCCCACCTTGCCCGTGTCCTTGATGGTGGTGGCGAGAATCCGGGTCACGGCATCCACCGTTGCCTGAACGATGTCGCCTGTTCCCTGGACCGCGGCTATGACCTGATCTTTGACTGTTTCGACCATTCCTGAATGTTTGGCATGCATATGTTTTATTTCATTTTGCTGTTTGTTTTACTGTCGCTTTCGCCCCACCCGGTGTCACCCTCCTGGCGCTCTTTCTTGTATCATCGTTCGAGCGTCATCCTTTGGGATCCCGAGGTTCAGTCAGATGCGTTTGCTTCAAGGCGCGATTTTGTCGCTGAGCCACTGGCGCGATTGCTGAAATCCTTCCTGCAATGAATCGAACGCCTTTTGCGTGGTGGTTTTGATGCTGTCCCAGGTGGACTCGGTGGAATTCTTCGCCTCGTCGAGCTGCTTGCTCAACTGGGCGGTTTGTTCGCGCAACGCCTGCAGTTTGGGCTTCGCCTCGGCCTTGGCCGCGTCGCTGGACTTTTCGATCTTCGCGGCGAGTTCGTCCAACTCCCGGTTGATCCCATCCAACTGACCCTGCATCCTCGTGACGAACTCCGTCTTCTGCGCGAATGTATAGTCCTTGATCTCCCGTGCGGCTGCTTTCGTTTCGGTTTTAACCTGATCGAGCTGTTGCGCAGTGGAATTTTCGTCCGACGGTTTGCAACCCGCCGCAAACGAGATGAGGGAGAGCAATGTGACGGTCAAAAGTTTATGTTTCATAATCTGCAATCTACATTTCAGTGTGCGTTCACTTCCGCTTTATCCGTGTGAGTTTTGGTTCGGATTCGTGTGAGCAAACTGTTCCTCTGATCATCGGAGGCAGCCAATACCTTGTTTGCTTTCGCCAATAGCCGGCTGCTATCGGGTTTCACCCCAGGGGATTCGGGCAGGCTGCCGTAAACACGGACGCTGCGGTATCGCCGGGCACATGACCACCGCTTCGAACTGAAGCCTCTTGATCTGGCTCACCACGCGATGACCGTTCTCAACTTCGTCAACGGCGTCGATGTCGTTCGCTGCTTTCAGCAGCACGGTGATGGTTTTCATGGAGTTAATTCGCCATGACGCTTCAATGCGCGAATATATTCGGGGACAATCTCTGCCGGGCCCCGGCCATGGAACTTCAAGCCGGCCGCGCTCCCCGGCTGGTCCGCTGTTGCGTACCCGCCCGTCCAATGGGCGGATGGCCTCGATTCCACGAAGCCGTTGAAAACGGCGTAACGGGTCAGTGTGGCAATCTCGTGGATGTCCAGTTTATCCATGAGCGCCTGCCGGTGCTTTTCCACGGTTTTGATGCTGAGGCGCAGCAGCCTGGCGATTTCCTTGTTGGAATTTCCCTCGGCGATCATCTGCAGGATTTCGATCTGTCGGCTGGTCAGCGCCGGGGTCGCCGC
>Ga0065721_10001645_pt1 | contig 16632 bp, 11 predicted proteins | sample Mesricmetagenome_FD_59108 | JGI IMG/M metagenome (GOLD analysis project Ga0065721, IMG submission 59108) | Mesophilic microbial community from rice straw/compost enrichment Sample: eDNA_1 v2 (version 2) | ecosystem: Engineered > Solid waste > Grass > Composting > Bioreactor | place: USA: Davis... | reverse complement strand
GTCACTATCCGTGTGGTAGATGCGGCGCCCGCACCGGCAGTGTCCAGCCAGGCCAGCAGACCAGCCGCACGTTCCAGCGGGGTAGACCCTATCGCCAGTGCGGAAAGCCGCCATTTTTTGAGGACACTCTGAGATGGCACTGCCGGATTCTTCACTTTATCTCGCCTGTAAATCCCTGGTGGATGCGCTCAATGAAGGTGTTCAAGCCAATACCCACGATATAAAAATCTATACCGGTGCCCCGGCGGATATCGCCAGCAAAACCGATGAAATCCGTCTGAACCTGTTTTTTTATCGCTTTGAACCCTCCGGTTTTCAAGCGGGTGCGCACCCCAATGAACCCTGGCACATCCGCATGTTTGTGCTGGTGACCTGCATGACGGCGCTGGCCGACGACCAGGGTGCGGAAGACCTGCGCCTGCTGGGCCTGGTGATGTCTTACTTCAACGAAAACCGCATCATGCCGCTGGTGACCATTGGCAGCGAAACCCTGCGCTTGCAGGTCGTGTTTGTGCCTGCGAGCGATGAGCAAATCAACCAGATTTGGTCTACCCAGGGCGATACCATCTATCGTCCCTCCGTTATTTACGAGGTGTCCCTCGCGCCAGTGATGCCCAGTACCCTGCGCGGCGAACCGCCAAGGGTGGGCTTTACCGGGCTGGAAACCCGCAGCGATATGCGCCGTCGCTTTGATCCTTTTAATCCTGTTACAGGCAGTTTCCGCCCATTACCGGTGGACAGCCACGAAGTTAACAGCGCCAATCCCGCCTGGACACCGGTGATCTGCTGGGTCGACGAGGATACCTGCAGCAGTGCCTTCAGCATCGATGTGGATGTGGTTGATCCCGCCGACGTTTCACCGCGCCTGTGGGTCGCTGGCCTGGTGGGCGCTTCCGTCAGTCTGGAGTGGCACATCTGGCAGGACGATGTCTGGAGCGAGGTGGATGGCGGCAATCTGGTGATCAGCTCCAGTGCGATTGAGCCGGACTCGATTCCCGTTGGACTGCCCACCGTAGATTTGCCCGCACTCACAACCCTCGGGCAGGTGCGCTGGCAATTACTGCTTTATGCCACCCGCAGCTATCAGGCCTACACCGGTGGGCCAAGCATCACCCTGCGCAGCAATCCCCTGTTGATCAGCTTGTATCGGGGGACTACGGAATGACCCAGTCACTCGCCCTGAATGCTGAAACCCTGGCCGAACAACCGGGCGCAGAGGTGCAGCCACTGCTAAGCAGTCTGGTGGAGTGGCAGCGGATTGAATTGTTGTGCCTGTGTTTGCTCAACGCCAAAGAGGGGCCGGGCGATGCCCTGCTCGGCGATCTCGAACAGTGCCAACAAGCGGTGCTGCACTGGCGTACGGGAGATTTCTGGCAAGTATTAGAGATAGCCGATGACTTGCTCGCGCAGGATTTGCTCGCCTGCATTATCGCCCCGCAGGTCTTGCCGCGGGTGGGCTGGCTCTACCAAAACCTGCAAAACAGCAGCCAGCCAGCGCCGAGCGAAGCACTGATTATCTCGCTGCTGGGGCTTCCCGACGAGCTGCTGGAGCAGGCGCGTAAAACCCTGTGGCAACTGGAACGGCGCGGCCTGGTAAAGCGCGATAGCAGCGATCCCTTTGCCGCCCTCACGCCCGACCGCCTCTCGCTCTCGCGCCTGATGCGCTGGTCATTGGAAGATTGCGCCCCGCCCGGCGCCTATGCTGTAAAACGGCGCGCCAGCTGGGAGGAGTTGATCCTGCCGCCCGCACAAAAAAACTTGCTGCGTGAATTTTTGTATTGGATTGAACACAGAAAACAAGTAGTGGATGACTGGGGCGGGCAGCTGGTCGGCGGCCCGGTCGCGCTCTTTGCCGGGCCATCGGGCACCGGCAAAACCCTCGCGGCGAGTGTGATTGCACAAGAGTTGGGATGGCCGCTCTTCCGGGTGGATTTAGCCGCGCTGGTAAGCAAATACGTGGGCGAAACCGAGAAAAATATCGGCCGCTTATTCGATGCCACCCACGGTCGGCAGGTGATTTTGCAGTTCGACGAAGTCGATGCACTCATGGGTAAACGCGGCGAGCTGCGCGAAGCCCGCGATCGCTACGCCAATATGGAAGTGAGCTATTTGCTCACACGCATTGAAGACCACGACGGCCCCTGTGTGCTCACCACCAATCTGCGCAGCCAGATTGATAAAGCCTTCTGCCGCCGCTTCCAGATAGTGGTGGAGTTCTCCCGTCCTGACACCGAACAACGCCTGGCACTCTGGCGCACTTTACTGCCGCCGCGCGCACCGCTGGCGCCGGATCTGGATTTATCGCTGGTCGCTGCCGCAGTGAATTTCAGCGGCGGGCAAATCCGCAATGCCGCCCTGCATGCCGCCTATCTCGCGGCCGCGCGCCAACAGCCGATCGATGTCACCTGCATCGCCCTGGCCGCCCATCGTGAATTAGCCAAGGAGCAGGCGCGGGTGCCCGCTAATCAGCTGGGCGCGCTGGCGGCCTTTGTACCCGACAATCTGGAGATGAATTGAGATGGACAGGCGCCCCGCTGATCTTCACATCGCCTCCTTGAGTCTGGAATTACCGGCCAGCCTTGGCGCGCGCAAACACAGTATTGTGCGGCTGCTGCGCGCGGAGTTGAGCCGCCTGGAATGGCCGGGTGGCGACCTGCCAGAGGTTGCCGTACCGCCGCTGATGCTCCCCTGCCAACAGACCAACCTGGCAATTGCCCAGGCATTAGCGCAGGCCCTGCTGGCCAGTGTGAATGACCGTTTGAATCGTCCAGTAACGAAAGGAGGCGCGCTGTGATTCCCAATGTCACCAAGGGCGCGCTGGTGGAATACGGCTTGAGCATTCCACCGCTGATTCTGGAATTTGAATTCAACCCCGAAACCCTCAGCCGCACCCGCTCGGTGACTATCACCACCGGCAATGCGCCCGGCACCAAAGGCGGATATGACTTCGCCTTTCCCTGGGAAACCAGCCGGGTCGCGCAGGGGGTGAGTGTGGAACCGGAGCAATTCAGTATCGACATACTGGTCGATGCCACCGACCGCATGGGCGATATCAACCATCCCGTCCATGCCATTGCCAATGAGTTCGGGGTGGAGCCTGATCTGGATACTTTACGCGCTATGGTCGAACCCAAAACCCAAGGGCCGGGCGGGGTGCAGATGCTCGCCGGTCTGGGGTTCGGTAGCCCGCGTGCCTTTGCGCGCGACGAATACCCCTCGGTGTTATTGCTGGTATGGGGCAGCCATGTATTGCCGGTTTTCCTCACCAGTGTGCAAGTCGAAGAAGTGGCGCACCTGCCCAATCTCAAACCCTACCGCGCCAACGTCAACCTGAGTTTTCAGGTGATTGAAGGCAACAACCCGTTCTTCAAAGTGGAAAAGGTGCGTATGGCGGCAGGCGCGGCGCTGAATTTTGCCTCGGGTGCGGCGACGGTATTGAGCCGGATCTTTTAATAAGCCGGGTTAACAGCAAGTTTCTGGGTGATAAATCTTTAATGTGGCGATGATCAGGGAGGCAAGCGTGTTAGTAAAAAAATCCCGTTACAACGGCGCCCGGTTCTTTGAGCCCCAGGGTCAACCAGGCGTGTTTCGCGGCTTGCGCGCCCGCGCGGTCGTCACCCTGGAAGGGGTTATCGAACACTCGATTACCGATACCGATCGTCTTGACCACCTCGCCCACCACTACTACGGCGACGACCGGCTCTGGTGGCGCATTCTGGACGCCAACCCGCAGTTGCTGTTTGCCGACAAGTTGTTGGGTGAGGATTACGTGGGCCGNGTGATCCTGATCCCGCAGGGCAAGGCTTGATATGTTGGACTGGCTGAACGACCTCATCCGCGCCCCNGCCAGCTGCGTTATNCGCGTCGGCGGGCAGGAGCTGTCCGACCTCTATTACTGTCTGGTTGAAGTCAGCGCCCAGCTCAACCGCGCTGAAGCGAGTGAGGCGACCCTGGTGTTTGAAACCCGNCGTATCGATGGCGACCAGTGGAGCGTGCACGACGACGAGCGCATCCGCCCCTGGCAGAGCATCCAGATTTCCGCCACCTTCGGCACCCGCGAAGACGAGGTGTTTCGCGGCTACATTCGCCAGGTACGGGTGGAGTTTCCCGAGCAAAAAGGTGCCGCCACGGTAACCGTCACCTGCCAAGACACTTCCCTGCTGCTCGACCGCAACCAGCGCGACAAACGCTGGGGCGACGAAGCGCCAGTGACCGATGCTGTCATTGTCCAGGAAATTTTATGCGAGGCGGGTTTGAAACCGCTGGATGTGCCAGGCCAGGGAATGAGCGATCTGGTGGTGCAGCAGAATGAAACCGATATCCGCTTCCTCGCCAAGCGCGCGCAGGAAAATGCCTACGACTTGTTTTTTCGCGCAGGCCAACTGTATTTCGGTCCGCCAAGGCTGGACCGTAAACCCCAGCCCAGCATTCTGGTGTACGCGGGCGATTCCACTTCCTGCATCCGCTTTGATCTGGACGACGACGGCCATCACCCGGATGCGGTGATCTATGAAATCGCCAGCGATTCCGGCGCTACTACCAGTCCTACCCGGGTCACCCCCAATTTGCCGTTGCTGGGCACCACCCCCGTAAGCAGCGCCAACCCCGGTTCCGGCGCTGAAGAGTTTGCCTGGCGCCTGAGCCGCGAAGGGGTGAGCAGCCCTGCTCAGGCCGAGCAACGGGCGCAGGCGCAGGCCAACACCGAATCGCTCAAGATCAAGGCGACCGGCGAGTTGGACGGGGTGATTTACGGCCATGTGCTGCTGCCCGGTGATCCGGTGGGGATCGACGGTATCGGCGGACGCTACGGTGGCCGCTGGTATGTCGATAAAGTCGAACACAAGTTTGATATCAATGGCTATCGCCAGAGTTTTGAGGTAGTGCGCAATGCTTACGGGGATGATTTGCTCACGCTGAACAACCCACTCGCGGCGATTTTCTAACACAGAAACATTTAATCAATTGGATCCGTTGCTATGCCCAGTGCCCTTGAACAAGTTGTCCGCCAGAGTCAGCAGCGTTACTACGGTAAATACCGGGGTTTTGTGAGCGACAACCAGGACCCGGATCAGCTCGGCCGGGTCAAGGTGACGGTGCCCTCGGTATTCAGCGGAGAAGAGACGTTTTGGGCGCTGCCTTGCTCGCCTTTCGGCGGGCTGGCGGAGCAGGGCGTGTTTATGGTGCCGGAGGTGGGCGCGCAAGTCTGGGTGGAATTTGAAGAGGGCAATAAAGACCAGCCCATCTGGGTGGGGGTGTTCTGGCAGCCGAGTGAAGGGATTCCCACCGAGGCGCAAAAATCGCCGCCGACCACGCGCATCATCAAAACGCCTTCAGGTCATGTGCTGCAGTTTGACGATGAATCCGGCAAGGAAAAACTGCGTCTCGCCCACCCCACTGGGGCAGAGCTGAATGTGGATGAAAACGGCACAGTCATCCTCACTGATGCCAAGGGCGCGACCCTTACGCTGGATGCCCAAGCCAACAGCGTCACCCTGGAGGATGCCAACGGCAATAGCATGGTGATGGATTCCAGCGGCACGGTGGTGAAAGACGGCAACGGCAATCAGATCACCATGGCCGCCGGTCAGTTAACCGTGAAAGGCACCATGATCACCATTGAAGGCAGCCAGGTCGCCTTAGGCGGTGCGGGGGGTGAGCCGCTGATTAAAGGCACAAGTTTCCTGACTCTGTTTGCAACCCATACACATACCTGTGCCGTGGGGCCCACCTCGCCGCCGGTCCCGCAGGGTGAGATGTCCACCTTAACGACGAAGACAACAGCAAGCTAATCCGACCTGAACGCAAGATCACAGCAATTAGCCATAAATCCAGGAAGAAAAGGCCATGAGCAAACTTAATCAACCGGTTTATATGGATTTCCCCCTGCGCTTGGGGCGTGAGGGCGCAGTGACCTTGAAGCGCATTCCCCATATCCGCGACCAGATTGAAATGGTGCTCTTTACCGACCCCGGTGAGCGCTGGTTCCGGCCGGAATTTGGTGCGGGTATACGCGCGCTGGTGTTTGAACCCAATAGCTCGCCCCTCTGGCAAATCACCAAACAGCGCCTGCAGGCGAGTTTGTCCGAGGCCCTGGCGGGGGAGGTGGCGCCACGCGATCTGGAGATCACGGTACGCGCTGATGAGGATTTTCCCGAGCGCTTGATTATCGGCATCGCTTATCGCCTGACTGCGCTCAACCACACCGATCTGGTGGAATTTGAAGTAGCAGGCGGTGTGTGATGGCGCAGATTCCCCAACCCCTGCTCACCTTTGGCAAAAGCTGCGGCGACTGCGGCCAGAGGCAGGTGGAATTGCCACGCCCGTTGCCGGAGATCGGCGATGATTTCGACTGGTTGCAGCGCGACTACGACGGTTTTCGGCTGTTTATGCTCGAAGAGCTGGCGGGTCGCTTCCCCGAGCGCAGCCGCTGGACACCGGCGGATATTGAAGTCGTATTGGTGGAAGCCCTGGCGGTAGTGCTCGACCAAATTTCCGATACCCTCGACCGCAGCCAGAGTGAAGCCTACCTGGATTCCGCCCGCCGCCCGGACAGCCTGCGCCGGTTGCTCTCGCTGATTGGCTACGACGCGGTGCGCCAGCACTATGTTCCGCTCTGGAGCGATGCGGCGCTGGTAAAACACTTGCTCGCCTTCAAGGGCCTGCCTGTTGAGACTTTGGATTTTGTACCAGACCTGACCCGCGCCGAACACCTGATCCGCTTGCTGGTCTGGTTGGGTGAGCCGGACAATGCACTGGGCAGCACGCCCAGTTTGGCCGACCGCACTACCGAGCGCGCTTTCTTGCAACTGCTGGGTTATGACGCGGACAGCTTGCGCGAGGCGCTGGATCTGGAAATCCCCACCCATCGCCTGTTTGCCACGGCGCAGCTGGATCAGCGCTGGTACAACAACACTCACCTGATGGATGCGGCGCGCACCGCTGGCCCTGCCGCCCTGCATACCAACCGGCGTATGGTCACCTTGAATGACTACCGCGAGCGCAGCGAGGATCACCCGCTGGTACTGCGCGCCGCTGCAAACAGCCGTTGGACCGGTTCCTGGTCAACCATCGAAATCGTGGCGGTGCTCAGTGAAAACGGTGAGCTGGATGAGGCCGTCGATGCCGTGGTCCCGGCGGAAGAATTAACCGCTCTGCAACAGGCGGTTGACGATTTCCACTGGGATGAACAATTGCCCTCGGTGGATTGGCATTTACACCCGAGCTTTCGCACGGTGATCAATGCTTATATCGACCGCTACCGCATGGCCGGGCAGCAAGTCTGGCTGCGCGATGCCACGCCGGTCGGCCTCTACCTGAACCTGTCGGTGCGGGTGGATGCCAATTACTTCCAATCCGAAGTGCGCCAGGCCATTGCCCAGGCCCTGAGCACCGATCCGGGCGGTTTCTTTGAGCCGGGCAAACTGGCGTTTGGGCAGGATGTCTATGCCAGCGACCTGATCGAGACCCTGATGGCGCTCGATGGTGTTACCGCTGTCTGCCTTAATCGCTTCAAGCGCGTCGGCGATCGCTACGCGGATGAATCCGGCTCGGGAATTATCAAACTGAACGGCACTGAAATTGCCCGTTGCGACAACCTGATCGGCAAGCCATCGCTCGGCTACTGGCGCATGACCCTGCATGGAGGCCAACGCGGATGAGCATCTCCACTCCACCCACCAATGACCTGACCCGCTGGAACCGCGCCGGTCTGAGCCGCCTGCATTACACCGACGGCAACGCGGCAACTTATCTGGAAGACCTGCGCCTCGCTCTGCGCAACCAATTTGGCAGCAATGAGGATGTCCTCGTTTGGTTAGGTGAGAACCTGACCGATAAAAACCTGCGCGAATGGCAGGCGCGGCTGCTCGACCAATACGATGCCCCAAGGCGCGACTATGCCTGGGAAATCCTGCGCACCTTTGCGCGCTCCAGCCATGTGCTGGCGCAAACCGTCAATGCCTACAGTAACGAGCGTTATATCCGCACCGCCACCCAGTGGGACAACCTGCGGCGGCTGGTAAAAATGCTCGATTATCATCCGGCGCCACCGGCATCGGCGGAAACCTGGGTTGCGCTGCTCGCCAAACTGCCGGATGCGACCAAAGGCATCACCGGCATAGGCACAGTGGATAAAGGCCTCGCCCTGCAAAACCAGCCCAAAGATGGCAGTAGCCCGCTGGTGTTTGAGACCTTGCAAGAGTTGGACGTGGATTATCGTATCAACGAGTTGCGCGCACCGGACTACGATCGTTCGGTCGAATCGCTGGCGATTCCTGCCCAGAACACATCATTTAATTATCCCCTCAGGCTCATGCCCGAAGGCATCAGCGTTGGCGACCGGGGAGTGGTTTCCTGCCTGAGTCAGGCGGCGGCAGTGGAAGTGAAATCAATCAACGCCGGTTCCATAGATCTCAAGGTAATTGAACAGGGATTTACCGCGCGCAACTGGGCGCTTGCTGATGTGCGTTTGCTCCTCACACCTGCTTGGCAGAATGCGCCGCGCTTGAACGGGTCGAATGTGGTGGAGGTCTCCAGCGTCAATAACAGCGTGCGTACTGATGATTTACTGGCCTACGTTTCCGGTTCGAACTGGGTGACCACAAAAGTGGTTGCGGTCGATGGCAACCGCGTCCAGTTCGGCAGTTCAGTTGCTGATAACACGGTGCTTTACCAAACCTTGGAGGCCAAGCAACAGGGGAGCAAGTTTGTCATACCCTCGCAGCGTGGTAATGCGCTGGTGTGGAAAGCAAATTTGACCACTGCCGACCCGGATCCGCACCGCGAAGACGAGGTTGTTATTTATGAGTACCTCGCTGCCAATACCAGCACCAATATTTATTACCTGCCAGCAAATCCACCGGCTGCTTTTAGCGTTATCAACGCTGCACCGGCAGCGTTGCAGTTCGCCGGCAAACCGGGCGATCTGGTGAGCGGCGACTGGATCATCCTGCAAAACACCAGCGGCCATTTTTATGCCCGCACCATTGCCAGTATTGATCTGCTCGATGGCGCCTATCGCCTGACAGTCAACGGCAGTTTGGCAAGTGGAAGCTGGGTTCTTGCGCAGGGGCATTTCAAACAATCTCTGCCCGCGCTGGCATACGACGAAAACCATGAGTCGATTTATCACGACAGTACCGATACCCACAGCCAGCTCACCTTGAGTCTCAGCGAGTTTCCACCGGCATTTACTATAGGACGTNCACTTTGGGTGGTGGGTGCGGTGGATCGCCGCCTGGTCACAGTTCAAGNGATCCTGAGGTTTGCTAACAACACACTACTCATTTCGGTTAAACCCAGCCTCNGTGNATTGNATCTGCCCAAGTACGCCACCCGCGTCTACGCCAACGTGGTCAAGGCCGGGCACGGCGAAACCCGTGGGCAATCGGTACTGGGCAGCGGCAATCGGATNGAATCCAACCAGGAGTTCCTGTTCGCCAAAACCGGTGTCGCATTTGAGCAGGACAACAATTTCGCCAGCGGTGTGCGCGCGTCAGTCACGGTGCAAGTCGATGACCGCGTCTGGACCCAAGTCGATAGCCTGCGCGATTCCGAATCTACCGATACCCATTTTGAAACCACGCTCAATGAAGACCATCAATTGCTGGTGCGTTTTGGCGATGGCATTCACGGCCAGCGATTGCCCACGGGAACCAATAATCTGATTCTGCAGGCGCGTTTTGGGGTGGGAATTGAGGGTAATTTGCCCGCTGCCAGCCTGAACAAACTGAAAAAACCACATCCGCTGGTGGAATCGGTAATTCAGCCGGAAGCGGCAACTGGTGGGGGTGACCTGGAAACCGGTGAATCCCTGCGCGAGTTGGCGCCCGCTTCGGTGCTTACGCTGGAGCGTGCGGTCTCCATCGCCGATTACGGCCATATCGCGCAGCGCCACGCCAGTATCTGGCAAGCCCGCTCCTATGCCTTACCGGATACGCCGCGCGCCACCGACCGGGTGGAAGTCGTGCTGGTACCCGCCGGTGGCGGGGCGCTGAGTCCGGACTTCAAAACCAATATGAAAACTTATCTGGAAGGATTCTCGCGCCCCGGTGTATGGGTCCATATCGAAGGCTACCAAGCCATACTGCTCGATCTGCGCATCAAGTTACGGGTGGATATCAATGCTTATGATGGTGACAAAATCGCCGAACTTGTACGTGTTTCCCTGCTCGATAGTTTCAGTCTGCAGAAAGCGGTACTGGCCGAACCCCTCTATTTATCTCGGGTTTACCAAGTGGTTGAAGCGGTTGAAGGCGTAGAAAACGTCGATGTGTTCATCAACCCCGACGGGTTTGTCGATGAAAACCTCTCGGGTACCGTCCCGGCTGACGTCTTCTATGGCGATGACAATACTCTGCGTCGCCTGACCCCCGGTAACCGCCAACTTATTTACCTCAATGCCGATCTGATCGCCCCAAACATCAATTGGGAGGCCGCCGATGTCTGATCGCACCCTCAGGCTCTACGACATACTGCCCGCCTACATCCGCCAACTGGATGAAACCGGCCACACGCGCGACTATCTAGCCGCCGCTGACACTTTGCTTGACCGCCTGTATGAAACCTTGCGCCAGTACTACGCCGATAACTTTCCAGACTTGCCGCTGGATCCCGCTGAACCTGCTGCGCAGGAATGGCTGCTGCCTTATTTTGCCGATCTGCTCGATGTGCGCCCGGTATCGCCACTCGCCGATGGCAAGCGCGCTGAAATTGCCAAAGCTGTCTCCTGGCGCCAACGCAAAGGCACCTTGCGCGTAGTGGACGAAGTGGCCGAAGCGGTTGGCCAATGGGAAGTTGTCGTACAAGAGGCATGGCGCAGGCTGGCGATGACACCGCGTCTGGATGAACCGGTACTGCCCGAAGCCTATTTCGGGGTGGAGACTTCACTTAATACGGCAATCCCAAGCGAAATGGCCAAACACCCCGGCTTGCCCGCTGCGACGGTGGATTTCCGCATCGGATCACGCTCAGTGGCGAGTGAAGATAATTATCCCAACAGCCAGGTGAGCAGCGTCGGCGGCGTCTCCTATCGCTGGCGCCAGCAATATCTTCACGGTGTGCCCTGCCATCACCAGCATATAGACGCGGGTGGAAAATTTCACAGCGCCGCATTTGATGATGTCTCCAAACGCACGCCGGATTTACGCAGCAGCGACTGGCGCGTCGGCCACTTCCATCCGCGTAAAATCCTGTTGCACATAGTGCAGCCGGAAGGATTTTTTCCGCGCAACATTATCAAGGTGCAATGGCAACAAAGCTGGTTGGATAATTTTGAAATTCCCAGCGATGCTTTTCTCGACCAAATTGCACTTTACAGTCGGCTCGACGGCATTTTGGTGTTCGAAAATCGCCAGCTTGCCGCGCGCAGTTTTACGCCGGTGCAAATCAATGGCTTATTTAAACTCGGTCAGATAAATCCCTCGGGCGTAGGCCCTGCTGACCCGGAACCCGAACCCGTCGTTAACGGATATCACTTTGCAGGACTCGTCCTTAACAGCACCGTGGAAATCGATTCGGGTGTGGCGAGTTTTGATCGCTGCGCAGTAAAAATCCTCAAAGTGCACAGCCGCTTTGAGGGAAGCGATCCCCGCCATCTCACCGAGCCCGTCATCAACGCGCGCCATAGCTTGTTTCGTGATCTGCAATCTGCCACCAGTCTGACGCGCCTTGAATATTGCACGGTGTTGAAAAAATGTTTAGTGGAAGCACTGCAGGCCAGCGATAGTATTTTTACCTGTTTGATCCGCAAGGATCACCTGATTCCTGCTGACCCTGCCAATGCACCACCCACCAAAATGTGTGTGCGCTACAGCCATATCTTGCCCAAGCAATTGCCCGCTGACCTCGAACAACATTTTCACAACACACGCGCACCGGTGCATTTTTTTAACAGCGAGTTTGGTAAAAGCAGTTGTGGCGTACTCCATCCCGCGACCGATGAAAGCATTCGCCAGGGCGCGGAAGATGGAACCGAAATGGGCGCTTATCATTTTTTATATTTAAGTGTGCGTTTTTCCGCAGTGGAAGAAAAACTGAAAGACTATTTACCGATTGGTTTTGAAGCTGTGGTTATTCCGGATGAATATCTAACGAGTTTTCCGGAATTGATGGCTTAGTTTTNAATAGATCTATCTGGACTNCGATACTGAGTCCGGGACCGCCTGATACATGAGTAAGNNAAGTTGTTTNCATTCAGTATCGAAGTCCAACCTCGTGTGTACTCAGCATAAGAACCANGGACTAACGGATTTTCAACAGTGATTGAGACGATGCTATGAAAACACAAATATCTCGCGCCAGTTTTGATGCTGCCAATAATTACTCCGGCATATTCCAACAAATGGGACGCATGATCACCGATGCAGATTGGAATGAGTTATCGGAGTTGGTGAAATTCCAGATCATGGATGCATTGCAGGATGTTATCGGCAGCGGCACACCGCGCGAACGCGGCATGGTAAAAGCCATCGCGCCCAACACTTATCAATTGCAGTGGGGCCATCTTTACGTTGATGGCATCCACGCGCGCGCATTACCCAATGAAAAATCAGCCAGTCCGCTGTTTATATTTTCCAAACAAGCAGATTTCCCCGCAGCACCGACACTGGCTGCCGGTGAATATCGCCTTTACGCCGATGTGTGGGAGCGCAGTGTCACCGCACTGGAAGATGAAAATCTATTAGATCCGGGTTTAAAAGGTGCCGACACCTGCACGCGCACGCAAACCATGGCGCAGATCAAAGCCTGTGCAACCAGTATCAGCATTGATGATATTCAACACAATGCCGCGATTAATCCTGCGATAGGCACCATTCCGGTTTCACTTGCACTGCGCGCCGGTAAAACCGTTAAAGATCCCTGTGACCCCTGCGCCGACGAACTCGCATTGCAGGATGAAGTGGGCAATTATTTATTCCGCATTGAAGTCCATCACGTGGAATGGACAAATGATGCAGTGCCGCAAATTAGTGCTATCACCTTTAAATGGTCAAGCGAAAACGGCGCTGAGCAATACGTCGATGGCGAAACACCGCCCGGTTTTGCATCCAGCCAATGGTGCTACGAATTTTTTTCCGGTCCCAATGTAAATCCCGCTTTACATATGACCAGCGAAAAACATCTGGGGCACAATCTAACGAGCGGTTTCACTCCCAAACGCGGCCAATTATTTTCCGGCTATCCCAATAGCAAACCGGCAAACCTGCCATTAGTAAGACGCTGGGATGGTTTTGTGCAACTGCAAAATACCGCCGGTGTGTGGTCGGTGGTTGCCGGTGCAGATCGCGGCCGCGACCTCAGNAANAGCTACAGCGATATTGACCATGGGTTTATTGATTTGACTGGCCCNCTGAAAATTAATTTAAATGAGACGGTTTTATCGTTTGANCTCACCAATGCTATCGCATTAGCCGGTGATTATTGGCAGGCACCGGTGCGCCAGGTAATCCACACNGCCGGTTCGGTATTATTGGANGACGCACTGCCGAACGGAATCCTGCATCACTATTATGTATTAGGTCGCGCGCAATTTTCCGCCGCGGGCAGCCTGGATAATTTTATTCCTGAAAGTAGTGATTGCACCTCCTTTGAATTTCCGCCCCTCACCGATATCGCCGCAAAAGATGTGTGTTATGACAACAAAGATTGCGACGGGCCCAATGTACGTACCGTGCAAGAGGCGTTGGATTATTTGTGCAGACAGCGCAATTTAAAATGGCACAACAAACATTTGCACGGCATGGGTGTTGTATGCGGGTTAAAAGTTCAATGTGCCGCCGCCGAATTTAACCAAGACGGTTCACGATTACCCCGCGAAAAAGTGACCGTCACCAAAGGCTATGCCCTGGGATGTGACGGTGATGACCTGGTGCTGAATGCACAGGCAGATGTCAATGTTATTGCGGCGATAAAAAAACTCGAAGAAGAAACCGGCGTACCAGTTTTTGATGCGGAAGGCAATGCGACTGCTTGTATTTACATTGATATAGGCGAAGCCGGTGGCGACCCGGTGTTAAAAATCGAACCCTATGATGAAAAGGTACATAAAGACAATATCCTTGATGGCACCATCTGGATGGACTTTTATCAACACTGTATTAAAAATTTGATTGATGACATCAAGGGTGAACTGGATGATTTGAATATCAATGAGATCAGTGAAGAAGAAGCCAAAAATGGTGAGCTTGTTTCCATTCGCCGGAAAAAATTTACTACGCTACTGAATCTTATCGTCTACTTTTTCTATAATCCCCACGGCGCTCATGTATTTACCTCACATAAAGAGCACGTCTTCCTGCGTGATTTCTATCATCGTTTACGCGAAATCCTGCAGAGCAAAACCTTTTGCGGCATGTTAAAGGGCCAGGAATTTCCCGAGTATCCCTTCCCCGAGACGGCAATGACCACTTACTTCGGCCGCGATCACCACCAGAAAGTAATTGTTCACCCGACTGAAGAATTTGTGCTGACGTATGGCGGCACTGATACCAGCCTCAATATCTTTGAGGTGAAGTCTGGAACCCTTATTGCCGCGAGCAAGGTTCCCTCCGCGCAGGGTGGCGAAACTACCGCAGTTACCTTTTCCAACAACGGCGATTTAATTTACGCCGCCGTAGATATCAACGGTATGGATTCCATTCTAAGTCGCGGCCGGTTTGAAGGCGACAGAATTGAGTGGGAAGCCAGTGCCGTGCTGTGCAGTGTGCGCGTGGCGGATTTACGTTTCATGCCCAAGCAAACACACTTCTTATTTATTGTGGGTATTGGCGATGGTTTGTATGTAGTAGACACCAGCACATTATTTACCGAGGAAAAAATTATCCCGGCGCCGAGTTATCCGTTTAATGCTATAGGTCATGTAGCTTACGATTTGGAACATGAGCGCTTGTTTGCCACAGCGGCAGAGCCCAGTGCCGGAGAAACGCCAATTTATGACCGGATCGTAATTATTTCGCTGGCTGACGCTACACGCAGTATGGACAACTCTTCCGTAGTTATCTCATTGTCCTCAGCTGGCGCAACGGCTACAGGTCGCGATGGTATTGCGCTTAGCCCCGCTAACGCGAATAACGGCAATGAACTTTATGTGGTGGTCGACGGCGCTAACAATAACAAAGAACTTAGACTCTACGAGATTGATAACGGCAATTTCCCCAAGGCTGCTCAGCAAATCTATTCCCAGCTGCCCAATACAGAAATAACGCTCGCCTATCACGCAAAAATGAATCGATTGGTCGTCGCACTACAAGATGAATTTCGTTTGCAATTGTTCGAACAAACCCGTTTGGTGGTGGAACGTATACCTGTACAAATTATGCCAACCGCGCTTGCAGTCAGCCCCGAGCAAGGCAATGTCTATGCATTAAATTTTGCGAGCAATACACTTAGTGCTATCCCGCAATACGAACTAAATGTCGACCAGCAATTTAATGATAATCTGGCGAAATATCGCTGGGAAGTGGTGCTTGCATTTGTGGCCTTGCTAGGCAATTTACTGCAGAATCTGAAAGACTGTTTCTGCCATCTGTTATTAATGAACTGTCCGGATTGCGAAGACAAAGACAAAGTCTGGCTTGCGACCATCACCATAAAAGACAATGAAGTTTATAAAATTTGCAATATTGGTAAACGTAAGGATGTATGGACCTTTCCAAAATTTGAATACTGGTTATCACTGGTACCGATATTGCCGGTATTGAAAATGGNTGTATCCAAATTTTGTTGTGCCATCTTTCCCAATATTTTCAACCGCTATACCGAGAGATACCAAAGCAGCGCTACTGAATATGCAGTAGTAAAGGGTGAAACCTATAAACAATCGGTGCAGCAAGTAAAACGTACCGATGTCAAGCTGCTCTGGCGAGAAAACAAAGAAAACCTGGCCGCTCCCCTGACCCTGGTACGCGATAAATTGCTCTTTACCCAACGCAGAGCCAATGTAGACGGGCTGAATAAACAAGAGTTGCGCAATATGGAAACTCAGCTCGCCGTAAAAAAAATGGAACAGAAAGGTTTGCAAGTTGAAGTAAAAGAATACCGGGGCGAACAAGCCGGTATGGTGTTGGAGCAATATCAGAAGACGCCCAAAATCATTCCAAAAAACAGCAAGGTTACTGTGTACCAGGAAAATGGCCGCGTACTTTTTTATGCCGCGCAAACCCAACAAGAAAGCATACTGAAACTGGACGACAGTAGACTGGCAGAATTTGAAGCGCGTAAACAATCGCTGGAAGATTTGCAAGCAGTGGAAGAGTCTATTGCCCGTGTAGAAGCGCGCAAACAATCGCTGAATGAAACCAGCGAATTGCAAAACCAATTGAAATCCCTGCAGGAGGAAAAATCTAAAGCCCTGGAAGATGTTGCCGCGCTGAGTGCGCAATTAAACCTGCTGCGCACCGAACGCACCAAAGCGCAGCAGGAATTGGTGGCGATGCAGTCGGGTATGGCAGAAATCAGCACCAATTTGAAATCGCTGCAATTGGAAGTGACTAAATTGCGGCCGATAAGAGANTTAACCAGTGTNGATGATAAAACTGGGGAGATTTTACGTAATGAAGGCGTGTTAACTGTGAATGATTTGGCCAGTGTCGACAGCGCCAAATTGGTAGAGCGTGGTGTAGATGCGCAACACGT
>Ga0065721_10051007_pt1 | contig 16635 bp, 16 predicted proteins | sample Mesricmetagenome_FD_59108 | JGI IMG/M metagenome (GOLD analysis project Ga0065721, IMG submission 59108) | Mesophilic microbial community from rice straw/compost enrichment Sample: eDNA_1 v2 (version 2) | ecosystem: Engineered > Solid waste > Grass > Composting > Bioreactor | place: USA: Davis... | reverse complement strand
ATGCGTAGCGGGATATATAATTCACTTACTGTTTGCAATAGCGCTCAAATTCGAACGCAAAGATAGTTCATTCACCTTGAATAACCATATTAAAATTCAAGCACCTGTCTGTTAATTTGATCATCACGCAATTATTTTTTTACAATCACATCTAAAATGATGGCCATTGCATGCACATTTTCCGATATATTAGAGTTTATAACCCTTTCAACAAAAACACTACTGCCATGTTTTGGAAAAAGAAATGGTCGGTTGCCTCTACCCTCATTGCCCTGGTGGTATTAGGCATTGCCGCCAGCGCACCTGCCGACCCCACCTACAAAAACCTGAAAGTATTACCAAAGAACATCACGCACGAAGAACTGGATAGTGTAATGCATCACTTCAACGATGCGCTGGGTGTGAAATGTGGTTTTTGCCATGCACAACAAAAAGACAATCCCAAACGGCTCGACTTTGCCAGCGATGCCAAAGCCGAAAAAGAAACCGCCCGCGCCATGATGCGTATGACCAACCGCATCAACAAAAAATTCTTCCACTATAAAAAAGATGCTGAACACCCGGTGGCGCCCGTAACCTGTGTTACATGCCACCATGGAAAGGCGCATCCTGAAAACAAAACGCCCAAAAAAGAGCGTTAATTAACAGGTTGATATTATTAACAGTCCACTAAGCTGGTGTACATTCCGGTACAATGCCTACTTTTGCAGCCTTATTCGTTCATCATGGCTGCACAACAATTCGACTTTGGAATGATCGGCCTCGGGGTAATGGGAAGAAATTTCCTCCTCAACATGGCCGACCATGGTTTTAAGGTAACCGGCTTCGACTCAAACAAGGAAAAAACAGATGCGCTGGAATCGGCCGCCACACCCGGCACCACAGTAAAAGGCGTTGGCAACCTGCAGGAAATGATCAACCTGCTGGCCACTCCACGTAAAATCATGATGCTGGTGCCTGCCGGCAAACCGGTAGATGATGTGATTGAAAGCCTGTTGCCCCTGGTTCAACAGGGAGATATCATCATCGACGGCGGTAACTCGCATTTTACCGATACCCTGCGCCGCGTGCAATACCTGCAGGGCAAGGGCATTCATTTTATGGGTATCGGCGTATCGGGTGGTGAAGAAGGCGCCCGCAAAGGCCCCAGCATCATGCCCGGCGGCGATCCCGAAGCCTATCCCCATGTAAGGCCCATGCTGGAAGCCGTGGCAGCCAAAGTAAATAATGTACCCTGCGTAGCCCACCTGGGCAAAGGCGCTGCCGGTCACTATGTTAAAATGGTGCACAATGGCATTGAATACGCCATCATGCAGCTCATCAGCGAAAGCTACGACCTGCTGCATCGCGGCCTGGGACTTAACAACGACGAACTGCACCAGGTGTTCGATACCTGGAACAAAGGCGATCTGCAATCTTTCCTCGTAGAAATAACAGCCGACATTTTCCTGCAGCCCGACGCCAAAACACCGAACAGGCTGGTAGACATGATACTGGATAAAGCCGGCGCCAAGGGTACCGGTAAATGGACCTCGCAAAACGCCATGGACCTGGGTGTGGCCATTCCCACCATCGACATGGCGGTAACCATGCGCAATATCTCGGCCATTAAAGACGAGCGGGTACAGGCTTCCGCTTTATACCCCGCCGCTGCCGGTTTGATTAGCCTTCCCAAAGAACAGGTGATTCAACAAGTGCACGATGCCCTGCTGTTTGCCACCGTCATCAGTTATGCCCAGGGTTTGTCGCTGTTGCATAAAGCATCGGCCGACCTGGATATGCAAATACCTATGCCCGAAGTAGTAAGAGTATGGCGCGGCGGTTGTATCATTCGTTCGGTATTGCTCGATTTGTTTGCCCAGGCATACCAACTCAACCCACAGCTTCCAAATTTGTTATTAGATAAACAGGCAGCCCAATTGCTGCAAAACAAATTGCAGAGCATGCGTGCAGTTATCGCACTGGCCATACAGCACAACCTGCCCGCCGGTGCCCTCATGACGACTTTAAGCTATTTTGAAGCCTATCGCAGCAACCGGTTGCCCATAAACCTGCTTCAGGCACAGCGCGATTATTTTGGCGCTCATACTTATCAGCGTATTGATGAGGCAGGCAGCTTCCATACCCAATGGAATCATTAATAAGGAATGAAGAATAAGCAATGAATAAGTAGTTTCAATCTTTTGTTATGCAAAACCATAAACGTCCTCCGGCCTCCCTATTGTTCATCTTTGGTGGCAGCGGCGATTTGAACCAGCGTAAACTTTCCCCGGCTTTATATAATTTATACATCGATAACTGGATGCCGGAAAAGTTCCACATCGTGGGTATAGGAAGAACTGCCTATAGCGATGACAAATTCAAGCAACATCTGCTGGACGGTATTCAGCAGTTCTCGAGGCGCAAGGGCGAACAGAACGGTAAATGGCAGACCTTCTCCCAGCATGTTTCCTACCTTCAAATGGATGCGGGTAAAGAAGAAGATTACCAGAAGATATCAGAGATCGTAAAACAAAAAGAACAGGAATTTGGCGAGCATCCAAATGTGATCTTTTATATGTCGGTAGCGCCGCACCTGGTGCCTGAGATCGTGAGTAAACTGGGTCCGCTGAATATATGTGCCGATACCAAATGTACCCGCATTGTGGTGGAAAAACCATTTGGGCACGATCTGAAAAGTGCGCATGAACTGAATACGCTGCTCACCTCTATGTTCGACGAAACACAGATTTATCGCATAGACCATTACCTGGGCAAGGAAACCGTGCAAAACATCATGGCGCTGCGTTTTGCTAATGCCCTGTTTGAACCCATCTGGAACCGCCATTACATCGATCATATACAGATTACCGCGGCCGAAACCGTTGGTTTGGAAAACCGCGGCGACTATTACGATCGCTCCGGCGCCCTGCGCGATATGGTGCAAAACCACATCCTGCAACTGATGTGTATCATTGGTATGGAAGCGCCTGTTTCGTTCGATGCCAATGAAATTCGCAATAAAAAAGTAGATGTACTGAATGCCATTCGAAAATACAGCAAGGAAGAGGTGCATAAATATGCCGTGCGCGGACAGTACAGCGAAGGCTGGATGCAGGGTAAAAAAGTGCCCGGCTACCAGTCGGAACCCAAAGTACAACCCAATTCACCGGTAGAAACCTTCGCTGCTGTAAAATTTTATATCGACAACTGGCGTTGGGAAGGCGTGCCTTTTTATGTACGCACCGGCAAGCGCCTGCACGAAAAATCAACCATTATCATCATACAGTTTAAGCCGGCGCCCAATTTTGCATTCCCGGCCGAGTCGGCCCTTACCTGGCGGCCCAACCGGCTTACCATCAGCATTCAGCCCGAGATGGACATACGCCTGCGTTTCCAGGCCAAACGGCCCGGTCAGGATATGACGCTGAACCCTGTAGACATGATCTTTAATTACAAGGAAACCTATGGCGACAATGATCCCGAAGCCTACGAAACCTTATTGCTGGATGTGATGGAAGGCAATGCCACCCTGTTTATGCGCAGCGACCAGGTAGAAGCCGCCTGGAAAATTGTGATGCCCATACAGGAAGCCTGGGAAAGCCGTCCGCCGGTTGATTTCCCCAATTATGCGCCCGATAGCTGGGGACCCGAAGATGCCGAGGCATTGATTGCCCGCGATGGACGCAACTGGATTACGCTGCCGGTGGCGCACCAGGGTGTGCAGGCAGGTGAGAAATAAAGAATAAGGAATAAGAAATCAGAAAATATGGAGCTGCATGTATTTAAGGATGTGAATGAGGTAAGTAAGAATCTGGCTGAATGGATCACACAAAAAATTGAAACTACACTGGCGCAGAGAGATCGTTTTACCTGGGTAGTTACCGGCGGCAATTCTCCCAAACAATTGTATGAATTGCTGGCAACGGCTCCATACAGCAACCGCATCGATTGGAGCAAAGTGCATGTCTTCTGGGGCGATGAACGCGCTGTTCCTTTCGATGACAACCGCAACAATGCAAAAATGACCTTTGAGCATTTGCTGAATAAGGTACCCGTAGTAAAAGAACAGGTGCATATCATGGATACCAGCCTGGCGCCCGCTGAATCAGCCAAAGCCTACGAAACTATTCTTCACAGCTATTTCAATGCTACCGGCCCCAGCTTCGACCTGGTGCTGAACGGTATGGGCGACGATGGACATACATTATCCCTGTTCCCGCATACACCGGTCATTCATGAAAAAGAGGCCTGGGTAAGTTCTTTTTACCTGGAAGCCCAGCAAATGTACCGCATCACACTTACCGCGCCCATCGTGAACCGCGCGTATGCCGTGGCCTTTCTCACCTTTGGTGATAATAAAGCCAAAGCCCTGTATGAAGTGATCAGGGGAGCAAGAAATATCGATCTGTACCCATCACAGATCATACAACCGGCCAGCGGCCAGTTGCATTGGTTTGTAGATGAAGCAGCAGCAGGCTTACTTAAATAGGTTGAACACCATATCATTGGTAAGGGTGCGCCCGCCTTTTGTCCAGAACTGGTTGGGCGGAGGGAACTCACTGCGGCAATAACCACCGTGGTTTTGAAAATCGAAAACCGCATGGCATTGTTTGTTGATGATCAGCGCACACCGCCACCAGTCGGTACTCCAGATGATTCTGATGGTAGCTTTCCGCTCCTCATCGGCCACTTCCTCAATATTATAAATATGCAGGGCATCCAGGATGCGCTGGCCACCTGTGGCCGGGTCCGTTTCTACGGCGTAGAAATAACCGGTATCGGTATCGTCTTCAAACACCACCGCATAGTTGTTCTCCTGAGCATGGCATTCTATGAAGGTATCCTCACCAGCGTTGTATGCCTGTTCCCTTAATAAATAACCTTTCATTTATTATATATCTACTGAGTCGTATACCACCACTTTGCTCCACAGGGACGAACATTCCTCTACAAATTTCAGGTGAATAGGATCTACCTGATAGCTTTGCTGGTCGGCGGCATTGTTGAACAGAGTAAACCACGATACGGCATAGGAACTGTCAATCACATCGCGGTTGGTATCTGCCGGCTGGCCGATATGAAACATTTTGATGGTCTTTACTTTCGACAGCTTTTTCAATCCCTCTACCAGTTTGGCCCTGTCTTCCCTGCTGTCGGGGTTTTTCAACCAGAAATACACGTGATGAATGAACTTGTTGTCGATCATAGCAGATTGCTTATTTCCTGCTAAGGTAACTAATCCTGTGGCAACCATGGCTTTACCTGTGGTGCCAATAAATTTCCGGCGCGTGGTCATATGGAAGAATTTAATACAGCAATTTACTAATTGCGGCAACACCAACATTTTTATTGTATAACCGAAACCTTAATTATATTTTTACCGGGTTACACCCTATAACACCATGAAGTCTCAGTTTAGCACCTTCTGCCTGATTGTACTCTGTACGGTATATCATTGTGCCCGCTCACAACAACTCAATTTTTATAACCCGCCGGATGACGATGCCAGAAAGTATACGGAATGGATATCGGCTACCGAAAAACGATATAAACAGGACCTGTCATCACTAACGGGCAGGAATAAAAAATTTCTGGTAGAATTGTATAAGGAGCGGTACGAACGTATTAAAAAAATGTACGATCAAAACGAAATCGTTGGCTCCGCCGAAGCCACTGCCTACCTGCAAAAGTTGTATTCCACCATTGCACAGGCTAACCCGGTATTACAGCCGCTGGAAACACGTATCGCTTTTTCACGCACCTGGTGGCCCAATGCCAGCAGCATGGGCGAAGGCACCATCCTGTTTAATATCGGGCTTTTTCATAAACTGCAAAACGAAAGCCAGGCAGCCTTTGTTATTTGCCACGAGCTGGCGCACCTATACCTGAACCATAGTAATAACAGCATTAACCGCTATGTAAATACCGTTACCTCCGATGAATTCAAAAAGGAATTAAAGCGAATCAATTCTTCCCAGTACCAGCAGGGACAACAACTGGAAAGCCTGTTAACATCGCTCATCTCGGGCAGCCGCCGGCATAGCCGCGAATACGAGGCCGAGGCCGATTCCATGGCGCTGGAATGGCTGAAAAATACCGGCTTCGATGTACAGCATGTATTGAGCTGTTTGCAATTGCTGGATAGTGTAGACCACGACAAATACCATATCAATCCACCACTCAACAAGTTGTTTCATTTCAGCGAATATCCTTTCCAGGAAAAATGGGTTAAAGAAGAAAAATCGCTGTTCACCGCCATGGCGGCCAGTACCGAGGAAGAGGCCAAAAAAGGCATGGACTCGTTAAAGACCCATCCCGACTGTAAGGCGCGAATCGCTAAATTACAAGCCCGCGTAGAACAATACCGCCAACCAGCCGGCAAACCCTTTGTGGTGAATGAGCAATTATTTCATAAACTGCAAACCGAGTTCGATTACGAGATTATAGACTATTGTTACCGCACGGGCAATATTTCAAGAAGCCTGTATTATACCCTGCAATTGCTGCAGCTGCAACCCCATAATGCTTACCTGGTAACCAATACAGGCCGCTGTCTGAATGAATTGTATACCGCCCAAAAAGAGCATGTACTGAGCCACCGGGTTGATATGCCCTCGCCTTATAACGATAATGACTATAATACCCTGCTGCAGTTTATTCAACGCCTTCGCCTGGGCGATCTGGCCGCATTCTGTTATTATTTTTTAAAGCCTTACGAACAGGGGTTTTCCACACACGAAGATTTTCTGCACGCCCTGATAGGCAGCAAGGCCAATTTCAATAAACCCGATGAAATGAAGCGGTGGATATCGGTATATAACAAACAATTCCCCAACGGAAAATACAAATTCTAACCTTTCAATAATTACCTTAAATCAACTCTCCCAATCATGAAAAAACTCCTGGTTACAGCCATATTCCTGTTTGTATTGATATACCGGCAGGACGGTTATGCACAATCGAAATTAAGCATCGACAATATCCGGTCGGTTTACCTGCGCAATACAGGTCCCATCATTGCCAATGAAGAGATCAAGGGTTATTTTTCGTTTTATCAATCCGATAAAGTGGATAAACACACCAACGAATATACCCTGCAGATCCTGGATGAGAACCTCAACAAGGTGAAAAGCATTAAGTTCACCGATTCGAAGAACATCGTTCTGTTGGAATCGTCGTACAATGGCAGCGAAATTATGTTCATGTTCTACGATAAAGATCAAAAGCTGCTCGATTACCGGGTATATGCCATCGACGGCAAACAAAAATTCAACTACCAGCGGCCCATCGACAAAAAAACACAGAATTATATAGCCCAGGCATTTTCACTGAATACCGAAGAAACACAGAACAAAAGCCTGTTTGGTATTCCCGGGCGTGGTTTTGCCACAGCCGTACCCGTACGGGATGGGAAACAGTATACATTTGAAGTGAACTTTTATCAAACAGATAAGAAAAAGTCCTGGACCTATACTCCAGTAGATGACCAACGCATGAGCCAGGCCCAATATCTGGGCCATAGCGACAGCGTGTTGATCTTTGAAGTACTAAAGAAAAAGAAATTGATGACCAACAAAATGGACTCGTACCTGCTGGGAATTTACCTGCACAATGGCAAAAAGGCTTTTGAGTTTGAAACCGACCGGGAGAAATACAATTTCTATCCCATGAACATTGCCAAATTCAAAAACACCAATCAATACATGCTGATGGGGCTTTATTATGATAAAGACGATAAGGTGAACAAAGACAAAAGCCTGGGTCTGGGTGTTTGGGTGATGAATAACCAGGGTAAGGTAATTACCGCCAAATACAATTCATGGGATGGCGATATCAGCAAGTACCTGAAGATAGACAAACGCGGCCGTGTGGACGAGTTAGGCTATTTGTATTTCCATAGGATCATACAAACCGAAGGCGGCAAGATTTTCGCTATTGGCGAAGGATACAAAAGGGTGGTAAGCGCCCTGGGTGTTGGGTTGAAAGTGTTACAGGCAGCCGGCGGCGGTGTAAGCAGCAGCCCCACCACCAAAATAAAGATCACCGATATGGTGTTGATGGAATTCAACGACCAGTTTGAAGTAAAGAATGCACAGATCTACGACAAGAACAGCAACAGCATAGAATTGATGTCGGGTGGCGATTTTATGAGCGCTCCGCTGCTGGCCACTATTATCAAATACGTCTACGATGGGTTTGACTATGCTTTCTCCCAAACCGATCAATCGCACAGCACATTTTCGGTAGGTTATACCAATTATGTTCGTTCAAAAGACTATAAGGGATTAACCTTTAACGCTATTTCTTATTACAATAACAATATTACCACCGACAAAATCAACCTCAAAACTTCCTCCAGCCGAATGAGAATTCTTCCTGCCAAAACAGGATCGGTGATGATACTCGAATACTTTAAAAAAGATAAGCGGATAGATATGCGTTTGGAAAAGATCAACTAAGAATGATGTAGGAAGTAAGAAGTAGAAGGTAGGATGATTGCTGCATCGTACTACCTCCTACTTCTTACTTCCTGTTTCCTACCCTATGCTTTTACCGGTAATCTTCCTGTAAATATCCAATGCATAGAGGTCGGTCATACCGGCAATAAAGTCCACCACCGATTGAATATCGTTGTACAGGTTGTTGCCATTGATGATAAATTGTTGGGAAATCAACTGCAGCAATTTGCGCGATTTGGTAGATTCGGGTTGCAGCACCGCCGCTATAAATTCTTTCAATAAACCACCTATCACGTTGTAACCGGCAATTTCTATCTCCACCACCGAACGGTGGTTATAAATATGCGCTACCGAAAAATCATCAATCTTTTTTACCAGTTGCAGTTCTCGTTCCGGCAGGTATTCTATCAGCGATTTTTGCAGGCTGCCTTCCAGTAGGGCCGTTTCATTGTTCATAAACACATTGGTAACGCGATGAATGAGCAGGTTAATGAGTTTGGCGCGCAGGAACTGTACCTTCTGGTTATGGTCGTTGATGTTGTTAAAGATTTGCTCTACCCGTTCGCGGGCATCGTAACCTGTTTCGTTGTCGAAGAATGACAGAAACAGGTTTTTAATGGTATCGATGGATATGATATTGAGGCGATGCGCATCTTCAAAATCAATAATGCGATAACAAATATCGTCGGCCGCTTCTACCAGGTATACAAAGGGATGCCGGGCATATACATGTTTATCTGCATCGAGGCGGGGAATGCCCAGTTCATTGGCCAGCTCCAGATAGGTATTGATTTCCGAATCGAAAAAGCCCGATTTTTTGGTAACCAGTCGCTGTTTGTTAAAGCCGCTACTTGAATCGGAAGGATATTTGATGATGGATGCCAGGGTGGAATATGTAAGTTTGAAGCCACCCGATTTTTCATTGAATTTGTGGGTAAGGGTGCGAAAGGCATTGGCATTGCCCTCGAAATACAAAAAATCACGTTGCTGGTTATAGGTCAGCTCTCCTTCGAATTTATTCCGGGCTTCTCCATCCAGCTGTCTGAAAAAATTGCGAATGGCATCTTCACCGGAATGGCCAAAGGGCGGATTGCCGATATCATGCGCCAGGCAACCTGCAGCAATGACAGAGGGCAGCTCGTAACGGTAGAATTCCCTGAACTGCTCGGTTTCATGGGGATAGCGGGCGGCAATGGCATCGCCCACCGCCTTGCCCAGCGAACGGCCTACCGAAGCTACTTCCAGGCTGTGGGTGAGGCGGTTGTGCACAAATACCGGCCCCGGCAGGGGAAATACCTGTGTTTTATTTTGCAGGCGCCGGAAGGCCGAAGAAAATATAATGCGATCGTAATCCCGTAAAAATGAGGTACGTATGGCATCAGCATAGGCCGTTTTTTGTTCGGAGCCACTTCGTTTGGTGCTGTACAATTGCTGCCAGTTCATGGCGGCAAAGATAATTGGCCGGCAGCTACCGGCAACTGCCATATTTGCCATAGGTGATTCTACCTAATTCTACAGATTGATATTTATTTTTTATGTTAATAACGTCTCATTTCCGCCCAAAAACACGTTATTTAGAGGACGGTGTCCGTACTGTAACTGAATTTTGTGGCTCAAATAGTAAACATATGCGTATCCTTCCCCTGATCAACAGTTTATTAGTAGTGGGATTTCTGGCCGTATTGATCGGCACTGCGTGGATGATCGCCGGAACTGGTTATAACGATAAAGTTTCGCATACGCTGTTTATACTGCATGCAACCAATGGTTTCCTATTGCTGGCCCGCGCTGCTTTTAAAAGCGATGAACCTTCTGTAGGTTGATGCTCATAATAAAAATAGCCTTCACCCATTGGCAAAGGCTATTACTTGTATGATGATTGATCGACTCCTACAGGGGATATTTGTTATCACTGATCAGTTTATCGGCAATTCTTCTTTTTGCTTCCTTACTGTTAAATGGTTCTGTTTTGGTGAACCGTTTTAAACCCAGTGCCATCATTCTTTGTTCATCGCCCTCGGCAAAGGCGTTGATGGCGTCTTTACCATGTTTGCTGATGATATCGGCTGCATTGTACAGGAAGGTGCGTACAATATCCAGTTCAAAGGAACTGGCCGCTTCGCCGTTGCGTTCTACCAGTTTCATCACGCGCAGCAGGGCGCTTTCAGCCGCAAAGGTTTGTATGGCCATATCAGCAATATGCATAAGAATTTCCTGCTCCTGTTCCAGCTTCATCATCAACTTTTGCACGGCGCCGCCGGCGGTCATTAAAATGGCTTTTTTAAAATTGGCGATCACTTTTTTCTCCTTGCTGAATGGCTCCTCATCACTGCTGCCAAAATCGGGAATGCTCATCAGTTCTTTCTGCACGTTCATAGCAGGTCCCATCAGGTCTAAACGGCCTTTCATGGCGCGTTTCAAAACCATATCTACCGTAAGCAGGCGGTTGATTTCGTTGGTACCTTCGAATATGCGGTTGATACGGCTGTCGCGATAGGCTTTGGAGATGACGTATTCGTCGCTAAAGCCGTTTCCGCCATGAATCTGCACGCCTTCGTCTACCACAAAATCCAGCATTTCGCTGCCCAGGACTTTTAATATGGCGCATTCAATGGCAAATTCTTCTGCGCCACCCAGCAAGGCTTCGTTGAATGGTTTGCCGGCGGCCAGCAATTCGTGTTCCTTGTCATCAATCCATTTGGCCGTGCGGTACAGGGCGCTTTCACTTACCCACATGTAAATGGCCATTTCGGCTATCTTGTTTTTGATGGCGCCAAAATGGGAAATGGGTGTTTTAAACTGCTCGCGGGTATTGGCGTATTGAATGGCGCCCGTGGCCGAACGTTTGGCCCCACCCAGGGCAGCTGCACATAATTTCAGGCGGCCGATATTCAGAATGTTGAATGCAATCACATGGCCTTTGCCAATTTCGCCCAATACATTGTCAACAGGCACTTTGCAATCCTGGAAATACAACTGTACTGTAGAAGAACCTTTGATACCCATCTTATGTTCTTCTGCGCCCTGTGTAAATCCTTCAAAACCGCGTTCTACAATAAAGGCCGTGAACTGCGTGCCGTCTACCTTGGCAAATACGGTATATACATCGGCAAATCCACCATTGGTGATCCAGCATTTTTGCCCGTTCAGTATATAATATTTTCCATCGGCGCTTAGTTTGGCCGTTGTTTTGGCGCCCAGCGCATCGCTGCCGCTATCGGGTTCTGTTAAACCATAGGCGCCCTTCCATTCACCGGTGGCCAGCCTGGGAATGTATTTTTGTTTTTGTGCTTCGTTACCGAAATACAGAATGGGTAAAGTACCAATACCCGAATGGGCCGATACCGCAACGGAGAATGAGTAACCGCCGCCCAGTGGTTCGCTGATCAGGTTGCTGGTCACAAAATCCTTACCCAGTCCGCCATATTCTTCCGGAATGGAGGCGCTCAGCAAACCCTGCTCACCGGCCTTTTCTATCAGTGAAGGCATAAGACCAGGCTCCAGTTTATCGATGCGATCGAGAATTGGTAACACTTCGGTATCTACAAAAGCTACGCACATGTCTTTTACCATTCTTTGTTCTTCGATAAAATCTTCGGGGATGAAGGTTTCAAAAGGCGAACTTTCCCTGATGAGCCATTCACCTCCTTTCAATATATTTTTTTGTTGTGTTTCGGTACTCATAATATGGTTTTTATATGGTGATGCAATGTGTCATTGGTCAGGCATTTACAGTGAGGTTATCGTATACAATCTGCAACACTTCGCGGCAAACGTCTATGCGTTCGGGCGAAACGCCTTCCAGCGCTTCGTTCAGGGTTTGATTGGCCAGTTCCATAGTTTGATCCTGCAATCGCAATGCCTGCCTGGTGAGGTAAATCAGGTTCATGCGCCTGTCTGACTCACTGGATACCCTTTTCACCAACTGTAGTTTTTCCAGGTTATCTACCAGGCGGGTGATGCTGGGTTTGTCGCGGAAGGTAGCGTTACAGAGTTCCTGTTGAGAAATGCCGTCCTGTTTCCATAAATGATAGAGCACGCTCCATTGTTCAATGGTGATGTTGAGGCCCGCGTTGTTGAATTTTTTTTGAAGACGGCGGGCAATAGCGGTGGAGGCTTTACCGGTGATAAAGCTGTACAGTTCGCCTCGTTTAAATTGGTTGTTTGGCATATAGTTGTTTATACAACTATCCTAAGGTAAGAAAGTTTTTTTTTGAAAGCAAATTTTTTGCCCGGGCTGCGCTGCGCACTACAACCTGCCAGTGAAGCCGGCACCCAGCCCGTACCCGAAAAGTCCTGGGCCCGGAGAGCCCTGGGTTTTTCGGGGTTGCTGTCGGGCGCTGTTGCGCGGCACAGTGCGTCCATAGTTGAGAAGCCCGCTTTGCCAACAAACGAACAGCATATTCGGCAAACACGTTATTTTTGACCTCCATGCCCACCATCACCTATAAAACCTCTGTCATCCACTACTCCTGGCTCGGCGCCGGTCACCAGCTCCTCCTGTGCCTCCACGGCTACGGTGAATCAGCCGCCTCCTTCCATTTCCTTTGCCCCCACCTGCCAAAAAACTTCAGCCTCCTGGCCATCGACCTCCCTTTCCACGGCCACACCGATTGGCGTGAAGGGCTGTCCTTCACCACCAACGACCTGGTAAACATCATCGATGCCATACGCATAAAACATACCCACACCAACGCCCAACTTACCCTGCTGGGCTTCAGTATGGGCGGACGTATTGCCCTGCAACTCCTGCAACACATACCTGAAAAAATAAACCGGGTAATACTACTGGCGCCGGATGGACTGAAAGTTAATGTCTGGTATTGGCTCTCCACCCAAACCACTCCGGGCAATAAGCTTTTTCTGTATACCATGCGCCATCCGCAATGGTTCTTTTACCTGCTCACCATTTGCAACCGTCTGCGGCTCATCAATCAAAGCATCTATAAATTCGTCCGGTATTATTTACACGACAGCACAGCACGCCGTTTATTATACGAACGTTGGACCTGCCTGAACAGCATTCGACCCCACCTGACATCTATAAAAAAGATTATTCATAATTTCCGGGTGCCCGTACGTTTACTATACGGAAAATACGATCGCATTATACGGCCTGAAAGGGGAGAAAAATTTCGCGATGGTATTGAATCTTTCTGTACGTTGCAGGTAATTCAGGCAGGACATCAATTGTTACAGGAAAAGCATGTACAGGAAATAATCCGCTTATTACAGTCTTAAATACATATTCCAAAACCTATTGAATGATGCCACTTTTCCTATTCCTGTTTTTTTTACTGATGGTGGCGTATGCAGTTTTGATAGCTTATTATCATGGTGCATGGAACCGCTTACCTACCTTTACTGCGCCCGATACAACACCATCCACAAAAATTTCCGTGGTGATTGCCGCCCGCAATGAATCGGCCAACATAAAAGGATTGCTGCAATCACTCTACGAACAAACCTACCCCAAACATTTATATGAAGTGATTGTGGTAGACGATCATTCTACCGATGATACCTGGGCCTTGTTAAACGACACCAGTTATCCCGATCTATCGAAGATTGCAACACGCCTGGAGCAGCAGCCGGAACATGGCGCCTATAAAAAGAAAGCCATTGAAGCGGGTATACGGCTGGCCAGCGGTACGCTTATTGTAACCACCGACGCCGACTGCCGCTTTCATACAGGCTGGCTGCAAACCATTGCTGCCTTTTACGAACAAACAGGCGCTAAATTTATTGCAGCGCCGGTGGTGATGAATACGAATAAATCCCTTTTATCGGTTTTTCAGTCCCTTGACTTTATAACCCTGCAGGGCGTCACAGCGGCATCGGTATATAAACGCTTTCACAGCATGTGCAATGGCGCCAACCTGGCTTACGAACGGGCTGCTTTTATGGAAGTAAAAGGTTTCGATCAGATAGATAATATCCCTTCGGGCGACGACATGTTGCTGATGCATAAAATTTTCCGGCAGTACCCCAATGATGTTCATTATATAAAAAGCGCAGCGGCCATCGTCACCACGGAACCGGCCGCCACCTGGAAACAATTCTTTCATCAACGCATTCGTTGGGCCAGCAAGGCCGACCGATATGATGATAAAAGGATATTCTGGGTATTGCTGCTGGTATACCTGCTGAACGTATGTTTCCTGGTTATGACCGTAGCTTCTCTTTTCAGGAGCATCTGGTTCTTCTTCCTGCTGCTGTTACTGCTGGCCAAGGTTCTGATAGAATTTCCCTTTGTACATTCAGTGGCCATCTTTTTTGGCCGTCAACGGTTAATGAAGTACTTTCCTTTTTTACAACCGCTGCATATACTATATACGATCATTGCGGGATGGCTGGGTAAATTTGGCCATTATGAATGGAAGGGACGTAGAATAAAAAAATAAGAAAACTATTTTCTCAATGGCTAAGGCCACCACCAGAACAACATGGCGGCGACTGATAAGAAACAAGGGCGCCTTATTTGGTATGGTGATCATTGCCGCTGCAGTAATCGTGGCCATTTTTGCCTACCTGCTGGCGCCCGACGGCTCGCCCAATGCTAATCAAATGACAGTGGAGATTGGCGGACAAAGACCCGGCTACACTCAACAGTTCCTGCAAGTTCCGCGTGATAGAAAAATTACATCCGCTTCATTTTTTAAACGGTTATTATTTGGTGAAGAAGACCGGCACCAATACATTCCCATCAGCGGGTACCAGCAAACCAAAGACAGTCTTGTTTACCAGCAATACATCGATGAAGGCATATCCGAAAGAATGAGCCGGCCGCTCCACCTGCCCTATGCTATCGTTACCAAAACCTTCCACCTGGGCACCGACCGCTATGGCCGGGATATTCTCAGCAGGCTTATTATTGGCGTACGGGTGAGCCTGGCCGTTGGACTGGTTACCGTGCTCATTTCGTTGAGCATTGGCGTTTTGCTGGGCGCGTTGGCGGGTTATTTCAGGGGATGGATAGATGATGTGATCATGTGGTTTATAAATGTAATATGGAGCATCCCTACCCTGCTGCTGGTTTTTGCCATCACACTGGTATTGGGTAAAGGTTTCTGGCAGGTATTTGTGGCCATTGGTCTTACCATGTGGGTAAGCGTGGCGCGCATCATTCGCGGGCAGGTATTGAGCGTACGGGAGCTGGAATATGTGGAAGCCGCGCGGGCCCTGGGTTATTCGCAAACCCGCATTATTGTCCGGCATGTATTACCAAATGTGCTGGGTCCGGTAATGGTAGTGGCCGCCTCCAATTTTGCATCGGCCATTGTTATTGAAGCGGGATTGAGTTTTCTGGGTGTGGGTGTTCAGCCGCCGCAACCCAGTTGGGGATTGATGATCAAGGAGAATTACAATTTTATTATCACGCATAATCCCATGCTTGCCCTGGCGCCGGGTTTTGCCATTATGTTGCTGGTGCTGGCTTTTAATATGCTGGGCAATGGATTGCGCGATGCGTTGCAGGTGAAAGAATGAAGAAGAAGTAGGAAGTAGGAGGTAGGAAGTTGTACAACGTTGGAAACCTTCTTACTTCCTGCCTCCTACTTTTTACTTCCTATTTCATGGAATACCGGTAACTACCCGTCCATCTATTCGTATTGCAGGAATTAGATGTAACAACAATGTCCACCGTGGCCGCTGTACCGGGTGGCGTGCCCACAATCGTGATGTCGGTTGTTTGCTGGTTTACATTGGTCAGTGTATCGGAAAAGAAAGGTTCAGAAGTAGCGCCTTCGGGTCGGGCAGTTACTACAATTGATACGCCCGAGGTAGGCCTGTTGGAAGTGATATTAACTTTCAGCGGGAAATCAGGGCCAACAGACGGCGCCACCACTGAGCCATCGGCAGGATCTGTTGTGACCGTCATAACGGCTTCGGTACAACCGCCGTCTTTCTTTTTTTTACAGCCTGGTGCTACAATCAGTAATAAAAGTAAAACCCAACCAAGGTGGATAAATTGTTTCATAATGGTAGTGAGATTATTATTTGTAATACAGTTTCCTGTTACCGGGGTCATAAGCTGTAGCAGGCTACCATTATGGCTTATGACCTTTTATGGTGTAAATACCTGTACATTTCGGCTGAAACTTTCTTCCAGTGAAATGAAAGTTTCAGTACGTTCAATGCCCTTTATTTTCTGTAACTCATCGTGTAATACGTACCGTAATTGGTTAATATCTTT
>Ga0065721_10005478_pt1 | contig 16635 bp, 15 predicted proteins | sample Mesricmetagenome_FD_59108 | JGI IMG/M metagenome (GOLD analysis project Ga0065721, IMG submission 59108) | Mesophilic microbial community from rice straw/compost enrichment Sample: eDNA_1 v2 (version 2) | ecosystem: Engineered > Solid waste > Grass > Composting > Bioreactor | place: USA: Davis... | reverse complement strand
CTTCCGGCTGCTCATGGATCTCCTTCTCCATGAAGTGCCGGTGGTTGCCCTTGTCGACAATGATCGCCGAGCCGCGCGAGCGCGACATCCGCCGCTCCACCCGGTTTCCGGCCGCGTCGTAGAACTCGGCGCCCTCACGGGTGACGACGGTCCAGTCGCCGTCTTCCAGATAGGTCACCTCGTCGGTGAAGGGGGCGAGAGCAATAGCGTCGGAGCCGAGGAACATCTCGCCCTTGCCGTGGCCGACGGCGAGCGGCGGGCCGTGGCGGGCGCCGACGATCATGCCGTCCTCGCCCTCGAACAGGATGGCGAGCGCATAGGCGCCCTCGACCCGGTCGAGCATGGCCTTGACCGCCTCGCGCGGGCTCATGCCCTCGCGCAGATAGCGGGCGACGAGCTGGGCGACGACCTCGGTGTCGGTCTGCGACTTGAACTCGGCGCCGCCGGCGATGAGCTCGTCCTTGATACGCGAAAAATTCTCGATGATGCCGTTGTGGACGACGGCGACGCCGTCGGTGAAGTGCGGATGGGCGTTGACCTCGACCGGCGCGCCGTGCGTCGCCCAGCGGGTGTGGCCGATGCCGATATGGCCGGCGAGCGGCTCGGCGGCGAGCTTGGCCTCGAGATTGCCGAGCTTGCCTTCGGCGCGGCGGCGCTCGAGCCGTCCGTGATGAATGGTGGCGATGCCCGCCGAATCGTAGCCGCGATATTCCAGCCGCTTCAAGGCGTCCACCAGAAGCGGGGCCACGTCGCGCGTGCCCACGATACCGACGATACCGCACATATGGTAACTCCCCTTTGCCCGTCCCGAACCGCTATACGGTTTCGATGCCGCGCGCGCCACCCGGCTGGTCCGGCCAGCCACTCAAATTTGGTGACACGCGGTTACGCTGCCCCGTTTCTCAGGATTTCGCCTTCTCGGCCTTGCGCGCGGCCTTGATGGCCCTGGCGCGCTCGCGCAGCACCGTGCTGCGACCGGCGTAATTCTCCTGCCGACCGCGGGCGACGGCGAGCGCGTCGTCCGGCACATCCTTGGTGATGGTCGAGCCAGCGGCGACATAGGCGTTGCGGCCGACCGTCACCGGCGCCACCAGCGCCGAGTTCGAACCGACGAAGGCGTTCTCGCCGATGACTGTCAGGCTCTTGTTCTCGCCGTCATAGTTGCAGGTGATGGTGCCGGCACCGATATTGGCCCCCGCGCCGACGGTGGCGTCACCGATATAGGTCAGGTGGTTGACCTTGGCGCCCGGCCCGATCTCGGCCTTCTTCACCTCGCAGAAATTGCCGACCTTGGAACCTTCGGCAAGCCGCGCCTCCGGCCGCAGCCGCGCGAAAGGGCCGACCGAGACGCCCTTGCCGACATGGGCGCCCTCGAGGTGCGAGAAGGCATGGATGACGGCCCCGTCCTCGACGGTGACGCCGGGGCCGAACCAGACGTTCGGTTCGATGACGACATCCCTGCCGAGCCTGGTGTCGTAGGAGAGCCAGACGGTCGAGGGATCGATCAGGCTCGCGCCGTCGAGCATCGCCGCGAGCCGCTTGCGCCGCTGCCACTCCGCCTCGATCTCAGCGAGCTCGGCGCGGGTGTTGCAGCCCATCATGTCGGCTTCAGGGGCCTCGAGCGGGATGACCTTGCGGCCGCGGGACCGGGCGATCGAGACGACGTCGGTCAGATAATATTCGCCCTTGGCGTTCTTGTTGTCGATCGCCTCGAGCAGGCTGACCGCCTCGTCGCCCGACATGGTGATGATGCCGCCGTTGCAGAAGTCAATCTTCCGGATCTCGTCCGAGGCGTCGCGGTGCTCGACGATTTCGAGGAGTTCGCCGTTCTCGACCACCATGCGGCCATAGCCAGTCGGATCGGCGGCGCGGAAGCCGATGACGACCATGTCGGCGCCGCCGGCGCGCGCCGCGACCGCCGCCTTCAGCGTCTCGGGGTCGATCAGCGGCCCGTCGCCATAGAGGACCACGACATCGTCAAAGCCCTCGGCGATGATGTCCTTGGCCATCAGGGTCGCATGGCCCGTGCCCTTGCGCTCGGTCTGCTCGACAGGGGTGACCGGCACGCCGGCAAGCCCGGCCGCCTTCGCCACCTCCTCGCCGGCGCGACCGACGACGAGGGCGATGTGATCAACGCCGGCATCGCGCGCGGCGGCAGCCACGTGCGCGACCATCGGCCAGTTGCCGACCGGATGCAGCACCTTCGACTTCGACGACTTCATCCGCGTCGCCTCGCCGGCGGCGAGGATCACGGCGAGACTCTTGCGCGCCATCAGCACACTCCCAGAAAACGGTTCCTTCGCGACGGATTTCCCGTATAGCTTGGCTTTCCCACGCGGCCGTCCGTCCGCGAAAGCTGCTGATATCGGGTGTCCATGCCAGAGTCCACACCGTCGACCTCCGCACCGTCGGCGCGACCGCAGCCCGCCTCGCCCGCTCGTCCCGCCGTCGGCGTGGTTCCCTATCTGGTCATGCTCGTCACGCCGCTCTTCTTCTCGACGAACCTGATCTTCGGGCGCAACGTGGTTCCGGAGGTGGCGCCGTTCACCCTCGCCTTCCTGCGCTGGGCGGCCGCTTCGCTGGCGCTCCTTCCATGGGTTCTTGCGGCTCGACCCAGGGTCGGCGTCTATCTGCGCTCCCATCCCATCCACTGGATGGCGCTGGGCTTCCTCGGCATGTGGATCTCCGGCGCCTTCGTCTACCTCGCGCTTCAGTACACGACGGCGACCAACGGCACGCTAATCTACACCACCTCGCCGCTGATGGTGCTTCTGATCGAGCGCGTCTTCAACGGGCGGGCGATCGCACCGCGCGAGGCCGCCGGCATTGCCGTCGGCTTCCTCGGCGTGGCGATCATCGTGCTGCGCGGCGATCTCGCAGCGCTGATCGGGCTCGGCTTCAATACCGGCGACCTCTTGTTCATCGGCGCCGCCTCGTCCTGGGCAATCTATTCGGTGCTGCTCAAGGGCCCGCGCACGGCGGGCATCCCGGTCCTCGCCCTGTTCGGGCTCGCCGCAGGGTCCGGCGCGCTCCTGCTCGCCCCGGTCGCGGCCTACGAATATCTTTCCGGCGGGGCGATGCCCGTCACCGCCAATGCCTGGGCGTCGATCGCCGGCATCGTCGTCTTCTCCTCGCTCCTCGCCTTTTCCGGATATCAATACGGCGTCGCCCGGCTCGGCGCGACGCCCGCGAGCATCTTCATGTATCTCCTGACGCCCTATGGCGTGGCGCTCGCCGTCCTGATCCTCGACGAGCCGTTCGAAACCTACCACGCGGTCGGAATCGTCACCGTGCTCGGCGGGCTCATCCTCGCCACGGCGAAATGGCCGGCGCAGCGCTGAGGCCGATCAGCCGATCGTGCCGAGGACCGGGAACGTTTCGAGCAGCCAGTAGGCCATTTCGGCCATACCGCCGGTCAGGAACAGGATGCCGGTCGCGACGAGAAGCCCGCCCGTCGCCTTCTCGACCAGGCCGAGATGGCGGCGAAACTTCTGCAGGAAGCGCATGAAGCCGCCCGAAAACAGCGCCGCGAGCCAGAACGGCACGGCCAGCCCGAGCGAATAGGCGGCGAGCAGCACCGCTCCGGAGGCTACCGTGTCGCGCGCGGCGGCGACGCCGAGAATGGCGCCGAGGACCGGTCCGATGCACGGCGTCCAGCCGAAGGCGAAGGCGAGGCCCATCACATAGGCCCCCGACAGGGTCGCCGGCGTACCGCCGCCCTGGAACCGCGCCTCGCGGGCGAGGATGCCGATGCGGAAGACGCCGAGGAAATGCAGCCCCATGACGATGATGACGAGACCGCCGACCTTGGCGAGGATGTCGAGGTTCTGCCTGAGCAGCATGCCGAGGCTCGAGGCGCTTGCCCCGAGGGCGACGAAGACGGTGGCGAAGCCGAGGGTGAAGAAGATCGCGGCGCGCAACACCTGAAGCTGGACCTTGCGCTCGGCCGAAATGTCCTGCGCCCGAAAATCCTCCACCGACACGCCGGCCATGTAGCACAGATAGGGCGGAACGAGCGGCAGGACGCAGGGCGACAGGAAGGAGAGCGCCCCGGCGAAAATGGCCGTCAGCAGCGGTACGTCGGCGATGGTCACGCGAGATCTTCCTCGTGTCGGACGCAGGGCCCCGGGATTCCGGAACGCCTAGATACGGACCAAGGCTTCTACCGGGCGGCGCGATGACGGACCAGTCACATTTTCCGGCGCGAGACGCTATGCCGCGGCGCGCGCGGCGCCCGCGATGGGGCGCCGCCACGCCTCGCGCGATCAGCGGATGACGAGGACCGGGATGGTCGTGTGCGTGACGACCTCGGCGGTCTGGCTTCCGAGGATGAAGCGTCGCACGCCGCGCCGGCCATGGGAGGACATGACGATCAGGTCGACGCCGCTCATGTCGGCGACACGGACGATGGCCTCGGCCGGATACTGATCAATCTCGTGCATCAGTTCGACGGTCACCCCCGCGGCGCGGGCGCGCTCCTCGATCGGGGCGAAGCGCTTCTTCATCTCGGCGTCGATCGACTGGTCGTAGCGCACCGCCGGATCTTGCACGCCGGCATTGAGCGCGGCCTGCAAGGCGTCGTCCGAAAGGGGCTCCGTGACGCTCAGGACGGTGACCTTCGCCCCGATCGCCTGCGCAAGCGCGAAGCCGTGCTCCACGCCCTTGTCCGCCAGTTCCGAGCCGTCCGTCGCAATCAGAATGTGCTTGTACATCCGCCGCTCCTTTTCAGGTTACATGAAGAAAATCTCATGATTTCGACACAATGACGCGACGGCGCAGGCAGCGCAATAGCCGGAAGTCCGGCGTGACCGTCGCAGGCCGACAGGGTCCGCGCCCGCACGGGACCGCCCTTCCCCGGCCTCGACGAACGCCGGTCGACCGCCGCTGCGAGGTAAACTCGCTGGTGCCGCGTGGCCCGCCCCCATCGCGCGCGGTCCGGCCCCTTTCCGGCCGTTTCGATTGTGTGCCTCATTCGCGATTTTCCCGTTTCCGGCGCCGGAAAAGCGCCGCAGCGGCGGCGTTTTTCGGTTGACCGGCGGCAGGCCGATGCATATGGTCCGCGCCACCTCGGGCGGCGCCTCCGCGCCGGTTTTCGGGAGCGCGTAGCTCAGCCGGTAGAGCAACTGACTTTTAATCAGTAGGTCCAGGGTTCGAATCCCTGCGCGCTCACCAAAAATCAGGCACTTCTACCCGATATGAAGAGTTGAGCGGTGCGAAGATGCCTCGGGCTAATTTTTCGTTCCGGCAAAAATCTACGGCATATGGCCACTTTCGTTTCGGTCTGTATCAAACAAAATTCCCGCCACGTTTCCGCGCCGAGGTGATGATCTTCGGCCCGACTAGTAGATCGTTGTCCCACGCGGCGTCGGACAGAAAGCCCGACGTGCCCTGAGAACTGCCCTAGCAGAATGCGATTGCGCGATCGTGCGGACCTCACGATACTTCTAAGAGAATGGAGGGTAGATATGGGTATTAAGAAATCAAACGAGATCATTGGCCGCGTCCTCGCTAAGTGCATCTCTCATGGTCTGAGAGGCACATCAATCTCGCCAAGTGATGTAGGGATGGATATGGGCAACCGAGACGATCTGCTGCATTTCGCCGACGTTATGAAGTGGCTGAAGAATGAACGGCTTCTCACTACCGGGTACGAGACATTGGGAGGCGATTATTTCGGTGTACAATTAACTTCCCGTGGAATTGCGACAGTAGAGTCCGAAAAGTTCAGCAACGAAGGGCGTTCCGTAAGAGAGGTGGTTGGGGATGCACCGACCGGAGGGCTTGGCGGAGATGTCTATGGAAAGATCGGCAGTTTTGTTGGTGGTTTAGTTGGGGGGCTGAGCCAATCGATACGTTGAAGCATCCCTTATGATGACGCGCGTGGCCATCGTGAGCGGGAAGGCTGTCGTGCGGAACTTGACCGCGTCAACCCTTCGCCCTCCTGCGGCCGGCTCCTGACGGTTCTCCCAAACCACCGTCGTGCGCCGGTTGCCCCCAAAAGCAGGCAGCGCAGTCGGTCGGTAAGTATAGCTATCGGGGCGGGCGGTGAAAATGTGCTCGAAGATCGTTCCTTACCCGTCGTTCTCGCTCGCTTTGACGGGGATGCTAACGCGGCGCCCCCGCCGCGTTGAACGGTAACTTCGGCAAGGCGATTGCATGTCGCCGGCGGTCTGTTGTCGGATGGTTACGCGCGGCTGAGCGGCAGGACGACGCCATCTAGCAGGCGGTGGCGGAAATAGCCGCTGCCTGTCAGCCAGGCTTCGAATCCCTGCGCGCTCACCACCCTTCCCCGCCCTTGCCAAAATACCGCCGGAAATCGTAGGACACTGGCTCAAAGCATCCCGCGTAACAGTCCAGACCATTGACCGCACGGGCGCGTCGCGCCTTTCGTGCCCAGGAGCCTACCCCATATGGCCGATCTCGTTGTGAACGGCGGCGTCCCGATCAGCGGACACCTGAGACCTTCCGGCAACAAGAATGCAATCCTGCCCATGCTCTGCGCCACGCTCCTCACCGACGAGGAGGTGACGCTGTCCAACGCGCCGGAAATCTCCGACGTGGAGAAGATCCTCGCCTTCTACCGCGAGCTCGGATCGGAGGTTCACTGGGACAAGCAGGCCGAGGTGATGCGGATCCGGCACAACGGCGCCGAGATGGCCGCGCGCAGCCCGATGCTGCCGGTGGCGATCCGCTCCGCCGTGCTGCTGCTCGCCCCGCTCGCCCAGCGCCAGGGCTATCTCAAGTTCGACACCGAGGCCAAGGGCTGCGCGCTCGGCATCCGCGAGCTCGATCCGCATTTCACCGTGCTGATGGCCTTCGGCTGCACCGTCTCGCCGACGCAGCCGCGCGAGATCACGCTGAAATCGCGCCCCGCCGCCGCCGAGATGTGGGCCGACTACGCCTCGGTGACGGCGACCGAGACCTTTTTGATGATGGCGGTGCTCGCCGAGGGACGGTCCACCCTCAACAACGCCGCTTCGGAGCCGCACGTGCAGGAATTCTGCCACATGCTGAATTCGATGGGCGCGAAGATTTCCGGCATCGGCACGTCCTATCTCGTCGTCGACGGCGTCGAGGCGCTGCGCGGCACCTCGTTCCGCGCGCCCGACGACCATCACGAGGTCGCGACCTTCCTCGCCATTGGCGGCGTCTCCGGCGGCCGGATCACCATCAAGACCGACGTCGTCAAATACATGCCGCTGATCCTCCGGCAATACCAGAAGCTCGGGCTCAACATCCTCGTCGACGGCGACGAGATCACCGTTGACGGCTGGAACCGCACTATCGAGCCGCCGCTCACACCGGAACTCCTGCCGAAGATCGAGGCGGCGCCCTGGCCTTATTACCCGGCCGACCTGCTGCCGCAGGCGATCGGCATTGCCGTCGGCTGCACTTCCGAGATCATGTTCTGGAACAAGGTCTACGAGGGCGCGCTCGCCTGGAGCGGCGAACTCGCGAAATTCGGCGCCAAGGTGCATCAGTCCGACCCGCACCGCCTCGTCGTCTTCGGCAATTCGCGGCTTCGGCCGGCCGTGGTCGAGGCGCCCTACATCATCCGCGTCGTGCTCGGCCTGTTCATCGCCGCGATCCAGATCCCGGGCGAATCGATCATCCGCCACGCCGACCCGATCCGCCGCGCGCATCCGAACTTCGTCGAGAAGCTCAGGGAAATGGGCGCGGACGTGCGCTGGACCTGAGGACCGTCGCCTAGCCCCGCGCGGCGTCGGCGGGCGTGCTGACCTCGCGAAGATACGCGATGAGCCGATCGGCCGCCGCCGCCGCCTCCCCGGAATTGTCGATGACGAGCGCCGGCGCGTAGTCGCGGGCGAGCGCCTGCGCACGCGCGAGCCGTGCGGCGATCTCGGCCTCGCTCTCGCGGCCGCGGGCACGCAGCCGCGCGGCGATCGCTTCCGCCTCGGCGACGATCTCGACCACCCGGACGTCGGCGAAGGTTTTCCGCATCGCAGGGAGCGCCGCGCGCGAGCCGTTGACCACGGCGACGCCGCCCGCCTCCAGATGCGCCGCCATCGCCCGCGGCAGGCCGTAGCGAAGGCCGTTGGCGCTCCAGGAGAAGCAGAGCCGGCCTTCGGCGAGCGCATGATCGAACTCCGCCTCGCTCATGGCGAGGAAATCCTCCGAATCGGCGTGGGCCGGCCGGGTGATGGCGCGGCGCACGAAGAGGATGTCGCTCCGCGCGGCGAGCGGGCGCGCGGCAAGGCCGAGCAGCGTGTCCTTGCCGACGCCGCTCGGGCCGAGGACGACGACGAGCGTGCCGCCGGCCGGCTCTGGCACGGGGCTCGGCATCAGGCGACGCGCCGGCCCTGCCGGTAGACGGCGCGCACCACCGGTACGCCGCCGGTATAGTGGACGCGCACGAGGTCGGCGCGCAGCCCCTCGGCAATGCGGCCGCGATCATTGAGCCCGACCGTGCGCGCCGGCGTGGCGGTCACGAGGCGGATCGCCTCGGGCAGGCTCATCACCCCCTCGGCCTCGGAGAGGACGAAGGGCGCGTGGATCAGGCTGAAGGGCACGTAGTCGGAGGAGAGCACGTCGAGCACGCCGCGCTCGGCGAGCGTGCGCGCGGCGATGTTGCCGGAATGCGACTTGCCGCGCACCACGTTGGGCGCCCCCATCAGCACCGACATGCCGGCCGCGTGCGAGGCGTCGGCGGCTTCGAGCGAGGTCGGGAACTCGGCAAGCCGCACGCCGAAACCCCGCGCCTCCTCGACATGGGCGAGCGTGGCGTCGTCGTGGCTGGCAATGGTGATGCCGCGCGCGGCGCAGGCCTCGGCGATCTCGCGGCGGTGGCGGGCGGAATTCTGCGCCGAGGCCTCGAGCCGGCGCTCGACGAAGGCGGCGAAAGCCTCGTCGGAAAGGCCGCGCTGGTCCTTGTAGTAGAAGATGTACTGCTCCATCGACTGGAACTGGCGCTGGCCCGGCGCGTGGTCCATCAGCGAGGCGAGGCCCACCTGCGGGTCGTCGCGAAGATCGTCGAACTGCTCCATCACGTCGGGCGCGGAGACCTCGCACCTGAGGTGAATGCGGTGCTCGGCGCGCAGCCGCCCCTCGTCGCGGGCGAGCGCCAGCGCGTCGGCGACGGCGCGCATCTCGCCGCGCTCGAAGCCGCCGTCCTCGTCGGAGCCCATGCGCAGGCAGTCGAACACCGTGGTGATGCCGGAGGCCGCCACCTGCGCATCGTGCGACTGGATCGCCGAGATCGCATTCCAGCGCACGCCGGGCCGCGGCGAGTAATGCGCCTCGAGATGGTCGGTGTGCAGCTCGACCAGACCCGGGATCAGGTAGTCGCCCTCGAAATCCTCGCCGACGCGGCTCGTCGCGTCAGAGATCTCGTCGATCTCGCCGTCGGCGAGCACGATGCTGCCGGAAAGAACCTTGTCCTCAAGGACGAGGCGGGCATTGGTGAAGACGGTCTCGGTAGCCATTCAGGCGGTCTTTCTTTCTCGGCCGCTCAATAGCGGCACGCGGCTGTGAATCTCGAAGGGCGCGCCCGGCGCGGGCTCGACGAAAAGCGTCAGCGCGTCGATGGCGACGGGCCGGTCGAGGACGGGCGCGAAATACTCCGCGGCTATGGCGAGAACGCGGCGGGCCGTCCCGTCGTCGAGGCGTGCCGACAGCGTCATGTGATATTGGAAACAGTCGAAAACGTACGGGTAGCCCCAGCTCTCGAGGTTGCGCAATTCGGCGGGAGACAGCGCCTCGGGATTGCGGCGCGCGATGTCGGTCGGGGTCAGGGGCGCGCGGAGCGGATCGAAGAAACGCACCACCTCGTCGGCGAAGCGGTCGAGCGCCTCGCTCGCTTCCGCCAGCGTCATGGCGAGGAAGCCGTCGAGGAGCGACAATTTCAAGGCCGGAACGTCGAAGCCGGGAGTGACGGCGCAGAACTCCGCCATCTTGTCGATGAGGTCCCCCTTGGCGACGCCATCGGCGAGCCGGAACGGCGCCTTCAGCGTGCCGTGGAAGCCGTAGCGCCGCGGCGCCGCGGTGATGGCGGCAAGCTCGTCCGGGCCGACGCCAACGAGATCGGGATGCGCCACTTCGCGCCCCGTCGCCGGGTCGCGTCCGAGCCAGGCATTGGCGAGGTCGGCGAGCGGCGATCCGGGCTCGGGGGCGAAATAGAGCGCATATCTCACGGCCGGTTCTCCTTTCCGACGAGAAATCCGCGAAGCGTGGGGGATGCGCCGCAGGGAGAAGCGACGCAGGGAATCAACCGTACCACATGGACAAAATTCTCCCAGATGGCGTGACGCCTATTGCCCGCGCGATCCTCGAGGCCGCGCCTTCAACGGCGCTTCATGAAGCTTTACATGAAGATGAGATTTCCATGATAATGGTTTCTTTTTCATCACAATTAAGAAAAACCATATAGCGTGCCCTGTTGCTGTAAGGCGAATGTCAACGCCACCGCAGCAGCGCGGACCGAATGTCGACGGGACGCCTCGTCTTGGGGCCCTCCACTGATGCGCCGGACGGGAAGCATTTCCGTATCGCGCAGCTGACCACTGACGGTCGAGACCGGACCGTTGTCGGCGACGATTTCCGTGATACGCTCGATCTCGGGTATCGGGATCCTCGCCAAAGGGAGCGGTCGGGTGTTCGACAACTGGATTGCAATCGCCATTCTCGTCGTCGTTGCGGTGTACGTGCTCTTCCGCGTCGGCTCCGGCTTCTATGGCTATTTCTTCCTCGGGCTCGGGCTTGTCGAAGCGTTCGGCGGTGGCGGCGACAGAGACGGGGAAAGTGGTGGCGAAGACTAGCGCGGAGCGAGTTCGCGTCAGGTTCGCGCGTAAGAGCCTGTCGGCGACGATCGTCCCGCCCGGAGGCGGAAGCTCGTCCGGGTTCGCATCGTGTTTCAGGGGGCGGAGGTCGCGATGTTGGAAGTGCTGATGATTGCCGGCGCGCTGGTGCTCGCCGGGTTCCTGATCGACCTCGCCATCATGCGCCTGCCGCGTCTGTGGCGGAGGAACCGGCCTGCCCCGCCCGGCCCCGGCGAGAGCGGCAACGATCCCTGACCTCATGTCCACGCCGCTCGGCGAGCGCGGCTGTGGACAAGAGGCCCGACCGGCGCGCGGGCCCTTCCGCCTTCCGCTATGGTCCCGGCATGGAACCATCCCGCGACATATCCCGACTGCTCGAGATCATGGCGGCGCTCCGCGACCGGGAGACCGGCTGCCCCTGGGACATCGTCCAGGATTTTGAGAGCATCAAACCCTACACGATCGAGGAGGCCTATGAGGTCGCCGACGCCATCGAGCGCGGCGACTACGACGACCTCTGTGAGGAGCTCGGCGACCTCCTGCTGCAGGTCGTCTTCCATGCGCGCATGGCCGAGGAGGACGGCCTGTTCGATTTCGGCGACGTGGTGACCCAGATCACCCGCAAGATGATCCGCCGGCATCCGCACGTCTTTGCCCGCACCGGCGCGGAGACGCCCGAGGCGGTGAAAGCGCAATGGGCGACGATCAAGGCCGAGGAGAAGCGTGAGCGCGCCGAGCGCCGCGCCGCGCGGGGGCTCGCCGAACCTCCGGCGGGTCAGCTCGACGGCGTGCCGCGGTCGCTTCCCGCCCTCACCGAGGCCCTGAAGCTTCAGGAGGCGGCGAGCCGCGTCGGCTTCGACTGGGGTGCTGCCGGCCCGGTCCTCGACAAGATCGAGGAGGAGATCGGCGAATTGCGCGCCGCGATCGCCGCCGGCGACGAGGCTCATGCGAAAGGCGAGCTCGGCGACGTCATCTTCGCCGTCGCCAACCTCGCCCGCCATCTCGACGTCGATCCGGAAATGGCCCTGCGCGACACCAACACGAAGTTCCGCCGCCGCTTCGCCTATGTCGAGGCTGGACTCGCCAAGGAGGGCCGCACCCCGGCCGAGGCGGGCCTCGACGAGATGGAGGCGCTCTGGCAGGAAGCCAAGACCGCGAAATAAAAGGGAAACCGGTTCAGCCGACGCGGCTCAGTCGAGCCCTGCCCGTTTCGGCCCGTGACCGAGCCGGCGGTCGAGTTCGGCCGCCTCGGCGGCGGTCATCTCGGCGACGATGCGCACCGAACCGTCATCGCGGTCCTCGCGCGAAATCACGTGTGCGCGCTCATAGACGAAGGAGAGGAGCCCGAGCCGGTCGGTGTCGAGATCGATCGTGCGGCGCTCGAGTTCACCGGAAATCTCGCGCTCGATGCGGGCGAGAAGCCCGGCCACCCCCTCGCCTGTGACCGCCGAGACGGCCACGGCGTCGGGGGCGGTCAGCGCCTTCTGGCGCAGGGCTTCGGCGGCCTCGGGCTCGAGCAGGTCGAGCTTGTTCCAGACCTCGACCAGCCGGCGGTCGGATTCCTCGCCGCGGCCGAGGCTTTCGAGTACGCCCTCGACATCGGCCGCCTGTGCGTCGCGGTCGGGGTCCGACATGTCGCGCACATGCAGGATCAGGTCGGCCTCGACCACCTCCTCGAGCGTCGCCCGGAAGGCGGCGACGAGGTGGGTCGGCAGGTCCGAGATGAAGCCCACCGTGTCGGAGAGGATGACGGTGCCGCCATGCGGCAGCTTCAAGCGGCGCAGCGTCGGGTCGAGCGTGGCGAAGAGCATGTCCTCGGCGAGCACGTCCGCCCCCGTCATGCGATTGAACAGGGTCGACTTGCCGGCATTGGTATAGCCGACGAGGGCGACGATCGGGTGCGGCACCTTGCGGCGCTTGGCGCGGTGGAGCTGGCGCGTGCGGCGCACCTGCTCGAGCTCGCGCTCGAGCTTGAGGATGCGCTCCTGCAGGAGGCGCCGGTCGGCCTCGATCTGGGTCTCGCCGGGGCCGCCCATGAAGCCGCCGCCGCCGCGCTGGCGCTCGAGGTGGGTCCAGCTCCTCACCAGCCGGCCCTTCTGGTAGTTCAGATGCGCAAGGTCGACCTGCAGCACGCCTTCCCGGGTCGAGGCGCGACGGCCGAAAATTTCGAGGATGAGGCCGGTCCGGTCGATGACCTTGACCTTCCACTCGCGCTCNAGGTTACGCTGCTGCACCGGCGTCAGTGCATGGTCGACGATGACGAGCCCGGCCTCCTTCTCCTTCAGGATCTCGNCGATCTCGGCCATCTTGCCGGTGCCGAGCAGGGTCGCNGGCCGGGGCGTGGCCACNGGNACGATCAGGGACGCGGCNATGTCGAGGTCGATCGCACNCGCGAGGCCCACGGCCTCGTCGAGACGGCGCGCGTCGGATCGGCGCNCGCCGTCCTCCGCCTCGCCGCCNCCGGCCTTCTTCANGACGGGGACGAGCACGACCGCGCGCATGGCGTCGGGTTCCATGACGTCATCCCCGCCCCTGCCGGAGCGGCTATCCTTTTTCGTTGCTATGGGTCACACCTTTTCAGGAGTCGCCCGCAGCTTCCTCGCTTTCGAACATCTGCACAGGCTGGCTGGGCATGATGGTCGAGATCGCGTGCTTGTAGACGAGCTGCGAATGCCCGTCGCGCCGCAGGAGAACGCAGAAATTGTCAAACGACGTCACGACGCCGGTCAGCTTGACGCCATTGATCAAAAAGATCGTCAAAGAAATTTTCTGCTTACGAACCGTATTTAGGAACAGGTCCTGGAGATTTTGTGAACGCTCCGCCATGCGCCTTGTCATCCCGTCTTTTTATTTTGCCCGCCCCGCGAGACACCCTCAAGTCACACCCCGTCGGAAGGATCGGCAACATCAAAAACCGTTTGCGATCCGGCGACAGCCTCCAAAACGTCAATCTTTGAGGAAAAAATCCGCCCAGAAAGCCGCCACCACGCCGAAGCGGGTCCGGATTGTCGCCCGGATGGAATGCGATGGAAGAAGACCACTCCTTTGGGGATTTGTAAATACTTGATTTTGCGAGCGCGCACCAATCACCGTCGCGAACCGGGCGTGGAACGCGGCCCCGCGCGTGAAATTCCCGCGATTCCGCCGATTTCCGACCGTTTCTGGCCGGCTGTCGGGGGATAAATTCCTTGCGCGCACCGATNGCGCAAAATGTCAGCGNNCCAAGCCTACGCGGCTTGGCGCGATTGTCGAGGGGGGCAACGAAATCGTGATCGGCGGCNNGGCTCAGAAGAATTCGAGGCTGACCCGGAACATCTGCTCGACATGGCGCACGGCGTCGAGCGTGGCGAACATGACGACGCGGTCCTTGGCCCTGATCTTCATGTCGCCGCTCGGCATNAGCACCGCCTTGTCACGGTAGATCGCCCCGATGCGCACGCCGTCGGGCAGGTCGAGCTCGCGCAGCGGCTTGCCGACGAGCGGCGAGGTGTCCATCGCCTCCGCCTCGATCACCTCGGCCTCCCCTTTCTGCACGGCGTAGACCGAGCGGATGCGGCCGCGGCGCACGTGCTGGAGGATGCGCGAGATGGTGACGGCGCGCGGATTGACGTGGGCGTCGATGCCGAGCGTCTTGGTGAAATCCTGGTAGGACGGATTGTTGATCAGAACGAGATTGGCCTTGCAGCCGAGGCGCTTGGCCATGACCGAGGCGAGGATGTTGACCTGGTCGTCGTTGGTCAGAGCCACCATCAGATCGGCGTCCTGGACGTCGGCTTCCATCAGGATCTGCTGGTCGAGCGAGGAGCCATTGATGACGACGGTGCGTGTGAGCGAATCGGCGATCTGCACCGCGCGGGGGCGGTTCGCCTCGATGATCTTCAGCCGCGTTCGCGGCTGGCGTTCCTCGATGGCGGCGGCCACGTAATAGCCGATATTGCCACCGCCGGCGATGACGATGCGCTGCGCCTCCTGCTCCTCGTGACCGAACAGGCTCAGGGTCCGGCGCACGTGCTCGCGCATGCACACGACATAGGCGAGGTCGCCGGTCTCGAGCTGATCGGCCGAATGCGGCACGAACAGCTTCTCGTGGCGCCAGACGCCGACGACGGTGGCGACGAGGTCCGGAAAAAGCCCGGAGAGCTGGCCGAGCGGCGTCGAGACGACCGGGCAGTCCTCCTGGCATTCGATCGCCACCATGACGATCTGGTCGTCAGCGAACCGCACCGCGTCGGTGGCGCCCGGCAGCGCGATTCGCCTCAGAACCATCTGCCCGACCTCGACCTCGGGCGAGATGATGACGTCGATCGGCATGTGGTCGCGCGAAAACAGGTCGCCCCATTCCGGCTTGAGATAACTCTGGGAGCGGATGCGGGCGACCTTGGTCGGCACATTGAACAGCGAGTGCGCAACCTGGCAGGCCACCATGTTGACCTCGTCGTAGAGGGTCACGGCGATGATCATGTCGGCCTGCTCGGCGCCGGCGAGCGCGAGCACGTCCGGATGGGCGCCGTGGCCCACATAGCCGCGCACGTCGAGCGTGTCGCGAATCGCCTGGATCAGCGCCGCCGAGGTGTCGATGACGGAGACGTCGTTCTCTTCCGCCGCCAGACGCTCGGCAATGCCGTAGCCGACGCGGCCCGCGCCGCAGATGATGACTTTCATGGCCTCAACCGGGAGCGCGCGCGCCCCGCCTTTCGCACTGCCTTATACGCCGTTTCGCGAATGCGTCCTACGCGTTTCGCGGCAGACGTCACTCCCCATTGCGGAACCTCTCAGACGCCGAGCGACTTCAGTTTCCGGTGCAGCGCCGAGCGCTCCATGCCGACATATTCGGCCGTGCGCGAGATGTTGCCGCCGAAGCGGTTGATCTGGGCGATGAGATAGTCGCGCTCGAACATCTCTCGCGCCTCGCGCAAGGGCAGCGTCATGATGTGGTTGGCGTTGCTCGTTCCCACCTTCGGCAGCATGTCGGAGACGTCGTCGGGCAACATGTCGGCGCCGATCACCGTGTCCGGCCCTTCGTTGCGGGCGAGAATCATCAGCCGTTCCATGTAGTTGCGCAGCTGGCGAATGTTGCCCGGCCAGGAATGCGCCTGGATGACGGCGAGCGCGTCGTCGCCGATCTTCCGGTTCCTGATGCCCGCCTGCTCGGAAATCTGGCGCATGAACGTGTCGACGAGGAACGGGATGTCCTCGCGCCGCTCCTGCAGCGAGGGCACGCGCACCGGCACCACGGCGAGGCGGTGGTAGAGATCCTCGCGGAACTCGCCGGCGCGGATCAATTCTTCCAGATTCGCCGAGGTGGACGAGATGATGCGCACGTCGACCTTGACGCGCTTGGTGCCGCCGACGCGCTCGAACTGCTGGTCGACGAGGACGCGCAGGATCTTGTTCTGCGTGCCCCGCGGCATGTCGGCGATCTCGTCAATGTAGAGGATGCCGCCATGCGCCTCCTCGAGCACGCCGACCTTGCGCTCGTGGCTCGAGGTCGATTCCGTGCCGAACAGCGCCACTTCCATGCGCTCGGGCGTGATCGCGGCGGCGTTGAGGACGACGAAGGGGCCGTTGGCGCGCGCGCTCTTGCGGTGGATCAGCCGGGCGACCAGCTCCTTGCCGCTGCCCGAGGGGCCGAGAATCAGCACGCGGCTGTTGGTCGGCGCCACCTTCTCGATCGTCTGCTTCAGCTGCGAAATGGCGACGGAGGTGCCGATCAGTTCCACCGGGTCGCCAGAGCGCTTCTTCAGGTCGTTGACCTCGCGCCGGAGCTTGGAGGTCTCGAGCGCGCGCTCGGCGACGAGCACCAGCCTGTCGGCCTTGAACGGCTTCTCGATGAAGTCGTAGGCGCCGCGCTTGATGGCCG
>Ga0065721_10051006_pt1 | contig 16636 bp, 10 predicted proteins | sample Mesricmetagenome_FD_59108 | JGI IMG/M metagenome (GOLD analysis project Ga0065721, IMG submission 59108) | Mesophilic microbial community from rice straw/compost enrichment Sample: eDNA_1 v2 (version 2) | ecosystem: Engineered > Solid waste > Grass > Composting > Bioreactor | place: USA: Davis... | reverse complement strand
AGCTCCAGAACCCGCTCGGGATCCAGAAGCAAAACCAGCCGAACCGGTAGCCGAAACTCAGCCTGCGCCCGTTGCGCCGCCTGTAACCACAGCCGCACCAGCTCCCGCCCCCGCGCCAGAAACACCGGCACCAACTCCAGCGCAGCCGGTCGAACCCCCTGCTCCACCGAAGCCGCCCGAGCCGCCCAAACCCAAAGTAGGCGAAAAAGTCGGATTCATTCAATTGACGCCGCGTCCGCAACCCAAGCCGCCGGAACGCGGTGGCGGAGCGCGTCCATCCGGTCGCCCCTCTGCTCCCGGACAATCAGATTTTCAACGTCGCGGCGATACCGGAGCATTTCGTCGCGGCCCCGGCCATGGCGGTCCTGGCCAACGCGGCGCCGACACGCAGCAATTTCGTCGTGGCGGTCCGGGCGGTGGAAAGCCCACCGAACCGGCTCGTCCGAGCGCACCCAGGTTCACTTTGCCGCCTGACGCTCAGGTCATCACGATTAAGCCGCCGATTGTTGTTCGCGAACTCGCCGAAGCGCTCAAGCAAAAGCCGTTCAAGATCATCGCGGATCTGATGGAGTTTGGCGTGTTTGCCAACGTCAATCAGGCCATTGACGAGAAAGTTGCGGTTCAGGTTTGCGCGAAATACGGCGTTAAGTTCGAAGTTGAAAAACGCGCCAAAGGCGAAGGTCAGGTTCACGCGCCGGTCAAGAAGATTGAAGTTGATACCGAAGACAAACCGGAACAACTCAAACCGCGTCCGCCTGTGGTCACCATCATGGGTCACGTGGACCACGGCAAAACTTCGTTGCTCGACGTTATCCGCAAGGCCAACGTCGCTGCTGACGAAGCCGGTGGAATCACGCAGCATATCGGCGCTTACACGATTTCCTTCCCGCATCCGGAACGGAAGAATGATTTGCAACAAATCACCTTCCTCGACACGCCTGGTCACGCGGCGTTCAGCTCGATGCGCGCGCGCGGTGCAAACGTCACCGACATCGTCGTGCTCGTAGTCGCGGCCAATGACGGCGTGATGCCGCAAACGTTGGAAGCGTTGAATCACGCGAAAGCGGCCAAGGTACCGATTCTCGTCGCGGTTAACAAAGTCGATCATCCAAATGCCAACCCGCTGAAGGTGCGGCAACAATTGCAGGAAAAAGGTCTCGTTCCGGACGATTGGGGTGGCGACACGATTTTCGTGGATTGTTCCGCGCTCACCAAGCAAGGCGTGGACAAGTTGCTCGAGATGATTTTGCTGCAAGCGGATTTGTTGGAATTGAAGGCGAATCCGAATCGCAATGCGAAGGGCAACGTCATCGAATCCGGTATCGAGCCCGGCGGTCCGATGGCCACTGTGCTCGTGCGCAAAGGCACGTTGCATCGCGGTGACGTGATCATCTGCGGTGAATTTTACGGTAAAGCGCGCGCGTTGATTAACGAGGAAGGCAAGCGCCTCGACGAAGCAACGCCATCCGTTGCCGTGCGAGTTCTGGGTTTGAACGGCGTGCCGGAAGCCGGTGCGGAATTCATGGTGGTGGACGACGAACGCGCTGCGCGTGAACTGGCCGAAGAACGGCGTCTGGCGGGTCGCGCTCAAATGCTCGAAACCAAGTCCAAAGTCACGCTGGAAAATCTCTTTGCCACGCTCGACGAACAACAAGGCAAGATTCTCAAGGTCGTCGTCAAAGCGGACACTCAGGGCTCGGTCGAAGCGATTGTCGATGCGCTCAACAAGATTGAGTCGGATAAGGTTTCGCTGGAAGTGATTCACAGCGACGTCGGCGCCATCACCGAGAACGATGTCGCGCTCGCATCCGCTTCCAAGGGAATCATTCTCGGATTCCACACGCGCGTGGACAGCACCGCGGCGGAAAAAGCGAAACACGAATCCGTTCAAATCAAACTTTACGCCATCATCTACGAATTGATCGATGAGGTGAAAGCCGGTATGGCCGGTCTGCTCGATCCGGTGACGAAGGAAGTCATCGTGGGCACGGCGGAAGTGCGACAGGTTTTCAATCTGTCAAAAGGTGTTCCAGTGGCGGGTTCAATGGTTACGAGTGGCCGCATTATCCGAGGCAAAGTTCGCGTGCGCCGCCGAAAGGATGTAATTTACGAAGGCGTCACGCAGTCGTTGCGCCGCTTCCAGGACGAAGTGAACGAAGTCCGTTCCGGTATGGAATGTGGTATCCGCATCGAAGGCTTTAGCGAAATCGCGGTGGGCGACATCATCGAATGTTACACCATCGAAAAGGTGGCGCAAAAACTGTAACCGATTCACGGTTACAGGAATTGTTGAAAAGGTATGCCTACTCTTCGTCACCAGCGCGTGCGTGAATTACTGAAGCGCGCCATCGGAGAAGCCATTCGGCGCGAATTCAACGTAACGGAAGTCGGCCTCATTTCCGTGAACGATGTCGAATGCGCTGGCGATCTGAAATCCGCAGTGGTCTTCATCAGCATTCTCGGCAATTCCGATCAGCAAAAACGCGCACTGACTGTTCTGACCGAACATCGCGGGCGCATCCAAGGTCTGATGGCCAAGGCCGTGGTGCTCAAATACACTCCAACGTTGAAATTTGTGGTGGATGATTCGGTCGGACGCGGTAATCGCGTCATGCAAATCATCGAAGAACTGGAACAGCAGACCGGGTTGGCAAAATCGCCGCAGGAGGACCAAGACTGACGCGACTTTGCCCATGAAATCTCATCCGCAAATTATCGATCGCATCATCGAACAGATCCGCGACGCAAAAAAAATCTGTGTCGCCGGTCATATTCGTCCCGATGGCGATTGTATTGGCTCTCAAATTGCGCTGACTCTCGCTTTGCGTGCCGCTGATAAGGATGTTCAGTGTTGGAATCAGGATTCCATTCCGCAGAAATATCGGTTTCTCGATCCCGATAAAATTTTTAGCCAACCGAAATCCGAAGCCGAATTCGATTTGGTGATTGCCACCGACTGCGCCAGCTATGAACGGCTCGGCTCGGTAGCTGAATTCATCAAGCAACGCAAAACGCTGATCAACATTGACCATCACGCGAGCAATACGCGTTACGGTGATGTGAACTGGATCTCGCCGCATGAACCCTCCACCGGCGAATTGATCTATCGCCTGCTAAAAGTCGCCCGCTGGCCGATTACGAAGCAGATTGCTGATTGTCTGTTCACCGCTGTCAGCACGGACACCGGTTCGTTTCAATACGCCACGACTCGCCCCGGCACGTTTCATGTCGGCGCGGAACTGGTTACCCGCGGTGCGAATCTGGCAAAGATTTGCGACGAAGTTTATCAATCTTTTCCGCTCTCCCGTGCGCGTCTGTTGAAACACATTTACACCAAGTTCAAGCTCACGCACGACAACCGCATCGCTTACTTCTGGCTCAAGAAAGCAGACCTCTCTCGTACCGGCGCTGAGTCGAATGATACGGAAGGGTTGATTGATCATATCCGTGCCATTGAACCCGTCGTCGTCGCGTGTGTGTTCGAAGAAATCGAACCGGAAATCACTCGCATCAGTCTCCGGTCAAAACATAAAGACGTCAACGTCAGCGATATCGCAGCGCAATTCGGTGGAGGCGGACACGCCGCTGCTGCCGGCGCCCGAATCGCCGGTCGTCCCTTGTCCGTTCAACGTCGCGTCGTCGCCGCCATCAAAAAGGCGATCAACGCAGCCAAATAATTCCATGCACGATTTCTCGGCGCTTGATGGCGCGCTTCTCATTGATAAACCCGCTGGCGTCACCTCGCATGATGTCGTGGATGCCATTCGCCGCAAGTTCAGCATCAAAAAAGTCGGCCACTGCGGCACGCTTGATCCCAATGCCACCGGTTTACTCCTCATCGTCCTCGGACGAGCCACGAAATTGTCCGAGCGATTGATGTCCGATGACAAAGTTTACGAAGGCACGATCAAGTTCGGCGAAAGCACCGACAGTTACGATGCTGATGGAGAACTCACTGGTTCGCTCCCCGTTCTACCGATGACGTTGGATCAGTTGAACGAAGAAGCTGCGGCGTTTATCGGCGATCAAATGCAAGTGCCGCCGATGGTTTCTGCGATTAAAAAAGGCGGCGTCCCCCTTTACAAACTTGCGCGCAAAGGCGTCGAAGTGGAACGCGAACCGCGCCTCATCCATATCTATAATTTTCGTTTTACCGAATACCACGAGCCAATTGGCGCGTTCAAACTCGCCTGCACGAAGGGCACGTATGTTCGCAGTGTCGCGCATGAGCTGGGACAAAAACTTGGCTGCGGCGCGCACTTGGCCACGTTACGGCGCACGGTTTCAGGCAAGTTCGACGTCGCCGATGCCAAGCCGCTGGATGAAGTGCTGAAAATGTCCGCGACCGAATTGGAAAAACACGTCATTCCGTTTCTGAAACTGGCAGCGGCGTGAAACCTCAGATAATCGTGTCGTCAGACATGACATTTGATATCTGATCATTGGATTTCTCGGGAGTTTGCGTTTGGATGTTGAACCTTTTTGCCCGGATGAAAATTGTCCACACCGCCAAAGACCTCAACAACGGCAGCCGCAAAGTCTGCCTCGCCATCGGCGTCTTCGACGGCGTCCACCTCGGACATCAACAAATCATTCGTCAGGCAGTCAACGACGCGCGCCAGCACGAAGCCATCGCACTGGTCGTCACGTTCGATAAACACCCCAATGCAATCGTTGCACCGGACCACGTTCCACCGTTGATTTATTCGCGTGCGCAGAAAATCCGCGCGATTGAATCACTCGGCGCAGATGCGCTGCTGGAAATTCCTTTTGATCGCGAGTTCAGCCAGCAAACCGGCGAAATCTTCATCCGCAATCTAGTGCGCGATCTCGGCCAGATTCAAAGCATCTGCGTCGGCGCAGATTTTGTGTTTGGCTGCCAACGCAGCGGCAACGTTCCCCTGCTCCGTCAACTCGGAACGGAATTGCAATTTCACGTTCACGCTCTGGCCGCTGTCGCTCTGGACGGACAAACCGTCAGCAGCACGCGCATTCGCGAAGCCATTCGCGCCGGAAATTTCGACGCCGCCAACCAGATGCTCGGGCGCGCCTATTCTCTCGCGGGAACCGTCATTCACGGCGATCAACTCGGCCAAAAAATCGGCTTCCCGACCGCGAATCTCGACACCTCCGGCCTGCTATTGCCACCGAACGGTGTTTATGCAGCGCATGCTCGCCTCGGTAATCAAACGCATCGCGCGGTGCTTAACATCGGCATCCGCCCAACCATTCAAAATCCCACCCCAGCACCTCGCGTCGAAGTTCATCTGTTGGATTTCACAGGTGAAATCTACGGCCAGGACTTGGAAATTACATTCGTTACGAAACTTCGTGGCGAACAAAAGTTTCCGTCACTGGAAGCTTTGCGAGAACAAATCCAAAAAGATGTCGCAGCCGCTCGAAGCAGTTTTTGATTCAGGCAAAGGAATGTTCTCCGCAAAATTTGATTTCATTTTCTGAACGTTTTCTGAGTTTGTTACGAAAATTTTGCCGCCGTGCTTTCCCGGCTTGCGCTCAGGTGTTCGGAAACTAAACTGCGCGCCCGATGTTTGACCTGAGCACGCTGAATCCGCCTCAACGCCTCGCTGTTGAAACCATCAACGGCCCGGTTTTGATCCTTGCAGGCGCTGGCACGGGCAAAACTCGTGTCATCACTCATCGCATTGCGTATCTGATTCGCAAAAAAGTCGCACCAGGAAACATCCTTGCCGTCACGTTCACCAACAAAGCTGCCCGCGAAATGCAGGAACGCGTCCGCAAACTTTTGCCGCCACCGGCCAAATCAGAAAACGGCGAGCGCGTAAAAGTCGAACGTCCGACCATTTGCACATTTCATTCGCTCTGCGTACGCATTCTGCGCGAACACATTGAGAAACTCGGTTACAAACGCAACTTCGTCATCTACGACGAATCGGAACAACTGGGTGCAATTAAGAAAATCCTCGCGAACATTTCCGCCAAAGGCGAAAAGACCGATCCGCACGCCGTGCTCGCGATGTTGAGCAAATTCAAGAACGGCGGCGAAAATTCAGCCATGTTCGGCGATCCTAATGTTCGCGCATTGGCTCAACACGTTGTAAAGCGTTATGAGTCTGCTCTGCACGCCTGCAACGCCGTGGATTTTGATGACCTGATTCTGCTCACACTGCGTTTGTTCCGCGAACATCCCGATGCGTTGGCAGCGTGTCGCAACAAGTATCGCTACGTGATGGTGGACGAATATCAGGATACCAACGCGGCGCAGTTCGAACTGGTTCATGCGCTCACAAAGGAGCATCGCAATTTCTGCGTCGTCGGCGACGACGATCAAAGCATTTACGGCTGGCGTGGCGCGGAAATCGCCAATCTCCTGAATCTCGAGCAATATTTTCCTGAGGTAAAAATCATCAAGCTGGAGCAAAACTATCGCTCTACAAACACGATTCTTAACGCCGCCAACGCGCTCATCAAAAACAACGCACGTCGCCGCGTAAAAACGCTTTGGTCGGATAAAGGGACCGGCAACAAAATTTCCCTCCGCGCATTTGAGACCGACGAGGAAGAAGCACGTGAGATTGTCGCCGCCATTGAATTCAATCGGCTCGCACGCCGCATCCCCTGGTCGCAACACGCAATTCTCTTTCGCACCAATTTGCAGTCGCGCCCACTCGAAACCGCTCTGCGCGCCGCCGGCGTCCGCTATCATCTCATTGGCGGACAGAGCTTCTTTGATCGCCGTGAAATCCGCGATTTGCTCGCGTATCTGAAAACCTTTCTCAATCCGCATGACGACATCAGCCTGTTGCGCATTGCCAACACTCCCGCGCGCGGTCTGAGCGATGTCACGATGGAACGTCTCCTTGCCGCCAGCCACGAGCGCAGAGAATCCGTTTTTGCTGCCATGAAAAATCCGGTGGTAACAACGACTTTTCAGGCGCGCACGCGTGAGGCGATTGAAGCATTCGTGGAATTCGTTGAAGAAACTCGCAGCGAACTGCTCGCGCCTCCTCAGCTTCAGGAACGGGAAAGTTTTTCACCAAACGCCGCTCTGTTCAGTGAACAGTCGCCATCTTTAAATTCAGCCGATGGCCAGAACGAAGCCGGGCATCAGAACCGACTGAAATTTGAACCCGGTTCGCTCGCCGCGTGGACTGATAACTTTTTAACTGCGACGGGTTATTACGCGGAATTACGTCGCGCCGAAAAAAACATCGAAGTCGCCGACAATCGGATTCGCAATCTCAAAGAATTCATTGCGACGATGGACGACAACGTGACGCCGAAGGCTTCGTTGCATGACCGGCTTCAGGAATTTTTGGAGAATGTCACGCTCGATTCTGATCGCGAAGAGGAAGAGGAAAAAGCCGGCGACGCGGTTACGCTCATTACGATGCACTCGTGCAAAGGACTCGAGTTTCCGCACGTGTACATCGTGGGAATGGAAGACGGTCTGTTACCGCACTCGCGCTCCAAAATGGAAGGCACGCTGGACGAAGAACGACGCTTGTTTTACGTCGCTGTGACGCGCGCCATGTTGAGCCTGACCATCAGCCATTGCGCCGGACGAAAAAAATACGGTCAGGTGATGCCGTGTCATCCCTCGCCTTTTCTGAAAGAACTGCCTGCTGAACTGGTTGAAACCGAAGCGGAGCGTTCCAAAAAGCCGGTGGAACTCAGCACAGGTCGGAGTCTTTTCGCCGCCATGCGCGAAGCCGCGCAATAATCTGACCGCGCTTTAATTCTACCCGACAAAGCTGTAGTCATACGGCTTTCGCATTTCGCGAGCGAGATGCGTATTTGCTTCCGCCGCGTCCGGCCCGACAAACTTTTCGTTCTTCGCATCCCAACGCAGTTTCTTGCCCGTGCGCAACGCGATGACAATGAGATGGCCGACCACCGCCGACCGATGGCCAGTTTCCACCGGACAAATCGGATCCTGGCGTGACCGCACGCAATCAAAGAAATTGCGCATGTGATCATGACTGACCGGCAATTTGACGGCGTTCTCCGGCAAAGGCGTTTCAATAATCGCCTCATCGCTGGCGGATAAATCGGCGCGGTTCACCCAAATCCATCCTTCCGTGCCGATAAATTTCAATCCATTGCGCTGCCCATCGGGATTGATGATTCCACCATACGGCGTGTCGTCCGGCGTAGTTTTCACCACTTGTTTCACGTCGTTATTCCACGTGAGCGTGGCTTCAAATTCTGACGGCGTTGTGAATCCGCCTGAAATCGGTTCCGTTAACGCGCGCGCTTCGACTTCCACCGGCCCATCCTCACCAATCGCCCAGCGCGCGATATCATTGTGATGCGCCCCCCAATCCGTTACCGGTCCGCCTGAATAGTCATACCACCAACGAAACGAACCATGCGTCCGTTCCTTCATGTAATCCACCAACGGCGCTTGCCCCAACCAGTAATCCCAATGAAAACCAGCAGGCACAGCCGTTGGCGTGAATGGACCGCCAAGAACTCCCGCTGGCACGAAAACATTCACCTGTTTCAGCTTTCCGATCCGACCATTGCGAACCAATTCACAGGCGAGCCGAAACTTTTTGTCACTGCGCTGCTGCGTGCCGGTTTGCAGGACGACGCGATACTCACGAACGGATTGCACCAATCGCTTTCCTTCATCAATCGTCAACGTCAGCGGCTTCTCAGCATAAACATCTTTTTTCGCTTTTGCGGCGGCGATATTGATCAACGTGTGCCAATGATCAGGCGTTGCTTGCACAATCACGTGCACGTCATCACGCTCCATGACTTTCCGAAAATCCGTAAACCTCGTCGGAACCTTTCCGCCTTTAGTGAATTGCTTCACCGCCTGCTTCAAGTGGTTCTCGTCCACATCGCATACCGCCACAATCTCACCGAAGCGACCAGCGTTCTGCGCGTCGCCGCGTCCCATTCCGCCGCAGCCGATGAGCGCAATTCCTGGTCGATCATTTGCGCTGCGCGGCTTCGCAGTAGAATCAGCCGCGACTGCCAGTTCTCGTTCGACAAACCATAACGGCAAACCAGTAGCTCCGGCTGTTACGGCGCAACGATGCAAAAACGAACGTCGCGAAATCTGAAAGGTCTTGGGCATTGCTCAAGTAAAGAGCCGCGATTTCGGTCGGACAAGTTTCAATTGCCTCGTCAAAACGCACGACAAAGTTGATAGGCGGCGTGTCCCATAAGCATCCCCGGCTCTGAGCAGACACGGCATCTTCATCAGACGAACGAACGCACAAGGCACAATTTACGCATAATGAAGCTTAAACAGATTTTGCGTTGCGCTGCGTTCCACGCCTTGCTCCCCTGCTCCGTTTTCGGCACACTGCCCGTCCGATGAAAAAGAAATCAGCCACCGCGAAACGTAACAATTCGTCCGTGAAATCTGGCTTTCCCGACATCCGCCCGTTCTCCGGTCCGCTTCTGGATGGACCGCACCGCGCTGCTGCTCGCGCCATGCTTTATCCGGTCGGATTTACCGATGAGGATTTCAAGAAGCCGCTCATCGGAGTTGCGTCCACCTGGGGCAACGTCACGCCGTGCAACATGCACATCGACAAACTCGCGCTCGAAGCCGAGAAAGGCGTGAACGCCGGCGGTGGCAAAGCGATCGTCTTCAACACCATCACCGTTTCCGACGGCATTTCGAATGGCAACGAAGCCATGAAGTACTCGCTCGTCTCGCGCGAGGTCATCGCTGATTCCATCGAAACGGTTGTCGGCTGCGGCGGCATGGACGGTTACGTCGCCATCGGAGGTTGCGACAAAAACATGCCCGGCGCATTAATCGCGATGGCGCGTATGAATCGCCCGGCCGTGTTCGTTTATGGCGGAACAATTCTGCCGGGTTGTCTGACTAATCCGCCTCCCGGCCAATTGCCCAAAGGCAAGGAACTTGACATCGTTTCCGTCTTCGAAGCTGTCGGCCAACACGCGGCCGGCAAACTTTCTGATCAGGAATTGCATGCGGTTGAATCCTGTGCGATTCCTGGCCCGGGTTCTTGCGGCGGCATGTACACCGCCAACACCATGGCCAGCGCCATCGAAGCACTCGGCATGAGCTTACCTAACAGCTCCGCGCAAAATGCCGTTTCCCCCGCTAAGCTCGACGATTGCCGGCGCGCCGGCGCCGCCGTGGTAAACATGCTGCGCAAAGGCATCAAACCGCGTGACATTCTCACGAAGAAAGCGTTTGAGAACGCCATCACGGTAGTCATCGCACTGGGTGGTTCGACCAATGCCGTGTTACACCTCCTCGCCATCGCGAGTGCCGCAAACGTGAAACTTACCATCGACGACTTCACGCGCATCGGGAAACACGTGCCCGTACTCGCCGACCTCAAACCCAGCGGCAAATACAGCATGAGCGCTCTCGTTGCCATCGGCGGTATTCGTCCGTTGATGAAAACGTTGCTCGATGCGGGATTGCTCCACGGCGATTGCCTCACCGTCACCGGCGAAACCATGGCCGAGACGCTCAAAAACGTGAAACCGTATCCGGCCGGCCAACAAATCATCCGCCCGCTCGATAATCCGATCAAGAAAGACAGTCACCTTGTCATCTTCTACGGCAACCTCGCGCCCGAAGGTGCGGTTGGAAAAATCACCGGCAAGGAAGGTTCGCGCTTTGAAGGCAAAGCCATCGTGTTCGAAGGCGAAGAAAAAGCGCTCAAAGCAATTCTCGATGGCACGGTGAAAGCCGGTCACGTCATCGTCATTCGCGGCGAGGGCCCGAAAGGCGGACCTGGCATGCGCGAAATGCTCGCGCCCACCAGCGCCATCATGGGTAAAGGCCTCGGCAAAGACGTTGCGCTGCTCACCGATGGACGCTTCAGTGGCGGCAGTCACGGCTTCGTCGTCGGCCACGTCACGCCGGAATCTTACGTCGGCGGCCCGATCGCTCTCGTGAAGAACGGCGACAGAATCATCATCGATTCCGTCAAACGTACTCTCACACTCGCCGTGCCTGCGAAGGAACTGGCCAAACGCAAGAAAGCCTGGAAAAAACCTGCTCCGCGTTATCCGCGCGGGGTGCTCGCCAAATTCGCCGCGCACGTCACCAGCGCCAGCGAAGGCGCGGTGACGGATAAAGATTTGAAGCTTTAATCTTCAATGCCCGCGCCGCAACCAGTCCTGTATCTGATTGCTGGCTGTAACGGCGCGGGCAAAACCACGTTCGCGAAGGAATTCCTCCCTACGAAGTAAATGCCTTCGCTTTCTCAACGCAGAAGAAATCGCTCGTGGCTTTCACCGCTGAAACCAAGTGCTGGGGCCGTTCAGGCTGCGCAAATGTTGCTCAAACAAGTGGGCGATTGCGTCGCGCGAAACATTCGCCTCGAAAGCACGTTGAGCGGTAAAACTTACATCCGACGCGTTCAACACGCCTTGAAACTGGATACGAAATCGAGCTGCACTATCTCTGGCTTTCAACGCCGCAACACACCATCGACCGCGTTCGGTTCAGCACTTTTTCGGGAGCGCGGCTATGGTCGCAGACCTAGCCGCAGCGTGTCGCCTTACCGGAACGTTTCCGTTCATCATACGCCTCACACTTCCACCCGTTGCGACTGATGCTGCGACCGCAGCAATTGCTGACTCCCGGGAACAGTCCCCAAGGTAAAATCCGGTTCATTACCAGGACGATTTGTCGTCGCGTGAGTTTGTTTTTCTGACCACCGGGATTGTTGTTTCTCGTCAATGCTTTGAGACAGAAACACTGCACCAGTTTAAGGCACTCGCCGGCTCTGATAGCATTCTGTTTTTGGTAAGGTTGGGTATGCGCGCTGGGAGTGATTAACGTTTGGATGCGATCTGGTCACCGGCCAGCGAGTCCGTTTCCAGACTGAATTGCGATTTGCGATTTTGAATTCACGAACGACTCTGATTATCGCAAAAACTTCGCGTCAAAAATTTTCCATTTTTTTCGCACCGTCAGTTTTGCCTCTATCGCCTTTCCTTCGCTCCGCCGCAAAACGTTTCTCCGGTAGCAGGTTGACAGCATAGCTCAGTTTAACAGTTCGATTCATAACATCGCGCGAATCTCGAAGTAGGCTTATACCTCATGCCATCCGGCACTCACGCTGCTTAGAGTTGCCGCAGCGCACAAGGAGGATGCCGATACCGACGAAGCAAATAAGTTTGAGTGCGTTCAGAGCAAGTCGGTTTCAGAGATTCACCCGGGGCAGTCCCGGGGACAGATCGGCGCGATCAACGTGATTTAATGTCGTGAATTTGTGATTAACGCAGCCAGAATTTGTACGGCTCTGGCCGTTTTGGTGACGCTCGGTGCAGCGGCGGATACGCCTCACATTCACCTTGAATATGACCTTTCCGCCCGGCTCGTGCTGCAATCTCCGCCGACACCGGACAACCTCTGGGAACGTTTCGAAGTCGAAACCGATCGCAATCTCGATCGATTTTTCAACGCGCGGTTTCACCCGTTGCACACAGCGCAGTTATTCCTCCAACCCAATTTCAGTTCGCGGGACATCCATGACATGACCACTCGCGCCGCGCGCGGTTCAATTTCGCGGTCCGCATCAGTAGCCTTGCGTGACATTGCGATGGAACTGCCCATCATGACTTGGCTGGAAGGACAACGGAATTTCCTGGTGAGCGTATTGCTCAATTCCGTCAACAGTGTGGAAGAAGCGTCCGTGGCGCCGCTCGATCCTTCGTATCGCGCGCTGGAACGTTCCTGGTGGAATCGGCTTTCCAACAATCGGAATTTTTCTTTCGGTCTCCGTCCGTTTCGCACCAGTCCGTATGCGTTCATGAGCGCAAGTATCTGGAATGGTGATTCGCTCGTAATGCTGACGCACGTGCGCTACCACTATGAGGACTTCGCGGATCATCGGTTTGAACTTGCATTTTCCTTTCCGCTCAGCAGCGGGATTTCTCTGGACCTCGGCACGGCTTATCATCTGGCCCGACATTACGAGGCGCAAAACGTCGTTCTCAAACTCGCCAAACAGTTCACGAACGGCGGCATTGCGCACCTCGGCATAGAAGTGCAGGAACATCCGCGCTTCATCGTCGGCTTCGCCATGCAGTTATAATTCGCTACGCGGAAATCCCGCGTTCCCTCTGCAACGGAACTTCTTTTTGCCCGCTTCGCCGACTTCGTTTAGTCTCGCTGCGATGAAATATCGTCGCTTTGGTCGGACCGAACTTCAGATGCCGGTGATTTCCTGCGGTGGCATGCGTTATCAGCACAAGTGGCAGGATGTCGATCCGAAGGACATTCCTTCTGCCGGACAGTCAAATCTTGAAGCGTGCATTCATCGCGCGCTGGAACTCGGCATCAACCACATCGAAACCGCCCGCGGTTACGGCACATCGGAAATGCAACTCGGTTGGGTGCTGCCGAAACTGCCGCGCGAGAAGATGATTGTGCAGACCAAAGTTTCGCCCCGCGCCACGGCTCGTGAGTTCATTGAGACGTTCAACACCTCGATGAAATATCTTCAGCTCGATTACGTGGATTTGCTGACTCTGCACGGCGTGAATAATCGGCAGCTTCTCGATTGGGCAGTGCGCAAAGGCGGATCGCTCGATGCCGCGCGCCAATTGCAACGCGAAGGCCGCTGTCGTTTCGTCGGTTTCACGACACACGCGACTACCGATATCATTCACGAAACCATCCGCGGCGGTGAGTTTGATTACATCAATCTTCACTGGTATTTCGTCAACGACTTGAACTGGTCGTGCATCGAAGCCGCTACCGCGAAAGATATGGGCGTGTTCATTATCAGCCCGAACGACAAAGGCGGAAAGCTTTACGAACCGCCAGCCAAGCTCGTGCAACTCTGCGCGCCGCTTTCGCCGATGCAATTCAACGACCTCTACTGCCTCGCGCGTCCGCAGGTGCATACGTTGAGTAGCGGTGTGGCGAAGCCGACGGATTTCGACGAACACGTCGCCGCATTAGAACATTACGACCGAGCTGCGGAAGTAATCGCGCCGATTGAGAAGCGATTGCGCGCCGAAATGGAGCAAGTGCTGGGAGCTGATTGGTGCGCGCACTGGTGGGAAGATCTGCCGAGTTATTCCGATGTACCCGGTTATGTGAATGTGACTGAAATCTTGCGGCTCTGGACTTACGCAAAATCGCTGGACCTCGTCGCGTGGGGCAAGATGCGTTACAACCTGCTCGGGCAGGCGGACCATTGGTTTCCTGGTGAGAACGCCGCACGCGTGCGTGACTTAAAACTCGATGCTATCCTCGCGGGCAATCCGTTCGCCAAACGAATTCCGGAAATCCTCGACGAAGCGCATCGAATGCTCTTCGAAGCGCCAAAGAAACGATTGAGTGAATCGTAAAAGAAAAGCGCCGGTTCACGAGAAGCCGGCGCTTTGGAAAACTTTTAAGCTCGCAGAATTTTATTTAGCGAACTCCGGCGGCGCGGCGGCGTTGAGTTCTTTGACCACTGCGTCGGTAATGTCACTATCGCCCGTGGTATAGAGCACCACTTCCGTCTGCGCGAGCGATTTAGCCGAAACATCCACCACCATCGTGTAACCGCCGGTGCGGGCACGCGCGGCGATGACTGATTTAATGTCTTTGATGACCGTTTCCATCATGCGCTCGGTCTTCATTTTGAGATCCGTTTCGTTGCGCGCGAGGTATTGTTTGAGACTTTCTTCGCTGTCGCGCAGTTCTTTGGCACGCGGTTCGAGGGCTTTCTTGCGTTTCTCGCGTTCCTCACTGGAAACCGCCTGATCGTTCGCATCGGTCACCAATTTTTGAAACTCCAGCGCCAGCTTTTTGTGCGCCTCCTGCATCGTTTCAAATTCTTTCTTCAATTCATTGCGGCTTTCTTCGAGCGCGAGCTTGGATTGTTTGGTTTTCCAGTAGTCATTGAAAACCTTCACCAGGTCCACCGTGCCGATGCGCGTCTGCGCCTGCGCAAACCCGCTGCCGACCAACAACAACGCGGCAATCAATCCCAACCGAAACGATTTAGTCATAAACATAAAGAATCAAAAACTCCGGCTTGCGCCAATCTCAAATTGGCCAGCATGAAGACTCTGACCCAAAAGAGTCGCGGGTGTTCACCGGAAAATCCCCTATTTGATCAGCCGGAAGTAACCGGGGGCATTGGAAGCGGGCACCTTCACCACATGCGCCCCATTGGTGAACACAGGTATCGCGTCCACCGCCGTCCATCCATTCGGCTGCATCTGGTTGGTATTGATTTCCAACGTGAACTCCGGCGCAAAACCGGGCCACGAAACAACGATATCGCTTCCGGCCGGCGCAATGGTCAACAGCGGTTGGCCAAGAATTTTAACAACGTAACCGTCGCCATCCGTGCGCCCCGCTACAACGCCAATCGGCGTCGTGCCGTAAATTGTTTCCCCGATGAAATACGCATTACCGGCCGAATCAAGCGCAATACCGGTACCGCGATCCGTGGCCGTTCCACCGAGATAGCCGGAGTAATTCAGCACCGTGCCATCGCTGCTGAGCTGCGCGAGAAACGCATCCGTTCCACCGGCGTTCGTACCGCGCAAAATGCCGCTGAGATCGTTCGTCGGAAAATTAAGCGATGTCGTTTCGCCCGTCACATGCGCCTGCCCCAGTCCATCCACAGCGATGCCCCACGCAGTTTCGCTCGCCGCTCCGCCAAAAACCGCCGAGTAAACGAGGTTTGTCGCGAACGGACTGAACTTCGTTACGAACACATCGGAAAAACTGACGTTGGAAATGACAGCCGTCGGTAGATTCGTACTTGTGCGCGGGAAATCGCCCGAGAAGGTCCGTCCCGCCACATACACCGCACCTGTTGCATCCGTCGCGACCCCAAACGCGCGATCGCTGTTCGTCCCGCCCAGGAACGTCGCGTAGAACGTCTGGTCTGTTTGATCAAACCGCACTACAAACGCGTCATCCGCCGCAGTTACGTTGGTGGATTGATTCAGATAATACTGAAACGCATTCGTCGTGACGGGAAAATCTGCTGACGCGGTATAACCGACCACGACAGGATCGCCGTTCGCATCAATCGCAACGCCTTGCGCAAAATCACGATTCGCGCCGCCGATTCTCAAGGAATATGCAACGCTGCTTCCCGACGGATCCAGCTTCAATAGAAACGCATCTTCAAATCCACCGCCGCCCAGCATCGCTGAAGCCGGAAAATTCGTCGCCCCCGTGTAACCGACCACGTAAACATTTCGCGCCGCATCCAACGCGATACCGCGCCCCACATCGTCGCCAAGGCCACTGAATCCGCTGCCGTCGCCTCCGTAAAATGTGGAGAACACCAGGTTCGTCCCCTCCGGTCCAAGCTTCGCAATAAATGCGTCCGCCGCCGGCACCGGAAATCCCGGAACGAGATTCGTCTGAATGCTGGGTTTCAACGCCGATTGCGTCGGAAAGTTTGTTGAAGCTGTGTAACCGGTCACGTAGGCATTTCCGTCGTCGTCCACTGCGAGAGCAAATCCGACTTCATCACCACTACCGCCGAGATACGTGACATACACATCCGTCAACGCACTGTCGTTCTTGTGACGCGAAATGAAAACATCGCCCACGCCGCTGAATGCTCCAGCGAGATTGGTTTGAAACGCGCCCGGCGTGGCAAATCCCGAAGCCGACAACGTATCGCCGGTCAGATAAATATCGCCGTCCGGTCCGATCGCGACGGCGAGCGGC